>Ga0197143_1002012_pt1 | contig 15832 bp, 15 predicted proteins | sample GBS70_MetaG_FD_148603 | JGI IMG/M metagenome (GOLD analysis project Ga0197143, IMG submission 148603) | Sediment microbial communities from Great Boiling Springs, Gerlach, Nevada, United States - GBS 70_MetaG | ecosystem: Environmental > Aquatic > Thermal springs > Hot (42-90C) > Sediment...
GAGGAAGAAGGGGAAAAGGAAGTGTCTAAGGGGAAAGAGGGAGAAGAGGAAGGGGAGATGCCAGAGGGAGGGGAGAAGGAAGAGGGAGAAGAAAAAGAAGGAGAAATTGAGGCTTTTTTAGTTGCAAAGATTGAGAATAAAAGAATATATAGCAGAAATGGAAGTACATATGAGTATGAATATGGGGATGAAGCACAAATTTGTATTGTATTTAAGGATGAGAGAAATGAATATTATGCAGGTAAAAGTTTATCCTTTTATGATTTTGGTAATAAACGACAATCAACTAACTTCTACAAGGATAAAAACATAAATATCACATGGGAAATTATTTTACCATACTTTAAACATGAAGATAATATTGGGTATATAGCAAAAAATAAAAGTCCGTCACAAAAATGGGTGTTGATGAATGAAAAATATTATGAAATAATTGAATATAGAAAGATTCCTATCCTTGTAATAGAAGTAAAAGATAATAAAGAAACACGAGATACTCCAAGAATCTATGAAAATGATCCTCTTGTTAAGGAGATACTATCAAAAACACCTAATTATTATTTTAACGGAATGTGTATAGACTCAATAGAAATGAATGGAACATTTTGGTATAGGGCACATGGAAAAATAAAAATAAATGATAAGGAATATAAATTTAATACAGGACCTTTGTTTGCTAATGAAGTGGATGAAACAAAAATTCCACAGAAAATAAGAAATATATATAAATTAGACAGAATCCTTGATCTAGATTATTATATCGAGGTTCCTGAAATAGCAGATTGTCCACAAAAATGTGCTGCTGTCTATGCTATCAATCCATCAAAAGCATTAAGAGTAAGTCGAAAATCAAATTATTGTCAAACTCATAATAATGTTGATGGATGTGAAATAATAGAAATTGCAGAAAGCTTTTACAATGTTCCATATGTTGAGTGGCATTCGATATACAAGTATCTAGGAAATATTGCAGAGATATGCCCTATTTGTGTCGGAAAGTATGCAGAAGATCTTTATATTGTTTTAGAGTGTGAGACTTTTGCAAGTGCTGTTGGTAGAATATATACTGGAAAAGAAGAAGCAGAAAGTTATTATGAAGAGATGGGAAAAATGATAATAAAAGATAAAAATATAAAGGAAATTATCGGAAAAGTAGGATTAAACAAAAAGGACGAAAAGGATGAAGGAAGTTTGAGAATTGGAGATGTTTTAGAGAGTCCTCAAGTTGTTTACTTAATATATGAAGATTCAAATAAAAATAGAAAATTTGATGAAAATGATACTATGATCTATACAAGTGTTAGACAAGGAAAAGTAATAACTGCGCAAGTTAAGTTACTTGAATTTTATAAAGATAAAAGAATAATAAATATTACAAGATTTTATAAAAAATAAAAAAAGTATTAAGGATTCTTTTTGCTTCCAGACTTTTTTGGCTCTGCTGGCTTTTCTTCCTTCTTGTACTTTTTTAATTCTTCTTCATATTTTGCTTGATATTCTTTATCAATCTCTCTCTTAAATTGTTCAAGCCTTTCCTCTAATTGCTGTCTACAAACATAGTTTCCTGTTGCACATCCTGTATATAAGCCTGTTGCCAAACCTACACCAATAACATATTTTAAAATTTTTTCCAATTTCATTTTATTTTTTAATTTTAGTTTAGTTTAGCCTATATTTATAAGAATTTAGACTTTAAAAACTTTTCGGTTTGTTACTACTTAAAAATTAAAAAATTAAAAAATGCGGGGGGTAGGATTCGAACCTACGAAGGCACTAAGCCAACCGGTCTTGAGCCGGTCCCGTTTGGCCACTCCGGCACCCCCGCATTAAGCTTTCCCCTTATCATTTCTATTTCTCTTCTTTTATCTTCTCTACTTCAATATAATTTTACAAATTTAAAATTGTTTTTATTCAAAAGTTTTTAAAATTGTTTTTATTCAAAAATTAATTATAAATTTAATCTTGCATTCAAAGTTAATCTTGTTAACTTGTTAATTAATTAATCTTGTTAATTTAAACTTATAAACTTTCAATTTTGTTTAATTTAACATACTTCTTACTACCAAAATTAAAAAAATAGATAAAATTTAGCTATAATTCGAGAGGAGAAATATAAAGTATGGTGTCTCCTCTTATGAAAGTTAATCCTAGTTTTCTCTTTATTTCTCCTCCTTCTATTTCCTTTGTATCATCTAATACTATGTTTAAATGGATGTCAAAAGCCAAGAGTTTTCCAACTATTTGTTTTTCACTTTTCAAATATATTGCTATTTCTTTTCCCTTTGCCTTGTTCAATAGGTCCAAAGGCCTCTCGATGTTGTTGTTATTCATGCTTATTGATAAAATCGAGTATTTTTAAAGGTTTTGTTTTTCGTTGAAATAAATTTTGAATAAAAACTTTGAAAAAATAAAAAAATTTTAAAAAGAAAAAAACATAAAAAAGTATGTCGAAAAAAAAGGTTAGTGGAGGAAGGAAGAAGCAACATAGAAAGAAAAAAAAGTTTGAAATAAAGAAGTTTATAAAAGATGTAAAACTTGGGGAAAGAAAAATAAGAAAAATAAGAACAAGAGGAGGAAATTACAAGGTTGTTTTGTTGAAAGACAACTATGCCAACATAAACATAAAAGGAAAAACAGAAAAGGTAAAAATTCTTGATGTTCTAGAAACTCCTTCAAACAAATTCCTTGCAAGGGCAAAGATAATGACAAAAGGTGCAATAATAAAAACAGAAAAAGGAAAGGCAAGAATTACTAATAGGCCTGGCCAAGAAGGTCAAATCAATGCTGTTTTGATAGAATAATATTTTGATAGAATTATTTTGATAGAATTAAATTTTCTATTTAAATTTTTTTTATCATAAAATTTTCCCTAAGCCTATATCCATGCTTTCTATAATATTCTCTAACACCAACACCACTTATTATAGCTATTGCATCGTATTTTTCCTTTGCTATGTTTTCTGCAATCTCTAAGAGAATTTTTCCTATCCCTCTATGCTGTATTGCTTCCTTTTTATCCTTTATTCTTAAAGCCCTTCCATAAACATGAAGCTCCCTAACCAAAGCTTTATCTTTCAAAACAGGAAGGAAAGGTTTATGAGGAAACCTAAGCCTTATTAAGCCAAGCAAAGCATCATTGCAAGTAGCTTCGATAAAAAATTCTTTTCCTTTATTAGCTTTATATTTTGTAATTTTTATCTCCATTTCCTTTAAATCAATTTTCTCCTTTAAAAAACCAACCTCCCTACATCTTATACAATTACACTTTATTCCTCTTTCCTCCATAATCTTCTTTACTTCTTGCCTCAAGTTTATGTTTATACATCCTGCAACAATCCATTGCCTAGGAAATTCCCTCATTATTCTCATTATCCTACAATATCTTGGTGTAAGTGTTTTCAGCTTGATGATCAATTCTATAAGTTCTTCTTTTGTATATGGATTGTATTTTCCTGCATAATACAATTTTTCGAGGCCCGTCCCTTTTATAACTTGAGTGGGATATATCTTTATGTGGTCTGGTTTAAAATTTTCATCAGAAAAAATTTTTTTATACATGGCTATATCCTTCTCTATATTACTTCCTGGTAACCCTGGCATAATGTGATAACCTATCTTAAAACAAGAATCTCTAAGCCTTTCTGTAGCCTCTATGATCTCTTTAACCCCATGTCCTCTTCCAACTTTTTTCAAAATTTTTTCATCAATAGCTTGAACACCAAGCTCTACTCTTGTAACACCAAACCCTAGCATCCTTTTTATATCTTCTTTTGAGCACACATCTGGCCTTGTTTCTATGCAAAAAGCAACGACCCTATTTTCTGCCTTTTCGTTTATCTTTTTTGCCTGTTTAAGATTTTTTGTTTTTTTATTATTCAAAGCATCATAGCATTTTTTAACAAAACTATACTGATATCTTTTTGATGTTTCAAGAAAAGTGCCCCCTATAATAATTAATTCTATTTTATCTGTAGGATGTTCCATCTTCCTCAAAACTTCTAGCCTCTTAGCTACTTGCTTGAATGGATCAAAATTCAAAGCCTTAGGAATCAAAACACTTTCAGGAACATAGCTTTTTGGAGCATTAAGGCTAGGACAATAAATGCAGTTATGCTTACAGCTCTTTGGTCTTGTAACTACAACTAAAGGCAAAATTCCGCTCAAACTTCTTACTGGCTTTTTCATAAGAATTAAAAGGACATGGCTTTTAAAAAATTAACAAGAATGATTTGTAGAAAAGAAAGATTTAAAAGCTAAAAATTTAAATTTAGCAAAAAATTTTTAAAGCGAAAGATTTTTAAAAGCGAAAGATTTTTAAATTTTATGAAAAAACAAAAATGTCCAGAATGTGGATCAAAAGAGCTTATTTATGATGAAGTAAGGGGGGAAACAATATGTAAGAGATGTGGTTTGGTTATAGAAGAACAACCAATCGAAAGAGGAAGGGATTGGAGAGAGTTTGAGGATGGAAAAAGAAGAGGAAGAGGAGGAGCTCCTCTCAGCTTACAAAAATTTGATCTTGGCTTAAGCACAAGTGTTGGAAAAAACATAGATGTATATAAGTTAAGTACTGAAAGGAAAGTTAGAAAATTTTTTAGACTTAAGAAATGGCAAGAGAGAATAGGAACAAGCATAGAGAGAAATTTAAGATTGGCAATGGGAGAACTAACAAGGATTGCTGGATATCTTAATTTGCCTAATCCTATAAAAGAAGAAGCAGCAAGAATATATAATTTGGTTTTAGAAAAAGGCTTAATAAGAGGAAGGAATATGGAAAGCGTTGTGGCTGGATGTATATATGCTGCATGCAGGAATTTCAAAATACCAAGAACTCTCGATGAAATAGCAGAAGTAACGAATGTTGATAGGAAAGAGATAGGAAGAACTTATAGGTTTATAATAAGAAGGCTAAGCATAAAGATAAGACCGACATCTCCATCAGACTACATAACAAGATTTGCATCCATGCTAAAACTATCTCCAAAAATTCAAAAAGATGCCATAAAGATATTGAAGAAGGCCGAAGGTGGTGAGTTAACGAGTGGAAGAGGGCCAGCAGGAATAGCTGCTGCTGCTTTATACATAGCCGCTCTTTTGAATGATGAAAGAAGAACTCAGAGAGAAGTTGCAGATATCGCTGGTGTTACTGAAGTAACGATAAGGAATAGGTATAAAGAGCTTTTAGAAAAATTGAGAATGGAAGAAAAGATAAAAATAAAGGAAAAGGAAAAAGAATTGAAAAAAAGATCTAAGAGATCATAAGCTCAATTCCATAAAGTCATAGGCTATATAAACATCTTTTAACCTCTTTAGCTCATCCAAAATAATTTCTTCTTTTTTTTCATACCTTTCACTTATATGTGTTAGAATAGTTTTTTTTGGATTACATTTTTTAACGATATCTATAATGTCTATTGTACTTAGATGATAGTACTCTTTAGCCAAATCTTTTAGAGAGGAATCATAATTACACTCTATTATTAAAACATCAACATTCTTAGCGAGGGAAAAAACATTTTTATGTTTTAGAGTATCTAAGATTATTGCAACTCTTTTCCCTTTTACTCTGTAAGTTGCATCTCTTGGCCTTATTATTTTATCCTTATACTTTACAATTTTTCCTTCTTTTAATTTTTTAAAAATGGGTGAAGGACCTATAAGATTTACATATTCCTCCTTTATCTTTATCTTATCTTTTTCAACAAAAAGATAGCCATAAACATCAACGATATGCTTAAGCTTTACAGCCTTAACATAAAAATTTTCAAAATCAAATTCTTCAGCTTCTTTAGCTATTTCCCTTATATTTATATCTATTTCTTTTATAGTTGGAAAAAAGGAAGAAGCTGTATCTATGTATTTCTTTAAACCCCTTGGCCCATAAATATGCAACTTTTTGTTATATTTATTGCTAGCCAAAGTTTGCAATAGTCCTTGTAATCCAAGAATATGATCAGCATGTAAATGAGTGATAAAAATTTTATCTATTTTTAAAGGACTTATGTTGGCTTTTTTCAGTTGTCTTTGGGTTCCTTCCCCGCAATCAAAAAGCAAATATTGGCCATTATAAATGAAAAGGATTGCTGTATGATTTCTTGTTTTAGTAGGAACTCCTGATGATGTTCCCAAAAAAATTATCCTCATAATTAAAAATTTTTTTAAAATTTAAATTATTTTTTATTTTATGATCGAAATAATGAAGAGAGGAAATCTGTATTTTTCTATATGCGATGAGGCTTTTAGACTATATAAAAAATCATTTTTTGGAGAAAAAAGAGATAGTAAGATTGTTTATATGCCATGTGAGGCTTTATATTTAGTTGACAAAAACAAGGCATATATAAAGGAAAAAAAGAAATTAGAAAGGGAAGAGATAATGAAAAAAATAAGTCAAAAAGATTTTTTGGAGTATGTTGTTTATAGTGATCTTAGAAATAAAGGATATATACTAAAATCTGGACTTAAATTTGGTGGAGATTTTATAGTTTATGATAGAGGAAAAAAGCCAGGAAAGGATCACTCAAAATGGATTTTAAAGATAGTTAAAAGAAAAAAGATGGAAGTGGATGATCTTTTGGCCAAGATAAGGATAGCAACGTCAACAAAAAAAACCTTATTGCTATGTATTGTTGAGGAAAATAAAAATCTCTATTACGAAGTTAGTTGGAAAAAAATTTAATAATGTATATTAAAGTGGATAAAGGTTTATAAAATTTGATTTATAGAAATAGAAATGGAAACTGAGATAGATGGAATAAAAGAAGAAATAAGAAATTATATAAAGGATAAGGGTCCATGCTTGCCAAGTGAAATAGCTAAAATTATAGGAAAGTCATTGCTCATAACTAACGCTATTCTTTCTGAGATGGTAGATAAAAAAATATTGAAGATTAGTCATATGAAAATAGGAAGCTCCCCCCTTTATTTTCTTGAAGGTCAAGAACCTCTGTTAGAGAATTATGTTCATTATTTGAGTGACATAGAGAAGGAAACAATAAAATTGTTAAAGGAAAATAAAATACTTGACAACACACAACTCATACCTTCAGTAAAATTGGCACTAACAAGATTACAGGATTTTGCAATTCCTTTAAAAATAAAAATTTCTGGTGAAGAAAGAATAATTTGGAAATATTTCTTGGTTAGCGATAGTGAAGTTAAAGATTTGTTAAAGGGAAAAATAGAAAAAAAAGAGAAAGAAAAAAAGAAAAAAAGAGAAAGAAAAAAAATAGAAGATATGAAGAGTATAGAAAGTTTGAAGAGTTTTGAAATACCTAGAAAAAAAGAGCTGAAAAGTTTCGAGAAAATTGAAAGGAATGAATTTGATGAATATATAGAAAAGAATTTTGAAACTTTTAAAAAGATAGCAAAAGATATGTATGTAATAAATTCTAAAATTTTTGAAGAAAGTATGAAATTCCTTGTTGTGATTAAAAACAAAAAAAAGTTATCAGATTTAGACATCTTCTCCGCATTAAAAGAAGGGGAAGAAAAAAGAATGCCAGTAATAATTTTAACAAAAGGAGAATTAACAAAAAAGGCAAAAAGCTTGAAGGAAAGATATGGAAACATGATAATAATAAAAAAAATATAAAAGCATAAGGAAAAGTATAGGAAAAAATGGAATTTGTTAGCCTTTTATCAAAAGGAAAAGGAACCTGGGGACAAACTATTGGATTGATCAAGAGAGGAGAGTGGAATAAAATAATAATTATCGGCGATAGATATGTAGAGAAAACTTTCAAAAAACTTGATATTGAGAAAAGTTCGGATAAAAAAATAATTTTTATTTCTATAAACATGGAAAAAGGAATGAAAGAACTCGTAAAAGAAATAAAGGAAAAGTTGAAAGGAAAGATTGAAGGAACTGAAGTAGCTTTGAGCATCGCAAGTGGAAATGGAAAGGAACACATGGCATTAATCTCTGCTTTAATCAATTTGCCTGTAGGAATAAGGTTTGCAGTTTTGACTAAAGAGGGAATAGAATTTTTTTAGAATTTTTTCTTTTTGGGAAACTTTTTTAGATTTAATAAAGGAAATTGATTTTCCAAATATTTCCTTATTCTCTTATATCCAAAAATTGCCGAAGCTAAAGCATCGAACTCGTGTTTATTCTTTATCTCAACCTTTTTGTTCTTCAAAAAAGATTTTATTAGTTTCTTTTTCTTCTCTTTTTTCAAATCCTCTTTAGGAAGAATTACGAATATCTTGAGTTTTCTAGAAAGTTTCTGAATATTTTTATTTATATTTTTTTTATCATAAGCTAAACAAATGGGTTTTCCGTATTCTATAATTTTCTTTATGACAAAATCGATGCTCTTATTTTTATCAGAATAAATTAGCCTTATATTTCCTTTGGTATCTATTAAAACCAAGCTAAAAGTTTTTCCAGGATCAAAACCAACTACGACTTCCATAAAAAAAGAAAAAATAAAGAAAAAATAAAAAGATTGCTTTTATTCTATTATTCAGTTATTTTTTCTTTTTGGTTGCTTTTTTCTTTGTTGCCTTTTTCTTTTTTGCCATTTTATCAAATTTTATCAATAAAATTTTATATTTTAAATAGATTTTTAACTTTAAATTTTTTTTGTTTCTTTTTTATATTAATTTTTAGAAAGAGAATCAAGAAAATTGAAAAACAAGAAATTCGACGAATAAAAGAATTTTTTGTTTAAAAAATTTTATTTAATTTAAAAATTTAGATTGAAAAAAATAATCAGAATGAAAATATGTAAAATAAAAAATATTAAAAAACAAAAACATTTTAAACAAAACATAAAATTTATAAACCAAGTTATATCTAAATTTTATTAAAATATTTTTTCTAGAATGGAATTAAAAGATAAAATATTGGAAACAGGAACCACTGTTGTCGGGATTGTATTGAAAAATTGTTTAGTTATTGGAGCTGATAAAAGAGCCACAGCTGGAGGAATGTTTATAGCTCATAAAAAGTTTGATAAAATATTTTTTATTACAGATAAAATAGCTGTGGCTACTGCTGGAAATGTCAGTGATATTCAGTTACTTTTGAAAATAGTTCAAGCAGAATTAAAATTAAAAGCTATAAGATCGAAAACTGAAATAAATGTAAAGCAGGCTGCAAACTTATTTGCTACTTTAAGTTATGAAAACATAAGGAAATTTTCGCCTATAATAGCTATAACCTCTTTCCTTGTTTGTGGAAAGGATGAAAAAGGATATTGGTTATATGAAATCGGACCAGACGGCAGCATAGCAGAGCACAAAGATTTTGTAAGTATAGGGAGTGGAAGTGTTTTGGCGTATGGAGTTTTAGAGAGCCAATACAACAAAAATTTGAATAAGGATGAAGGTATAGAGCTAGTCATAAAAGCTTTAAACGCTGCAATGCAAAGAGATACGGCAACTGGAAGTGGTTTAGATATAGTTGTTGTAGACGAAAAAGGAGCAAGGAAAGTTTTGGAAGAAGAAGTAGAAATGGTTTTGAAAGAGATCAAAAAGAAATAAAAGAAATAAAAGGAAAGAATTTATTTTTCAATTAAATATTTTTGTTTTCAAAAATGTCGGATATAATAAAATTTTTATTAGAAAGAATACCCAAGGAATTCATAAGCTCAATATATTTTGAAGCTAGCGATATAATTATATATACTTCAGACAAGGAATTCTTCTTAGAGGGAAGGGAAAAAATAAAAGAAATTGTAGATGAAATTAAAAAAAGAATAGAAATAAGGGCAAGTAAAGAATTACTTTTAGAAAAAGAAAAAGCGGAGAAAATCATAAAGGAAATTGCACCAAAAGAAGCAGAGATTGTTTATTTATATTTTAACGATCATAGAAGTATCGTAACGATTGCTTGTAAAAACCCTTCTCCTTTAGTTCAAAATAATGCAGAAATATTAAAAAAAATAAAGAAAGAAACTTTTTGGAAACCAGAAGTTATAAGAATTCCAATAAACGAGAGCAAAATTAGTGAAGGAATCGTGAACATTCTCTATAAATCTTCTTTTTTTAGAAAAAAATTTCTTAATGAGATTGGAAAAAAAATATACAGAGATTGGACAAAGGAAAAAAAAGAAACATGGGCAAGAGTAACTTTTTTAGGAGGGGCTAGAGAGGTTGGAAGAAGTTGTTTGTTACTGCATACACCTGAAAGTAAAGTATTGTTAGATTGTGGAATAAACGTTGCTGAAGGAAATAATAAGTTTCCTATCTTAAACGTTCCTGAGTTTAACATAAAGGAAATAGATGCTATTATACTCACACATTCCCATCTAGATCATTCCGGCATGATTCCTTATCTTTATAAGATAGGATATAGAGGGCCAGTATACATGACAGCTCCAACTAGAGACGTAACTGCTTTACTAGCTTTAGATTTTATTTCTGTAACCTATAAACAAGCTACCCAGCCCTTATTCTCTGTTTCTGATATAAAAAAAATGATAAAACATTCTATAACTTTAGATTATAGAGAAGTTTGTGATATAACCTCTGACATAAGGATCTCTTTTTTCAATGCTGGCCATGCTTTAGGAAGTAGTATGGTGCATATAAATATTGGAAATGGATTGCATAACCTTCTTTATACTTCTGATTTTAAATATGGAAAAACAAGATTGATAGATTCTCCCCCAACATATTTTAAGAGATTGGAAACTTTGATTATGGAAGGAACTTATGGAGGAAAAGAGAATAAACAACCTAGTAGAAAAGAAAGTGAAGAATTAGTAATAAGATATGTAAAAAAAACTATTGAAAGAAGAAAAAAAGTTTTGTTTCCTGTTTTAGGAGTAGGAAGAAGTCAGGATGTTATGTTGATAATAAAAGAGGCTATAGAAAATAAGATTATTCCAGAAGTTCCTGTATATTTGGATGGTATGGTATGGGATATCACAGCCATACATTCTGCATATCCTGAATTTTTGAATTATAATCTAAGAAAAGAAATATATAGTGGAAATGATGTATTTTCATCAGAAATTTTTAGAAGAGTAGGAAGTCCTATTGAAAGGAAAGAAGTTTTGGAAGGAGGACCATGTATAATCATAGCCACTTCGGGTATGTTGGTTGGTGGAGCGAGTTTAGAATACTTTAAAGAACTTGCTCCAGAAAAAGGTAATACTGTTATATTCACGAGTTATCAAGTAAAGGGAAGTTTAGGAAGTCAGGTTAAAGAAGGACTAAAAGAATTTAAGGCTTTTATAGATGGAGAAGAGAAAACTATTCCTATAAATCTTGAAGTTGTTAGTATAGAAGGGCTTAGCGGACATAGCGATAGAAATCAATTGATTTCTTTTGTTAGTAATTTAAAACCATTCCCAAAAAGAATAATCTTGAATCATGGTGAAGTAAATAGGCTTAAGAACCTAAGTAGTACTTTGAATAAGCTATTCAAAGTTGAAACAAATGTGCCAAGAGTTTTGGATTCTGTTAGAATATGTTAATTAAAGGAACAAACCTACGAGGTATCCAAACAAGCAACCAAGAGTTAAAGGAGGTAGAGCGGGATAGGCTTTTTCTTTTTCTCCAAATACCATAAGCATTAATAAAGCAAGAGAAGAGAAAAATATTATGAGTAAAGAATTTATTAAACCATAGTTCAAGAAAACTGTACAAATAAAAAGCATTGGCAAGATTATATCTCCTCCACCCAACGCAGCAACATTAACTTTTAACTTTACTTTTTTCAATTTTTTTGATTTTAGTTTTTTTAATTTTTTAATTTTTTCTTCCTGGGCTTTATCTAGCCATGGTAAGAAAAATCCTGTAAAGGCCTTTATATCTTTTACCATAAACTTTGCCATTTTTTGCATATGTTTGGTTTTGAAAACTGCAATAAAGTCATAGACAGAAAGTATTAATAAAAGAGCAAGAGCAATGTATAAATTTACAATTGGTAAAAATAAAATAACAATGCCTGGATAAACGAAAATTTCTGTGATGTTGTGTAATATTATGTTTCTTCTATATATTTTATAATAAGCTAAACCTATTGCTGCTAACAAAACAAAAAGTTCTAAAAAATTAAAGGAAAAATTTTTTATTGTTATTTTAAAATTCAAATTATAAAACAATAAAGAAAAACATAAGAAAAGCCCAACAGACACAACAAAAAAAAGCCAAAATCTCACAACTCTTATCACCCCAACTTTCATAAGGATTATAAAGAGCAATGTTGCAAATATCAAAGCAATCAAGAAACTTATTAAGATTTGTAAAAAATCGAAAGTGGTTTTTATTTCTATTTTTTCTGGTATAACTTCCCTAGTTATACTTATATTTGTAAAATTTTCTTCAGGAATCTTTTTCTCTGAGAGATTTGTTAGATTTTTAGGTATTTTTTCTTCTCTCTCTTTCTTATAAAAATTTTCTTTATACGATGCCGTTACTGCAAGCCCTACAAGCTGGGATGCTACAAAAAACAAAATAATCAAGATTGCTATCTTCCATTTATATTTCATATGCTATCTTTATTTTTATATTTTTAAAATTAACTTTTATCTTTGCAGATATAAATTTAATAAATTATTAAATTTTAAAATAAAAAATTATATTTTAAGAGTAGTAACAAAACGAAAAATTTATAAACCCTTTTTACTTACTTTTTTATAGTAAAAATTTAAAATGAGAGAAATAATCAATAAAGACACAATAAACAAGATAAAAGCCAATTTTAATATTAATGAATATGAAACAAAAGTTTGGCTTTCTTTGTTATTTAAAGGTATCTCCACAATAGGAGAAATTGCAGAAATTTCAGGAGTTCCAAGAAGTAGAGTTTATGATGTTCTAGAAAACTTAGAAAGAAAGGGGTTTGTTGTTATGAAATTAGGAAAACCAATAAGGTATATGGCAATCCATCCTAATGAAGTTATAGAAAGATTGAAGGCTAGTTATCTAAATACAGCGAGGGAGAGGATAGAAGCAATCGAAAAAATAAAAAATACAGAAGAATACAAACAATTAGAATTTTTATTCAACCAAAAAACACAACAAATAAATCCTGAAGATATAATATCCTTACTTAAAGGAAAATTTAACATTTATCAATCTCTAAAAAGTTGTATAGCTAATGCAAAAGAAAGCGTGGTTATTTTTACAACAACTGACCATTTAAACAGTAAAGTAAAAATATTAAAACCTATAATCCCAAAACTTTTAAAATCGAAGGTAAAGATTAATATAGCTGCAAGTGGAGATGAAGAGATTGGAAAAAAGGCATCAAAAGAACTCAAAATAAAGATAAGAAAAGTGGACCTTGATATGAGGTTTTGTATTGTTGATGGAGAAGAAGCTTTTTTGATATTTGATAATCCTAATCCAAAAAATGAATTTGCTATACATATCAAAAGTAAATTTTTCGCTTCAATGTTGAAAAATTTGGCAAAAAAATATATAGAAAAAGTTTAGGAAACTTTACTTATTCCATCTTTTTTTTCAAAATAAATTATATTATCAACGAATGATTCTATTTTCGGATCATGGCTAACGATTATAAGTTGTTTTGCATTAATCTCTTTAAATATATCCCTCATTTTTTCCAATTGATTTTGGCTAAAGCCGTCTGTAGGTTCGTCTAAAATTATTAATCCTTTAGTCTTTACGTTCGTAAGAGAATTTATCAATTGATTTAATGCTAACCTATAGGCTAAAGCTAAAGCTGTTTTTTCTCCTCCAGACAAGTTCAAGTAGTCAGTTTCATAACCATTTTGTTCTATTATTGGAGTGAAATCCTCTGAAAGCCTTATGTTTATATCTTCAACAAGAAGATTAAACCATTTAAGCAATAAATGCTCAAATTCCTTATTAATCTTAAACATAACGATTTTTTCTAGCTCATCTATCACTTTATAAAAATCCTTACTTAACCAGTCATAAAAGACATTCAATTTTCTTATTTTTTCCTTAATTTCTTTTTTTCTTTTGATTTCTTTTTTTCTTTCTTCTAACAAAAAAAAGAAATTTTTTAGATTTTCTTCCTTTTTTATGAATTCTTCTTTAAGTTTCATAAACTCCTCTTCTATTTTCTTAAATTCATTCTTCATGTTTTTCAATTTCTCTTTCTTTTCCTGATGCTTTTTTTCATCAAAAGAGATCTCAGAAATTTCTCTTTTTAATTTTTTGATCTCTTCTTCGAGAAACTCAATTTTTTCTTTTTTTCTTTCATAATTTTTTATTTTTTCAATCTCCACATCCTTTTCCTTTATTTTCCCCTCAACTTCTCTAGCAAATTTGTTTAAACTTTTTATTTCTTCATCCAATTTCTTAATCTCCTTCTCTATTCCCTTTATTTTTTCTTGATAAACCTCATTCTCTCTTTTAAACGAAAAAACTTGTTCTTTTAATTTTTTTATTACTTTATTTTTGTGTTCCTCGCTTACCTTTTGTTTACATCTTGGACAAACATCTAAAGATAAGCTTTCTTCTACTTCTTTCTCTATTTCTTCAATTTTTTTATTGTTGAAATGAATCTCCTTAACTATTCTTTCTCTTTCCTTTCTTAAATTTTCTAAATTATTATAGAAAAGTTCAATTTTTTCGTCTATCTTAGAACTTTTTTCAAGTAAATTTTCTCTTTCTTTTTTAACTTCTAAAAGACTTTTTTCTAGGCTTAATTCCCTTATTTCCTCTTCTAATTCTTTTTTTAAATTTTCCTTTTCTTCTATTTGTGTTTTTAATTTATCGACTTTTAAAAGTTTTATTTCTTCTTCAGAAAGCTCGGCTTCTAGTTTATTTATCTCTGAATCCTTCTCTTTTCTTTTCAACTCTATTTCTTTTAAATTATCCTCAAGTATTTTTTTCTCCTTTTCTATCTTTTCTATTTCTTCTTCTATTTCCTTTAAATTTTCAAGCAAAGAATCTAAATCCTTTATCTCTTCTTGACTAATTTTTATGTCTGCCCTTAAATTTCTTAAATAAATTTCTAAATTTTGAATTATTCTTTTATATTTATCAAGGTTGAAGAGTTTTCTAATTATCTCTAACCTTTCTTCACTACTTTCCAACAAGATTCTTTTCATTTCTTCTTGAGGAGTATAAACAGTATATCTAAAAATCAAATTCTTCTTTTTTGGATCTACAAAGTTTAATAGATTTGTAATCTTGGCATTTATCTCTTCTACTCCTAGATGTTCAACTTTTCCATCAGTCTTTAAAATACATTCGCCCTGCTGAAAAGAATTTCCTTTCTTTACTATTTCTCTGTATATGCTTAAGAGTTTATTATCCAATTCCATATCAATTTTTACAAAACCTTTCTTACAACCATGCCTTAAAAGATGTTTTCCTTCGAGCTCCCCCTTTTTAAAACCAAAAAGTCCAAACTCTAAAGCTAATAAAACCGAACTTTTTCCACTGCCTATATCTCCGGAAAGCAAAGTAGATGAAAGAGGAAAAATTATCTTCGAATTTTTATGGCTTCTAATATTATGCAATTCAATACTTTTTATTAACATTTTAATTTTTCTAAAATAAATTCTTCCTTTTCCTTTATTTGTTTTAAAAGTCTCTCTTCAAATTTAGCGTTTGTCTCTCCTTCAAGCTTTTCTAAATTCAACAAATCGATCAGCTCAAAAATTAGAATATTGTTTTCAAATTTTTTAACAAATTCTTTTTCTATACTATTTAAATCGTAATGAAAGATATCTTCTGACTCTTTAATCTCAAATTCTTTTGAATATAATTTTGATGTATTTCTCAATAAAAGGCTATTGCTTTTTTCTACAACTTCATTTATTCTTAGGAAGTCTATTTGACCAGAACTCCCTTTTTCCATAATTCCTTCTATCCTTAAAGTTATAATTTTATTTTTTATTTCATTTTTTTTCAATTTTTCTACAATTTCTTC
>Ga0197143_1002013_pt1 | contig 15830 bp, 16 predicted proteins | sample GBS70_MetaG_FD_148603 | JGI IMG/M metagenome (GOLD analysis project Ga0197143, IMG submission 148603) | Sediment microbial communities from Great Boiling Springs, Gerlach, Nevada, United States - GBS 70_MetaG | ecosystem: Environmental > Aquatic > Thermal springs > Hot (42-90C) > Sediment...
TGACGCTGGCCAAGGACCTGCGGGAGGAAATAGCAAGGATTGCGGGCAAAACCCCTTCACAACGTCAATATAACACTGCCTAGCGGTTTTATTGTCTAATTGACAGAATAGAACCGTCAAGCATGTAAAAACGCTATATATTGCCGTATTCTGAAGAAAAACATGATGGTCAGGGTACCTGTTGAAGAGCTGGAGAAGTATTACAAAACGGTGAGGACGGAGAAAACGGCAATTGTTTTAAAAGTGCAGGCTTTAGCCAGTAGGGCTGTGAGGGACTGGCTCGACAACCACGGCTTCCTAGAGCTATTGCCACCAATAATCGGACCTGTGACTGACCCCGGCATAAGGGGAGCCAAACAGGTCTCGATAGACTATTACGGGAGAGAGTACAAAATAATGAGCAGCGCAATCCTCTACAAGCAGATGCTGGCAACCGCTCTCGGCAAGATCTATTTCTTCTCACCAAACATAAGGCTTGAACCTCTGGAGGCGGCCACTACGGGCAGACATTTAGTCGAGTTTGTCCAGATAGATATCGAGGAGGCGTATGCCGACTACAACAAAGCTATGTCAACGGCGGAACAGCTACTTTCACACACCGTCAACACTGTCGCAAGGGAGGCCGCGCCACTGCTGGATAAGCTGGGCAGGAAACTCCCCCGCTTCAACCCACCCTTCAAAAGGATAACCCACGCAGAAGCAGTTGAAATCCTGAGACAGCACGGTGAAAACGTAAACCCCTTAGCGGAGATACCCTGGCCCCAGGAGGAGAAGCTTTCACGGATAATGGGGGAGCCCTTTTTCCTGACCGACTACCCTAGGGGCGCCCGCGGGTTCTACGACAGGGAGGACCCGAATAGACCCGGCATCCTCAAGGACTTTGACCTAATGTTTCCAGAAGGATATGGGGAGGCCGCCTCGGGGGCTGAGAGGGAATACGAGTACAGCAAGGTTTTGGCACGGCTGCGGGAAAGCGGTGAAAACCCAGCCAAGTATGGATGGTATCTTGAAATGCTCCGTGAGGGCATCAGCCCTACCGCAGGCTTCGGAATAGGCGTAGAACGGTTGACCCGATACCTCTGCGGCCTACAGGCTGTCTGGGAGGCGAGACCATATCCAAAGGTTCCTGGAGTATACTCGCCGTGAAAACACCATCGCTGCTGGGGCTACTTCTAAAACTCCTCAGAAAGCCTGGCACGCTTGCGTCTGCCGCCAAGTTTGCTGAACATTTCCCCGTGGCGGAGGTCTCGACAAGGGCTGCAAGGGGGCGTGCCGCCGTCTTCCCTCTGACGGAGCTAGAAGAATTCGGCAAGGCGCTACTGGGCGCACCCATATACCAGACCGCACTACCAAGGTACGACACACTCGACAAAATTTTGGTCATTCCACCGCTCTACACCCCGCTGAGGCTGAAGAAGATGGAGGAGCTGATGAGGGAGCCTGTCTTCTCAGACGTAGAGACCGGGTGCAGCTTCGGCGGCTTCCGCTCAACAATGCCTGTCTCAGTAGCCTCCATGGGTTCTACACCTGTTTGGAACAAGGTCTCGCTGGCGGTTGCGAAGGCCGCTGCGGAGACGGGGATACCGATGGGGGTGGGGGAGAACGTCGCCACCGTCTGGGGATACTCTAAACGCGTCAAGCCGAGCCAGCCATGTTTTAAGGAGAGGGTGATGACATATCTCGAAAACCTCAAAGGGCCTTACGGAGGTGTCTTCATACAGCAAAGCGTTGAAGACGCCTACGACGAGCTGTGGAACAGGGTCTACTCCGACCCAGACATAACGCCGTACATAGAGGAGGGGAAGGTCGGGTTCGAGATAAAGCTTGGACAGGGGGCGAAGCCCGGTTTGGGGGGTGAGACGATTGTTGACAGAGAAACTGCGCTGCGTCTGAGCCAGAAGTATTCGTTCGACACCGACCCAGGCAAGGTTGTCAAGCAGCTCTATGAACGGCACTCGGCTCCGGGAACCTTCACCCCCGAAATACTGCGTAGCATGATAAGGCTGATGCATAACAACTATCCCCGGGCTAGGGTCTGGGTGAAGATGGGCCCCTACAGGGACTTGGAAAAGGTTGCGGAGCTCTGTGAAGCGGAGAAGGCTGACCTTCTCTGGGTCGACGGAAAGGAAGGGGGAACAGGCCTTAGCCCCGTCACGGCATTGAAGGACCTCGGTCTCCCGTTAATAGCATGTCTCGGAAAAATACTGAAGCTCAAACAACGTCTGAGACTAGACTTCATCGGTTCTGGGCGGCTTGTAGATGGAGGCGACATTGTTAAGGTTCTCTGCTTGGGCTGCTCAGCCGCGGGGTTGGGGCGCGCGTTTGTAGTCGCCGCATACAGCGGAGGGGTTTTGGGTGTTAAAAACTACCTTGAGACCTTGAAGGTTGAGATACAGTTGCTGACCTCTGCCGTTGGAAAATACAGTGTATCCGACCTAGGGCCCGAAGACATAGCCGCTACAGATCCGGCCTTGGCTCGGGAGCTGGGCATTCCAAGCGTCTATGTCTGAGACGCCGTGGACTCCTTTATCGTGTAATAGTCCTGTTCAGGAATTCTTCTAAGACTGCCCCTAAAATATGCATACCATTTCTCTTTCTTGGCGATGAACGAGAGTTTTTCAATAAGGTCCTCTACTTTGACATATTTCCGCCATAGATGCGCCGTGTCGAAGCTTATGTAGTTTGTCATCTTCTCCGAAGGGTAGCCCTTCGCATACATGCTAATCTCTACGTTAATCGGCTTGGGAGGTGTTGAGAAAGTTCCTTCACCTATAAAGAACCTTCCACCCCTCCCCGTCGCATAGAAAATCGCCGACCCAGCATCCGACAAGGCCTTCATTTTCGCGTAATGTGTGCTGACAAGCCAAAACCTCTTCTCAACCCTTTCCTTAGCGATGTCCAAAGCGGACACAACTTCCCCGTCCTGAACATGGTCCTTAACAACGAAAATCCAGTAGTTCACGTTTTAGTGTCAGGTTCAGCTGAAAATAAGCTTTATAAAACGGTAACGGATTTTGCGAGGTTCCGCGGCCTATCGGGGTCGTATCCTCTCTGCACAGCCATATGGTATGCCAGGAGCTGGAAGGGTATCACATAGGGTATGGGTGTTAGGAGGGGGTGGGTTCGCGGAAGACCAACGTAGAAGTCGGCGAGGTTCTTAAGCTCCGCGTCCTCCCTGTCGCCGAAGATGACTGCGTAGGCGCCGCGTGCCTTCATCTCCATAACACTGCCGATGTTAAGCTTCCTATGCTCGTCGGGTGGGATGGCGAAAACAACAGGTATTCCGTCCTCTATTACGCTGATGGGGCCGTGTTTACTCTCGCCTGCGGGATACGCGATTACGGGCACGTATGATAGCTCCATCATCTTAAGCCTACCCTCGAAAACAGTGCTTGTGGAAATACCCCTCCCCAAGACGAAAATTGCCTTCGAATTGATCAGCCTTTCCGCGAGAGCCTTGATATGGGGCCCAGCCGTCATCAAAACCTCTTCAACCAGCTTCGGAATACGGTTTAGATGTTCTTTGAACTCATCCATCTCATACTGTGAAATCTTCCCCCTCAGCCTTGACAGCCTTAGAGCAAGCTGTGCGAGGACCAGGACTTGGGATGTGAAGGTTTTCGTGGCCGCGACACCTATCTCGGGTCCGCTGTTCTGCAGTATGTAGGCCCTGGAAATGCGTGTTAGGGTTGAGCCGACGGTGTTCGTCAATCCGAGAATTGTGCAAGCCCTCATGCGTGCGAACTCTAACGCGTTTAGGACGTCAGCGGTCTCACCGGACTGGCTGACAGCAAGGACTACTGTGTCAGCCCCCAAGGAGCCGCCGTAGTTTGGTATGAACTCCGAGGCAACAACTGGGTAGGAAGGTAAGCGTGCAAGGTGTGAGAAGAGGTAAGATGCGGCGAGGCATGCGTTGTATGATGTCCCGGCCCCCAGCAGGAAGATTGCCCGGCCTTTATCAAGTAGCTCGGCGACAAGGTCGACGTATTGCATCTGCAGGCGGAGAGAATTCCTCAATGTTTCGGCCTGCTCATAAATTTCCTTAAGGGTGAAGTGTGGGTGACCCTGTTTCTCCGCCATCTCAATCGTCAGCTCAACCTCTTTTACAGGCCTTTCGACGGCCTCCCCTGATTCAAGCCTCAAAATCCTGTAACCATGCCTTGTCAAAATAGCTACGTCTCCGTCATGGAGGAAGACCATTTTCTTCGTCATCTCGAGCAGAGCCGTCAAGTCTGATGCAACCATGTTGAAGCCGTCGCCTACCCCGATAATCAACGGGGCCTCTTTTCTCGCCGCCAGCAAAACGTCGGGATGCCTGGACGACACCATCGCCACCGCGTATGTACCTTCAACCTTTTTCAAGGCCATGATGAAAGCCTTTTCAATTGACTCTCCTTCCTCAAGAAACGATTGAACTAGGTGCGGTATGACCTCGGTGTCAGTCCTTGAAGTGAATACGTGGTTGCTGTCCTCGAGCTCCTTCCTTAGAACTAGAAAGTTTTCCAGTACGCCGTTGTGCACCACGGCTATTGTTTTCTCGCAGTCTGTGTGTGGGTGGGCGTTGGCTTGGGTGGGGGCGCCATGCGTGGCCCAACGGGTGTGTGCAACCCCTAAGGTGCCCTGCATAGACTCGACATCAAGACGGCGAGCTATTTCATCAACAACGCCTGCATCTTTCCTTACGTCAAGCCTGCCGTCTTCAACCGTGGCCCATCCCGCGGAGTCATAACCCCTGTACTCGAGCCTCCGCAAAGCCCTTAGCAAAATCGGTGCAGCCCTCGACCCGCCTATGTAGCCTACTATGCCGCACATGCCCATACACCGAATACGCTGGTTAATAAAGGCCGTTCAAAAGTTGATTAACCGGTTAAAATTAGGTTAACTGGTTTGAAGACGGCCACGCTTCTCTACCGTGACAGGCTGGTGGATGTTTTACTGGCAGACCCCAAGGCGGCGGATGTGTTTTCGACGGAAAAAGGGTTTAAAATTGCCTCGGCCTTTGCTAATCCAACCTACCCCGCCGATGTCGCGAAAAAGCTTGGGTTGAGCAAGCAGACCGTCGCATTCCATGTGGAGCGGTTGGTCGAATCCGGTTTTCTTGTCCCAGTCGGGAAAAAAGAGGTTAGGGGGGGTACAGCGGTTCTGTACAGGGCCCGTTCAAGCGGGCTGGCCTTCGTTTTACGGGGGGCGAAGTGGAAGAAGATGTCTACGCAGACGAAGATGCCTGAGAGGCTTGAAAGCTTTCTTAAACCATACGTAAATGGAAACCGTCTGGACGGCTTGGTTGTCGTCGGCTCACCCCATCCCCATGGGCCTTTCCTCTCAGTCGCGGCAGACGGCCACTACGGGTTTCAGCTCGGACTCTTCCTCGGCCACTACGTAGAAATCCCCTCGGACTTCATGGTGCGTCTGGACGTAGACGTCAAATCCGAAAAACTATACACGGAGAACATGGTTTTGCTAGGAGGGCCTGGGACAAATATAATAACGGCCATGGTCAACAGCAACCTTCCGATAAAATTCCCCGAACACAACTACTGGGCTGGAGTCGTGACTCCCCGACAGACATACACCAGCGAGTTCGTGGGAATTGTTGCCAAGACACCCAACCCCTACAACCCGCAGAAGACGGTCATAACGCTGGCGGGGCCAAGGGCTGCCGGGACGAAGGCAGCCATAGTGGCGCTTACGCAGAGGTGGGAGCAACTGCTTTCGGAATACGACGGCAGGGAGAAATGGGGCGCTGTCGTTCAGGGTTTAGACCTTAACGGCGACGGAAAAATAGACTCAGTCGAGGTCTTGGAGACCGCCTAACTCGTTTAAAACCCTCTCCGCTTTACCAAGGTCCTCAGACCTGTCTATGTCGGTCAATAGCCTCGGGTCAAAGTTCACCACATGTCTATCTACCTTTGCGAGAACCATCCGGGCGCCCACATCACCCTCCAGCCAGTAAAGATGGTGAAGCACGCGGCGTGAAAATATGGCCGGCGTTACAGGTGTGCCGTCAAGCCCCGCCGAAACAGCATCATAACGGCCTTCCGCGAATACTTTCAGCAGCTTCTTAACAACAGGTTTTGTAAAAGGCATGTCGGCCAACAAAACAGCAAGCCCATCAGCATCATAAGGTGTCCATGAGGCGGCAAGACGTATGGAGGCGCTTAAACCTTTTTGGGGAAACCTGTTGTAGAGGATTGAGAATTTCTCTGGCACGAGCTTCTCCTTCACATCACCCATCCTGACCACAACCGCCCTGTAGTCAAGCATCTCTATTGATTCCAGCGACCAGAGCAGAAGCGGCCTTCCAGCAAAATTAACCGAAAGCTTATCTCCCCCAAACCTCTTACCGAGCCCAGAAGCTAGAACCGCGCCCGCAATCTTCAACAAACCGCCACCGGCCAACTTAGGCAAATAGATAAATTTAAAACTATCAACCACTTAATTAGCATAGGTGTCCATGCATGTACGCTGCACGTGAAAGGGTCGAGGATATTCGTTCAAGGCTTATCAACCTTGTCCAAGACCAGATTCGACAGGTCTTGGATATAGTGAGGAAAACACTCCAAATGCTTGAGGCCGTAAGCAGGGACGAGGACGTGAAAAAGTTGGAGGAAATTTACAGCCAAATACTGAAATCAGATGAGGCTGAGAAGGAGGCGCGACGGCTTGTCGAAAAAGAGGTTTCAGAAATCGGGGCTATACTCACAAACCGTGAGGACTTCATTAGGCTGGTTAACGGCATAGACAAGATTGCCGACATAGCCGAGGGTGTTGCCTTCAGGATACTTAGTCTTGGGAAAGCGCGTATGAAAATAAACAAGGATATTTTGAGCGAGGTGTCTAGGCTTGGGGAATTTGTCCTCCAGACTGTTGTCAAGCTGAGGGAGGCGTTGTTTGCGGTAACGCTTAGCAGCGAGACTTTCTTGCAGAAAACAAAGGAGACTGAGGATTCCGAGAGACAGGTTGACGAGATTTACAGAAACCTCGACCTCATCATCCTCCAGTCGGAGATGAAGGTGGGCCAGCTTCTGCTTTTGAGGGAGATTGTTCAAATGTTTGAGGACATAGCCGACAAGGCTGAAGAGTCCGCTGAAACACTGAGGGTCCTTTCCTTCGTCATACTATGACGGCTGTTGGAGAGCTTCTCAGGGACAGCGTTGTTGTCTGGGATGTTGAAGAGGGGTCTAAGCTCTACGCTGAAGGCTTCTACGGCAAACCACTCGGTGTGCCTAAACCTAGGGAGTTGAAACTAGACGCCCCTCTAGTGCTCGACCTTGTTGAAGCACTTTACTTGATGCGGCTGGGTCGTTTGAGGGTTATGTGGGAGGGACGTGAGATGAGCGAAGAAGAGTTTATGCGGCACGCCGAAACTCTCGACGAAAACTTTCGGGATAAATACAGGGTTTACAACGACCTAAGAGAAAGGGGTTTCGTCGTTCTTCCAGGCATTAAGTTTGGATGCGACTTTGCCGCCTACCGACATGGCCCCGGGTTAGACCACGCCCCCTTCATCATACAGGTAAAGGGTGTTAAGGGACGTATCTCTGCCCTTGAGATAATAAGGTCGGGCAGGCTGGCGACATCGGTGAGAAAACATTTCACGATCTCCGTCCCGCAGAACGAATCTAATGTTTATGTCATGTTTGAGTGGTGGAGGGCCTAGACAAGCCTTCTATATAGCACGTGAAGCGTTTTCCCAACACGTCTCACTTCAAGCAAACCCTGTCCCGTGTCCTCGGCCCAGGAAATCATGTCAACCTCTGTTGCAGGATCTGATGTTATGACATGTAGGGTCTCCCCAAAGGACATGTAGGCTTTCATAAAGTCGCCTATCTGTGTCAGAATGCTCTCACAGGTCTGGCCAAATACTTTTATCTCATAGTCCGGCACCGCTTGCAGACATACGACTCCACGCTCCCGGTTTATTTCCTCATATTTTTTGGCGGCCTCACATGCATCCACCATGGCGGAAGGATCCGAGGAGGACACTTCTGCAAGCCATCCCTCCCCGTAGGGGTCGTCTGCGACGAGGACGGGGTTGGCAAGCGCCGCCGCGTTCACCATCTTAACCTCGCAGTCAAATGGGGCGACAACGGCGCCCTCCATTTTTATGGATACCAGTAGGGCTAGAGAGGTGTTTTTTCTTACAAGCGAACCTACACCTCTTACAGTTACTCTGTTTGGCTTACCAGAAAAAAATAGGTAGGGCAGCGTTACTCCAATCCTAAATCTTTCGGCAGACAGCTGTTTAAACCATAGATCGTTCTCAACGACATACAGCCTGTCCTCGGGGTATAGGCATCCATCTGCGGCCTTCAACCCTATTTTTCGATGGGGAAGTTGACTAGGTTACCCCACTCAGTCCAGCTCCCGTCGTAGACCTTAACGTTTCTGTAGCCTAGGAGATGCTTTAAAACAAACCAGGTAACGCTGGCCCTCTCACCAATCCTACAGTATGTTATGACTTCCTTGTCCGGTGACACACCCTTCGACGTGTAAAGTTGTTTAAGTTCCTCTGCTGACTTGAAGGTTCCGTCCTCGCGAATCGCCTGACCCCACGGGATGTTAATTGCTCCAGGGATGTGGCCGCCGCGCTGAGCGTGTTCGTTGGGGTACTCGGGTGGCGCGGTTATCTCACCCGTAAACTCCGCGGGAGACCTGACATCAACCAAGACAAGGTTTGGGTTTGCAACCTTCATTTTTAGCAGGTCTTGGAGAAACACTCTGTTTTCATAGTTTACTTTCGGGACCTTGTAGGTTGCCGGCTTCACCGACGGAATCTCCTTTGTGAGCTCTCCCCCCGAGTCTATCCATTTTTTGCGGCCGCCGTTTAGGAGCTGGACCTTTTGATGCCCGTATATCTCGAAAACCCAGAAGGCGAATGTCGCGAACCAGTTGTTGTAGTCGCCGTAGAGGACTACGTGGGTATCGTTGGAGATGCCGAGCCGCGACATCAGCTCTTCAAACTGGCGGGCGTCTATGATGTCTCTTACGTCTGGTTTATTCATGTCCTTCCTCCAGTCTATCAGGAGTGCTCCCGGTATGTGTCCCTGTTCATAGGCTAGCTTGGGGTCGTAGTCCACCTCCACGATCGCTATACCCGGTTTACCTAAGTTCTGCCGGACCCAGTCGACGTCCGTTAAAACGTTTGGATTCGCGTATGTCATGGGTCCTGATTACTTATACCCATATTTAACAGTAATTATGGTCCGCTAATATGAGTAGAATATTACCCGTATCTGAACCTAACGCCGTGTCCATTCCACTCATGCCCGAACCTGACCATGTTGAGAGGGCCTATTACTCCGCATGTTCCGCAGGCCACGCAAGCAACGTGGTCGAACTTCAGAGAACCCTTCCTTATGTCTTCCAAGGTAATTTGGGCCGCCTTTTTAACGGCCTCGGACTCCGGCATGGACTGCCTCAGACTCTCCAAGTTGAACCTGTAAAGGTCCTTGAATGAGGCGAAAACTCCTTTATCTGTCAGTAGTGTATAGCAGTTTACGGGGCAGAGGGGAATCCACATTTTCAACCCGTCTGTGGAGGCTGCCTGCATGTCAACCTTGATATGGGACCTGGCCTTGTCCTCGTGATAGTTCAGCAACCCCGTAAGCTTCTGTATGTGCTGAAGCGCATTCCCGCCGTTTTGCCTGTTAACCCCGGCCTTCACTGTCTTCTCCTTCGAGAAGCCGATGCTGAAAGCAACCTTTGGGGCGATGTTGTATGCGAGCCGGTTCTCCAGAAGTGAGCTGTTGCTGCGGGATTTCCTGACAAGGCGGTAAAGAGGCTCCAAGAAATCGGCGTATGCGCCGAGGCCGGATTCCCCGAAGTCACCTTTACGGCGTGCTGCTAAGTATGCCCTAGCCGCAAGAATCCCAGAAGCTATGGCCGGCCTCATTCCATCTATCAAGGCCCCTATCTTATAGAATACGCCGAGCGCGTCACCTGCAACGAGGAAGCCTGGCGCGTATGGTTTTACGGGCAGGACCTTGTAGCCGCGTGGGATGTTGTGTGCCGAGTACTCAACAAGCGTGGCGTTCTCCAACAGGTCGGCTAGAAATGGATGCGCCTCCATCTCGTCGAGAATCTCTGCAGGCTTGCCGACCTCTGTAAAGTTATTGGAAAACACCTTCAAAGCCGAGTCAAGCCCGAAGACAACGCCGACGGAGACCGTGTCCTTGTTAGGGTAGACGAAGCCACCGCCTACTATCCCGTGCATAAAGTCACCCAGCACGTATACTGTTTTGAAGGCGTCCCCGGATGTGAAGAACTCCTCTATCTTGCTTGGGGATACTTTGTATACGTGTTTAACCCCGTGGTATATCTGCTCAGGCATCAGCTTGCCGCGAAGCCCCGCCTTCTCAGGAAGCAGGCTTGTGACTCCGCCGGCGTCAATCACCACGTCCGCGTAGAGCTCTTCATCAGGTGTTTGGACACCAATCACCTTACCATCCTTGAACAACAGGTCCTCAACTGTTTTGGATGTTGCCAGCATAGCGCCCTCCTCAACAGCCCTCGAAGCAAACCAGCGGTCGAACCGTGCTCGAAGCACCGTATAATCATGTCCTGTCGTTGCGTTCAGCATTGTGAGTCCGAGCTTGGTGAGGAACGATTTCTTGTCAAGCTTAAGATATCTGTAGGATTTTTCACCGTTATGGGGTCTTGCCTCACCCAGGATATATAGCTCATGTGTGTTTATCTTTCGCTCGACCGGTGCTTCCCCCTCAAAGTCGGGGACAAGGTCGATGAGGCCGAGGCCTTTTTGGAAAGAGCCGAAAAGAACCCCGCCTGAGACATTTCTCTGGCCCGGTAGCTGTGCCTTCTCCAGCATCAGGACATCACAACCCTCTCTGGCCAGAGTTAAGGCGGCAGCCGACCCAGCCGGCCCTGCACCCACAACTATGACGTCAAACTTCTCCAACCAGCCCTCACCTTTTTTCCAAGTATTCGATCATCTTTGGCAGTACTTCGTATAGGTCTGCCTTTACCCCGTAGTGGGCGAGCTGGAAGATCGGGGCCTGTGGGTCGTTGTTTATTGCGACTATTTTTTTAGACCTTATCATGCCGACTCGGTGCTGGACTGAGCCGCTTATGCCCACAGCGATGTATACTTCTGGGGCCACGGTTTTCCCTGTCTGCCCCACCTGTCTCTCGGAGGTAATCAGTCCTTCGAGCTCCTTCAGCTCCGCATATATCAGGGCCCTTGTTGCACCAAGCTCTGCTTTAACACCAAGTTTTTCCCTAATCAGCTCTACCAGTTTGGAGCCGAGCTCGTAGCCCTCCCTAGGGTTGCGTGGATTGCCCCTTCCGTCCCTGAGAATTCCTAAACCTAGGCTTACCACCACTTGAGCGCCCTCCAAATCCACCGTGCTCTTTGGCACAGGTGTTTCCTCCAACACTTGGACTACAAAATCTTCCTCATGGGGCTGCGGCGTGAACCTTATCTTCTGACCCCTTCGGGTTGGGTCCGGGGGCAAGGGGTCGAAGTTACCCGGCCTTATGCTGGCTATTTGTGGCCTGTGGCGTGGTGTGTATATTTTAGCGACACGTGTTGCGAAATCAGGCCTTATTTGGGCGATTATTTTCTTGTATGTTGTGTTTGTGGGGCCGTAATAGTAGTCTTCAACGGCTAGGTTGATGTTGTCTGTGGCGAGCCCTGTGTTCAACCGGTAGGCTACTCGTGGTGAAAGGTCTCTGCCGAGTTCGTCCGCAACGAAGAGGAATGCGTAGGGCTTGAGCTTCTCAACCATTTCACATATCACACGGGTGTAGGGTAGGCACTGGTAGCTCTTCAGCCAAGGCTCATCAGCGTAAACAACTTTGTCAGCCCCATGTGCTATCGCGTCATCAACAGCCCCATTCAGCCCATATCCGACCAGAACAGCCACGACATCTTGTTCAAGCTGGTCGGCAACCTTTCTCGCCGCCGCCAAAATCTCCCGGCTGGGGCGTGTTATGTGGTCGTCCTCCTTCACGCAGTATGCCCAGACATCCCTATACTGCTCTAGCGACAACCTTTAAACCCCCTAAAACCTCCTCAAACAGGTCTTCGAGAGTGAATACACCGACAGCCTGTTCCTCCTTCAGCTTTTTCACGAGCTCCTCGGGCAGGTTGTTAACGTTATCGCCTCTCTTGAATGGGCCGTAGCTTTTGCCGTTCCACTCAAACTTCTCGAAATCCTTCTTAAAGACCAGCGTCTCGCCCACGAACTTCTGAGTAGGCGGCTTCCCTATCTCATATCCGGGGCCCACGATAGTTGGGGAGCCTGCGAAACCGATTTTCTGGGGGTCCGCCCCTATGTATTCGGCGTCCCATACCAAGGTTTTCTTCATCTTTCCTGCATATCTGTTCGCCCTCACGGTTTTCTGGTATGAGGCGCTGGGCACCCTTGGCTCGTAATGTGCTTCGATGGTGAGTAGGCAGGGCAGGGTTGTGCGCAGCTTCTGAATTACGCCGCCAACTTTTCTAACAGCGATTACGTGACCTGTCTCGGGCGATATCTCAAAATCTTTGACAAAAGCTATGCTGGGCACAAGCCTACCCAGCATCTGGCTCAAGGCCTCCGCGGTCTGGGGGCCGGTGTTGCCTGTCTCGCCGTCGCTTGTCTTCATCCCAGCAAGTATGATGAATTTGTTTAAAGCCTGCTTGTGTCTTTCAAGCTCCGAGACGACTTCCTCCTTTCCCACCTCACCCGCCAAATACCTCGCCATCAAGCTATTTCTCAAAGTCGGTAGCTTGGAGAAAATATAGTTGGGAAGCATGTTTTCGCTGTACAGCTTCTCGGCATCTGCGTAGGCTTCCTGTGCTGGCTTGGTTTTCACAGACTCTAACAGCATGTCCACTGCCCGGTGATGGTTTTCCAGGTACCGTTTTATTCCGCAGGCCAGTGTGTAGGATGTGGCCCATGTATCGGCTCCAGCCATTTTTCTGTCGCTTAGGATTATTCTCTCATCAAGCCCCTCATATGATACGTGTGGGACGAAGCGGCTTTCCTCAACGGGTTGGTAGAGGTCGTTCATGATGGGGGCTATCTTCGGCTCAGGCCCCATGCTTATGCCCACTATCTTACCGCCCATCGTTCTTTTCACATAGTAGGCTGCCTCAAGGACCTTCACGTCATGCGGATTCAAAACAAGCTCCATCTCCTCCCTCTTCAAAACCCCTGAAACCGTGACAACCTGTGTGGTCTTCGCGGGAACCCCTTTAAGAAGGCACACGATAAGCAACGCTTCCAACCTCCCGTAGGAATTTTACGTTTCTCTATTTAACTTATGATTGCTGACCAATCATCAATGCTAAGTTGAACATCGCCCTGCACAGTTCTCCTGACCGCTGGGAAGGCAACCCTTATCCGCGTCGACTCACCTATTTCCTCAAACGCGTCCGCCGCCCTACCCCAAGCTGTCCCATTGTATATTTTACCGCCAACCCGCAGCCACAGGTTCACAGCCCTCCTAGACCCATACTTGGTGTTCACAAAGCCTACTTGACCCTTCCTAACGACAACGCAGTCGACAAACCCGTCAACAACCCTGCCCCCTAAATTTTCCAACGCTTCTACTGACGAAGGCTCTACGTTGCAGGGCCCTTCCACACCAGAGGCCTCTACAACATATATGAATGGGACGCCACGGCGGCTTACCCTGAAGCCAGATAATACCTTTATGCATTCAACGTCGGCTGGGTGTCCCACCAGCTTAACCAAACCAACGCCGTCACCGGCCACAGCATGGCCGTCAAATCCATCCGCGAAGACTTTTAAAACAAGGTCTTTCACGCTGCGCCGCATAGCGTTCTCGACCGCCTCATAATCAACCTCGGTCTTCATTACCGAGGTGTAGGGCGTGGTTGCCAGTTCACCGTCCGTAACTGTAACGGGTGCGGCGATGACCCTTTGACCACGGGGGCAGTCCCTTAAAACGTCAGCCAACTCATTCCATGCAGTGAGCACAGCCTCCGCCTCACCGTCTGTGACCAACACCTCGCACAGCTTAAGCCCCTCCCCTACGACGCGTGGTGCATAGACAGCTATCACAACAAACGAGACATCAACGCTTTTACCATTCTCCGATAAGACTTTCGAAACAGGCTTGACCAACTCCTCTAACGAAACCATGTTGAGGCTGGTTTTCGAAATGGAGGTTTTAGGGCCTGCATAAATGACCAACTCCCCTGCACGTCTCCCAGTCTTTACATAGGCGTTTCTAACCTCGACGACATCGCCCGGGCTTATCTCGAAGGCTGGGGCGTTTTCCTCCCATATGACGAGGTCTGCGGAGGCGGTTCCGTCGGATAAACGTAAACGGCTGTGTTTACTGCCTTTGCTAACCCCTAAAACCCTCCCGACCACGCTCACGTTCTGCAAACCTTTGGTAAGCCTTGAGAGAGGTGTGTAGTCGTAGCTCTCAGCCTTGCCCACCATAAACTCCTCCGACAGACGCTCCTCTTCCAGAATAATCAGAAGCGCCCCAAGGCGTGAGAGAAAGGGTGACTCCTTCATCTTCGCCTCAACCATCCTCTCCAAATCATCCCTCCCAATATCGCTCCTCTTCTCCAGTATCGCCCGCACAATGTCCTCCTCCCTCACAGCAGGCTCACCCTACACTGCTGGGATGGAGCTAATACATATATATCGTTAAAGCCCTTTTTCAAGATGGCATCCGCATTCGCATATTGAGGGTCTGCTACAAATATCACACCTACCCATCTTACACCCCTCAGACCTCATACCTTAACCGCCTTCTATGTTTACCCTCGGCTTATCTTCTCTGTTATTCTTCTTACCTTCCTTTCTTGTCTTAGTCCCGCAGATAGGGCATTTATCCGCATCATAATAATCCGTCCCGCATGTAGAGCAGAAGTAGAACCCTCTACCGTAGTCGGGCCTGTTTATATGAGGGATATACATAGCTTCTTCATCCTCTTTATAGAACATCTCGAAACAGCATCGTGGATGTCCTTAGGGTTTAGGAGCGACTTTGATGAGAGAATAGCTAGGTATCATAGCCGGCTTAAGAGGTAGCCGGGTAAAATACAGGCCCCCGAGTTGCCGATCAATGAAGGCCAACGGGCTATGCATAGACAACGGACGACAATGTCCACACAACATCAAAAACCCACTACAATACCACAAACCCCAATAACTCACCCCCTAAAAACCCCATTTTTTCCCCGATAGGAGGGCCTTCCGCTGGAGCATGTCTCCGGCGGGAGGGTTATCTCCTCCTGTCCGGGAATAGGCCTCATGGAAAGGCCATGGTGGATGAAACCATGGTGGCTTCTGCTCCCGGGGGCCCTGAAAAAAACTCGGTTTTGGCTGTGGGGGCGCGGGGTGATTGGGCGCCTAGCCCCGCGGCAAGGCATGACGTCCAAGGGGGGAAGTCGTTCTTCTGCGACGTCCACAGGACTAAAAAGAACGGTGGGGGTTATAGGATAATCTTTACCACCGATGGCGTTAAGTTCAGACATGTTGATGGCTTTCTGGATATTCCGGCGGATGTGGGGGATAAGGTGTTCGTGGACGTTCTTCCGCTACACCATATAGACGGTGTGATAGATCTTCTTAGACATGGGGTAGAGGTCTAATGTTGATAGCGAAGAGGCGTGAGGAGCTTAAGCTGTCGAAGACAACCAGAAACGACATAAGGGTTCTGATGTCCTTGGAGGATAGGTGGTTCCGTAGAGTTTCAGAGGATTTCCTGGTGGTGCGGCGGATGATAGCCGCATACAGGTCTCTGCTTAAATCCCACCAACAGCTACTAAACAAATCAAAAGCCCTATCGGAGGATGAGAGAGATTCGTTGAAAATAGCTGTAAAAGCCATAGAGGAGCA
>Ga0197143_1002015_pt1 | contig 15810 bp, 14 predicted proteins | sample GBS70_MetaG_FD_148603 | JGI IMG/M metagenome (GOLD analysis project Ga0197143, IMG submission 148603) | Sediment microbial communities from Great Boiling Springs, Gerlach, Nevada, United States - GBS 70_MetaG | ecosystem: Environmental > Aquatic > Thermal springs > Hot (42-90C) > Sediment...
AAACAAACTTATAAAAGTTATCTATGCAATTTGTAGAAAGAGAACTTTCTTTAATCCTGCTTTTTCTAAGTTCCCTGCTCTGGAGGTCTCTCATGTTTAATTCCTATTTTCTGATAGTTGACTCCTTTTAATTTTAATCAAAAAGGGGCTTGACGATTTCTTTGATCTAAAGTTTAATAAGAAAAGATTGTGAATAAGATCACTAAAGGGAGGTGGGAAGATGCCATATGATCCAACCAAAATGGCCGATTGGCAGATAGCGGCTGAAGCAGAGAAAACCATGCCCACTCCTGAGGAGTGGGGGAAGAGATTAGGCCTTCAGAAGGACGAGGTCATACCCTATGGGAGGATTTGCAAATTAGATTTCCAGAAGATTTACAGCCGTTTGAAGGACAGGCCGGATGGTAAATACATCGAAGTCACCGCCATAACCCCTACCCCCTTGGGAGAAGGGAAGACCACGGTAACTCTGGGTTTAATCGAGGGGCTTGGGAAAAGAGGGAAGAACGTGGGAGGTGCCATTCGTCAACCTTCAGGTGGTCCCACTTTTAACATAAAGGGTACTGCGGCAGGTGGCGGTAATGCCCTTTTAATTCCCATGACCGAATTCTCCTTGGGCCTTACGGGCGATATAGAAGCCATAACCAATGCTCATAATCTGTGTATGGTGGCTTTGACCTCTAGGCTCCAGCATGAGTTCAACTATTCGGATGAGGAACTTGCCAAAAGGAACTTGAGAAGGCTTGATATTGATCCAAGGCGCGTGGAGATGAAGTGGGCCATAGATTTCTGTGCCCAAGCCTTGAGAAATATCATCATCGGATTAGGCGGAAGGATGGACGGATTCATGATGGAATCGGGCTTCCAGATTTCGGTTTCCTCAGAGCTTATGGCCATTTTGGCAATAGCTACAAGCCTTAAGGATCTGAGGGAGAGGATAGGTCAGATAACCGTGGCTTATGACAAAAAGGGCAATCCTGTAACAGCTGAAGACCTGGAAGTGGCTGGGGCCATGGCCGCCATTATGCGTAACACCATTAACCCGACCCTCTGTTGTACTATTGAGTATCAGCCGGTTTTGGTCCATGCGGGTCCCTTTGCCAATATAGCCGTTGGACAATCTAGCATTGTGGCCGATTATTTGGGATTGAAGATGTTTGATTATCACGTCACCGAAAGCGGTTTTGCCGCGGATATCGGCTTTGAGAAGTTTTGGAACGTGAAATGCCGCCTTAGCGGTCTAAAGCCTCATGTGAGCGTGATTGTGGCCACCATAAGGGCTTTAAAGATGCACGGTGGTGGTCCGAAGGTTGTTCCAGGAAGGCCCATACCCGAAGAATACAAGAAGGAAAATTTGCCACTTCTTGAGAAGGGATTCGAGAATTTGAGGCACCACATAAACATAGTTAAGAAATCGGGCATTAAACCCGTTGTCTGCATAAACCGGTTCTATACGGATACGGATGCTGAAGTAACCCTCCTCAAAAAATTGGTCGAACAGGAAGGCGCAAGGTGTGCGGTGAGTGAACATTGGCTTAAAGGTGGTGAGGGAGCTTTGGAGCTTGCCGATGCGGTTATCGATGCCTGTGAGGAAAAAGTTGATTTCAAGTTCCTCTATTCCATGGATATGCCGTTAAGGCAGAGGGTGGAGATCATAGCTAAAGAGGTCTACGGAGCTGATGGCGTAAGTTGGACACCTGAGGCCGAAGAAAAGGCCAAAATGTTTGAAAGCGATCCCAAGTACAAGGATTATTATGTGATGATGGTGAAAACCCATTTGAGCCTTTCCCATAACCCCGAGTGGAAGGGTGTTCCAAAGGGATGGGTTCTCCCGGTAAGGGACATACTGTTGTTCTCCGGAGCTAAGTTCTTATGCCCCATGACAGGAACCATAAGCCTTATGCCCGGTACAAGTTCTGATCCTGCCTTTAGGCGAATCGATATCGATCCTGAGACGGGTTTGGTAAAAGGATTGTTCTAAAGCTTAAAAAAGAGGGGAAGGGATAAAAACTCCCTTCCCCTTTAATGTGGGGGGTTCAAAGATGGCTTATGAACTTATAAGTGGCACCGAGATAGGAAAAACAATAAGAGCTGAGCTTAAAGAGGAGGTCGAAAAGCTCAAGAATAATTATGGAGTTGTTCCTGGTCTTGTGACGATTCTAGTGGGGCACGATCCGGCCTCGGCTACCTACGTAGGAGGAAAACAAAAGGCGGCTAATGAGCTTGGGTTTTATTCGGTTAAGGAGGAACTGCCCGAGGACGTGAGCGAGGATAAACTTATTGAAGTTGTTAAAAAATACAACGAGGATCCCAAAATACACGGGGTTTTGGTACAGTTGCCTTTGCCCAAGCATATAGATGAGAAGAAGGTCATTTGTGCAATAGATCCTAAAAAGGACGTGGATGTCTTTCATCCCGAAAATTTGGGCAAACTCCTCATGGGAGAATGGGATCTTGTGCCCTGTGCGCCTCATGGCATATGGCAAATGTTGATCCGGTCAGGGGTGAAGATAGAGGGCTCCGAAGTGGTGATCCTAGGGAGAAGTGAACTTGTGGGGAAACCTATGACGGCAATTCTCATGCAAGATAAGCCCAATGCTAGAGCGGTGGTTACCATTTGCGATGAAAATACCCCTGATTTTGTCTCTCAAACAAAAAGGGCCGACATATTGATCGTCGATATCGGAAAACCCAAGTTCGTCAAAGCGGATATGGTGAAGGAGGGGGTTGTGGTAATTGATTGTGGCAACCATTGGCTTGGGACCTCTCCGGAGGGAAAGCCCATAATATGCGGGGATGTGGATTTTGAAGAGGTAAAGGAAAAGGCCTCCAAAATCACCCCCGTTCCCGGAGGGGTTGGGCCGATGATAATAGCCATGTTGATGTTCAATACCGTGAAAGCCGCCAAGATGGCCTTGGGAGTTAAGGATTAATGGCGTTTAGTGTAGCCGTTTCAGGAAAGGGGGGAACGGGAAAGACTACAATTGTGGGGCTGTTGCTTAAGGGACTTTTAAAGGAAGGGTGTAAACCGGTCTTGGTAATAGACGCTGATCACGATGGCAACTTGGCTCAGGTTTTGGGGATAAAGGAACCTAAGACAGTAGGGGAAGTGGTGGAGGAGCTCCAAAGACAGATCTCCCAATTGCCGCCCGACCTATCCAAGGATAGGTGGCTTCAGAGCAAGCTCAATGAGATTTTGGTGGAGAAAAAAGGGTACGATTTCTTAGGCATGGGCCGGGGAGAAGGACCTGGTTGTTATTGTTATGTGAATAGCGTATTAAGGAGCATAATGGATCATTTGGAAAAGGAATATCCTTACCTTTTGATGGATAATTCCGCTGGAATGGAACACTTGAGTAGACGCACCACCCGCGATGCGGACGTTCTTCTTATAGTCTCCGATCACTCCCGGAAGGGAATAATGAGTTCTTTTAGGATAGCGGAACTTGCTCGGGAACTGGAGCTGAAACTTGGAAGGCTCGCTTTAGTTATAAATAGAGTTCAAGGCAACCCTGACTCAAGGCTTCTTAAGGAAATAGAGGGAAGCGGGGTGGAACTAATTGGAGTTGTGCCCGAGGACCCTAAAGTCCAAGAGTTTGACATGGAGGGCAGAAGCGTGTTAGATCTTCCAGAAGAGAGCTCCGCTTTTCAAGCGGTTAATGAAATATTGAGAAAGATCCTAAACGGGAGGTAAGAGGATGGTCATAATAGGTGAAAACATTCACATTCTTTCCAAAGCTGTTTCGGAGGCCTTTCAGAATAAGGATAAGGCTTTCATTCAGGATCTGGCTTTGAAGCAAGCTCAAGCGGGAGTTGATTACATCGATCTTAATATCGGGCCTGCCAGGAAGAACCCGGAGATTATGGCTTGGCTTGTGGAAGTGGTGCAAGAGGTGGTGAATTTGCCTTTGAGCCTTGACAGTACCAATCCCAAGGCGGTTGAGGAAGGTCTTAAGGTGGTTAAGAGGAGGGCTCTTATAAACTCGGCTTCGGGAAAAAGCGAGAGCAAGGAGCAGATGATGCCCCTTGCAGCAAAGTACGATGCGGAGATCATCATATCGGTATTAAACGATAAGGGCATTCCTGCCGATGCTGAAGCAAGAGCTGAGAGTATTTTGGATGCGGTTTCTTATGCCAATGAATTGGGGATTGAGAACGAGAGAATTTGGGTTGATCCCATTATTATGCCCGTAAGTGTGGATCAGAAGGCAGTGAGGGAAGCCCTTGAGTTTATGAAGATGCTTCAGGACCTCCTTCCAGGGGTTAAGTCAACGGTAGGACTCTCTAACGTTTCCAATGGTACCCCTAAGGAACTTAGGGACATTCTCAATAGGACCTACATGGTTATGCTCGAACTCTGTGGTTGTTATTCCGCAATAGCCGATGCCTTTGACGAAGAGCTTATGGCCTTAGCTCGAGGCCAGATGCCCCATATCAAGGAGCTTATAAGACAAGTCATGGAAGGAGAGGATATAGATATTTCCTCTCTTCCTCCCAAGGAAAGGGATTACGTCAAGACCGCGAAGGTCCTATGGGGGGATGTCCTTTATTCCCATAATTGGCTTGAGCTTTAAGGAGGTGAGAGATGGCTGAGTGGAGGCCCCCTGTTGAGAGTTATAAAGGGAAAATTGTTGAGGTGACCCTTGGCAAAGGGGTTCGGGCGGTAAAGGTGGGAGGAGAGAACGTTTTTGCCTTTAACCAAACCTTTGACGAGGGCGTTTGGCCCAATCCGCCAAAATTGGCCCTGGAGATATGGGATAAGGAACCGACGGGTTGGAGCGAAGGGATTTTGAAGGTCTACGGGGATAGCGTGAAGAATCCATCTAAGTGGGTCAAAAAGGCCTTAGAGGACCTTAATCCCGATTTGATTTTCTTTTATCTTTTAAGTACGGACCCCCTTGATGAAAACAGATCCCCAGAAGAAGCCGCAAAGGTCGTAAAAGAGGCCTATGAAGCTGGGGGGGGGATTCCCTTTATCGTTTATGGGACGGGAAATGAGACTAAAGACCCTGAGGTTTTATCCAAAGTGGCTGAGGCTTTGAAGGGCGAGAACCTCCTTTTAGGACCGGCTCTGAAAGAGGATTTTGAAGTCTTAGCTCAGGCTGCAAAGGAGAATGACCATTGTCTGAGTTCCCAAGTCCCCATGGATATAAACCTTCAGAAAGAGTTAAATGTGAAAATTTCACGAATTATACCCAGAGATAGGATAATCATGGATCCATTGGCCCCCTGCGTGGGAGTGGGGCTTGAATACGGTTTCTCCATTTTTGAAAGGCAAAAACATGCGGCTATCTCCTTCGGCGATGAAATGATGCAGATGCCCATGATCGCTAACTTCAGCTTCGACGTTTGGAAGACCAAAGAGGCAAAGGAAAACGAGAAAATGGGAATAATGTGGGAGGAATTGACAGCAGTTACATACCTTCTTGCCGGAGCCAATATTTTGGTAGTGAGACACCCTGAGACGTTCAAAAAACTCAAAGGTTTTATTGAAAAATTTAATATGTAAGAATAAATTCAAATTAGAAAAAAGTCCAAGGAGGACTTACATGGAAGGGACCAGAAGGTTAGAGGAGGTTAAAAAAATAATAAGGGCGGAGGAGGATTGGGAGCCTGTAGGGCCTACCCCTATGCCTCATGTTTCCGATTTGAGGAACTGGGACAGGAGGCTTTTAAGTACCTATAAACCCTTTTATGCTCCTTTTTGCGATCTGTGTTGTCTTTGTACTTTTGGTAAGTGTGACCTTACTGGGACGAATCGGGGGGCTTGTGGTATAGATATTGCGACTCAACAGGCGAGGCTTGTTACTGCTGCTTGTTGTATAGGTATGGCCTGTCATACGGGGCATGCGGCTCATATAATTGAGTATCTCATCGAAAAGCTCGGGGAGGATTATCCGATAGATCTTGGTGAGGGCGTGAACGTGGAGTGTCCCCATATAAGGCTCGTTTTGGGTATGAAGCCGAGGACCTTGGGTGATTTAAAGAAAGCCGTTGAGTATGCAGCTTCGGAACTTGTTCATGTTCTTTCTTCCGTTCATACGGGGCAAGAAGGGGATCCGGTGGATTATGAGTCTAAGGCCCTTCACATAGGGATGCTTGATCATGTAGGAATGGAGGCGGCTGATGTGGCTCAGATTGTGGGGTTTAAGTACCCTACTTCGAAGGCTGATACCCCTCTTGTTGGTCTCGGATGGGGGGCGGTCGATAAAGAGAAGCCGGTAATTTTGGTGGTTGGGCATAATCCGGCAGCTTCTAATGAGATAATTGATTACCTTAGAGAACAGGGGCTTGAGGATAAGGTTGAGGTATGTGGTATATGTTGTACGGCTCATGAGGTGACCAGGTATTCGCCAAAGGCCAAGATAGTGGGACCACTTTCAAGGCAACTTTTCTTTATTCGAACGGGGATTGCCGATGTGATTGTGACGGATGAACAGTGTATAAGGACGGACATTACAATTGAGGCTTCCAAGGTGGGATCGGTGGTTATAGCCTCTTCAGATAAGGCCTGCCGGGGTCTTGAGGAGGTAAGCGATAGGCCCAGTGATGAAATAGTTAAGGAGATGGTGGAACAAAGGAAGCACTTTTTGATCCTTGATCACCGGAAGGCCGCGGAGGTGGCGGTTAAAGTAGCCCTTGAGCTTTCTCCAAGGAGAAAGGATCGGAAGACCCTAATGACCAAGGAAGAAGCTCAAGAGGCGGCAAAGGCTTGTAAGGTATGCCGTAACTGTGAGCAAGCCTGTCCTAATCTTTTGCCCCTTTCCTCGGCGATTCAGAAGGCGGCTCAAGGGGAGTTTGATGAGCTCAAGTGGTGCTTTGAGAGGTGTATAGGTTGTGGGAAATGCGAAGAGGCGTGTACGCATGGGGTTCCTTTCCAGAAGATTTTCCAGTCGGTTGCAAGTTGGGAGAACTGGAAGTGCCGATCGGGGCGTGGTCCCATAATGGACACTGAGATTCGTAAAGTTGGGTCTCCTATTGTTTTGGGAACCATCCCTGGTGTTGTGGCCTTTGTGGGTTGCTCGAACTTGCCTGAGGAGGTAGAAGAGATAGCAGAAATGGCCGAGGAGTTTGCCAAGCGAAAGTACATAGTGGTACTTTCCGGTTGTGCGGCTATGATGGCTGGTATGAAGAAGGACAAAGATGGGCTTACCATCTATGAGAAGTATCCACCTGATTTTGATGCGGGGGGGATCTTGAATGTGGGTTCCTGTGTGGCCAATTCTCACATAACTGGAGCGGCCATTAAGATCGCCAATATCTTTGCCAACTTGCCCTTGAGGGCCAATTACGAGGTTATCGCTGATTACGTTTTGAACCGAGTGGGGGCTGTGGGAGTGGCCTGGGGGCCTTACAGTCAAAAGGCTGCTGCTATTGCCACGGGATGTAATCGTTTGGGTATTCCTGTCGTTCTTGGTCCTCATGCTTCAAAGTATAGGAGACAATACCTCAGTAAAAAAGAAGAGGACGATTGGACCGTAATGGATGGTAGGACTCAACAACTTGTGGACACCAAGGATCCATCGCCTGAGCATTTATGTATAGTGGTGGAATCTAAAGAAAGGGCTATGGTTACAATAGCTAAACTCTGTATGCGCAAAAATGACACCCCTCAAGGTCGTCAGATAAAGTTGACCCATTACATTGACCTTCATAAAAAGTTGATAGGAGGGTTACCGCCTGATCTTCATCACTTCATAAGGACGGAAAGGGACATACCCATGTTCTTCAAGCGAGAAGTTATGGAGTTCCTGAAGGAGAAGGGCTGGGAGAAGAAGCCCGTTTTGACACTCCCTACGCTTGTGGGTACTTATAAAGGTAAGGCGAAAATAGAAGATGTGGTAGGTGGGGCTAAAAAGTAAAGGAGGTAAGCCATGACGATGCCATATCATAAGGTAAACGTACTTACAGGTTTTAAAAGCGCTGCAGAGATGAAGGATCCTAAGGCCTTGGCCAAGATCATAAAAAGGGCGGAGAGACCCCTTTTACTTATAGGGCCTAGGGCATTGAGCGTTAAGATCGGTGATAAGTTGTTCTTGGAATATTTGGTTGAGATTGCCAAGGTGGCCAATATCCCCATCTGTGCTACGGCCCATACTAAGGGTAAGATAGAAGAGCTTGGGGTTGTGCCTGCTAGTACTTATGACATAATGGAGATCCTTAACCGTTTGAAGGATCCTGAATGGAAGGGAGTAAGGGGTGAGGGCAATCATGATCTTGTTATCTTTGGGGGTTTCAGGACCGATCTTGGGAACCAAGGGCTTTCGGTTTTGAAGCATTTTGCGCCTCATTTAAAGACCATAACTCTGTGTAAGTTCTATTTTCCCCATGCCACTTTTTCCCTTCCTAACATAAGGAAGGATGAGGAATGGAAGGCCCTATTGGAGGGGCTAATTGATGAGTTGAAAACTTCTTGAAAAAAACTCCAAGAAGGAGGGATGAAAAATGATGCAGTTTCATGTGGACATAGGTCCCCAGTATGAGGGTGAAAGGATTAGAAAGGAGGATATGTACCTTGAGTTTGGCGGGCCCAAGGTGGAGTACAAGGGTGAATTGGTGAGGTTGAAGGATCCTTCGGAGATAGAGGATGAGAAAGTCACCATTATCGGTCCTGACATGAAGGATCTTCCGGAGGAAGGGAGTTATCCTCTTTTTGTTGAGATATTTGTGGCTGGAAGCCAGCTTGAACCGGATATGGAGCCGGTTATAGAAAGGCGCTTTCATGATTTCTGTAACTACATAGAGGGTGTTTATCATATGAACCAACAGGATGAGATTTGGATAAGAATTTCAAAGGAGGCTTTTAAGAAGGGATTTCAGAGTTTGGAAGAGTTTGGGCAGATTATAATGTTTGAGTATAAAAATGACATCCCATTGATTGAGCAAATTCAAATTAACTTTTACACCGATCCTGAGAAGGTAAAGGAAAAGGTGCTTATGGCTCGCCAAATTTACGAAGCTCGGAGGGCCAGGGCTAGAGGCCTTAGAGAGGAAGAGGTGGAGGAGTTTTATGGGTGTGTGCTTTGCCAGAGCTTTGCTCCTACTCATATGTGTATAATCACTCCCGAAAGGGTTGCTAACTGTGGTTCTATAACCTGGTTTGATGGAAGAGCGGCTTCTAAGATGGATCCAGAGGGTCCCATCTTTCGGATACCCAAAGGAAAATGTTTGGGTAAGATAAGAGGGGAATATGAGGGGGCAAATCAGACCATATATGAAAGGTCCATGGGAGGAACAAATCGGGTATGGCTTCATTCGGCCTTAGAGTATCCTCATACTTCTTGTGGTTGTTTCCAGGCTCTTTGTTTCTATATACCGGAAGTAGATGCTTTTGGGATCGTTCACAGGGATTATAAGGGACTCACCCCCCTTGGAATACCCTTTTCCACCATGGCGGGACAGGCCTCGGGAGGAAGACAGGTAGAAGGCATGTGTGGCATGTCCTTAGAGTACCTTTATTCCAAAAAGTTCTTCCAATATGATGGTGGCATAAAGAGGGTCGTATGGATGCCTAAAGAGGTGAAGGAGAGGTATAAAGCGGCTATACCCGAGGATCTCTATGACAAAATTGCTACTGAGGAAATCACCACTGATCCCAATCAACTTGCCGAATGGCTTCAAGCACAAGGACATCCGTGGATTACGGGAGAAGCTCAAGAAGAGTTTGAGAAATTAAGGGAGGAGGATAAGGAGGAATAACCCCTTAATTAGGAGGCAGTTATGGCTATAAAAGGCGGAGATCTGGCGAAGCTTTTACCTAAGGTTAAGGGTTGTAAGGATTGTGGATATCCGACTTGTTTTGCCTTTGCCATGAAAGTGGCATCAGGTGGGGAGGATATTGATAAGTGTCCCCATCTTGATCCGGCTTTAAAGGAACAGATTCGAGAGATGTTAGCCCCGCCCATCCTTCCTGTTACCATTGGCAAAGGGGATAAGGCCCTTATTATTGGTGACGAAGAGGTAATATATCGGCATGAAAAGACCTTTTACCATCAACCTGGTATAGGGGTTCTTATAAGTGATAAGGAATCAGAAAGCGATTGGGAGAGAAAACTTAAGTCGGTCCTGGAGATGAGCTTTGAAAGGATTGGGCGGACCTTAAGGCCAAATGTGGCTGCTTTGTGGGCTGAATCGGGTGATGGGAAAAGGTTTCTCGAGTTAGTGAAAAAGGCCTCTCAAGCGGATCCCGATTTGCCCTTAATCCTTATGGCTCCTATGGAATTGGCTTTTGAGGCGCTTGAAGTATGCGGTAAGGAGCGGAAGCCTCTTCTTTATGCCTTAACGAAGGCTGAACTTGATGGGAATCTGGCCAAACTTAAGGAGGCACGTATTCCGGTAGCAGTTAAGGGGTCCCTTGATGAACTTATCGAGATGACCCAGAAGCTTAAAGGGGAAGGCATAAAGGAAGTGGTTTTGGATACGGGAACCAGAGACATCCGTGAGGCCTTAAAGGAGCAGATTCTTTTGCGTCGAGCCGCGATAAAACAGGAATTCATGCCCTTGGGTTATCCGACCATTGTTTTTCCGTGTTTTATGACTCAAGACTTGGAGGATCAATATCTTTATGCGGGTTGTTTTGTGATAAGGTATGCGGGGATAATTGTTTTGAGCGAATTTGTGCCTGAGTACTTATATGGGCTTTTGACCTTGCGGATGAACATTTACTCTGATCCAAGGGTTCCTATGACGGTTGAACCCAAGCTCTATGAGATCAATGTTCCTCAACCTGAGTCACCACTTCTTGTTACTACCAACTTCGCCTTGACCTATTTCGCGGTAGCTTCGGAAGCGGAGGCTACTAAGTTACCGGTGTGGCTATTGGTTCAGAATACGGAAGGGCTTTGTGTGCTTGCCGCATGGTCCACCGGTAAGTTTAACGGCGAAACAATAGGGATGGCCATAAAAAAGATGGGGGTTGAGGAAAAGGTTAAGTCGAAGAAAATTGTGATTCCCGGACTTTTGGCCCGGATCAAAGGGGAACTTGAGGACGAGCTTCCCGGTTGGCAGGTGATAGTTGGTCCGAGAGAGGCCAGTGGGCTTTCGAGCTTCTTGCCAGAACTGATGGGGAGAAAATGAGAATTTGCAGGAAGAACTTGAGGCAGCCAAGGAGATTTTAAAAGCTTTTCAGCCTGAAAGGCGCTTTCTCATAAAGATTCTTCAAGATATTCAAGAAAAGCTGGGTTACCTTCCTGAAGGGGTGATGAGGGAGGTGGCCCAGCTTTTAGGTATACCCCCTTCTGAGGTTTATGGGGTTGCCACCTTTTATAACCAATTCCGGTTTCGACCGGTAGGAAAGTTTCACTTTTTGGTATGTATGGGAACTGCCTGTCATTCGATGGGAGGACAATTGGTTCTTGAGGGTTTTGAAAGGGAGCTTGGGATAAAGGTGGGTGAGGTTACCCCTGATAGGAAGTTTAGCCTTGAGAGGGTGGGGTGCATAGGGTGTTGTATGCAGGCTCCAGTTGTTGTGGTAAATGGAAGGATATTTCCAAAGATGAAACCCTCAAAGGTTGAGGAAGTGTTAGCCAAGATAAAGGAAATGGATGCATTGGGAAGAGATTAAAAAGAAAGCTAAAGAGAAATGGGAGAAGCTTGAGAAATCCGTTTCCATTAGGATCGGAACTCCAACCTGTGGCAGAGCGGCGGGGGCTTTAGAGACCTTGGAGATATTTAAAGAACGCTTGAAAAAGGATGGCTTGGAGGTTGAACTGGTTGAGGTAGGGTGTATGGGATTATGCTTTGCTGAGCCCCTTGTGGTGATAAATAAACCCGAGAGTGGTTTCCCTCCCATATGTTATAAGAACGTGGGATTTGAAGAAGCTCACGCCTTAATTGATCGTTTCCTTCTGGGGGAAGACCCTTGTTTTGAGATCGCCTTTGGGACCATAGACTTTTCCTTTACGGGAGCCCCTATCGTAAGTGAACTCGAACGGTTTCAAAAGGAACTGAGGCTTGTTCTCAAAAACTGTGGTTGGATTGATCCCGAGGACATAGACCATTACATAGCCCGCGGGGGTTATGAGAACCTGAGGAGGGTCCTTTTGGAGAAGGATCCAGTAGAGGTGATAGCTCAGATCGGACAAGCCAACTTAAGGGGAAGGGGAGGGGCCGGCTTTTTGGCCTCAAGGAAATGGGCTCAAGCCAGAAGGAAAAAAGAGGAACCAAAATACCTCATCTGTAATGCCGATGAGGGCGATCCGGGAGCCTTTATGGATCGAGTGGTCTTGGAAAGTGATCCTCACTCAGTTATAGAAGGGATGATAATAACGGGGTATGCTATAGGAGCTCATAAGGGTTTTATGTACACTCGAATGGAATATCCGTTAGTACTCAAACGTTTGGAAATAGCCCTTGATCAAGCGAGAAGTTATGGCTTTTTGGGTGAGAACATATTCGATTCCGGTTTTTCCTTTGACATTGAGATAGTGAGAGGAGCCGGGGCTTTTGTCTGTGGGGAATCCTCGGCCATGATCTATTCCATTGAGGGGAAGAGGGGGATGCCGAGGGTGAGACCCCCGAGATCTGCGGAGAAAGGGCTTTGGGGAAAACCCACGGTAGTTAATAACGTAAAGACCTTAGCTTTGGTCACTAGGATAATGGAGATAGGGGTTGAGGAGTTTTTGAAAATTGGGACTTCCACCACCTCTGGAACGGCCGTTTTCGCCTTGGCGGGGAAGATCGAACAGATTGGGCTTTGTGAGGTCCCAATGGGAACTACCTTAAGGGAGGTCATATTTGAGGTCGGTGGTGGCATAAGAGGAGGGAGGGAGTTTAAGGCGGTTCAGATAGGTGGACCTGCAGGGGGGTGTGTGGGAAAAGAGGCGCTTGACCTGCCCGTTGACTTTGATCGCTTCAAAGAAGCAGGGGCCATAATAGGTTCGGGAGGGATGATCGTATTGGATGAGAGCAATTGTATGGTTGAAACAGCCAGGTTTTTCCTCGACTTCTTATCCAAGGAAGACTGTGGCAAATGTACCTTTGGTCGACTTGGTATAAAACAACTACTCCTAATCTTGGAGGATATAACAAAGGGAAAGGGAAAAGAAGAAGATCTGGTCTTACTTGAAGAGCTCTCTAAGGATCTTATAGAGGGATCTCTTTGTAACCTTGGGAAAACTGCTCCAAACCCCATTCTCACCACATTACGTTATTTTCGGAACGAATACTTGGTCCATATAAGGGAGAAAAGGTGTCCGGCCCTGGTATGTAAGGAATTAATAGCTTATTGGATAGATCCGGAGAAATGTGAGAAGGGATGCGACCATTGTGTTTTAACGTGTCCCACCGAGGCCATCAAGACTGATGAAAGGACGAGAAAGAAGACAATTATCCAAGAAAAATGTGTAAAATGTGGGACTTGCCTGGAGGTCTGTCCTCCTCAATACAGTGCCGTTATAAAGGTTTCGCCCAAAGAGAAGCTAATGGAGCTTGAGGGTGGAAAAACTCAGTGAGGTTAACATTCAGATTGACGGTCGTGAGATGAAGGTCCTTCAGGGGGAAAAGATCCTATGGGTTGCCTTGGAGCATGGGATCGAGATTCCTCATCTTTGTGCCATAAAAGAAAATGAGCCCCCTTGGGGAGGTTGTAGGCTTTGTTGGGTAGAAGTGGAGGGGAGGGGACCAGTGACTGCCTGTACCCAACCCGTAAGGGAGGGAATGGTCATTTGGACTAACACGCTTAAGGTTCAAAGGTTAAGAAAAAGGGCCTTGGAGTTAATCCTTAAAGATCATCCGATGGATTGTAAATATTGTCCGAAGCGTTCAGAGTGCAAATTGCTTCAGTTGATGCGACTCCTTCATGTTAAAATTCCGAAGGATCTGAGGTCTTATCCGGGTAAAAATTTACCAGTTGACCTAAGTCATCCGGTTTTGACCTTTGATCCAAATAGGTGTATTTTATGTGGGCGTTGCATATGGGTGGTAAAAAATGTGACCAAGTGCGGGATTTTCGATTTCGCCTTCCGAGGATACGAGATGCGCATCTCCACCTTTATGGGAAAACCCCTGAGGGAAACAGATTGTAATGGGTGTTTGAAGTGTGCGGAGGTTTGCCCAGTTGGTGCTCTTTGGGGGAAATAAGAAAAGCACCTGGGAAGAGGCCTTAGATCTGGCTTACGATCTGGCTCGGAAAAAATTGGAGAGCCTTCCTCCTGAAGAGATGGCTGAGAAGGCTTCGGTGAATTGGCATCCTCAAAAGGGGATTTTGGAGGTTCCTTTCTTCGGAAGGATTCTAAAGGTTTTTTATCCACAGGGTGAGGTTTACGAAGGGGATAAAAGAAGCCCTCGTTTAAGAGAGATTTTGGTTCTTCATTATCTTATACAAGCGAAGGGAACTCCTTCTCGGGGGTTTTGGGTTGACTTTAGAAAACTTCCAGGTGGAATGGTTTATTACCCTGTGTTTAAGAATAGGATCATAGTTCCTTTTCTTAAGGCCTTTGGTGGAAATGTGGACCTATTAAGGGAGAAAGCCGAAAAGGGGCAACTCAAGAGGTTAAAGATGGGCGATTTCGCTTTAATCCTTCAGGCTTTTCCTCGAGTGGAACTTCTTTTTGGGATGTGGAAAGGGAAAGAAGACCTTCCAAGTGAAGGCTTTGTCCTTTTCGACCCCTCCATTACCGATTACCTTTCAACAGAAGATGCCATATGGACTTGTCATGAGGCCCTTTCTTTTCTTAGAACCCTTTGAAATAACGGGCATAGGAAGCCTTCCCCATCGAGATCCCGAGGAGGCGGTGAGGTTTGTCTTTCGCTATCTTGAAAGAGTTCCCCATTGGCCTCAATTGCCAAAAAGGGACAAAAAGGAAGAGATGATAAGGCAGTTCCTCGAAGGAATGCCGGGGATAAGGGAGGAAGACGAAAAAATTTGGATTGTTACCCCCAGTGATGCTCCAGAAGAATGGGAGAGATTTTACCAAGACCTTCAAAAAGAGGACCTATTCCCTTTTGGTATAAACCCCGAAAGGGCAATGGGATTTTATGCCTTTCTAGAGAGCCTGAAGGAGAAAAATTTCTCCTTCGTTAAGGGGCAAGTCGTTGGCCCTGTTACCCTTGGTTTTTCCTTGAAAGATATGAAGGGAAGATTTGCCTTTTATGACGAAGAGATAAGGGAGATGATAGCCAAAACTTTGAATATGAAGGCCAAATGGCAGGTGAGGAAACTAAAGGAGATACGACCAGACCTTGAGGTTATACTATTTTTCGACGAACCAGGTCTTGTCGGTTGGGGAACTCCTCAGATCTCGGCGAGTTCGGCGGAGATAACTGCGGTCCTTAAAGAGGTAAAAGAAGGGCTTGAAGCTTTTTGTGGCATTCACATCTGCGGGAATACCGAGTGGCCTTTGATCCTTCGGGCCAATTTTGATGTAGTGAGTTTAGATGCCTATCTTTATGGGGGGTCTTTTCTTACTTGGGTTGAGGAGATAAAAGAGTTTCTTCAAAGGGGAGGCATAATAGCGTGGGGTATAGTTCCTACCGACCGAGAGATCCTCAAAAAGGAGGATCCCGACGGAATAACTCGCAAGCTCGAGAAGATCCTTTTAAAGCTCCAAAAAGAAGGCCTTTCCGAAGGATTTCTCAAAAGAGCCCTCCTCACCCCCGCTTGTGGTACTGGTACCTTAACAGAAGAGGAAGCCACAAGGGTTTATGAAATACTTTACCGGGTAAAAACTTGTTTATCGTTTTAAGGTAAGGGGTAAAGAGATCGGTACCAGTTTTGAGGTGGAAGGGGAAGGTGAGGAGCCTTGGATCAACCTTTCTCAATAGGGCCTCGAGAAGCACTACCGGAAATTTCAGGATGTGGCTGTTCAGAAG
>Ga0197143_1002018_pt1 | contig 15793 bp, 13 predicted proteins | sample GBS70_MetaG_FD_148603 | JGI IMG/M metagenome (GOLD analysis project Ga0197143, IMG submission 148603) | Sediment microbial communities from Great Boiling Springs, Gerlach, Nevada, United States - GBS 70_MetaG | ecosystem: Environmental > Aquatic > Thermal springs > Hot (42-90C) > Sediment...
CCTCGTTTGGATCTTCCCTCCGAGGAGGTTATAGAAGCAAAAGGTATGTGGGCGTTCCCCCCCTTCTTTAACGGGCATACCCATGCCGCTATGGTCCTTTTCAGAGGGTATGCCGATGACATGCCCTTAAAGGAATGGCTATCCGAGAAAATTTGGCCGCTTGAGGCCAAACTCACGGAGGAAGACGTTTATTGGGGAACAAAGCTTGCCTGTTTGGAGATGATAAAGTCGGGTACCTTATTCTTCAACGATATGTATTGGCATTGGAGAGGGGTGGCCGAAGCGGTAAAGGAGATGGGCATAAGGGCCTGTGTGAGTGCGGTATTTATTGATTTTTTTGATCGCTACAAATATGAGGAACAAGTCCGTTTAAACGTAAGACTTATGGAAGAATCCAAAGCTTATCCCTCACGGGTGATCTTCGCCCTTGGGCCTCATGCCATTTATACTTGTTCCGAGGAGGGGTTAAGGTGGTGTAGCGAATTCGCTAAGGAGCACGGTCTTTTAATTCATATCCATTTGAGTGAGACCGAAGAAGAGGTAAAGGAATGCTTAAAACTTAAGGGCTTAAGACCGGTTGAGTATTTGGAGAAGATCGGTTTTTTGGGCCCTAATGTGATAGCTGCTCATTCCGTATGGCTCTCGGAAAAGGAGATGGATCTGTTAGCCCAATATGAAGTTAAAGTCATCTATAATCCCGTTTCTAACATGAAGCTTTCGGTGAGAGGGGTTTTCCCTTATGGAGAATTGAGAAAAAGAGGGGTTCAGATTCTGCTTGGGACCGATGGATGTGCCTCTAACAACAATTTGGATATGCTACAGAGTGCGAAAATCGGGTCCCTTCTCCAAAAGCACCACACCGGTGACCCTCAGGCGATGCCTGCAAAAGAAGCCTTGGAGATCATCACCCGAGCAGGGGCGAAGGCCTTCGGGATAGAGGCCGAGCTCAAAGAAGGGGATCTTGCTGATCTTATCCTAATAAACCCTAATGATGAGAGATTGGTTCCTGGTTTTGATCCGGCTTCCGATTTGATATATTCGGCAACAGGTTCAGTGGTGGATACCGCCATCTGTGACGGGAAGGTTCTCATGAGAGGAAGAAAGGTGGAGGGTGAAGAGGAGCTGGTAGAAGAAGTGCGGAAAAGGGCCTTTGAGCTTTTAAGCCGATGAAATTCCTATTGGATCAAGCCTTAGGAGGACTTTGTAAATGGCTTAGAATTTTGGGCTACGATGCGATATTCCTAAGAGGGGACCCCGAGACAATCCTCAAAAAGGCTCAGGAAGAGGGAAGAATTATCGTCACCAGGACAAGAGGGCTTTTTGAAAAGATAAAGGGCAAAGGGCAGGTTTATTTTATAAGAGAAAATAAGCCTCTTTTTCAACTCAAAGAACTTTTCGGTAATTTGGACCTTAAGGTAAGGGAAGAGACGCTTTTTAGCAGGTGTCTTCTATGTAACCAAGAACTAAGGGAGGTATCGCCCGACGAGGTGAAGGATAGGGTTCCGGATTTCATCTTTAGGACTCACACTCATTTTTCCGAATGTCCCAAATGCCATAGGGTCTTTTGGGGAGGGACTCATTACGAGAGGATGATAAAGACCCTTAGGGAGGTTTTCGGTGAGGATAACTGGGGGTGAATTAAAGGGCAGAAGGGTGAAAGGACCTCAAGGAAGGTTTTTAAGGCCTACTTCCGAAAAGGTCAGAAAAGCCATATTCGATTTGCTTACGCCTTATGATATCAAGGGGAAGGTCCTGGACCTTTTCGCGGGAAGCGGCACTTTGGGCTTTGAGGCTTTAAGCCGAGGGGCCGAAGAGGTGGTTTTTGTCGAAAAGGATAAGGGAGTGGCGGATTTAATAAAAGAAAACTTAAAACTTCTCGGACTCGAAGGTAAAGCCAAAGTTTTAAATATGGAGGCGAAAAAATCGCTCCGAGTGTTAGCAGAAAAAGGGTTTATCTTCGATTTGATATTAATGGATCCTCCTTATAAGGATTACGCTAAAATTCATCTTATCCTTGAAGATATAAAAGCCAAAAAACTTCTTGCTTCCCATGGGTTGGTGATCCTTGAGCATTCGTCCCGTGAAACACCACTTGAAATTTCCGGATGGAAGATTGTCTCTAACAGACGTTATGGTGATACTGCAATAAGTATTTTCATTCTCGCGGACGAAGAATAAGTTTATGTTCAAGTAAGTTTATCTCCACTATCTCCGCATCTACGGTTTTTTCTTCCCCAAAAAGGTTAATTAAGCGCAATTTTTCACCTTCTGGAATGATAGTTGCAATCTCAGTTAATAACTCCTCAAGTTTCCCATCTTTCAGCAAATAAGCGGTTGACTGGCACATAGTTCTCCTCCTTTTAAAAAGTAATCGATAATGGACAAAGCTAAAGCTTCAAGCGTGTATTCATTAGGCATAACTTTTGGTTCAATTCCGTATTTTTTTAAAGCTTCTGCTGTTACAGGGCCAATTACTGCTACTTGGAGATTGGAAGGTCGATTTTCGGATAGGGCTTTAAAGAAATTGTGAACCGCTTGAGCGCTGGTAAAAACCACAAGGTCTATTTGATCCAATTCCTTAAGTAAAAAGGGCAGATTATCAGGCATTTCTACCTTATAAAGGTGAACCTCCGTTACTTCGGCACCTTCTTTAAGGAGTTTTTCTTTAAGAAGAGGACTTGCTTCTTTAGCCCTCAGGAGTAACACCTTTTTTCCTTTAATGCCTTTTTTTATCATTTCACACGCCAAGGTTTTCGAGTCGTATTCCGAAGGCATTAAATCGACCTTTTGGCCGTATTCCGCTAAAGCTTTAGCAGTACCAGGACCTATGGCCGCGATTTTTACGGGAAAAGGATCGCGTTTTTCTTTTGAGAGAAATTGTTCGAAGAATATCTTTACCCCATTTTTGCTGGTAAACACAACCCACTCGAAGGTTGACAAATTTTCAACGAGCTCTTCAAAAAAGGGCGGTTTTTCCAATGGGGTTATCTTTAAAGTTGGGATCCATAGGACATGGATCCCCGCTTCCTCCAAGATCCTTTTAAGAGGGCTTTCTTCTTCCTTAGGTCTTGTTATCAAAACCTTAGGTCGTCTTGAATTGAGCATAGAGATATGCCTCGATGAAGTCGTCCAAATCTCCGTCCAATACCCTTTCGGCATCGCTTCTTTCCACATTGGTGCGGTGATCTTTTACAAGTTTATATGGTTGAAGGATATAAGACCTAATCTGATTTCCCCAGGCGATCTCCTTTTGATTTTTGTGAATTTCCTTCCATTTTTCCAGCTTTTTTTGCCTTTCTAGTTCGTAAAGTTTGGCTTTGAGAAGTTTTAAAGCCATTGCCTTATTTTGATGTTGAGACCTTTCATTTTGACACTGGACCACAATGCCAGTCGGCAAGTGAGTTATTCGAACTGCGGTCTCGGTTTTATTAACGTGCTGTCCTCCAGGACCGCTTGAGCGGAAGGTCTCTATTTTGATGTCCGATTCTTTTATTTCGATCTTTATGTCATCGGGTGTCTCCGGGAATACGGAGACCGAAGCGAAGGAAGTGTGTCGGCGTCTACTTGCGTCAAAAGGCGAGATCCTGACTAACCGGTGGACTCCAGTTTCTCCCTTTAAATAACCATAGGCGTACTCTCCTCGGATGAGTAAAGTGGCACTTTTAATCCCCGCCTCTTCGCCCGGGCTTAAGTCGACAACTTCACTTTTCCATCCTTTCTCTTCGGCATATCTAATGTACATCCTCAGTAACATTTCTGCCCAGTCCTGTGCTTCCGTACCTCCTGCCCCTGCATTAATGTTCAAAAAGGCGTTGGCTTTATCATCTTCCTCGGTAAAAAGCCTTTCGATCTCCCAACGTTTTACTTCTGAACGTAATCTTTTGAGCCTCTCCTCGGCTTCTTGCAGAAATTCATTGTCTTCCAGACACAATTCGAGCAACGTTTGTATCTCTATTTCTTCCTTCTTTATTTGTTCCCAACGGTGGATCTCCCTTTCAAGATACGCCTTTTCTTGTAGTAACCTTTTCGCCTTCTCTTGATCGTTCCAAAAATCGGGCTTGGTCTCTTCCGATAGAATTTGATTTAACCTTTCTAATTTCTTAGAAAGGTCAAAGATAGCCTCCCAGAAGGGCTATCCGACCCTTTAAGTCCTCAAAATTTTGAAACAATTCCTCGTGCATCCTCTTACACCTCCCCCTTTTGGGAATCGGTCCATAAAATGATAATCACCATATTTCACTTCTACAAGAAACAGGCCTTCAGGAGGGGCGGTAAAAGAGGCCTTTTTTCGGTCGCGCGCTTCTAAGATTTGCCGGAAGTCCTCAGGCTTAATTTTGCCACGGCCTACATCTATTAAGGTTCCCACAATACTTCGGGCCATTCCTCTTAAAAAACCGCTTGCCTCAAATAGGAAAAAAAGAAAAGGTGAATCAAGCGTGATTTCTGCCCTTAACATTTCTCTAACGGGGTTTTTTGCGCTTGATCCGCTCAGTTTAAAGCTGGAGAAATCGTGGCTACCTTTGAGCATTTCACAACATTCCTTCATCGCTTCAAGGTCAAGAACTTGAGGGATATGCCAGCTAAAGCGCCTAATGAGGGGGGAGCGAATCGGCTTTAATAGGATCACGTATTCATAGGTTTTGCTCTTGGCCCAATATCGCGGATGGAACTCCAAGGGTACCTCCTCTATTTGATGAATTACAATGTCCTCCGGCAAAAGCGCGTTAAACGCTTTAAACATGGCCTCAAGATGAAGACTTGAGTTTGTTTTGAAACAGGCCACTTGCCCAAGTGCGTGTACTCCCCTATCGGTGCGGCTTGCCCCAAGAAGATGGATATCCTCTCCTAAGACTTTTTTGATGGTATTTTCCATTACTTCCTGTACAGTCCGACAATTAGGCTGTTTCTGCCAGCCGAAAAAATCCGTTCCGTCATATTCGATCGTCAGTTTTATGTTCCTCACAGCTTAATGGCGCCGCGGATACAGATCTCTTGACAACAATAACAACAAATACATTTTTCTAAGTCAAAAATCGGGCGTTTATCCTTTAACTTAATGGCCCTCGGGGGACATACTTGAGCACATTCTCCGCATCCTTCGCATTTTTGAGGGGCCAATTTGGGTTTAGGCATAAAAAACCTCCGTAGAAACTTAAACGGAGAGGGTAGGGGAATTGCCCCCTTAGGTAACTTGAAGCCCCTCAAATTCAAAGAATCCCCTAAGACCTTTATCTCCGGAAGGAGACTGCGCTTTTGGGCCACCTTTAGAGTTAAAAGGTCCTCAGGGGAAAGGCCTAATCCTTCTACAACGGCTCGGTCAAGCGCCAAAGGATCTTTTGAGGCGATTAATTTTCCGATGAACCTCAGATCCCCCGCTGAAGGACCATTTCCCTCCATACCCCAAACGGCATCCAAAATGGTCAAAGAGGGTTTAACCGTAAGCGCGATCTCCAAAAGAAGAGTCGAAAAGGCCTCTCTATCAATACCGGCTTTAAGGTGCCAGGAAGTTTTTTTCATGCCAGGTACACATCCGAAGAGGTTTTTAACCCCAAGGGTCAAAAGGGTCATCGAATGGGTTTTTAACTTGGGCAGATTAATCACGTGATTCACCTCGAGTACCCGAGGGTCCAGTTCGATTTTTTTGAAGGAGAACCCAGAAGGTGTATTTACAGTAACGCTTTGATCCAGGTTGATGATTTCGACCCCTTCACTTTTTGCCACTTCCGACATGCCCGTTCTTTTTGCGACCAATTGAAAAGGTCCTAAAGAGGGGCTATCACCTATTATCACCCGAGCTCCTATGTCCTTTAGTATCTCCGTTAGGGCTTTCACTAAAAGTGGATGAGTCGTTACGCCTTTTTCAGGGGGAGAGGGCCTTAAGAGGTTGGGTTTGATTAAGACTTTCTCGGTCGGTTTAATAAGAGTTTCTATTCCCCCTAAAGCGGAAAAAAGTTCTTCAAGTGTTCTTTTTAATAATTTTTCGTCATAGGAAGGGCAATCAAGAGAGATTACAGGGATCATATCATAAGGTTTAAGTTTTCCACTAAGTTTTGAAAGATTTTTGCTATTTCTTCCTTTACTCGAGGATCAAGATCATAAGGGGAGAGCCCCCTTTTATCCGCTTCTTGAATGGAAGGAAGATAAGGGAAATATCCCAAAATCGGTAACCCATTCATTCCTTCCTCGATAAACCTTTTGTCCTCTTCTGAAACGACCTTGTTTCCCACTACGAATATCCTTTTTACCCCCAATTGGTCTGCCATTTCTTTAATCTGCCAAGCGGTGGAGATGCTTCTCTGTCCTGGTTCTACCACCACCAAAAAGGCGTCGACCCCTTTAGTGCTACCTCGACTTAAATGTTCGAGGCCCGCTTCCATATCTACGATGACGAACTCCTCTCGTTTGACCAGAATATGGTGAAGCAACGTTTTAAGGAGTGCATTTTCGGGACAAAAGCAACCGGTTCCAGCCTTTTGTAAGGTTCCAAGTATAAGGAGTTTCACCCCGTACTTGGTTTTACCGAAAGTATCAGGTATATCGTCCACTTTAGGGTTCAGATTGAAAAGACCCCCCGGCATCACTTCAGTTCGTTCCTTCACCAGTTCCTTCATCTGGGCTAAAGGTTTTACCCCCCTTATTTCTTCTTCCTTGAATCCGAGAGCCGAGGCCAAATTTGCATCAGGGTCCGCATCTATGGCCAAAACCTTATAGCCCTTTTCGGCTAGAAACCGAGCCAACCCTCCTGCTAAGGTGGTTTTTCCGACTCCTCCTTTTCCTGCAACGGCTATTTTCATTGCTCCACCATTTTATCCATAAATTCCCTTTTGACCAACTCCAATTCTTCTTCTCGGGTCTTTATCTCCCCTTTGATCCTGGCTTCCAGGAGGCGCTTGAATATTAGATTGTAATGGGGACCCGGAGGTATTCCTAGGTCCTTTAAATCCTTTCCCCTGAGTTCCGGTTTTACCCATCGAGCTCGAGATATAAAATCGGCTAAAAGCTTCTGGATGTCCCTTTCTTCGCTTATCACCACAAGGTATAAAAGGATCTCTAAACTAAGTGGGCTTAACAACTCATAAACTTTATAGGGATCCTTTTCCCTTTTAATTTGCCAGAGCGCTTTTTTGGCTTTTTTTCTCTCCTCGATCAGTTTTTTTCTTAAAGAACTTCCCAAATTAAGCCTTTCGCAAAACTCGGCTTTGTTCTCTTCTTTAAGCGACTCGGTCAGAGAAAGTAGGAAAACCACGTATTGTTCAAGTCTTTCCGGCAGAAAAAGCAGATTATACCAATTCAATACTCCTTGAGTCTTGAGAATATAAGCTTTTGTTTTGGCCGATAAACTTAAATCCGGGTGAAACACCTTTAATAACCCCAGTTCTTCCATTTTTAAGAGGATCTTAAGGGGGTCGGGCTCTTCCAAGATCAATTTCAATTCGTTAAAAAGCCTGTGACCGCTCAATTTTTCGACCACTCCCGAATTGATGGCCACTTTCATAAGTGATTCGGTCTGGCGGTCCAGCTTAAAACCAAAACGGGCCTCAAAGCGAAGGGCCCGAAAGATCCTGGATGGGTCTTCTATGAAACTCATGCCGTGCAGTACCCTTATCATCTTATCCTTTAAATCCCTTTGCCCCCCAAAAAAATCTATGAGTTCGCCAAAGGAAGAGGGATTGAGGTCTATGGCTAATGCATTTATGGTGAAGTCCCTCCGGTATAAATCCATCTTAAGAGAACCTCTTTCCACCTTAGGGGGAGAAGCGGGTTCTGGATAAAACTCTATTCTCGCAGTGGCAACGTCCACCTTAAAACCTTCGGGTAGAAAAAGAGAAGCGGTGCCCATTGTTTTATGGACTTTGTAATTAATGCCCAAATTCTCCGCCAGGATCTTACTGAAGGCGATCGCATCTCCTTCCACTACTATATCTAAGTCCATGTTTTTATTGCCCGTTAAAAGATCTCTCACAAAACCTCCTACCAAGTAAGCTTTCATATCCATTTTTGTGGCCAATTCTCCCGCTTTGCGCAAAAACTCTAACACAAAAGGCGGTAGCCGGTCTTCGAGTAAGGTTTTTAGATTCTTTTTACGCCCCTTTTCCTCTTTTAATTTGAAACCCGTTGCAAATCCTTCAAATGCCCTTAGTATTTCGCTTTTAGTAACACCTCCTATAAGTTTACCTTCCTTTATCACGGGCAGAAGCCTCTCATTTCCCGATATGATCTTCTCATAGATTTCCCATAAGGGGGTTTCCTCCTTAAGAGCGGGGACCTCTCTCCTCATGAATTCGCTCACTTTCCTTTCGCCCAGTCCATGTAAGACGCCCTTCTCAACCTCTTCCCAACCTATCAGTCCCAGAAATTTCCCTTTTTCCGCTACAGGTAGCACTCCTAAGGCAAACTTTTGCATGATCTCATGAGCTTCTTTTAAGGTGGTGTCAGGTGGGATTGTCTTGAGAGGGGAGATCATTATGTCTTTCGCCAAAACCGGGGGTTCTACAATATTAGGTAATAATTTGAGCAACCTTTCTTTTACATCTTGAGGCGTCATATTTTTGATAGTCGCTGAAGCTGCAGTGGGATGTCCCCCTCCTCCAAACTCGATGGCTATCTTGCTAACGTCCACCTTTGGGCTTTTGGAACGCATAATGAGAAGCACCCTATTCTCCATTCTCAAGATCACAAAGAGAGCATCCCCACTTTCCATTCCTCTTAGCTTGTGGACCAGGAAGGCTATGTCTTGTAAATACTCTTCAGAAGAGGCAGAGGTGATAACTATTTCGGATCCATTGATATAGTATTTTTCTGCGTTTTCTAACATTTGACTGAGAAGTTTGATCTGTTCGGAGGTCATTTCTCGCGCCATAATGTCATTTACCGCCTTCAAATCGGCTCCAAGTTCAATAAGAAAAGCAGCTTCTCGTAAATCTTCTGCCGTGGTCGAAGGAAAGGCGAAGGATCCGGTATCCTCGTAGATCCCGATTAGCATTATGGTGGCCTCATCCTTGGAGATCGTTATCCCTCTTTCCCTCAAAAGGCGCGTCATAATGGTGGTGTTCGCTCCCTTCGGTTCGATAACTTCTACCTTACCTCTGAAGTCATCGGGAGAAGGGGGGTGATGATCGTAAATGTGTACTTCTACTCCCTCTTTTTCCAAAAGCCGAGCAAAAACCCCTATGCGTGATCTCTGGCGGGTATCCACCACTATGAGCCTTTTAATGGCAGAGAGTTCCACTTCTTTTATGCGTTTTAAATTAAAGAGATAAAAAGCCGAGCTTATCAAAAAATCCCTAAGGCTTCTTTCCTGTGAGCCCGGAAAAACTACAAAGGCCTCGGGATATAGTTTCTGAGCGGCGATGATTGAGCCCAAGGCGTCAAAATCGGCATTAAAATGCGTTAAAATTACCTCCATCCCTCTTCAAAGTTAAACGAGCTTCGAATGAGTGTAAAGGCATAGGTTTTATGTTAAAATTTTATGATGATGAGAAGAAAGGGACTCGTGATTTTTATGGGATTTTTGTTCGGAATAATAGGGGTACCTTTATTTTATTTCACTTACTCTTTACCCCCCCTTAAAGACATTAACAGTTGGAAACCTCCCTTAATTACAAGGATAATCTCCGATGACGGTAAGGTAGTAGGTGAACTTTACCTTCAGAGAAGAATCCTCGTCCCCAATGAGAATATTCCCCGCTTGCTCAAACAGGCTTTTGTAGCTGCTGAGGATGCGGATTTTTATCGTCATAAAGGGATTTCTCTTGTCGGCATTGCTAGAGCCATGTTAAAAAACGTGGAGGCTGGAAGGGTAGTTCAAGGTGGAAGTACTATCACCCAACAATTGGTAAGATCGTTGATCCTTGATCGCGAAAGGACGCTTTCCAGAAAGATAAAAGAGATGATTTTGGCTTGGCGTATCGAACAACAATTGACTAAGGACGAAATACTTTACTTATACCTCAATCAAATTTATTTGGGACATGGCAATTATGGTATAGGAGCAGCGTCGGATTATTATTTCGGCAAATCCCCCGATCAGTTAAATTTAGCCGAAATTGCATTATTAGCCGGTTTGCCAAGGGCACCTGAGATTTATTCCCCTTATCGTAACTTTGAATTAGCAAAAAGACGTCAACTTTATGTTTTAAATAGAATGGTTGAAGAGGGATATATCTCCGAAAATGAAGCCCGTATAGCTTATGCTACTCCTTTAAAATTGAGAGAACACGATCGCGAACTTCAAGAGGCTTCAGCTTATTATTTTGATTATGTAAGACAGTATCTTTTAAATCGTTATGGGGAAAAAGCAGTATATGAGAAAGGATTAACGGTTTATATCTCGATGGATTCACGACTTCAAAAGGCCGCTTTTACATCTCTTCGAGAGGGAATTTTGAACATTAGCAAAAGGCAAGGTTATAAAGGACCAGAGAGAGTAATCAGCGAAAAGGAGATTAAGGATTTCTGTAAGGCTCTCGAAGATGAGAATAAGAGAATAGAAGTGGGTAAGGTTTACCTGGGGGTGGTTCTTAATGTGGAGAAGGATAAGGTGTGGGTTAGTATGGGAAAGGAAAAGGGGTTCCTTGAATCAAAGAATCTCGCTTGGCTTAAAGGAGGTTTTAAAAGAGGTCATGTTATAAGGGTGAAGGTAAAAGAGAAACTTGAGGATGCCTTTAAGCTTGAGCTTTATCAAGAACCAGAAGTAGAAGGTGCTATTTTTGCCATGGAATTGCCTACTGGTTACGTGAGAGCTATGGTGGGGGGTTATGATTTTCATCGGAGTCAGTTCAACCGGGCTCTTCAGGCTAAACGGCAACCGGGTTCGGCCTTTAAGCCAGTGGTATACGCTGCGGCTTTGACTAAAGGGTTTAATCCGGTTAGTAAGGTTTTGGACGTTCCGGTGGTTTATCCGGAGGATAATTGGAAACCTATGAATTATCAAGGGCGTTTTTATGGTCCAGTGACGCTGAAATTTGCTTTGGCTCAAAGTTTGAACTGCGCAACCGTTAATCTGGCAAGGGAATTGGGAATAGATTACGTGATACAATTCGCGAAACGCTTGGGGATTAATTCTCCCCTCAACAGAGACCTTTCAACAGTCTTAGGTTCTTCGCCGGTCACGCTTTTTGAGCTTGTTAGGGCCTTTGCCGTTTTTGCCACTGGTGGGCATCTTATACAGCCTGTTTTCGTTAAGAAAGTGGTGGATAGAGAGGGAGAGGTATTAGAAGAGAACGAACCTTTACCTTTAGAAGGAAAGCTTCGGGAACAAGGGATCGAGCCTCAAGGAAGGTATAACCCGCAGGTTTTGAGCGAAGGAGTCGCCTACATCATGACTAACATGCTCCAATCAGTAGTTCAAGAAGGTACCGCTCAAATGGCCAAAAGTCTCGGCTGGCCATGCGCGGGTAAAACCGGAACCACAGATGATTACACTGATGCATGGTTTATAGGATATGTGTCCCATCTCATCGCGGGGGTATGGGTGGGGTTCGATAAGCCCAGATCCTTAGGACCGGGTGAAACGGGGGCACGGGCCGCTTTGCCCATATGGGTTAATTTTATGAAAGAGGCCCTTTCCGGACTTTCGCCCCAAGACTTCCCTTTACCCGAAGGCGAGGTGGTGTTTATGAGAATTAACCCCCAAACTGGATTACCCGCTTCTCCTGAAGAAGAAGGCATTTTTGAGCCTTTCCTCCAAGGAGCACAAGTTACGCCTTCTTCCCCAGACGCTTCTGGGCAGCTTCAAGAATAAGACCTAACATCTCCCTGTAAGTTATACCCGCTATTTCCGCCATTTTGGCTAAATGCCCATCCCAACACCACCCCGGATTGGGGTTTACTTCTAATAACTTCGGATTACCCTCGTTATCTAAACGCCAATCAAAGCGGCAATAGTCCCTGCATTCAAGTCTCGAAAACAATTTTAAACAACATTCAATGATGAACCCCTTAACTTCTTCAGGTAATTCTGCTTTAATCGATCGGATTTTTCCATAAGGCGAGTCTGGCAACCATTTAGCTTCATATCCACATATTCTTGGCAAATCTAAAGGTAATTGCGAATAATCCTCTTCAATAATAGGAAGTACTATGAAATCGTCAGGGGGATTTCCGATAATACCTACACTTAAATCTTTCCCTGTAAGGAATTCCTCAATGAGGATTGGCTTATCATAACCAAAATTCTCGCGAGTTTCATGGATAACATCGAGTAACTCTTCGAGACTATTCACAACACTGCGCGCAGTAATCCCAAAACTTGAATCACCAAAAACAGGTTTGACAATTACAGGGAAATTTAACGAAAAATCGAAGGTGATATCCTCCGATTTTATTAATACACCTGAAGGTACGGGAATTCCCATTTCCCTTGCAACTCCCCGTATTAGTGATTTGTCGTAACAGTATATTAAACAACGAGGACCGGAACCAGTGTAAGGTATTCCTAATATTTCCAATAAAGCAGGGATATGAGCTTCTTTCAATGGATCGTTGAAATAACCTTCGTCACACAGATTAAAGACAAAATTGATTTTAGGTTTGATCTTTATAAGATCAAATATTAATGTGTCATGATTATCGAGATAACTAAATCTGTAATCCTCCAATTCGTTGAGAGCTTCTTTCAACTTATCGATGGTATAAATATCGTCGTCGTCAAAAATTCCCATTGGTTTCAAGGGATCGGGTTTTCTTTTGTCGCCTAGTAAAACCACCACATGTTTCAGCTCTTTTTTTGCTTTCTTTTTAACGAAGCTCCATTCCTTTTTCGCAACTGCGCTTACAAAAATGCGTCTCTCCATCATTCCCAAATCTTGGTTTCGTTGAGAATAACTTACAAATTCCTTATGAAACGTTATATCGCTGAAGCCTGCCGTTTGAAGGAGTTCCCTTAGGGCTTCGCGTGTGTAAAGCCTTTCAGCGTAAAATCTATCGGCAATGACTCCCTTTTCCACATGGGTTACTATCTCTCTACATATTAGCCTTTGCCCATCGCTTGAGAGGCTTCTTTCTCTACAGACAAAATGTTTTTTGTCTATCCATTCCCAACTCCTTGGTTGGAAATGCGTTTTTAGATACTCGCCATCGGCCACATCGATAAAAATTCGCCCCCATGGTTTTAGAACCTTGAAGACTTCCTTTAACACTTTGAGATCGTCTTTGAGTGACTCAAAATATCCAAAGCTGTTACCCAAAATCAGCACCACGTTGAAACTATCAGGACTGTAAGGAAGCTTTAAGGCATTACCTTCTCGAAATTTAACATTCAATCCTTCCTTTTTTGCTTGATTTTTAGCCTTTTGAATTAAATAATGTGATCTATCAAGTCCCTCAACATATTTAAACCCCCTTCTTGCAAGTTCTAAACTGTGCCTTCCGTGTCCACAACAAAGATCCAATATTTTATCTTCGGTTGATGGTTTTAATATATCGAGCAATATATCCACTTCAATTTTTGTGATGAAGGGATCATCCACTACGTCTCCATCCGTTTTCAAATAAAGGCTATCAAAGAGCTGAGACCACCAATTAGGACTAACCTTATCTTCAAGGTTTTCTATGGGTCCTAAACATCTTGAAGAAAGGGAATTGGATTTTTGTCGATTGGAGTTAAAAACGTTTTTTTTCACGTTTTGATCCATTCCCGTCCCCCTTATGCGATTTTTTCTGATTGCAAATTTGCTCCAAATGACCTCATTTTTGCAAGAGGTTTTTAAAAGAGTTGACAAACCCAGTTTTTTTGGCATACAAATTTAAAGGGATTTTTGAAATGAAAATATTGGAGGCTTTAAAGAGGGATAAAAAGGTTTCTTTAACATTAGGGATCGATATAGGCTCCAGCAACATTAAATTGGTCGACCTCAAACCCGAAAAAGACGTTTATCGGGTGGATAAAATCGCTTTACAACCTCTTCCTCCAGGCAGTGTCTCTCAAAGGGGTTATGTTAATTTGATAAGCGTAGCAGAAGCACTACGTTTATTGATAAATGCGCATAAGTTAAAAAGGAGAAAGGTAGCAACTTCTGTAGCCGGACATGGAGTAATAGTAAAAAGATTACTTATACCCCCTATGACTCAAAAGGAACTTGAGGAGAATTTAAGAATAGAAGCGAAAAAATATATTCCCGATGTAGAAGAAGTGGTATTGGATTTCCATATATTATCCCAAGAAGCGGAGGTTATGGAGATTTTACTTGTAGCAGCCAAGAAAGAGATAATTAATAATTATATAGCTATTTTAGAAGAGATAGAATTAGAACCAGTAATAATAGATGTAGATGCTTTTGCGCTACAGAATGCTTTTGAAATAAATTATCCTCACGAAGTCAAAAATGTTGTAGCTTTGTGTGATATTGGTGATAGTGTGACCACTATAAATGTAGTTAAAAATGGGGAATGCCTTTTCACAAGAGATGTAGCCATTGGAGGAAGGTTTTATACTGAGGAGTTACAAAAAGAAATGGGTATAGGATATGAAGAAGCCGAATCCCTGAAGCTTAGGCTTAAGGATGAGAAAAATCCTAAGGTTAACAAAGTCGTTAGTAGAGTGTCGCGCCTCATTTCGCTTGAAATAGCCAAATCCTTAGATTTCTTCTCAGCTTCCTATCCGGATGAAAAGATTAATAAGCTTTATATAACTGGTGGGACTACAAAAGTGCCAGGCCTTAAGGAGATGATAGAGGAGCGTATAGGGATTAATGTGGACTTTTTTAACCCGTTTAACAATTTAATAGTTGATGCTAATAAGTTCCCCCTCGATTATTTGAAGGAAATTGCGCCTTTTACTGCAGTGGCCGTAGGTCTTGCCCTTAGGAAGGTGTGAGAGATGATAGAGATAAACCTTTTGCCTGTTAGTGAGATTCGCGAGAAAGAAAAGAAACGGTTTAAAGTTTCGGTCTCTCTGCTTCTTACAAGTTTGGTTATAGTAGTTTGTGTTTATCTAAAATGGACAGCCAATCAAAAGGAACGGAACCTGGATGAGAATATAGGAAAGATAAATGAAGAGATAAAAAGATTGGATCTTTTAATTAAAGAAGTCGCCCAATTAAAAAACGAGAAAGAGGCTTTGGAAAAACGTTTGAAGGTAGCCGAGACTTTAGAGAAAGGGAGGCTCGAGGCCGCCGTTATAATGATGGATTTGAGCAAAAGGGTTCCAGAAAAGCTTTGGCTTGAGGGATTAGAAAAAAGGGGAGAATTAGTAAAGTGCAGTGGCATAGCTTTAGATGAGGAGACTATAGCCGATTTCATGACGGCTCTTAAGGGTTCTTCCTACATAAAGAAAGTTGAGCTCGAATCTGTGACGAAGCAATCGATAGGAGGGGTAAACCTTAAAAAGTTTGTCTTAACTTGTGAATTTAGGATGGATTAAATGGCGAGGTTTAAGTCAATAAAAAGAGAGATTCTCATTGTTATTTTATTGTGGATAGTTATTTTAGCTGTATTCTGGCAGGTCTTTTATAGGCCTCAAAAATTAAGAATCATAGAAAAAGAACAACGTTTGGAGCAGTTGATAAATGAAAGAGATCGAAAGAAGATGATGGCCCAACAGTTGGATAAATATAGGAATGAAATGGTCGAGATACGTAATAAATTGGCGGAGATTACTACAAAATTACCAGACGAAAAGGAAGTACCTGGTTTGCTCAAAATGGTATCTTTGGTGGGTAAAAATTCAGGTTTAGATATTGAGTCCTTTCAACTTAAAGGGGAAGAAAGAAAGAGTTTTTATGCGGAAGTACCTTTTGAGATGAGTTTTGTGGGTAATTATCATCAAATTGGAATGTTCTTTTATCAAGTGGGG
>Ga0197143_1002019_pt1 | contig 15793 bp, 16 predicted proteins | sample GBS70_MetaG_FD_148603 | JGI IMG/M metagenome (GOLD analysis project Ga0197143, IMG submission 148603) | Sediment microbial communities from Great Boiling Springs, Gerlach, Nevada, United States - GBS 70_MetaG | ecosystem: Environmental > Aquatic > Thermal springs > Hot (42-90C) > Sediment...
ACTTTCTACTCTTGTTTTTTCAATTTCTAATCTAATTTGATTTTCCATTTGACTTATTCTTTCACTACTCTCAGTTCTTACCTTATCAATTTCAATTTTTAAATTCTTTTCTATTTCTGATATTTTTTGAAGCATCTCGCTTCTTAATTTCTCAATTCTTTCACTACTTTCTGCCCTTATTTTTTCAATTTCTAATCTAATTTGATTTTCTATTTGACTTATTCTTTCACTACTTTCTGCCCTTGTTTTTTCAATTTCTAATTGAAATTCATTTCTTATTCTCTCTATCTCTATTCTTATTGTTTTTTCAATTTCAATTTTCTTTAATTCAAGTTTATTTTCTAAATTTAAATTTAGTTTTCTATATAAAATTTTAATATCTCGTTTTGTAGCTATTGAGCTTGAATAAATAATCTCTAATATAACCTCTGGATGCTTCTTTATTATCTCTAAAATTTCTTTCTCAGTCATTTGGAAAATTTTAAAGTAAATTTATAAGCATTCTCTCACCCACCCTAAGAATAAGCCTTAAATCCCCCCATGAAATCAATAATTTCCTTAAAAGTCAGGAATAAAAGAAGGCTAGTTAATGTTAAAAAAGCAAAATTTTTAGAATATATTTTTTATCATCTATTTTAAGATTTAAAATATAAATGCCTTTCTTAGTTTTAAGTCTTAGCTTATAATATCCTTTATTTAAAAAATTCTGATAATTGCTTACTACTCGCCCACTAATATCATAAATCTCATATTTAACATTAGCACCTCTTTCAAGATTTAAAATTAAATAAGAATTCTTAATATCAATTTTAAAAACATCCTTTTCATCTAAATAAGTTGGATTACACTTTATAGTATCCTTTGAAGCAAAAATTATGAATTTTAAAATAATGCTATCATTTACATTTAGATAATAAGGACCTGATGATATAACAATTGAATAATCATCTGGATTTAAGTTAATACTATCTCCCAGTGTTCCATTTAATAAGTTAAACTTATTAGTTTTATTTAAGGTAATACTATTTGGGAAAATTCTACCTGCTTTGAAAATTCCACCTATTAAAAAAATTCCAATAAAATAATCATAATCATCTGATTTGAAAACAACTCCACCATAATTATTTGAGCATCTCAACGACCAACCAAAGTCATTATTATAATTTTTAATATCAAAATCCATAAACAAACCAAACAAAAAGTTGTTTATTGGACTATCAGAAACATTTTTAATGGTATAAATTAAATAAGTTATACTATCATTTTGTTTTCCATAAAAATTGCCTATAACATTAATTTTTGTATCACTTGCAATAAATTTATAGTTTTCATCTAAATAATCATTTGATTTATATATTCCCCAAATGTTATAAATATCTTTTGAATTATAAAAATTATCACTTAAATAATTTTCTGAGTTGCCAAATGCTATTGAGCCAAAGTATAATAAACTTGAACTATCTTTTGGAAATTTAAATTCTTTAAATTCTCCATTATTTGAAAATGATAAACTTGAAATTGTTGTGTCAATTGTAGCAGTTCCAATTGGTATTTCTCCAAGAATTATTTTAAACTTATAGTTTTTGTTTGAAATTAAGATATTAAAAACTACACTATCACCATTATTAAAATTATTAGCTAAGAACTTAAAACTATCACCAATAGCAAAAGCATTTATTTCAAATTGTGGTGGTAAGTTTCCAAAATAAATTGAATCTTTTATTATATTAACTAAGTTTGAATTTGTTGAAATTTTTGCATAAACATTCTTTAATGTATCATAACCTACATTTCTAATTTTTATATCTACATAAACTGTTTCATTCGGTTCAATTTTTCCATTATTATTTTTATCATAAATAGCTTTATCTATGAAAACTAAATAAGCAAAACTCCCATAAGTTATACTTTCAATTGCTTTTAAGGCATTTATCCTTCCCCATCCACAATTATTATTTGGCCATGTAATTTCATTACAATTTCTATCCCTTGCTATATCTGTTATAATTTGATAAATTTGGTAATAGCTTAAATTTGGATTTTTCTCAAGCATTAAGGCAATTACACCTGAAACATGTGGAGCAGCCATAGAAGTTCCATTTCCATAACCATAACTTCCATTTCTAATTGTAGAATAAACATTTCTACCTGGTGCCATAATATCTGGTTTAATATAATTCCAATCAATTCTTGACCAAAAAGAAATATCATTATATGGAGTATTATTTGGAGCAGGACCTCTACTTGAAAAATTAACAACTGTGTCTGCAATATCAACCGCTCCAACACCAATTACAAATGGATAATCAGCAGGACTATAAATTGTTGAAGAATTAGGACCTTTATTACCGACAGCAAAAACAGGAACTATATTATTTACCCTCCACCCATTCCAAATAGCATTCCAAAGCCAAGTATTATTGCCAGGATATATTCCCCAAGAATTATTTATAATTCTAATATCCAAACCATAATTTGCTTTAAGCTCAGCAAAAAATTCAATACAAGATAAAATTGAAAAACTACTTCCACTACCATATTTATTAAATGCTTTACAAGCGATAATTTTTGCTTCAGGCGCAACACCTATATTTGAATCAGCAACCATTGTCCCAATTGTATGTGTGCCATGGTTATGGTCGTCATAAGGATAATTTTGGTAATTTACTGCATCAAGCCAATAACTTAAAATTTTTCCTCTTAGTGCGGGATGAGTTGTATCAACACCTGTATCAATACTACCTATTATTACTCCTCTTCCTTTTATGTTATATTTAATCCAAACACTATCTGCCATAATTAGTTTAATTCCATAAGTTGGTGTATCAAGCATTATTTTTGAATTTTCTCTTATATCTGAAAAAATGTAAAAATTATCTTTGTCATAATAGACTTTATCTATTTCTTTTCTACTTTCTAATTTCCATAAATCTTTAACTTTTATTCTAACCCATATAGCATTAATTACCCAAAATTGTTTAAATTGTAAAATATCAAGTGTTTTTAAATAATCTAAAATAGAAACTTGACTATTAAAATGATAGAACTTTAAAAAATTAACATTATTTAAATAATGAGAACTTTCATTTAAAACTCTTTGTTCTTTTAAGACAATAAGCACATCAACATAATCATCATTTTTATATGATTTTAGCTTTTCTAGCAATTTAACATCAAAGATAGAAATTATTAGAAGCATTATTAAATTTTAAAGTATAAAAAAACTGCCTTGTCCAATAATTCTAAAATTATTTATTTTATTATATTTTGCCCACCCACCCTATGAATTAGACCCCCCCATAAAATAAATAATTTCAGTATTATTTTTATAAATCATTGATAATTTGCTTTGTCCAATAAATAGTGATAAGTAGTTGATAATCAATAACCTAATAAAAATGAAGTTTTTTTAGTATTGAAGCTCGTTTCATCTATTTCAGCAAAATAAAGATTTAATGAACATTTCAGAATTATTGGACAAGGTATTGATAATTAGCAACCTAACGCTATTTATTGGACAAAGCACTTAAACTTTGCCCTCCATAAAATTTAATAGACATTTAGCTAATTTCTTATCCTAAACTTAGCATAAATTGGCAAATGATCTGAAAAGCCTTTTCCAAGATGAATAGTGAAATCACCCTCAAATTCAATTTGCCATCTATAAGGAATTCCATCAATAGTTAATAAATAATTCGCTCTAAAAACATTAAAACTACTTTTTATATAATAAATTGTTGAATTAGTATCAAGAAGAGATTGACTAACTAAAATGTGATCTAATGTTCCCCACTTATTTCTAAAATAATGGCTTCCTATTTTTTTATTTCTTACATCTTCTTCTAATTCATTCCACAAATCGTACAAATAATTATTATTTATAAGATAATCTTTTAAACCAACAACTAGTTTATAGTTAAAAGCATCACCTTCTATAACATCACTTTCATTATCATCAAAATGCGTATTAAAATCTCCAAGTGATATAACTTTCATTTTTGGATTTATACTAAAAAGACTATCTAATATCTTTCTGTGAATTTTAGCAATTTTTATTCTTTCAGATTCAGGACCTCTTTTACTTTTCCAATGATTTACAAAAATTACTAAGGTATCATTATTTACTAAAATTTTAGCAAGTAATATATTCCTAACATCAGGTATCGTTTTATAACCTATCGCTTGAATAATTTTATATCTTGAAATTAATGCGGTTTTAACAATAGAAAATTGAGGCTTATCTGCCATTACAAAACATTTATAATTTAAGTCTTTTATATGATTAAATAATTCTTCAATTGCTCTTTTTGTTTCAATTTCTTGTAATCCAATAATATCTGGATTTAAATCAATTAAAACTTTTCTTATATTTTCTATTTTCTTTAAAAAAAATTCTCTTGAATAATTACTTGTCTTTTGAGAATAGTCCTTATATTCGTATCCATTTTCAATATCATCAAAAAGATTTTCAACATTATAACTTGATACTATCAAAATACTATCATTTTCAACATTATTTTCAATACAATTAACTTCAAGTTCTTGAGAATTTTTCTCATCAATCCTTGTAATTTTGAACGTTGAACAAGAAAAGAGAATTAGAAATAATAAAATTTTTTTCATTTTACCTTAATTGTAATATAATATATAAATTGAGGTTCTAAGAATAATTCCTTTTCTAAATCTTTTGCTAAAATTTTTATTTGTTTCTTAGCAGGGAAAAAAAATTCTGATGGAACTTTATATGTTATCTTTTGATTATCTATTTCAAAAACTAATTCATTTATTTCTCCTTCAAGGACAATATAACAACTATCTCTGCTTATATCTTTATTGAATTCCTTTTTAATTTGATATTCATAACTTTTCTTTTTTGTTTTTTCTTTATGATAGCTTGGAAACCTAAAAACCCAAACATAACCACCTTTTAAAAAAAAGCTATCTTTCTTGTCTTCATACTCAATATAATAAAAACCTTCTGGAAGTACCATTTCATAAGGAATATAACCCATATAAAAATAATAATACTTATTTGAAATTTTTACATAAAGGCTCTCAGGCTCAACAAGTTTAATAATAAAATCACTTTTTAAATGTTCATTTTTTATACTATCAATAATTACCTGACTAATAAAAACTAACATTTTTAAAAAGAGGGCGGATAAACCACCCTACTCTTCTTCCTCTTCTTCGTCCCAATCCTCTTCCTCGTCCCAATCTTCGCCATCCTCAAAACTTTCGTCATCCCAGTATTCATCATCCTCAAAATCTTCTTCATCCTCCCAATCTTCATCTTCCCAGTCTTCTTCCTCTTCTTCCTTTGCTAGCCATTTTTTCTTAATCTCTTCCATGATTCACCTCCTTTGTTCCATTTTCACATAAGATCTATTTAATTCACCCTTAAACTTCTCCCTTGGTCTTAAAAGCCTACCACCTAATTTCCAATACTCTAAGACATGGGCACACCATCCAACAACCCTTGCCATGGCAAAAATAGGTGTATATAAGTCAAAAGGAATTCCAAGCATATAATAAATACTTGCTGCATAATAATCAACATTAGGATATATATTTTTCTCTCCAAGAATTGGCCCTGCTTTCTCTTCAAGTTCAATTTGCATATCTACCCATTTGCGATTGTTTGTAAAATCCGCCAATTTTAAAGCTAAACCTTTAAGAATTCTTGCCCTTGGATCATAAGCTTTATAAACTCTATGTCCAAAACCCATTATTCTTTCTTTCTTTGCTAATTTATCTTTTAAATAATTTTCAACATCTCCATTATATTTTTCATCAATCTCAAATAACATTTTCATAGCTTCTTCATTAGCACCTCCATGAAGAGGTCCTTTTAATGTTCCTATGGCACTTACAATAGATGAATATAAATCAGATTGTGTTGAACAAGTAACAATTGCTGAAAAAGTTGAAGCATTCATTCCATGCTCTAAATATAAAATTAATGTTTTGTCAAAAACTTCAACCTCTATTTCAGAAGGTTCTTTTCCTCTTAACATATATAAGAAGTTTCCAGCATGGCTTAACTTTTTATTTGGTCCAATAATTTCAAGATTATTTCTAATTCTATGAAAATAAGCTATAATTGTTGGTAGTATAGCGGTTAATTTAATTGATTTTTCAATAATATCATCCTCTTTCTTTGACATAGCATTTTCATCTAACATTCCTACAAAAGAGACAACTGTTCTTAAAACATCCATAGGATGAGCATTCCTTGGAATTAATTCCTCTTCTTTTAATAAAATTTCTGGAATATCCCTATTTTCCTTTAATTTATTCACAAATGTATCAAGTTCATCTTCTCTTGGAAACCTTTGATATAACAATAAATAAGCGGATTCTTCAAATGTTGAATTATTAGCAATTTCTTCAATTGGAATACCAAGATAATACAATTTACCATTCTCACCATCTATATAACACAAACTTGTCTCGGTAAAGTATATGTTCTCAAGCCCAGAACTAAATACCGCATCACCTATCTCTTTAATATCTTTCATTTTTATCTCCTCCTTCTAAGGCTCTTTTTAATGTTTCAAGACTCAATAATGCACATTTTTGTCTTGTCTGGATAATCCCTCCAAGCATTTCTAAAAATTCATTATCTTTTAAATTTAAAATTTCATCAATTGTTTTATCTAATGCCCATTCTGACAAAATATCTGCTGATGCTTGACTTATAGAGCACCCATGTCCTTCATAACTAATTTCCTTAATTTTATTATTCTCAACTTTTATATAAAACATTATTTCATCACCACAGCTTGGATTACCAAGATGATAAAATTTATTAAAATTTTTCAATTTTCCTTTATAACGAGGATATTTATAATAAATAAATAATGGATGCTCAAAAGGATTTCCATTCATAAAAGCGGAGGGAGTGGGATTTGAACCCACGATCCCCAGTTAAGGGGATAACGGCTCTCCAGGCCGCCGCCTTCGTCCGCTCGGCCATCCCTCCAAACAAAAATAAGCCTTAAAATTTTAAAGCTTATGGAAATTTTAAATCGTTTTAAAAAACTTCTAGACTATCTTTGAACTAGATAAAATAAAAAATAGAATTAAAGAAATTGAATTAATATCTTCAGATGCTTCGTTTTGGGAAGATAGAAAAAATGCACAAAAATTAATGGAAGAATTATCTTACTTGAAAAATAAACTTCAAGAAATTGAAGATATCAAAAAATTATATGATGAATTATTGATTTTATACGAGTTGTCAAACGAAGATTTAGATTTCAAAAAAGAATTTGAAGAAAAACTAAAATTTTTTGAAAAAAAACTAAATGAAATTGAATTAAATTTCTTACTTGATGAAAAAGATGATATTTCAGATGCAATTATTGAAATTCATCCAGGAGCAGGAGGAACCGAAAGTCATGATTGGGCTGAAATGCTAATGAGAATGTACATAAGATGGATAGAAAAAAAAGGATTTAAATATGAAATTCTTGATATTTTACCTGGTGAAACAGCAGGAATAAAAAGTGTTTCAATACTTGTGAAAGGAAAATATGCTTATGGATTATTAAAAAGTGAAATTGGTATTCATAGACTTATAAGAATTTCACCATTTGATGCTAATAATAGAAGACATACATCATTTGCTTCTGTTTTCGTTTATCCTCAAATGGAAGATATTAAAATTGAGATAAATGAAAATGATTTAAAAATTGAAACATTTAGATCAAGTGGGGCTGGTGGTCAGCATGTTAATAAGACCGAGAGTGCAGTTAGAATTACACATATTCCAACAGGTATTGTAGTGACTATAAGAAGTGAAAGATCTCAACACAAAAATAAAGAAATAGCTATGAAAATTTTAAAAGCTAAATTATATGAATTTTATAAGCAAAAGGAAGAAGAAAAAATCAAAGAACTTGAAAAACAAAAAACAGATATAGGTTGGGGATATCAAATTCGATCATATATTTTACATCCATACAAACTTGTAAAAGACCATAGAACAGAATTAGAAATTACAAATCCAGAAGCAGTCTTAGATGGTGAAATAGATGAGTTCATAAGAGCTTATCTTTTGAAGATGAAGAAAGCATAAATTTTTATCCTTTAAAATTTTAGCTATGACTGAAAAGAAAGAACACTTTAGAGAGCCTCCAAAGAGCTATTTACCTTATTTTATTGTATTTATTGCTCTTGCTGGAATATCAATAATCAATACAGTGATTTTTTATTTAAATTGGGGAAGTTTTGGCTCATTTATAATTCTTATATTAGCATCAATTCAAGTCCTATTGCTTGCATTATTTTTCATGTATCTAAGATATGAAGATAAATTAACAATAGCATTTGCGCTTATGCCTTTATTTTTTATATTTTTACTCATAATGGGAAATATTATGGATAGCCATTTCAACAAAAAGGATTTAATAGAATATCAAAAGAATGTTACTCATAATAATAAGTAATTTTCCAAGTGATATTAAACCACAAGAAATAAATGACATTGATTTAAGTCCAAAGTACGGAAGCATAATTAAAGATGTTTATTTCTATGATCAAAATGGTAAAAAAATTAATTTTAGTAGTCTAATTGACTATAAAGTACCAATAGTCTTAATACCCGTTTATTATACATGTGATGTCGTTTGTAATACAACACTGTTTTGGACATTTGAACAACTTAAAAATTTAAAAGACTTGAAAATTGGCAAAGATTATAAAATTGTAGCATTTTCATTTGACTATAAAAATACTATTGATGATGCAAAAATAAAATCAAGTTATTGTAAGGTTATTAACGGGAATGAAGAAAATTGTAAATTCCTTGTATCTGATAGCTTAAATATCAAAAAAATGCTAAATATGATTGGATTTAAAATAAAGAAAATAAATAAAAATGAAATTGCTCATCCTGTAAGTGTTATTATTCTAACACCGAGTGGTAAGATAAGTTCTTATTTGTATGGTTTAAGTTTTGTTGGGAAAGATTTAAGACTTGCTATTTGGGATGCACAGATTGAAAAAATAGAAAATTTAACTGACCTTGCTAAATCAGCTTTGTTATTTTGTTTCCATTATGACCCAAAGGGAGGACAATATGCTTTTAATTTCACAAAGGTTGCAGGAATAATAGGAATTTTAATGTTAATGCTTGTATTTTTCTTAGTTAAAATTTATAAACCAAAATTAGTTTAAACCTTTTTCAAAGGCATCAGAAACAGCTTTCCAAAATGGGTCTATTCTTGGATGTTCAAGTGGTTTCTTAATCCCATTCTCAACAATCCATCTACCTTCTTTAATAGGCAAAATTTCACCAATAACTTCTGCTAATATATTATTATCATTTAAAAGCTTAATTAATTCATTTGCTTTATTTGGTCTTACAGTTATAATAAGTGTTCCTTCACTTATTGAAATATAAGGATCTATGCTAAATAAATCACAAATAATTTTTACTTCATCAAGAATCGGAATTTCATCTTTATAAATAATTATCCCTTTATTACTTGCCTGTGCTACTTCAAAAACACCACCTATAACACCGCATTCAGTAGCATCATGCATGGAAGTTATTCCATTTTCTCTAACACCAATTTTAACTGCAGTTAAAGCATCATCTACTGTACTCATTTTATAAAATAAATTCTGAGCTTTTAATAAAATTTCTTCTCCTACTTTACTTTTTATATAATTTGGGAATGTGTTTGCTAAAATACCAACAGTTTCAATAGCACAACCTTTCGTTATAACAACTTTATCACCTTCCATAGCCATCGTAGGTGTTATAAACTTATCATAATCACCTATAGCTACAAAAACAGCACCACCTACCATAGGATAATCAACACCACTATATCTTGCAGTATGACCGGTAATTATTGATGTTCCATATTTATTACATTCTTTATTTATAACATCCCAAATAATTTCAAAACTTTCTTCATCTATATTTAAAGGTAAATTAAAATCAAAAATAGCATAAGCAGGAGGAAATCCCGTTGTAGTTATGTCACTTGCTAAGATATGAAAAGCAAACCATGCTGCTTTTTCCCATCCATATTGAGGGACAATATATATTGGATCAGTAGTAAATGCCATTACCTTATTCTCACAAATTCTAATTATTCCAACATCTACACCATGTTGAGGAGGAACGATAATTTCCTCTCTTTTAGCACCAAGCTTAGGAAATATATAATTTTCAAAGAATTCAGGACTTATTTTTCCTATATTAGGGAATTTAATTTTCATTTCAAAATTTTAAAGCAATTTTATGGAGGAAATTAAGTGAGTTTTATTTTTTTACTGTGAAATTAAGCTCGTTATTAATGTAAAAGCATTATTATATATTAAAATTCCAATTAAAATTAATAATAGACCACTTAAAAATTCAATAACTCCAAAAAATCTTCTAAAATTCTTAATGCTCTTTAATAGAAAATCAACTAATATACCTGAAATAAGAAAAGGAACAGCAAGACCAAGTGAATAAAAAGTTAATAAAACTATTCCTTGATAAACTGTTTCCTGAACTGCGGCAAGTGTCAAAATACTTGCTAAGATTGGTCCTATACAGGGTGTCCAACCAAAAGCAAATGAACTTCCTAAGATAAATGAAGAAAATAAACTTGTTTTTCTAATCTCATAATTGAATTTTTTTTCATAATTTAAAAAGTCAAAGTTAATTAGATTGAAATAATTAAAAATAATAATCAAAGCTATTGAAATTGCTAAAAACAGCCAATTTTTAAAGAATAAAAATAAAAGTATAACAATGAGAATAAGAAAAATAAAACTCAAAAACTTAACAAACTTATGAAATTTAAAATCTTTCTTAATTCTAAAAACACCTATGAAGTTTAAACCAAAAATAATAATTATAAGACTTGCAAACTTTGAAATAATAATTTTATTTTGAGATAACAATTGACCTATAAAAGTAGCACTTGCACCAAAAAGAATGAAAATTAAAGAAAAACCAAAAATAAATGATAAAAGATTAAAAGTTGTGTTTATTGAAATTTTTGAATTTGATAAATCCTTAATTGAAATTCCCGAAATATATGAAATATAAGCAGGAATTAAAGGGAAAACACAAGGAGAAAGAAAAGATAAAAATCCAGCCAAAAATGAAGTTATAATATTAGCATCCATGAAATTACTGAAAATTTTAAAGTTGCTATAATAGGAATTATTTCGGCAAGGAGGCTTCACCTTCCCTTAATAGAACTTAGCCTTAAAATTTTTTTCATAATGAAAATCCTTATAAAAGCTAAGTATATTTTGACGATGAATGAAAAAGATGAAGTTATAGAGGATGGAGCAGTTATTATTGAAAATGGAAAAATTTCAAAAATATCAAAAATTTCCGATATTGAAAATGAAAATGTTGATTATATTATTGATGATAGGCCTAATATACTACTTCCTGGATTTATAAATACACATACTCATATAGCGATGGTTGGTTTTAGAGGTTTTGCTGATGATAAAGATTTAATGGACTGGCTTAATAATTATATTTGGCCAGCAGAAAATAGAGCTGTTGATAGAGAATTTATAAGAATGGCAAGTTTATTAGCTATTTGTGAAATGATAAGAACAGGAACAACAACTTATAATGATATGTACTTTTTTGAAGAAATAACTGCTGAAATTTCAAGAGAAATAGGAATTAGAGCATTTCTTGGAGAAGGTTTAATAGATTTTCCAACACCTTCATTTAAAAATCTTCAAGAAGGATTAAAAATTGTTCAAAGTTTTATTGAAAATTATTTAAATGATGAATATATTTACCCTACATTATGCTTACATGCTCCTTATTCATGTTCAAAAGATTTAATTTTAAGAGGCTATGAAATTGCTAAAAAGTACAATATACCTATTCATATGCATGTTGCTGAAACGAAATCCGAAGTTGAAATAATAAAAACAAAATACGGATTAACACCTGTAAGATATTTAAATTCAATTGGCGTTCTAAATCATAAATTTATTTCCGCTCATAGTGTATACTTAGATGATGAAGAAATAGAAATTTATAAAAATTATAATGTTGGTGTTGCACATAATCCACAAAGTAATATGAAGCTTTCAAGTGGCATAGCTCCAATTGTTAAAATGTTAAGTAAAAATATAAATGTTGGACTTGCTACTGATGGAACAGCATCAAATAATAATTTAGATATGATTGATGAAATGAGAAGTTGTTCATTAATTCATAAGGTTCATCTTCTTGATCCAAAAGTTATTAGTGCTAAGGAAGTCTTAAAAATGGCTACAATTTATGGAGCAAAAGTTTTAGGAATAGATAATATAGTAGGAAGTATTGAAATTAATAAGAAAGCGGATTTAATAACAATATCATTAAATAGTTTTCATTTAATGCCAATTTATGACCCATATTCAGCTATCGTTTATAGTGCTAATGGTCTAGATGTTTCAAGTGTTTTAATAAATGGTAAAATTCTTATGGAAAAAAAGGAATTAAAGTTCATAGATTTTGAAGAAGTTAAATACAATGCTCAAAAATTAAAAGAGAAAGTTATTAGTTAAGAATTCTTTAAGTTTTTTTAATGCTTTTGCCCTATGGCTAATCTGATTTTTAATTTCCATATCTATTTGAGCAAATGTTTTATTTAATGGTTTATAAAGAAAAATTGGATCATAACCAAAACCTTTATTTCCTAAAATTTCATAACTTATTTCTCCTGAAACTTCACCATCAAAAATATACCCCTTACTCTGATTATCAATAAATACAATAACACATCTAAAATATGCTTTTCTATTTTCTTTATCTTTCATCATTTCTAAGATTTTTTCTAAATAATTTTTATTTTCTTTTTGGAAATCTGATGATTTTATTCCAGGGAATCCATTTAAGGCTTGTATAAATAAACCCGAATCGTCTGAAATTACTGGTAGTTTTGTAATGTAATGAACTGTTCTTGCTTTAATTAGAGCATTTTCCTCCAATGTTTTACCAAATTCCTCTATCTCTAATTTTAAATTCAATTCTTTAAGTGAAATTAATTCAATTTTTTTAATATCTTTTAGAAATTCTTTTATTTCATTTATTTTTCCTTCATTATTTGAAGCAATAACAATTTTCAGAAATGGGCGGGGTAGGATTTGAACCTACGTAGGGCGTAAGCCCAGCAGGTTTACAGCCTGCCCCCGTTGGCCGCTTGGGTACCCGCCCAAAAGCCAGCGGGCGGACTCGAACCGCCAACCTGCTGATTACAAATCAGCCGCTCTGCCAATTGAGCTACGCTGGCAAGGTTTGAAAATTTTAAAGCATAAAGAAAATCTCTTTTATAGCAGATATAAATAATTCGTTTTCATATGGTTTTCCAATTGTTATTCTTAAATAACTTTCAAGACCTTTCATATAAGATACATTTCTAATTCTAATACCTCTTTTAATAAGTTCATTATAAATCAAGTTTGGTTCATTAACCTTAAACAGAATAAAGTTAGCATAAGATTTAATATATTCAATTTTTAGTTCATCAAATGCTCTATAAATTTTTTCTTTCTCTTCATTCACGATTTTTATGGAATTTTGATAATAATTTTCAATTAAGTGAAAATTTCTTAAAATTACAAGTTGAAGTGTGCTTAAATGATAAGGAGATGTTAAAACTTCCTCCCCCATACTTATAATATCACTATTAGAAATCACAATTCCTATCCTAATACCTGCTAATAAACTTTTTGATAAGCTTCTTATTATATAAACATTCTTATAATCATTTATCAAGTGCTTATATGTTTTATTTGAAAATGGGAAATATGCTTCATCTATCACAACTAATGCATTTCTTTTAATAGCATCTAAGATAACCTCATCTTCTTGTAAATTTCCCGTAGGATTATTGGGATTTACAATACATATTATATTGTGATTTTTGAATGTATCAGGATTAATTCTATAATTAACACCAAGATTTAAAATTTCTAAATTTGTTTGTGTAATTATTCCTGCATGTTTAAAAATTGGATATGTTGGTTCATATATAATAGCACTTCTATTTTTTCCTCCTGCTAAGAAAAATGCTAACCATATACCCTGATCAGCACCAACAGTTATTAGGAAATTCTTAGGATTTACACCTAAGTAACTTGAAAAAATTTCTTTTGTTTCGTAGTAAAAATATGGTTGAGGATATCTATTAAATTCAATTTTTTTAAATTCTTCCAATAATTTTTCTTTAACTTCAATGGGAATATCAATTGGACTTTCATTTTGATCAAGTTTGGCTTTGTATTTTATTTCAGAAATTGGCATTGTTGATTTTTGAGGAAGATCCTCTCTTAAAATCATTATAATTCTTTTCCCTCTTCCCAACTTATTATACTATGATAAAAAATTTTATCTCCATCATCAAGACCTCTTGTTATTTCTGTAATATGAACATGTCTTGCCTTGAATTTTTCAACCGCATATTTAACTGCCTTTTCAGGTTCAGTACTTTCACCACATGTATAAATATCCATGGCAACATATCCAAATTCAGGCCATGTATGAACTGATAAATGAGATTCAGAAATTACAATTACCCCACTTACACCATTAGGTGGAAATCTATTAAAAGAAACAGCCCAAATTTCAGCATTTGCTTCTCTTGCTGCATTAACCAAAATTTCTTGCATAAGCTTAACATTTCCGATAATTTCAGGATCACAACCAGATGCTTCTACAATGTAATGTTCTCCTCTTGTTGTATGTGTCTTTTCCAATTCTCACCTCCTTTTACCATCCTCGTGTTTGTAAAAGTTCTTTCTCTTCTAACTTTCTTATATCTAAACCTTTCATAGGTTCTCCAAGACTTCTTGAAATCCTAACTAAAACTTTTGGATTATCGTAATAAGCAACTGCTTCAACAATTGCATTAGCATATTTTTCTGGATTTGATGATTTAAAAATACCACTCCCTACAAATACTGCTTCTGCTCCAAGTCTCATCATAAGTGCTGCATCAGCAGGTGTTGCTATTCCACCAGCTGCGAAGTTCGGAACTGGTAATTTCCCATATTCCCAAACATACCTTAAAACGCTATAATCAACACGCAATTCCTTTGCTTTTGAAAAAAGTTCATCTTCTCTTAATGCTTTCACTTCTGATATTTGTCTTTGAATTAATCTCATATGTCTTACCGCTTCTACTACATTTCCTGTTCCTGCCTCACCCTTCGTTCTGATCAAAGCCGCTCCTTCACTAATTCTTCTCAATGCTTCTCCTAAATCCCTTGCTCCACAAACAAAAGGAACTTTAAATTTATGTTTGTCTATATGATTTTCTTCATCAGCAGGTGTTAAAACTTCACTTTCATCAATAAAATCAACACCAAGTTCTTCAAGTATTTCAGCTTCAACAAAATGTCCAATTCTAACTTTTGCCATTACTGGAATACTTACTACATCCATTATTCTTAAAATAATTTCTGGATCTGCCATTCTTGCTACTCCACCTTCCCTCCTAATGTCTGCTGGCACTCTTTCAAGAGCCATTACTGCAACAGCTCCTGCTCTTTCAGCAATTTTAGCTTGCTCAGGACTTGTAACATCCATTATAACTCCATTTTTTAACATTTTTGCTAATCCAACTTTTACTTCCCAACTCCCTTTAAAAAGCATACCGAAAATTTTAAAGTATTTTATTTTTATATCATGCCTTGTCCAATAATTCGGCTTGAAACTTCGCTCCCCATTAACCCCCCTATAAAATAAATAATTTCAAGATAATTTTTATAAATTATTGATTATCAATCACCTATCGCCATTTATTGGAAAAAGTAT
>Ga0197143_1002021_pt1 | contig 15787 bp, 15 predicted proteins | sample GBS70_MetaG_FD_148603 | JGI IMG/M metagenome (GOLD analysis project Ga0197143, IMG submission 148603) | Sediment microbial communities from Great Boiling Springs, Gerlach, Nevada, United States - GBS 70_MetaG | ecosystem: Environmental > Aquatic > Thermal springs > Hot (42-90C) > Sediment...
TATGCGCCTGCGTTCGATCCCAGCTCAGACGAGCCGCTGCGCATCAATGCGCCGCTTGTGGCAGAATGGCTGATTGAGTTCCTGCGCGACGAGGTGAGCCGTCGGCGCGGGTTCCAGCGAGTGCTGCTGGGGTTATCGGGCGGGGTCGATTCCTCGCTGGTGGCGTTTCTGTGCGCTCGCGCCTTCGGCGCGGAGAATGTGTGGGCGTTCATGATGCCCTATAAGACCAGCAGCCCAGAAAGCCTTGAGCATGCACAGCTGGTGGTGGACATACTGGGCATTCACTCCCGCATTATCGAGATTACCCCGATGGTGGACCCCTATATTGAGCAGTATGAACCAGACGCGACCCCGGCGCGCATCGGCAATATCTGCGCCCGCATGCGCATGATTGTGCTGTTTGACCAGTCTGCCAAGCTGAACGCGCTGCCCATCGGCACGGGCAACAAGAGCGAGCGGCTGTTCGGCTATTTCACCTGGCACGCCGACGATTCACCCCCCGTAAACCCACTGGGTGACCTGTTCAAGACGCAAGTGTGGCAGTTAGCGCGGTATATGGGCGTGCCCGAGGTGATTATCGAAAAACCTGCCTCTGCCGATCTCATCGTGGGGCAGACCGACGAGGGCGATTTCGGCATCTCCTATCACAAGGCAGACCGAATTCTCTATTTTCTGACCCAAGGCTATTCCCCAGAGCGGCTGATTCAGATGGGCTTCCCGCGCGAAGAGGTGATGCTGGTCAAAAACAGGGTGGACAGCACCCACTGGAAACGCCACCTGCCGACGACCGCAATGCTTTCCACCACTGCCATCGGGGAGTATTATCTGCGCCCGGTCGATTTTTAGCGCAACATCTCGACGGTCTGTCGGGCAAGTTGCTGCCAACAGTCCGCAATTGGGGACACTTTGGGGAACTTTTGACAGTGATGTTGGGTATCATGGAAATACGGAGGTTCAAACCATGAACAAGCCTGGAGCAGTCAAAGAGAAGGTCAGACTGAATGATGTTGAGTTCGAGGTGACGCTGGCACCGGTATTACCCGCCACGACCAACGAGCCGTCTCTGAACCCGTCTATCACGCCTTCTGTCCCGTCGACGCCGCAGGAGGTCATTCGTCAGGCGCCTTCTGTGACGCAGCTGCCGCGCTGGGAAGATGGCGGTGTGCGCTGAGCGACTCATCGTTGGGAGGGGAGGTCGGCTATGGCTCCGCGCTTGCAGCGTATCGCATCCGAAGCCGCGTTGGCTGCTCTTCACTACTCGCAGTCGAAGCGCGCCTCCTATGACGACGAGGCAGGCGGGTGGGTCATCATTCACGACTTCCCGCTCCCACGCGGCTATAATTACTCCACAACCGATGTGCTGATTCTGCTTCCGCCCAGCTATCCCCAGACTCCGCCCGACTGGTTCTATGTGGATTACAACCTGCGATTGGCAAACGGGCTGCGTCCGCCCCATGTTTTTTACGGCGACACCTCCTATGACCCGAACCGCTCCATGTTTCGCCAAGAGCCACCCCCCACTCTGCAGGGCTGGACAGCCTGCTGCCTCCATATCCACGAATGGCGACCTGCTGCGAATCCCTTATCTGGGCATTCCTTGCTCAGTGTGTGCGAATTAATCAAGAAGGCGTTTGAACGCTGGCGTCGCTAACTGGAGGGTGTTCCGTTGCAATTGCATGGTGAGGTGCGGATACCGCGCTCCCTTTGGGTGCGCCTTGGTGAAGTGCTTCTGACCGACCGCGTGGTGGAGACGAAGTGCTTCATGCTCTGTCGCACGCTGGAGCTGCCAGGGCGTGCCATCTTTCTGGTGCGGGAGCTAATTGAGGTTCCACCCGATGGCTATGAGGAGCGCTCCTCCAGCCGTGTGGTGACACGGCGCGAGTTTGTGCATAGCCTGCTGATGCGCTGCGAGGACGAGAATCTCTCGCTGCTGGAGGCGCATTCGCATCCGTGGGCGCCGAACCCGCGCTTCTCCGCCATCGACCATTACAGCGACTATCAGAAGTTCCTCGTCACCCAATCGCTTTCACCTCCTTTTCGGCACGGCACGCTGGTCTTCGGCTCCGACATGGGCTTCGATGGGCACATGTGGGACTATGAGAACCAGCAGGTGGTGCCCATTACGCGCATGTTTGTGGTGGGTGCGCCCTACGAGGTGCGCTACGCGACGGGCGCTATGCCCCCCGAATTGAGCAAGGCACAACGCGAACTGTATGACCGTCAGGTGCGTGCGCTGGGTGCCGCGGGGCAGCAAGTGCTGAACAGCCTGCAGGTGGCGCTGGTGGGCGCGGGAGGGCTTGGCTCCCAAATCGCGCAGGCGCTCACCCTGCTGGGCATCGGGCGCATCTGGCTGATTGACCCTGACCGACTGGAGCCGAGCAACCTGAACCGGGTGGTGGGTGCCACATGGTTTCGTGGGCTGCGCGGCTGGCGCAAAGTCAAAGCACTGGCGCAGAGTTTCAATCGGGCGCGTGAACCCGAATCGCCCGCGATTATGCCGATTGCCCAAGATGCCCGCGACCCTGACCTGCTTCCGCTGCTGCTCGGCTGCGACCTGTTGATTGGCGCGGTGGACAGCGCAACAGTACGCCAGTATCTGAACCTGCTGGCAGTCTGCGCCCTGATTCCCTATCTGGATGCTGGGGTTGGCATTCGGGCGGAGGCGGGACGCATCCAGCAGGGTGGCGGGCAGGTGCAGCTTGTGCTGCCCGGCGAAACCGCTTGCCTGAGCTGCGTTGGACATCTGGTGCGCCAGAGCGTGGAGGAACAGCTCACACCCGAGCAACGCGCCATGTCGATCCAGCGCGGCTACATTCAGGGTGAGCCAATCCCGAACCCACAGGTGGTGTTTCTGAACGGTGTGGTGGCGAACCTATTGGTGTGGGAACTGGTCAAACTCTGCACCGGATGCCTTGCCGTGAAGCCGTATGTGTATTATGATCTGGTGGAGCAGATGGCGTTTCCTGCGCTGGCGGAACGCAACCCCGACTGCTTCCTCTGTTCCGAACAGGTGGGCAGCCTACTGGCAACAGGCATGGAGGGCATTCAGGGCTTCCAGCAGCGAGCCGTGCAAGGGAAGCCACCGCCTGCCCCCCACGCCCACCCTGCATCCGACAAGTCAGACAAGTCAGACCTGTCAGACCTGTCAGACAACAATGAAACCCATCCCTGCCAATAAACGCTGGCTGGAGGTGCGCGAAAACCATCCGGAGGGCATGCCCCCTACACCACCGGAGATGCCGCTGGAGGTCGTGGTGCTGGCGATGCCGGTGCTCGAGGCGCGCTACGCGGGCACATGCCCAGCATGCGGTCGCGCCATTCAGCCTGGTATGCCCATCACCCGCCACGCGCAGCAACCGCGCTGGGTGCATGTGGAGTGCCGCGAAGCCCCACTTCGACAAAACAGCCTGCCTGCCCGGTATGAAGGCTTCTGCCGCGCCTGCCAACAACCGATCCATGTGGGCGAGATGATTACCCACGACTTGGCAAGGGGCTGGATTCACCTGCGCTGTGCCCAGCCTTCACCTGCGCCCGGAGTACCTCCCCGTGTGGTCGCGCTGTCAGAAATCTTGGAAGACCTCTTTGTTGAACTGGAGATAGAAGATGACGAGGAATTAGGGATAGAGGACAATTTCGAGGAGCTGGCGATAGACGATGAAGGGTAAGCCGATACCGCCGAACCGTCGCTGGTATGGCGAAAGGGTGCGACGAGAGGTCTGGATCTTCGAACCGGGACGGGCGATACCCCCTCCCTCCCGTGCCCAACCGTCTCCACCGCCTCTTGCGTGGCGCATTCTGGCACAATTGGTGCGAGTCGCTCTTATTGTCACTCTCGCCCGCGGCATCGGCTCCCTGATCGAGGGTCAGACCTTACAGGGCAACCCATCAGGATATCCGAAACCTGTGGTCTCTTCCCGATAGCGTTCCGCTCTGTCCCGATCCAGATAAAGTGGGGAGGCTCATCGTGGGATGAACCTCCCCACAAGGGGTTAGGTACAGCCGCCTTATTGCTCACTCGCCCGTCGCGCCGAAGTTGAACAGCACAATCAGCAGGTCGGCGTCGTCGACCGTGCCGTCGCCGTTCACATCGGCGCTGGCATCGCTGCCGCCGAAGGCGAACAGCACCTGCAGTAGATCGGCATCATCGATGGTGTTATCGTCGTTCACATCGCCCGGCGTCATGCTGAAATTGAGTGTGGTAGTGCCGACGATGCCCATCGCGTCGAAGGCACGCGCCAACACACGCGGTGCCTTGACACGCACCCGCCACAGCCCCGCGTTCGACACATTAGCCGAGTAGCTCCCGCTGGGATTGACCGTGGCGTTGGTGGTCTGACTGACGCTGCCGGTGTAGGGATCAATCAGTCGGAAGGTCAGCACGATGGGGTTCACTGTGCCCACATAGCCCGCGATGCTGACCGTGCCCTGCAGCGTGGTGGGCACATTGAGCGTGCTAAGCCAGACCTCCCAGGCGGTGTCGGCGGCATTGCGCGCCGCCCACAGAATCTGTCGCTGCCCGTTGGTCGCAATCACGAAGCTCTCGGCGTTGCGCCCCAGCGCCTGCTGAGTCACATTGATGCTGCCGTTCGCACTCCACCGATAGAAGAACACATTCGTCTTACCTGCTGTGCCCGTGTTGTGCCTGCCTGCCCAAACCGCGTTCCCGTCATCATAAACGGCATAGCCCGTCGACTGGCGCGTGTTGTTGCCCGTGTTGCCAAATGTCGTGGTGCTGACATTGCGGGTCTGGGCAGGGCTGAGCTGCGAGACGAACACATCGAAGTTGTAGTTGGTGTTCGCTCCCATTCCTTCCCAGAGGGCGTAGTTGCCCCGAATCGCCACAGGCACTGAATCGCGATTGGCGCCCAGCGCGCCGCTGGAGAGGTTCGTATTATTCACAAAGGTATCGAAGAAATTGCTGGTTGCGCTGGAGCGACCTTGCCAAAGCACATTTGTCCCGTCGATATCGAAACCTGTGGCATCACGAACACCTGATCCCAACGCTCCTTGGCTAATATTGACGGCGTTGCGGAATACATCCACATTGCCTCCTGTGGTGCTCCCGCCACCGTACCAGAGCATATTGCCCGCATCGCTGATTTTAACGGCGACCGCAAAGCGCGAGCTACCCAGCACCGTCTGGCTGATGTTAGTGGTGGAAAGGCTGGCCAGATTGGTGCGGAACACATCGCGATTGCCCTCAAAGTTGTCGCCCGTGCCATCCCACAGTAATTGGTTGCTCGCATTAATGGAGGCGGGTATGGCATCGCGATTGGTGCCCAACACGGAGGCGGTAATGTTGGTGCTGCCGACAAAGATGTCCAGTAGACCGCCCGTGTTATCGCCCGCTCCGTACCAGACGGATTGCCCCGTGCTGGTGAAGTTGAAGCCGAAGGCGGCGCGATTATTGCCTAATACAGATGCGGAGATATTCGTGTTCTCCACAAAGATGTCAAAAAAGCCACCAGTTGCCGTGCCTGCGCCCTCCCATTGCAGTTCACCATTTGGTCCAAAGGCAATCGGATTTGCAGCGCGGCTGCTGCCTAAGATGGAAGCGGTGAAATTATTGAGACCGGTGACGCGGAAGATGTCCTGATCCGTCCCTCCTGTCAACACACCGGACCAGACAGGGATGCCGCGAGGTGACAGAATGCCGTAGCTAATCTCGGCAAAGTTCTCGCCGATGCGCTGGTGTGTAAAGGTCTGTGCCTGACCGATGACCAGCAGAATAACCAACCCAATCAAACCGCTTGCGTTTCTCATCATTGTTTTGGCTCCTTTCAGCAGCCGTTTTTTGGGAAGCCGTTCGCTTTCGGCAACTGCAAGGGCATAGGCTCCTCGGCTGCTATCTTATAGTATACCACAGGTGGAGGGGTTATCTGACCATCGTGCCGATGCCGGCGTCGGTGAACACCTCGATGAGCAGGGCGTGCGGGATACGCCCATCCAGGATATGGGCGCGCGGCACACCTCCCTCCAGCGCGGTCAGGCAGGCTTGCAGCTTGGGAATCATGCCGCCGCTGATGCGTCCCGCCTCCAGCATTCGCTGCACCTGCTCCCGACTCAATTCGGAGAGGAGCGAATCGGGCTTCTCCGGGTCAGCCAGCACGCCGGGCACATCGGTCAGCAGGAGCAGCTTGGTGGCGTTCAGGGCGACTGCCAACACGCCTGCCACATGGTCGGCGTTCAGATTATAGCTGGCACCGTCGCGCCCAATCCCAACGGGGCTGACCACCGGGATATAGCCTGCTTGCAGCAGCGCGTGCAGCACCGACGGGTTCACCTGCTCCACCTCGCCCACAAAGCCCAAATCAGGCTCGCTTGCCAGCTTGCGCGCCACCAGCAGGTTGCCATCCTTGCCCGACACACCGACGGCGCAACCACCCTGCTGGTGAATTGCCGCCACCAGCCGCCGATTGGTCTTGCCCGTCAGCACCATCTCCACAATCTCCATCGTCTCGGCGTCGGTGACGCGCAGACCCTGAACGAAGGTGGGCTGCTTGCCCAGTCGCTTCATCGCCTCCGATACCTCTGGTCCGCCGCCATGCACAATCACAGGACGGATGCCCACGCAGTGCATCAGCACCACATCCTGCATCACCATCTGGGCGAAGGCGTCGTCCACCATCGCCGCGCCGCCATACTTAATCACAAAGATAGCACCCTGCCACTTCTGAATGTAGGGCAGGGCTTGCACCAGAATCTCTGCCTGTAGTCGCGCATTATCAGGTATGCTCATATGGGAAAGTGTACCTGATGGAGAAGGTGAACCCCTTTTCGGTGCGCCAGATTCGTGCCTGGCTGAGTGAGTTCGGCGTTAGCCCCTCTAAAGGCTGGGGTCAGAATTTTCTGACCGACAGGCGTGTGGCGGAGCGCATCATTGCCGCTGCTCAGCTGGAACCATCGGACACGGTGCTGGAGATTGGCGCAGGGCTGGGCGCGCTCACTTTCGAGCTGGCGGCACACGCGCGGCGCGTGATTGCCGTCGAGGTGGATGCCCGACTCGTGGCGATATTGGAACAGCTTATCGAGCGGCAGGGGCTGGAGAACATTACGCTGATTCAAGCGAACGCTTTGAGCCTTCCTGTGCCCGAACTCCTGCGCGGTGAAACCCAGGCAAAGGTCGTTGCCAACATCCCCTACTCAATCACTTCGCCCTTGCTGGAGCATCTGCTGGCAGCAAAATCGTATCTGACCCTGATGGTGCTGACGATTCAAAAAGAGGTCGCCGAGCGTCTCACTGCCAAGCCGGGTACAGAAGCCTACAGCGCGCTCACCGTCTTCGTGCAGTATCACGCCGAAGCGAAGTATCTGGGGCGTGTGCCAGCGAGTGCCTTCTATCCGCAGCCAGAGGTGGACTCGGCGATTGTGCGCCTGAAACCCCTACCCGACCGCCTGCCTCCTTTCGAACAGCGATGGCTGTTCAAACTGGTGCGCGCCGGCTTCGGCAAGCGGCGCAAAACCTTGCGGAACGCGCTCGGTGCCCTCTTCGATGACCCAGATCGCGCAGCCGCTATCCTACGGCGAGCGGGTCTGCCCCCTTCTACTCGTGCCGAGCAGCTCAGCCTCGACGACTGGATGCGCCTGGCAGAAGAAACCGCCCGCACCATCAGAGCGAGTTAACATTCCCATAACCTTCGGTCGGGTATCCTCTAAAGGGGATTAGGAATGGACAGAATCGGAATGGAGTTGCTGCAAACAGAACAGGAGCCAAAGGCGGAACCGCCCGCACGCATCATCACTCGCGGGCTGAATGTCTATTATGACGGCTTCCACGCCCTCAAAGATGTGAACATCGAAATTAAGACCAATAGCATCACGGCACTGATTGGTCCCTCAGGCTGCGGCAAAAGCACCTTCCTGCGCTGCCTCAACCGCATGAACGACCTGATAGAGGGGGCACGCATCACAGGCGAAGTCATTTTGGACGGCAAGAACATCTATGACCCCGATGTGGATGTGGTGGATTTGCGCAAGCGGGTCGGCATGGTGTTCCAGAAGCCGAATCCCTTCCCAATGAGCATCTACGATAATGTCGCCTATGGGCCACGCTTGCATGGCATTCGCGATCGGCGCGTGCTGGACGAGATTGTGGAGCAGAGCCTCAAGCGCGCCGCTCTCTGGAACGAGGTGAAAGATAAGCTCCACCAGTCGGGGTTAGCCCTTTCAGGCGGACAGCAGCAGCGACTCTGCATCGCACGGGTGCTGGCGGTCAATCCCGAAGTTATCTTGATGGACGAACCAACCTCCGCCCTCGACCCGACCGCCACCTTCTACATCGAGGAGCTACTGACCGAACTCAAGTCGGAATACACTATCGTCATCGTGACGCATGGCATGCAGCAGGCTGCTCGCATCTCGGACTATACGGGCTTCTTCCTCAACGGCGTGCTGCACGAGTTCAACACCACCGAGAAAATCTTCACGGTGCCCGACAAGCGCGAGACCGAAGACTACATCCGAGGGCGATTCGGATAGACACCGCCCTTTCACACCCTTCCGATTTCACGCGATACGACCCAGCCCACAAAATCGGGTATCATGAGAAGGGTGAACCGTTCTATGCAGACGAAGCGAAGCGGCTTTACCGATGAAGAGCTGCTGTTGATAACCATTCTGGGTGGTGCTGTTTTGTGGCTTGGGGGTTGTGGTGGTTCCAGCCGACAGACTCTGCAGGCGGACCTTGCCCTGACCCATAGCGACGATGAGCACACGCTGGCGTCCCAGCTGAATCGCCTCTACCAACCCCTTAGCGACCGCGCCCGCCCGATGCAGGACTCGCGCCAGAAGGCTTCCCAGCCCTTCAACATCCAGATTGAGACCAACGCAGGTCCCGAAATGCTGAGCTTCCAGTTGGTGCGCAATCAGGCAGCGAACTATCCCCACCTGCGCGTGGTGCGCCCCAAAACGGGGGAGGTGGCGAACTTCCGCTTCGGCGGCTCCCTCACAGAGGGCATCACGCTGCAGATGACCGACGACAAGGGGCAGGTGCTGACCAAAAACGGACAACGACTGGAGTTCAGCCTGTTCGATACGCGCACCCGCTCCCGTGCCCCCCAAGACTGGATTGCCACAGGCATCAAAATCGCAGCGCTGGCGTTTGTGATATGGCTCGGAGCGGTCATCACCCGCGGTGTGGCAGCGGCGGTCGGCTTCGTGGCGTTCAACCTGATAATACTTGGACTGCTTGCCGTGGCTGCGGGCGTCACCTTGCCTATCTTGCGCTGGCTTATCGACACCAGCGGCTTGGACTGGGAGAGCGTCAAGCGATTCATCGAGCAGACCCTTGATACCCTGATTACCTTGCTGCGCGATATAATGGACTGGCTCTCGCGTCAGCGGGTTCGATAAAAATCGGGTATACTGCTTCCTGCCTCTGCAAAGAGGGACAGGAGGCAGAAGATGGAACAGTTGCTGAATAATCCGACAGCGACGGTCATCGTTGCGGTTGTGCTCTTTCTCATCGTGCTGCTGCGCGCATCGCTGCGCGTGCTGCCCGAATGGGAGCGCGCCGTCGTGCTTCGACTGGGACGCTTCCAAGCCGTCAAGGGACCGGGCTTGATTTTTCTCATCCCGATTATCGATGTGGCGCGCATTGTCGACACGCGCATCGTGACGATGAATGTGCCCCGTCAGGAGGCTGTGACCAAAGATAATGTGTCGGTGACGGTGGATGCGGTGGTGCTTTTTAAAGTGGTCAATCCGAAAGATGCCGTGGTGCAGATTACCGACTACATCCAGACCTCCAGCCTGATTGCCCAGACCACCCTGCGCAGCGTGATTGGGCAAGTGGAGCTGGACGATTTGCTGGCGCGACGCGACAAAATCAATCAACAACTACAGAGCATTATTGACGAGCAGACGGAGGCGTTCGGGGTGAAGGTCACCAGCGTGGAGGTGCGCGATGTGACGCTGCCGGAGGAGATGAAGCGGGCGATGGCGAAGCAGGCAGAGAGTGAGCGGGAGCGACGCGCCAAAGTCATCGCCGCAGAAGGCGAATATCAGGCTGCCGAGCGACTGGTGCAGGCAGCCGAACGCATCATGCAGCAGCCCGCTGCCCTCCAACTGCGCTACCTGCAGACCCTTGTCGAAATCTCCAGCGAGCGCAACTCCACCGTCGTGTTCCCTATCCCCCTCGAACTCATCCGACCACTGCTTAACCTCGGTCCAGCGCAAAACACGCCACCCCGCGATGCCGTCTAAACGGATACGATTACAGGGTTCGACGGGAACCCTGTATGTGCTATAATAGACTATAGAGTCGTAATCATCCATCGAGCGAGTCAGTGAGGCGAACGATGAACTGGGAACAAGCCTATCGGGAGTTATTGCGGCAATACAACCAGCTCAAAGCGGAATGTGAACAGGCGAAGACGCGCATACGCGAACTGGAGAGCCAGCTACGAAATGGCGGGCGTGCCCCCGAAGTGGTGACCGCCGAAGTGGCAAGCCCCGCTAACTACGAAGCGACTCTCCGCCGACTGGTACGCCAGATTGGCGCCATTTTGCAGGCGGAGAAGGTCGCCTTTATGCTTTATGACCCCGAAGAGGGCGAGCTGCGCGCCTATCCACCTGCTTATGGCATCAGCGATGACGAACTGCACCTGATGCGCGTACGCGCCACCCAAGGCGTCTCCGGTGAGGTGTTCCGCGAAGGCAAACCCATCATCGTGCATGATGCCATCAGCGACCCACGCACCGTGAAGGAAAATGTCGTCCTGTTCCACATCCGCAACCTCGTGTGTGTGCCCCTTATTTTGGAAAAGCGCGACGAGGAAAACCGCGTGATTGACCGCCAGACCATCGGTGTGCTGCACGCCTTCAACAAGATGCGCGGCGGACACTTCATCGACGAGGATGTGCGCCTGCTGGAGCGGATGGCACGCAACGCCGCCGCCGTGATTGCCGGCATGCGCCTCTACCAAGCCGTGCTGGAAGAGAAGGAGGAGCTGGTCCACACCATCGAGAGCCTGCGGGCGGGGCTGCTGCTGGTCAATCAAAATGGGCGCATCAACCAGATGAATGCGGCTGCGCGCCTCATCTTCGGGCTTGGTCCCGATGTGTTGGGCAAGCCCTATCAGGAAATCATTCCGAACGAAACAATCCGCAACATGGTGCGCGCCGCCCTCGAAGAGGAGCGAGAGGGCGAGCTGATCGAACTCACGGTGCAACTCGATGGCAAGGAGCATATCTATCAGGTGCAAAACGCCATCGTGCGCGGCGAAGACCAGAAGCCGATGGGCACCGTGATGATTTTCAACGACATCACCGACATCCGCAACCTGGAGCGCATGAAGTCTGCCTTCGTGGCGACCGTCTCCCACGAGCTGCGCACACCACTGACCGCCATCAAGGGCTTCATCTCGACCCTGCTGATGGACCCCGAGGACGCCTTCTCCCCTGAAGAGCGGCGCGAATTCTACACCATCATCGACCAGGAAACCGACCGACTCACCCGCCTCATCAACGACCTGCTCAACATCGCCCGAATCGAGGCAGGCGAATCGCTCAAGCCCGTCTACAAAGAGGTTGACTTCTACAAACTTTCCCAGAAGGTGGTCACCATTCAGCGCGCGGCGACCAATAAGCATGTCATCATCCACGATGTGCCGCCCGACCTGCCGCGCATCATCGCCGACGAGGACAAGCTGGACCAGATTCTCACCAACCTGCTCAGCAACGCCATCAAATACTCGCCCAACGGTGGCGAGATCCGCGTCAAAGCCTGGGAGGAGGATCCCGAGCATATCATCTTCTATGTCTCCGACCAGGGCATGGGCATCCCGAAGGAGCATCTCACCAAAATCTTCGAGAAGTTCCACCGCGTGGACACCAGCGACACCCGCAAACAGTACGGCACAGGGCTGGGTCTCTATCTGGTGAAGCACCTGGTGGAGGTCATTCATGGCGGGCAGATTTGGGTGGAGAGCGAGGTGGGCGTCGGCTCCACCTTCTATGTGCGCCTGCCCAAAATCCCGCCTGCTGTCAAAGAGGGCAAGGAACAGGTCGAGAAATAGGAACAGTCAACCCCTGACAAGGGACGCATGTCGGACAGCGAGCGCCAAGCGGTTAACCCTTTGAGAGTTCGTGTCGCCATCTGGCGCAAGCCGGAGACGCGCGACCTGCCCCTGCCGAGTTATCGCACCTCCGGCTCGGCAGGGGTCGATTTATATGCCGCCGTCTCAGAGCCGGTGGTGCTGATGCCCGGCGAGCGGAAGCTTATCCCGACCGGTATCCATATCGCCCTCCCACCGGGCTACGAAGCGCAGGTGCGCCCACGCAGCGGGCTTGCCCTCCAGCATGGCATCGGCATGGTCAACAGCCCTGGCACCATCGACAGCGACTATCGGGGCGAAATCGCCGTGATTTTAATCAACTGGGGCAGCGAACCGTTCACCATTCAGCGGGGCGACCGAATTGCCCAGCTGGTGGTCGCGCCCGTCGCCCATATCGAATGGGACGAGACCGACTCCCTACCTGAATCGGAGCGGGGCGAAGGCGGCTTCGGACATACGGGACGCTAAGTGTTTCGCAATAACGCCTTCACCACTGGTTCCCAACGACTGCGAGGTACACTTACTACCGATGGTGCTGGATGGGTTGAACCCCGAGCAGCTGGAGGCGGTGCTACATAAAGATGGACCGCTGCTGGTCTTTGCGGGCGCAGGCAGCGGCAAAACGCGCGTCATCACCCACCGCATCGCCAATCTTATCTACACCCACCAAGTGCCACCCAGCCAGATTCTGGCGGTGACCTTCACCAACAAAGCCGCCGACGAGATGAAGGAGCGATTGCGACACCTACTGGGCATGGACATCCGAGGGCTGTGGATCGGCACCTTCCACGCCATCTGCGCCCGAATCTTGCGTGAGAGCGGACGCGCCATCGACATCCCACCGAACTTTCTGGTGTATGACGAAAGCGACCAGCTCGATCTCATCCGTCAGGTGCTAAGCGAGCTGGATTGGGACGAGAAGCAGTTCAATCCCCGTGCCATTCGCAACGCCATCAGTCGCGCCAAAGAGCGACTGATTATGCCCGATCAGTACGCGGCGCAGGCGAGCGACTATTTCGAGCGCATCGTGGCGCAGGTCTACCCGCGCTATCAGAAAGCCCTGCAAGCGGCGAACGCGCTTGACTTCGACGATCTGCTGCTGGCCACTATCCGCCTATTCACCGAGCAGCCGCGTGTGCTGGAACACTATCGGCAGCAGTTCCGCTACATTCTGGTAGACGAGTACCAGGATGTGAACTACGCGCAGTATGTGCTGCTGCGTCTGTTGGCGGATGCCCATCGGAACCTCTGCGTGGTGGGCGATGATGACCAGTCGATTTATCGCTTTCGTGGGGCGGAGCCAGAGCTGATTTTGCGCTTTGAGCGCGACTTCCCTGACGCCAAAGTGGTCAAGCTGGAGCGCAACTACCGCTCCACGCAGCCGATACTGGACGCTGCCTTTCGCATCGTGAGCCAGAACCGCGTGCGCGTGCCGAAGCGGCTTTGGACCGACCGCGTGCAAGGCGTGCCTGTCACGCTGACTCCCGTCAGCGACGAAGAGGAAGAGGCACGACTCATTGCTGAATACATCCAGCGACAGGTCTATCTGGGGCGACGACGCTATGGCGATTACGCCATCCTCTATCGCACCAATGCCCAGTCGCGCGTGTTCGAGGAGCGATTCCTGCGTGAGCGCATTCCGCACCGCATCGTGGGCGCACTCCGCTTCTATGACCGCAAAGAGATTAAAGACCTGCTGGCTTATCTGCGCTTGGTGATTAATCCCGACGATGCGGTGAGCCTGCGGCGCATCATCAACACGCCACCGCGCAAAATCGGGCAGCAGACGCTGTTAGCCATCCAGCTGCATGCGGCTGAGCGAGGCATCAGCCCCTATCGGGCGATGCAGGATGAGGCGCTGCTGAACCTGTTGCCGACACAGGCGGTTCGTGCCGTTCAGGGCTTTGTCGCCTTGATAGAGGATTTGCGTGCGTTTGCCGAGCGGGAGCGGCTGACCCCGCTGGTGAAGCGACTGATTGAGCGCACGGGCTATCTGGCTTGGCTGGAGGAGCGCAAGGACGCTGAATCGGTGGATCGCGCGGCGAATGTGCGCGAGTTTCTGAATGTGGTGCAGCGATTTGAGGAGACGGCTACCGAGACGCTGGGCGATGCCTCCCTGATGGCGTTCCTCCAGCATGTGGCGCTGGTGACCGATGCCGATACGCTGGGCGAGAAGGGCAATCAGGTGCTGCTGATGACCTTGCACACGGCGAAGGGGCTGGAGTTCCCGGTGGTGTTTCTGGTAGGGCTGGAGAATGGGCTGCTGCCCCACGCGCTTTCGGAGACGCCCGCCGACATCGAAGAGGAGCGACGCCTCTGCTATGTGGGCATGACCCGTGCGATGGATGAGTTGCACCTCACTTTTGCCCAGTCGCGCCGCTATTACGGCAGCCGTCGCTACAGCGAGCCATCTCCATTCCTGAACGCCCTCAAGGGCATAGAGACACCCACGCTGTATCAGATGATGTTCGGAGTGGTATCCCAAGCGGCTCATCGGGTCGCATCCCCGCCATCGTTTCTGCCCGGTCAGCGCGTGCGCCATCCGCAGCACGGGTTTGGAATTGTCGTGCGTGCTTCCGAAGAGTTGATTACCGTGATGTTTCCCGGCAGTGTCGGCATGCTCTCCCTACCTGCACAAAGCGCATCGCTGGAAGAGGCGTAAACCGCACCCAGCACCCATTGCCGAAGTTGAACAGCATCACGAATAGGTCCGCAAGGCTTCGTCGTGCCCCATGGCAGTGTTCCAGTCCCAACCCACGATTCACCAAATTGTCGGGATCAGCCCACTGGCAGTGATTTTGGAGTCCTGCGTCAAGATAGCTGTCGGTTCATTCATAACATCACGGAAAACCAATCCTGTAGCAACGATAATCGCATCGTGAATTCGAAGTTGAGTGGGAAGGTGTCTGATTACCAGTTCATCCAGTGGATATGTTAACACATTTGGAGTGTCAGCAATGTAGTCGAGTGCCTTCTGTAATTCTACAAGAATGCGTCCACGCGAATAAAGAAAGTGGAGTTCCGCGAGGACAATGGTGGGAATGACTATTCGTACTGTGGGATCCGAAAAGATTTGCGCCACGATAGGGGAAAGTTGAGGATCATCCTCAAGCAGCCAGACCAACGCATGAGTATCTGACACATAGGTCATTGCTGATGATTGTCCTCCTCTTCCCACTCCCACTGAATCTGCGCCTCACGGATTTGCGGCTCCGTTGAGCGCACTTTGCCCTTGAAGATACCGCGCAAATCACCCAAGGTGCGCACGGGCTTTGCGGGTGCCGACTCGTTTTCCTGTTGCAACTGCGCCCGCAGCGCCTTTAGCTGCATCTCGATGGCACGAATCTGGCTCTCTATGAGTGATCGGCTCATCGCTTTTCACGCTCCAGCTTGATTATACCCATGACCAACCGCGCTCGCCTCTATACTGTGCGCCAACTGGTGGGTGCATCGCGGCGGAGATGAAGCCAACAGAACCGTCCGAAGAGGAAGACCAGCAGCGCCATCAGGGCTGCCAGCCAACGCGGGTCGAGCCGACCGATACGCGGGGCGTTCGCCAGGGTTTCGGGTGGCAAAAAGGGCGCGCTCAACAACGCCAAAATGCCTGCCACCATCGTGAAAGCCGACATGGTGATGAGAATCAGCCAGCCCAACGGTTGACGCAGCAGCAAGAGAATCGCACCCACTATCTGCAACAAGGCGAAGAATTTGAGACTGAACGGCATCGGTGT
>Ga0197143_1002025_pt1 | contig 15775 bp, 10 predicted proteins | sample GBS70_MetaG_FD_148603 | JGI IMG/M metagenome (GOLD analysis project Ga0197143, IMG submission 148603) | Sediment microbial communities from Great Boiling Springs, Gerlach, Nevada, United States - GBS 70_MetaG | ecosystem: Environmental > Aquatic > Thermal springs > Hot (42-90C) > Sediment...
CAATGCGCATGTTATGGCAGAGGTAAGGGTAGATTTGCCGTGGTCTACGTGTCCTATGGTTCCTACGTTGACGTGCTCCTTATCTCTTACAAACTTCTCCTTTGCCATATTCTCTACCTCCTTAATCTATGATTTAAGAGCTCCTGTTCTTTCTCCAATTATTTGTTCTGCCACATGCTGTGGCACTTCTTCGTAATGAGAAAATTTCATTATAAACGTTCCTCTTCCCTGTGTCAAGCTCCTCAGTGTGGTGGCGTATCCAAACATTTCCGCAAGTGGCACATAGGCTTTAACCACTGTTATGACACCTTTGTTTTCCATACCCATTATCTTGCCCCTTCTGGAGTTTAAATCTCCTATAACATCACCTACGTATTCTTCAGGAGTTTCCACCTCTACTTCCATCACAGGTTCCAAAAGAACTGGGTCTGCCTTTTTCATTGCCTCCTTAAATGCTATGGATCCGGCTATTTGGAAGGCTATGTCTGAAGAGTCCACCTCATGATAAGAACCATCAAAAAGTCTAACCTTAACATCCACCACCGGATACCCAGCAACCACTCCGCTCTGCATAGCTTCTTTGACACCTTTCTCCACAGAAGGTATAAACTCCTTCGGTATAACGCCACCTACTATGGCGTTTTCAAAGACAAAGCCTTGTCCTCTTTCTAAGGGTTCTATTTCTATGATTGCGTGTCCGTATTGACCCCTTCCACCGCTCTGCCTTATAAACTTTCCTTCTCCAATAGCCTTTTTCCTGATGGTTTCCTTGTAGGCAACCTGAGGTCTGCCTACGTTGACTTCTACACCGTATTCCCTCCTCATCCTATCCACAATGATCTCCAAGTGGAGTTCTCCCATGCCGTGTATAAGCACTTGCCCAGTCTCTTGATCCACAGTGGCCTTAAAGGTTGGGTCTTCCTTCATGAACTTATTTAGGACTTGAGACAACTTTTCTTGGTCCTTCTTTGTCTTTGGTTCTATCGCCATAGAAATAACCGGTTCTGGGAATTCAAGCTTTTCTAAAACTATGGGATGTTTTTCATCGGAGAGAGTATCTCCTGTGATCGCATCAAGCCCTACCGCAGCTACTATCTCACCCGCACCTGCTTCCTGCACATCTTCCCTTGAGTTAGCATGCATAAGCAAAAGTCTTCCTATCCTTTCTTTCCTGTCTTTTGTAGCGTTATATACGTAAGAACCTGCATAGACTTTACCAGAGAATACCCTAAAGTATGTTAGCTGTCCTGCATATGGATCGCTCATTACCTTAAACACGTATGCACAGAAAGGCTCCTCGTCCAGAGGCTTTCTTTCTTCTTCTTGACCAGTTTTGGGATTTATTCCCTTAACCGGAGGTATGTCCAATGGGGAGGGTAGATAATCTATTACCGCATCCAAAAGGGGCTGTATCCCCTTGTTTTTGAAGGCAGCACCACACAGAACTGGCACAAGCTTTCTCTCTATGGTAGCTTTTCTTAGCACTTTCTTGAGTTCTTCTACCTCAATTTCTTCACCCTCTAAATACTTCATCATGAGCTCATCATCCTGTTCTACTATAGCCTCCACCATTTTTGCTCTCCATTCCTGAGCTTTTTCCTTGTAATCCTCTGGTATATCCACTGTTTCGTATCGAGCACCCAGCGTTTCCTCAAGCCAAATGATAGCCTTCATTTGCATAAGGTCTATTACGCCTTTGAACTGATCTTCTGCACCTATGGGTATTTGAATAGCAACCGGTCTAATGCTAAGTTTGTTTTCTATTTCTTTGAAAACTCTGTAGAAATCTGCGCCGAGCCTGTCCAACTTATTTATGAAGGCAATTCTTGGCACGCCAAATCTGTCTGCCCACCTCCAGTTTGCCTCAGACTGAGGTTGCACACCTTCCACTGCGGAGAATATGAAAATGATGCCGTCCAAAACCTTCATGGATCGCACCACTTCCACAGAAAAGTCCACGTGACCCGGTGTGTCTATGATGTTTATTTGGTGGTCTTTCCAGTAGCACGCAGTGGTAGCTGCGGTTATGGTTATACCCCTTTCCTTTTCCTGGGGCATCCAGTCCATGGTTGCAGCACCTTCGTGCACCTCTCCTATTTTGTAGGTTTTTCCTGTGTAATACAGTATCCTTTCAGTGGTGGTGGTCTTACCTGCATCTATATGTGCAACTATACCTATGTTTCTTAGTTTCTCTATAGGGACCAACCTTGGCATTTCTTACCTCCTTACCATCTAAAATGAGCAAAAACTTTATTTGCTTCTGCCATCCTGTGCATTTCTTCTTTTTTCTTTATAGCTCCACCTTTACCTTCCAAAACATCCAACAGTTCTGCTTTTAGCCTCTCTACCATAGTATAGCTTCCTCTGTGTCTAGGTCTTTCTCTTGCTGCTTCTACCAACCACTTTAAAGCCAAACTGATCTGCCTTCTTGGAGGAACCTCTATGGGAACCTGGTAGGTTGCTCCTCCTACCCTTCTGGGCCTTACTTCATACTCGGGCTTTAGAGCATCCACAACTTTGTGCAAAAGTTCTACCGGATGCATCTTGGCTACCTTGGAAGCTTCTTCCAAGGCTGTGTATACTATCCATTCTGCCACGCTTTTTTTACCGTCCTTCATCACTTTGTTTATGAGCTTATGAACTATCACGTCTCCGTATTTTGGATCTGGTGGAATCTCTCTTGGTTTAACTGGACCTTTCCTTGGCATTACTTTTTACCTCCCGCTTGAGCTTGCTGTTTTGGTTTTTTTACACCGTACTTAGACCTAGACTGCTTTCTGTTGGCAACTCCTGCAGCGTCTAAGGCACCCCTTATGATTTTGTATCTAACGCCAGGCAAGTCCTTTACCCTACCTCCTCTAACCAAAACTATGGAGTGTTCCTGCAGGTTGTGTCCTTCTCCCGGAATGTAAGCTGTTACCTCTATGCCGTTGGACAATCTAACCCTTGCAACCTTTCTCAGAGCAGAGTTTGGCTTCTTTGGAGTAACGGTATAGACCCTGACGCAAATACCCCTCTTTTGGGGATTACCTTGCAAAGCAGGCGCTTTACTCTTTTTCTTCTTTTTCTCTCTTCCATACTTAACCAACTGATTAAAGGTCGGCATTCCTACCTCCTAAAGCTATTTATTATACCATACCTTTTTTAACTTCCACCTCTTCTACTTCCAACAAGCTGTATTCTCCCACACCAGTTCCAGCAGGAATGATATTACCTATGATGACGTTTTCCTTTATTCCTCTTAGCTCATCCACTTTTCCTTCGCAGGCGGCATCTGTGAGCACCTTTGTAGTTTCTTGGAAGGAAGCGGCAGATATCCAACTGCTGGAAGTTAGTGCCGCTTTGGATATACCAACGAGGATGGGTTCAACCTTTGGGATTTTACCACCCTCTTCTTTTATCCTTTTTATCTCTTCTCTCAATTCTTCCACATCCACCTCTTCATTGATCAGGAACCTGCTGTCTCCTGGATCTATAACCCTTCTTTTTCTTAGCATCTGTCTGATTACTATTTCAAAGTGCTTATCGTTTATTTCTACTCCTTGCAGTCTATATACCATTTGCACTTCTTTCAAAAGGAACTTATGTAGTTCGTCCACTCCCTTGATCCTAAGGATTTCATGTGGGTCTGGTATGCCGTCGGTTAATGGGTCTCCCGCAGAGACAGTATCTCCATCCCTAACTTGAAGGTGCTTACCTTTCGGCACAAAGTATTCCCTCTGTAGGCCTGTTTCTTTGTTATACACCACAACCTTAAATCCTCTTCCCTTTATCCTAACCTGACCATCCATATCTGCTGTAATACTGTCCGTAATCTTTGTACCTTTCTGTATAAACTGTCCGTGAGTAACCAAAATGTACTCATCTTTCTTGATATCATATTTTCTCGTTTCACCAGTTTTTGGATTGAAAAGTATAACTTCGTCCGCATCCTCGTAGATCTTTACAGTTCCATCTATTTCAGATAGAATGGCTGGATTCTTAGGACGCCTTGCTTCGAAAAGCTCTTCTACCCGAGGCAGACCTCCTACGATGTCCTTAACCTTTGCCATCTCTTTGGGGATTCTGGCTAACACATCTCCAGGCTCTACCCAGAAATCTTTTACTACGTAGTATTTGTGCTGGATTTCTGTCCCTTCCGATTCGGTGCAGGTTGGGCAAAGGTACCACTCCATACTTATTTGCTCAGGTGGAATGCTTATGATGGAGTTTACTGGAAGGTCATAAACCACCTCTTTTCCATCTTCAGTAACCACAACGATCCTTGGGGTGTGGAGCATAGCGTCCTTTGGCCTGGTAAAGGACACTACTGTAGAGGTCTTTCCTGTTAATGGATCTCTCTCTTCCTTTACGGTTATATCTAAGGCTATATCCTTCAGTTCTACCTTTCCGGAGACTTCTGCTATTATGTAGGTGTTGAATGGGTCCCATTCTGCCAAAACAGTGTTTTCTTTAACCCATGCATCCTCCTCTACCTTGATCACTGCAGAATACGGAACTGCGTGCCTTTCTACCATCCTCCCATCCTTATCCAGTATGCCTATGGCACCGTCCTTTGAAATGTTTATCTTTCTTCCGTTTCTGTCGGTTATAAGCTTAATGTTGTAAAACTTTACTCTTCCTTCTGTTTCGTTCAAAAGCTCTCCCTTGGCCCTTTCCGCTATTGCCGCACCGCCTATGTGGAATGTTCTCATCGTTAGCTGTGTTCCTGGCTCTCCTATGGACTGGGCAGCTATGATCCCAACAGCCTCTCCTATATCCACAAGCTTGCGCTGAGACAAGTCCCAACCATAACACATAGCACATATGCCAAACTCCGCTTCGCACGTCAAAGGTGAGCGCACTTTAACCTTTTCTATACCCCTATGCACTATCTTCTCCGCAAGTTCTGGATCTATTATGGTATTCCTCTCTGCGATAACCTCTCCTGTGTATGGGTCCATTACGTCTTCTGCCAGCGTCCTTCCTATAATCCTGTCTTTTAAGGGAACCTTTTCCTCTCCTCCTTCCACTATGGCGGTCATCTCTATTCCTTTGGTAGTTCCACAATCCCTTTTGGTAATCATTATGTCTTGGGTTACGTCCACAAGTCTTCTGGTAAGATAACCTGCAAAGGCTGTCTTTAGAGCTGTGTCCGCAAGACCCTTTCTTGCACCGTAGGTTGAAATAAAGTATTCAAGCACAGAAAGTCCTTCCCTGAAGTTTGCAGTTATGGGGGTTTCTATAAACTCACCCGTGTGCTTTGCCATAAGTCCCCTCATCGCAGCAAGCTGTCTTATCTGATCTCTGTTACCTCTTGCACCAGAGTTTGCCATCATGTATATAGGGTTAAAGGTTCCAGGGTAGACTTTGTCCCTCTCCTGACGGGAAGACTTTTCTATCTCATCAAACATAGCTCGGGATACCCTGTCCGTTATCTCTGACCAAAGGTCAATGATTCGGTTGTATCTTTCTTTTGATGTTAGGATCCCTTTTCTGTAGAGTTCAAATATTTCATCTGTTTGTTGGAATGCTTCTTTGAGTATGTCCTTTTTCACCGCTGGTACCTGAAGGTCTTCTATGCCTATGGAAACGCCTGCTTTAGTTGCCATCATAAAGCCAAGGTCTTTGATGTTATCAAGAACTTGAGCGGTTACTTCTACTCCATACATTTCGTAAATTTTGGAAATAAGCTTTGAAATAGCTTTTTTGTCTAAGACCTCATTCAAGAAGGGAAAGTCCTTTGGAAGTACGCTGTTTATAAGCACTCTTCCGGGAGTGGTTTCTATAACTTTTCCGTCCTCCAGTCTTAGCTTTATTGGAGCATGCACATCCACCACGCCGTTCTCTAACGCAAGCAAAACCTGTTCTCTGCTGTAAAAGAGCTTACCTTCCCCCTTTACACCCCTAACCATCTGACTCAGATAGTAAAGGCCAAGCACAATATCTTGGGAAGGCAAAGTTATGGGCTTTCCATGAGCTGGTGAGAGTATGTTTTGGGTGGAAAGCATGAGTATGTAAGCTTCCAGCTGGGCGTGGATACCTAAAGGAACATGAACTGCCATTTGGTCCCCATCAAAGTCCGCATTAAATGGAGGGCATACCAGAGGGTGAAGCTGTATAGCCTTTCCATCCACGAGCACTGGTTCAAAAGCTTGGATGGACATCCTGTGAAGGGTAGGCGCTCTGTTGAGCAGAACTGGATGCTGTTTTACCACCTCTTCTAAGCACTCCCAAACTTCAGGAGCCTTGTTTTCTACGAGCTTTTTAGCACTTTTGATGGAAGTAGCATAGCCTTTCTCTTCCAGTCTTCTGTATACAAAGGGTTTGAAAAGCTCAAGGGCCATTATTCTGGGAAGACCACACTGATGCATTTTAAGCTCAGGACCAACTACTATGACAGACCTTCCAGAGTAATCTACCCTTTTTCCAAGAAGGTTTTGCCTAAACCTTCCCTGCTTACCTTTTAGATAATCTGCCAAGGATTTGAGAGGTCTTCCGTTTTGGGTTATGACTCTTCCACCTTTACCGTTATCTATGAGAGCATTGACTACTTCCTGAAGCATTCTCTTTTCGTTTCTTATTATTATCTCAGGAGCATCCAACTCTATGAGTCTTTTCAACCTGTTGTTTCTGTTTATGATCCTTCTGTAAAGGTCATTAAGGTCTGAGGTAGCAAACCTGCCTCCGTCCAAAGCAACCAATGGTCTAAGTTCTGGTGGAAGGACAGGCAGAACTTCAAGAACCATCCACTCAGGCTTGTTCCCACTCTTTATAAAACTTTCTACAAGTTTTAACACTCTGAGCTGTTTTTTAATCTTGCTTTCTGAAAGTTCCCTAAGAACCGTATTCCTTATATCTTCCTCAATCTTTTCAAAAACTGGAATGTCCTTCCTCTTGGACCTTTGGTACTCATAAAACTCCCGTATAGCTCTGTTGCCTGTTAAACAGCCTTCACAGTCTTGGCTGCGTATTTCTCCATTTTGAACGTCCAGATACAACTCTTCGTTAAACACACCCAAAAGAGCCTGATCTAAGGTCATACCTTCTGGAAGCGATAGCTCTATGCCATAAAGTCTGAAATTGTCCGCTACAGCTTTTACCATCTTATGATAGAGTTTTTTGTACTTTACTTCTAACTCTTTGTTCATATCCTCAAAGGAAAGACTATAAGGTTTGACCTCGGCCCTCAGTTTTTTGGCATAAGCTTCCAAATCAAGAGCTGATAGCACCCTTTTTATGACCTCTGCTCCCATACCGCCTTCATATTTGTGCTCCAGATTAACTGCATATTCGCTAAGGTATCTGTCTTCATCGACCACATGAAGTTTTACAAACACCGTATTGCCCATATCGTCCTTGATGGGTATGCTATCTTCGGACTGTTCAAAGGCTGTCCTTTCATCCTCGCTTGGGTACTCTATAACTAAGTAAGATTCAAAGTAGATGATCCTCTCCACATCCCTTGAGGACAGACCCAAAAGGGTGGCGATCTTAGAGGGAGTGCTCTTTAAAAACCATATGTGCACTACTGGAGCAGCAAGCTCTATGTGTCCAAACCTTTCTCTACGAACGTAAGATCTTGTGACTTCCACACCACACCTGTCACATATTGTTCCTTCATACCTCTTTCCTCTGTATTTACCGCAAAGGCACTCGTAATCCTTTATAGGTCCAAATATCTTTGCGCAGAAAAGACCATCTTTTTCCGGCTTGTGGGTTCTGTAATTTATGGTTTCAGGTTTTTTGACTTCCCCATAGCTCCAGCTTCTTATCTCTTCTGGGGAAGCCAGCATCAATTTTATTCTTTCAAAGGGAAGCAAACCTTTTCTCATGTTTCTTCCTCCGTCTTTTTCACTTGATCACAGGGCATATTTGCCCCGTTTTCACATCTTACATCCAAGCCCAAGGCTTTTAGTTCTCTTACCAAAACTCTAAAGGATTCTGGTATGCCGGGGGAATACATGTATTTACCTTTAACTATAGATTCGTAAACCTTGGTTCTTCCTTCAATGTCGTCGGACTTTACCGTGAGCATTTCTTGCAAGGTGTAAGCTGCACCGTGGGCTTCCAAAGCCCAAACCTCCATCTCTCCAAGTCTTTGCCCACCAAACTGAGCTCTACCACCCAAAGGCTGTTGAGTGACCAACGAATAGGGACCTGTGCTCCTTGCATGGATCTTATCATCCACCATATGTATGAGCTTTAACATGTGCATGTAACCAACGGTCACCCTCATGTCAAAAGGTTCTCCCGTTCTTCCATCGTAAAGCACAGTCTTTCCATCTTCCGGAAGACCTGCCATTCTTAAGAGCTCTTTTATGTGTTCCTCACTGGCTCCTTCAAAAACGGGAGTAGCCATGGGTATGCCATATTCCGCATACTCTTGAACAATCTCCTTAAATTCTTGATCGGTAAGAGAATTTAGAAAGTCTTCAATAGCCTTTACGTTTTGACCATCTGGTGTGTCACCCACGCTGTAGATTCTTTTCAAAAACTCTGTAATTTCCTTTCTATCCTTCATTTCTTGTATAAGCTTACTTAGTTTTTTCCCAAGTTCCTTTGAAGCCCATCCTAAGTGTGTCTCAAGTATCTGACCTACGTTCATACGGGATGGAACACCCAAAGGATTAAGGACTATATCCACCGGTGTTCCGTCTTCAAGGAAGGGCATATCCTCCACAGGCAAGACCACCGATATAACACCTTTGTTTCCGTGCCTACCTGCCATTTTGTCCCCTACCTTTATCTTTCTCTTCTGAGCTATATAAACCTTTACGAGAGTAATTACTCCTTGAGGTAGCTCACCCCTCTTGCCTATGGCTTCCATTTTCTCTTCGTAAATTTTTGAAATCATTTCTGTTTGGAACCTTGTCCTATCTCTTATCTCCCTTATTTTCTCGCAGAGCGATTCGTCATCAAACAGATTCTCCGGCTTGGTGATTATGTAATTTAAAAGCAATTCAAACAGTGATTCGTCTATAACCGTTCCCTTTGGATAGGTCTTCTTCTTTACAGTTATGTCTTTGTCCAAGGCTTTACCCAAAACCAAGCTCTTTATCAGCTTGTTCCTGCCCTCCACTATGAGCTTTTTCTTCTTTTCAAGTTCTGCTTCCAACGCTTCCCTTTCCTGTCTTTCTACATACTCTGCCAAGTAATTTCTTTTTTCACCTATCTTTCTTGCAAAGATCTTTACATCCACCACTACCCCTTCCACACCCGGAGGACACCTAAGGGACGTATCCTTTACATCCCTTGACTTCTCTCCAAATATAGCCTGCAGGAGCTTTTCCTCAGGTGTTAGCTGGCTTTCACCCTTAGGAGAAACCTTTCCAACCAAAATGTCCCCTGGTTTGACGTATGTTCCGATTTTTACTATGCCAAATTCATCTAGGTGAGCCAGTGCCTTTTCTGGCACTCCCGGAATAGAGCGGGTTATTTCCTCATAGCCCAGCTTGGTTTCTCTTGCTTCCACCTCCAACTCTTCTATGTGAATGGAGGTGTATACGTCATCCTTGACCAAACGCTCTGATATGACTATGGCATCCTCAAAGTTATAGCCTCTCCATGGCATGAAGGCTACCAAAACATCCTTCCCTAAGGCAAGCTCTCCTTTGTAGGTTGATTGGCCATCTGCAAGCACATCCCCTTTCTTTACCACCTGACCTTTGAATACTAAGGGTCTCTGATTTATGCAGGTATTTTGGTTAGTCCTCTTGAATTTTTCAAGCTCATATATGTCTATGCCTATATCCGTTGGATCGTTTAGGTCTATTTCTTCCGGATTTACCCTCACTACGATTATCTTACCGTCCACCTCTTCCACCACTCCACCTCTCTTTGCAATTACCACCGCTCCGCTGTCCCGCGCTACTATACTTTCCATACCAGTGCCCACCAAAGGAGCTTGTGTGAAAATAAGCGGGACCGCTTGTCTTTGCATGTTAGAACCCATAAGTGCTCTGTTGGCGTCGTCGTGTTCTAAGAATGGTATTAAAGAAGCAGATACAGAAACTACTTGCCTTGGGGATACGTCCATGTAATTAACCTGTTCTGGACGCACTATCTGAATGTCGTTTTTGTATCTTGCATATACCCGGTCAGCTTTAAGTTTGCCATCCTCTCCATAGGGAGTGTACTGTGCTATTACAAAGTTTTCTTCTTCATAAGCAGCCAAATATTCTACGGTGTCTTTGACTATACCGTTTTCAACTTTTCTGTAAGGCGTGATTATGAAGCCGTATTCATTAAGTTGGGCATAGACCGTAAGGGATGTGACCAAGCCTATGTTTTGACCTTCCGGTGTTTCTATAGGACAGATTCTACCGTAGTGGGACGGATGCACGTCTCTGATTTCAAACTTTGCGCTTTCTCTGGTAAGACCACCTGGACCCAAGGCAGAAAGCCTTCTTTTGTGGGTTGTAGCAGAAAGAGGGTTAGTGTTATCCAAGTATTGGGAAAGGGCACCACCCTTCAAAAAGTCATAGATCGCACCGGTTAAGTATCTTGGTTGGAGAAGGTCCTGAGGTTTGAGGTTTGGATCATCCGGACTCACCACCGTGCATCTGTCTCTAAAATACTTTTCCATACGGGCTATGCCTATCCTGCATTGGTTTTCCAAAAGTTCTCCAACCGCACGTACCCTTCTGTTACCCAAATAAGCTATGTCATCCTTTTTCTGCCTTCCATACCGGAGGTCTATGAGATACTTGACCACATTTACAAGGTCTAAGGCACTCAAAAACCTTGCTTCTCCCTCGGTGTAATCCTTTACTCTTACCTCACTCTTGGTTTTGAAAAGCTCTTTGAGAAGCTCTTCTGTTGCCAACCTTTCCTGTCCATCATCATCTACCACCACCAAAGGAGGAAGCTCTTTTAACCTTTCTATATCTGTAGGTTTGAGAACCTTGGGAACGTTATGAACCTTTGCGTTAAGCTTTACCCTACCTACCTTGGAAAGGTCATATCTAGTTATGTCTTTGAAGTATAGCTCAAAATGCGTCCTTGCCCTGCTAATAAGGTGTTCCAACTCCATTACCATAGGTTCAATAGATCTTAGCTTTTTGTATATATCCACCAGCGCAATATCCGATATCCTGAATTTGGAAGGAATCCTTATTTGGCTTCTCTTATCTGAATCCTTCGGTGAGCACTCAGAAATTAATGTCTCCACTATAATCTTACCGTAGGGACTTTTTACCGTGCTTTCCTTAGAAACTGCACATAGCTCTTCTACGCTTATCCTGTCATCCTTGAGCAGTCTCTCCAAAAGATTTAGATCTTCTATGTATCTTTCTTCTATAAACTCCTCCTCTGTCCCCTTCCCTTCCACTATTCCCCTGTATTTGAGTATGGCAAACAAGTAAAAACCTTCTAAATCCTCCAGTTTGTATTCTTCTCCCGTATCTTCATCAAACAAAATGCTATCTCTAACAAGGAGCTTTTTGGTTTCTGGATAAAAGGCTTTTAGTATGCTGTATGCAGTTTCCAAACCAAAGGCTCTAAAGGCATAAGAACCGCCTATTTTCTTCTTATCCACTCTGCAAGTTAGAATATCAGAGGTGCTTGAAAGCTCAAATTCTATCCTAGAGCCCTTATCCGGAATGATGCTTGCCCTATAAACCATCCGCACTATAGTTGTTTCCTTTTGTCTTTCTTCCTTTTCTTCAAAGAAAACTCCTGGAGAACGTATGAGCTGATTTACCACTACCCTTTCACTTCCGTTTATCACGAAAGATCCGTGTTCCGTCATCATAGGAATTTCTCCGAAATACACCTTCTTCGGTTCGCTAACCCTTTCGCCCTTTTTCGTCTTGGTCCTTAGCCTAACCAGAACCCTTAATGGTGCGGAGTAAGTAAAACCTCTCATCTTACAATCTTCCACGGTGAATTTTTCTTTATACACGAGCTTTGAACCACATTTAGGGCAGTCTACTCCATATCCCCCAAGAAAGCTTGGATCTGAATGGGCTTTATATCCACACCTATTGCACTCCCATTCACCAATTTCGTATCCTAAGTATTCTATGGTAATCTTTTCGTCTGGGTCTTTAAAAGGAAAAGAGGTCCTAAACAGATACTCTAAACCCTTCAGTTCTCTATTCTGGGGAGCTTTTTTAAACTGTATGAAAGACTCAAAAGAATCTTTCGGAACTTTAAGAAGATAGGGAGGAGTAATCAGCTCTTCTCTTTTACCAAAGAATTTTCTTGGAAGAGCTATGTTTCTCTTCATGTCCTTACCTCTACCAAATTTTTAAAGTCAAACAAGAAATTATACCACAGAAGCGTAAAAAAACAAAATACCCCCTTTGGAAATAGGGGGTATAGCTTACTCAAAAGCTCAGTTTTGTAAGTAATCACTTTATCTCTACTTCTGCCCCTGCTTCTTGAAGTTTTTTGGCTATTTGTTCCGCTTCCTCCTTTGAGATTCCTTCTTTTACAGGTTTGGGAGCACCGTCCACCAAATCCTTTGCTTCCTTAAGACCCAAACCTGTTATTTCCCTTATAACTTTTATCACGTTTATTTTATTAGCGCCGGCGCTTTTGAGTATTACTGTAAATTCCGTTTTCTCTTCTGCTGCCGGAGCTGGAGCAGTTGCGGCTCCCGCCGCTACAGGCGCAGCTGCTACCATAGCAGCTGCAGAGACACCAAACTTCTCTTCAAGCCTTTTAACCAATTCGGCAACTTCCAAAACTGTCATGTTACCTATGGCTTCTACTATCTCTTCAATGGTAATAGCTGGCATCTTTATACCTCCTTATTGGGATTTTTTCTCTTCTATGGCTTTTAAAGTAAGAACTAACTTTTGTGGCACACTTTTGAGCGCCAGTATAAGATTAATCAAAGGTGCCTGCAGTGTGCCTATAAGCTTGGATATAAGCACGTCAATTGGAGGCAATTCTGCAAGGGCTTGAACTTCCTGAGGTTTTAAGAACCTACCCGACATAAAACCACCCTTTATGCTTGCTATAGGGTTTTCTGCGTTTAATTCCTTTGAAACTTCAAAGATCTTTTTTGCAACAACCACCGGATCGCCGTAGGCAAAGACCAAAGCGGTAGGACCCACCAGCACTTCTCTGTGATCTGCGACCGCAGTATCCATAAAAGCTCTGTAAAACAGCGTGTTTTTCCCCACCAAAAGCTCTGCGTTCATACTCTTAAGCTCAGCCCTAAGCTTGGTAAGAGGAAAAGCATCTATACCCGAGTAATTAAAAAATATCACCAGATTAGACCTGTTTATTCTATCTTTATATCCATCCACCAGTTTTGCCTTCAACGCCCAAGCCCTTCTCATGCAACCGCCTCCTGTAGTCTTCTTAAAGTTTCTCTTACATCTACTTTTATACCTGGAGTCATTGTCCCAGAAAGAGTTATGCTCTTGACATACTGTCCTTTGGCACCGGGAGGCTTTGCCTTTACCACCGCATCAATCGCAGTGTATATATTCTCAATAAGTTTTCTATCTTCAAAAGAAACTTTACCTACTGGCATATGCACATTACCCGTTTTATCAACCTTGAACTCCACCCTACCCTTCTTTGCCTCCTCTATGGCCTGCTTGACGTTGTTAGTTACTGTGCCAGTTTTCGGATTTGGCATAAGACCTCTTGGTCCAAGTATTTTACCCAACTTTGCCACTTTGGGCATTATTTCCGGAACCGCTATAACCACGTCGTAATCCACCCACTCCTCTTTGAGGATCTTGTTTATCAACTCCTCTCCACCTACGTAATCCGCACCTGCCTCCTTTGCAAGCCTTTGGGCTTCACCTTCTGCCAAAACCAAAACCTTTAGCTCTTTACCTAAGCCATTGGGAAGCACAACTGAACCTCTTACCATCTGGTCTGCATACTTTGGGTCCACTCCGAGCCTCATGGCTAGCTCAACCGTCTGGTCAAACTTGGGACCGCACTCCGCTTGCATTTTCTTTAACAACTGCACCGCTTCTTCCACAGAATATAACTTGTTTTTATCGTATAACTGGACACACTTAGCATACCTTTTAGACCTCTTCATCGCTTACTCCTTCCAACCTTCTATTTCTATGCCCATGCTTTTTGCAGTTCCAGCTATGGTTCTCATAGCAGCGTTTAGGTCTGTGGTGTTCATATCCTTGAGCTTGATCTTTGCTATTTCTCTTAGCTGATCTACGGTTATTTTACCCACCTTTTGCCTCTTTGGATCACTAGAACCACTTTCAATCTTAGCTGCCTTCTTTAGCAGATAAGACGCAGGGGGAGTTTTCATTATAAAGGTAAAGCTTCTATCTTGATAGATGGTGATAACAACCGGCACTATTGTTCCCGGCTCAAATTCTTTGCTCGCCGCATTGAACTGTTTAACAAATTCCATTATATTTACTCCGTGCTGACCAAGCGCTGGACCAACCGGTGGTGCAGGAGTTGCCTGCTGTGCAGGAAGCATAAGCTCCACCGTCGCAGTCACCTTCTTAGCCATTATCTACCTCCATGAAGAATAACACATTATACCATATTTTTCAGAGTTTTTCAACTTGAGAAAAGTCTAACTCCACCGGAGTTAGCCTTCCAAATATGCTGATCAACACAGTTATTTTTTCTCTTTCCGGATGCACCTCTTCTACGGTGCCGGTAAAATTCATAAATGGACCTTCTATGACCCTTACTTGATCTCCCTTTTCAAATAAGACCTTAAGCGGTCTTACTCCCTTCTTCACAAAGGCTATAATTCTTTCTACTTCTTTTTCGTCAAGAGAAGCTACTTTTCCGCCTACCAAGACTGGTTTATACACGTGAGGTGTTTTTTCTATGGCTCTCAGGAGGGTATCGTCCATATCCGCCTTAATAAGCAAGTATCCTGGAAACATCTTAGATTCCAGAATAATCTTTGCCTCTGTCTTGTTTTCTTTGCAGACTATTTTCTGTCCTGGTTTTGATATGGGCGGTGCTTCTACGCATAAGTCTCCTTCTACGCTCTCCAAAACCCTAACCTCTCCATTCTCTATTCTAAAGGTGGTCACACCCTTTTTCCCCAACACGCTTATGTCTCTGTTGTTCCCCCGCAAAGATAGCCTGTACTTTTCCTTCCCCATTGTTTTTATGACTACCTTTTCCTCCGCAGGAACAACAACCTCCTGAACCTTTTCAGAGAGACCTTCCAACTCCAAAACTTTTAGGAAATTCTCCTTAGCGGTTGCCTCTTTACCAGCCTCCACCTGCAAAGCATACCACTTAAATTCACCCATTATCCACCTCTCAGAGAAAGTAAAAAGTTAATGATTCTTACAAAAGCTATATCTAAGATCCAAAGATAAAGACCGATTATTAGGGAGAATATTATAACACTAACTGTAGCCTTAAAAGCCAAACTCTTTTGGGGCCAAGAAACCCTGTTTAACTCTTGTCTTACACCCTTTAAGAAGCTCTTTATCTTTTCCATTCCTTTCTCCATACGGGGCACGGAGGACTCGAACCCCCAACCGCGGGATTTGGAGTCCCGCGCTCTGCCAATTGAGCTAGTGCCCCTACTTTACCTCTCTATGGATGGTGTGCTTTTTGCACCACTTGCAGTATTTTCTCAGTTCCAACCTTTGGGGCTTTTTTTGCTTGTTCTTTGTGGTGGAGTAGTTCCTCCTTTTGCACTCAGTACACGCCAAAACTATTACCTCTCTCACCGCAGCCATGTTTTACCCCCTCAGTCAAGTATTTTTGTGACAACACCTGCACCTATTGTCTTTCCACCTTCCCTTATGGCAAACCTTAAACCTTCCTCCATCGCTATGGGCTTTATTAGCTCTACCTCAAGCTCCACATTGTC
>Ga0197143_1002026_pt1 | contig 15768 bp, 13 predicted proteins | sample GBS70_MetaG_FD_148603 | JGI IMG/M metagenome (GOLD analysis project Ga0197143, IMG submission 148603) | Sediment microbial communities from Great Boiling Springs, Gerlach, Nevada, United States - GBS 70_MetaG | ecosystem: Environmental > Aquatic > Thermal springs > Hot (42-90C) > Sediment...
CCCAGCACGACCTTCGGGTCAAGCGCATGCACCTCGCTGTCGAGGTAGAAGCGATAGGTTCCGTAGCCCAGCGAACGGGTGCAGATGACCTCCGCGCATTCCCAGCGGCTGGCTGTGCGTGTGATTTTCAGGTGCAGTCGCCCGCGCGCGTCCACCCACACATTGCAGTCCGAGTCGGAGAAGTAGTTCGGTCCCGGACCGACGGGCGTCGTGTGGCGTTTGACGCGCCAGGTGTAGCCCGAAAACTGGATACTGCGCGTGTATTGCATCGTCTTCACCGAATGTTCGGGTTGTTCTCGTCGGGGTTATCGCCGCCGAGTTGCCAGTGCCACGGGATTTTGACCGCCCCGCGCCGCATGGCTTTCACATGCCCGTCTGCCCAGACCAGCACGGCGACCTTGCCGCCGTGGCGGTAGCGCACTTGGAACGCGGCGTTGAGGTTCGCGCCCAGCCCGTTGAAGTCGCGGTCGATAGTGTCCCACTCGGCGTCGGTGCGTGCGGGCTGCCCGCCCCAGCCGTTGATGAGACCGGGCGTCCACCAAAACAGTGCGCCGCAGTTGCCCGCCCACTGCTGGTTCTGTGTGCCGTCGCCGTACACGATGGTCTCGGCAGGGTGCGTAAACATCGCCAGCGATGCGGGTAGGCACGGGTTCAAGCCGTTGGAACACTGCCAGCGCACATTGTTCGCGCTGAGTACCGTGCCGTTGCCACCGATGCGTTCGTTCATGCTGTACGCCAACGCGCTGCGGTAGGTCGCCGACGGGCAGCTGCGCACTTGCGGGGCGGGGCGCTGCGGGTTCGCGCCATCCTCGTAGGTTTCGAATTTGCCCTCGCCCATGTACGGCGAAATCAGGAAGTGCCAGATAATCTCGCGTCCCAGCGTGCTAAAAGCGTTCAGGTAGCCAATTGGGAAGGTCTCGTCGTAGTCCTGTAGGTACATGTTCGTTGCCAGACCGACCTGTCGCGCGTTGGAGGCGCACTGGGTCTGGCGCGCCTTCTCACGCGCCTGCGCAAACACAGGGAACAGAATCGCCGCCAAAATCGCGATAATCGCGATCACGACCAATAACTCAATCAGTGTGAAGCCGTTGCGTTTCATCATAGACCTCCTCAGTATTGCCTCCCTCCTTCAGGTTCCCCCCGCTTCGCGAGGGAAACCGAACCGCGCGTCCACGCGGTTCCCCCTGCTGGCAGGGGGAACCTTACGGAGGTGGTGAAAGTCAGCGTTAGCCGCCAGCGCCGAAGTTGAACAGCACTGCCAGCAGGTCGGCGTCATCGACGGTGCCGTCCAGGTTCACATCCTCGTCCAAGCAGTCGCCTGTCGAGCCAAACGCAAACAGCACCGCCAGCAGGTCAGCGTCGTCCACGATGCCGTTAGCGTCCACATCGCCCACTGGCAGCAGGGGCAGGTTCGTCTCGAAGTAGTCGAACTCAAACGGCTGCGCCAGCCCGCACCCGCAGGCGTTGTCGGTGTAGACGCCAATCCGCGCGCCCTGCGACAGCATGTTCATGATGTGCTGGTAGAAGGGGCTGTCGGGGTAGTAGCGCCCGCCGTTGAAGCCGTCGTACTCAACCCAACCGTCTGTGCCTGAATGGCGGAACTTGAGGACGATGTAGGGATCTTCGCCGCCCACATGCTCGATACGCACGCCCATCCAATCGGTGTCGGGCGACCATGTGTTTGTCACGCGCTCGCCCCACGCGAAGACATCGTCCTGCTCCGAGTTGGTGGAACCGTTCACAGTCTCGGTCTGCCCCGTTGCGTCGCGGGTAATCAGCACTTGGAAGTAGTTTCGCGCGCCTGTCGTGATGACGATGCCCGCCTGCGTGTAAAACACGACGGGCACGGTACTCCAGTCGGTGCGGAAGACGGTCTCGATGTACCACTCTTCGGGGATGTTGCCGCTCACGCGCAGGGTGGGCACATTTTTGTGGCTGTTGAATTGCTGGAACATCCCGCCGTCGCGCGTGGTGATTGTCATCGAACCACTGCCAAACGAGACGGCGTTGTCGAACAGGGTGCAGAACGGGTCGTTGTCGGGGAGTTTCCAACTCCACTGTAGGCTGAAGCCGCCGTTGAACTCATCGCGTGTCTGCACATGCGCTGTGCTAAGCAGCGTAATCGCTGCGAGTAGGGAAACGAGTGTTCGCTTCATGATCTTGAACCTCCTTCGGTTGAGTATGTCGGTTGCGGAGTCGCTGCGGATGCGAGGGCGTAGCCCATCGCCACGCTTTGGCGCACGACCAACGCGCCGTTGATGAGGATTCGTTGCGGGCGCGCGTCGCCCGTTTCGATTTGGTGTAGCAGGTGCTGCGCGGCGAGGTAGCCGATTTGGTAGCGGTCGTGGTGGACGGTCGTGAGAGGGATGCCCATGCGCTGCGCCCACAGAGAGTCATCGAAGCCCGCGACGGAGATGCGGTCGGGCACGGCGATTTCGAGCATGCGGCAGTGCTGGAGGAAGCCCATCGCCATGTCGTCGTTCGCTGCCAGCACGACTGTTGGCAGCTCGGATAGGCGCAGAAGTTGCTCAGCGGCGCGCACGCCCGATTCGGGGCTGTAGTCGCCCTGCAGCACCCACTCTTCGCGGACGGGGAGGTTGTAGCGCGCCATCGTGCGACGGAAGGCGCGCTCGCGTTGGTGTGCGCTCCAGTGCAGTGGGTGCCCCTTGATGAACCCGATCGCGCGATGCCCATGCTGAATGACCCACTCAGTCAGCGTTGCCATCGCCGCCTCGTTGTCGATGTCGATGCAGAAGATGCCGTACTCATCGGGCAGTGTGCTGCCCACAGCGACGACAGGCAAGCGCGAATAGTGGCGCCACTCCAGCAGCGGCGATCCCATCACGGGCGCAATCAGCACCGCGCCATCGATAGAACCGTTGTCGATGCGTCGCCACACGGCGGCGGGGTCGGTCGTGCGGGGAGTAATTAGGCGGATGTCGTAGTCGCGTGGCTCCAGAAACGCCAAGATGCCGTCCAGCACATCATGCGCGTAGAGGTTGTGCGTCAGGCGTGCGTGTTGGGGGTCTAACACCACGCCGATAGTCGCAGTGCGTCGCCGCGCCAGACTCCGCGCGACCGAGTTCGGACGGTAGCCCAACTCGTGCGCTGCGCGCAGCACCTGCTCCACCGTATTTTCGCGATACAGGTGGCTGCGCCCTTGCAGAATGTTCGAGACGGTCGTAATCGAACAGCCTGCCCGCGCTGCCACATCGCGTAGCGTCGGTTTGCCTCGCATCGTGATGACTCCATTGCCTGCTATGGAAACGCTTCTAAAAAAGCGTCCCTGCGCAAGTTCTGATTACCTTCGCTGGCTATGGAAGCGTTTCCACGCGAGTTAATTATAGCACACAATTCGCAAAGATGTCAAGGGGATGCGAGGGTACTTATGGCTCGAACAGTCTCGAAACAGGGTGCGGAGATTGCGCCCGTACCCAGCGGCGCGTAGAGCACGGCTGCCGTATCTATTCAAACATTCAGGGAAACATGCCTCAAACCGCGCAGTAGATGCGATTTTCCAAATACCCTCAGAGGAGGCATGCGTGAAAAAATCGTGTATCCCCTGCCTGCAGTGAACCCAAGCGAAGTGCTCTTGTCTGTTCCCCCAAACTTGGGCGAGAGGCGTCTGCTCTCACAAGGTACAATACTCCCCGCCATGTACGAGTTGCCGAAAACCTATGATCCGCATCAGGTGGAGGAGCGGCGCTACCAGTGGGAGCTTGAGCGGGGCGACTTCGAGGCGACCATAGCGGACGACGGCAGACCCCGCTACTGCATCACCATCCCGCCGCCCAATATCACAGGCTCGCTGCATATGGGGCACGCGCTCAACAACGCCATCCACGATGTGCTGCTGCGCTGGAAACGGATGCAGGGCTACAATGTGCTGTGCGTGCCAGGCACCGACCACGCAGGCATCGCCACGCAGAATGTCGTGGAACGCGCCCTGCGCCAACAGGAAGGGCTGACCCGACACGACTTGGGACGCGAAAAGTTTCTGGAGCGCGTGTGGCAGTGGCGCGAGCAGTACGGCAACACCATCCTGATGCAGTTCCGCAAACTCGGCTGCTCGTACGACTGGCGCTACACCCGCTTCACCTTAGACCCCGAATATGTAGACGCCGTGCTGGAGGTGTTCGTACGCTGGTGGCAGGACGGACACCTGTACATTGGCGAGCGCGTCATCAACTGGTGCCCGCGCTGCATGACGGCGATCTCGGACATCGAGATCGAGCAGAGCGACGAGGCGGGCAAACTGTACCATATTCGCTACCCCTTTGCGGACGGCAGCGGTTATGTGGTGGTTGCCACGACGCGCCCCGAGACGATGCTGGGCGATGTGGCGGTCGCCGTGAACCCCAACGACGCCCGCTACACCGACCACATCGGCAAGTCGCTGCGCCTGCCGCTGGTGGAGCGCGTCATTCCGCTGATTGCCGACCCGTACCCCGACCCTGCCTTCGGCACTGGCGCAGTGAAGGTCACCCCCGCACACGACCCGAACGACTTCGAAATCGGACAGCGGCACAACCTGCCCCGCCCCGTGATTATGCACTTGGACGGCACGATCAACACCGAAGCCCTACGCGAGAGCCTCAACGCCCACGACAACCCCTATCTGCAACGCTATCACGGCGTTGACCGCTACAAAGCCCGCGAGATGATTGTGCAAGACCTCGAAGCGAACGGCTACCTGGAGAAGGTGGAGGACTACACCGTGCCGCTGGCGCGCTGCGAACGCTGCCACACGGTCATCGAGCCGCTGCTGAGCGAGCAGTGGTTCTGCCGTATGCAGAGCATCGCGCAGCCCGCTATCGAGGTCGTCAAGCAGGGCAAAATCCGATTCCACCCCGAACGCTACAAGGAGATGTACCTACACTGGATGGAGAACATCCGCGACTGGTGCATCTCGCGCCAACTCTGGTGGGGGCACCAAATTCCTGCATGGTACTGCATGGACTGCCACCCCGAAAACTTCGACGAGTCGGGCAAGTTGCTGCGTCGGGAGAGCCCGATTGTGCAGAAGACCGCGCCCGACAAGTGCCCGCGTTGCGGCAGCACGCGCTTGGTGCGCGACCCCGATGTGTTGGACACTTGGTTCTCGTCGGCGATTTGGCCCCACACAGTGCTGGGCTGGCCCCGCCAGACCGACGAACTGCGCTTGTTCTACCCAACCGATGTGCTGATTACCGCGCAGGAGATTCTGTATCTGTGGGTGGCGCGCATGGTGATGACAGGGCTGTATTTTATGGGCGACATCCCCTTCCGCGAGGTCTACATCCACGCCACTGTGCTGAACAAAGAGGGCAAGCGTATGTCCAAGTCGCTGGGCACGGGGATTGATCCGCTGGAACTGATTGAGAAGTACGGCGCGGATGCGCTGCGCTGGTCGCTGCTGCAGCAGGCGGGGATGCAGCAGTCGATACGGTTTTACGAGGAGCGGGTGGTCAGCGCACGCAACTTCGCGAACAAGGTGTGGAACGCCACGCGCTTTGTGCTGCTGAACTTGGATGGGGCAGACTTGGACGCGCTGCGGGCGATGGGCGCGCAACCCGCCGACGCGCTGGATCGCTGGATTCTCAGCCGCCTGCAGCGCACGATTCAGACCGTGCAGGACGCGCTTAGCCGCTACTGCTTCGACGACGGCGCGAACGCGCTGTACGAGTTCATCTGGAGCGAGGTGTGCGACTGGTACATCGAGGCGGTCAAGCCGCGCCTGCACGACCCTGCCCGACGCACGCAAACGCAGGCGATGTTGCTGTACCTGTTCGACCGCCTGCTGCGCCTGCTGCACCCGTACATGCCGCACATCACGCAGGAACTCTGGCAGGCGATTGGCGCGACAGGCGCTGAGCCGTCACTGGGCAAAGCGCGATTCCCCGTCGCTGACCCCGCCTTGATTGACCCCGATGCCGAAGCGGAGGTCGCGCAGGTGTTCGAGTGCATCCGCGCAATTCGCAACCTGCGTGCGGAGGTGAAAATCACGCCGGGCGTCTCCATTCCCGCCGTATGGGTGAACCCCACGGACGACGCGAGCGCGAAACGCCTGCAACGGCACGCCGCAACCATCGGGCACTTGGCGTGGTGTCAGGAGGTGCGCTTCGGGCAGCCGACGGAACGCGCGCTAATGAACCCTGCCAACGGTGCAGAGGTCTACCTGCCCATCGCAGGGCTGGTCGATGTCGCCCGCGAGCGCGAACGCTTGCAGAAGGAACTCGCGAAACTGGAAGCCGAAATCAAACAGGTGCAGGCGCGCCTGCGCAACCCGCAATTCGTCGAGCGCGCCAAGCCCGAAGTGGTGCAGGAGACCCGCGCCCAAGAGCGCGACCTGCTCGACAAGCACGCCCGCCTGAAAGCGCGGCTGGAGCAGCTGCAGGAATAGGCTATAATAGAAGAGCTATGCGGCGCATCGTTGGTGTTGTCGCGCTGTGCCTAACGCTGGTATGGTTCATCTGGGCGCAAGAGGTCAAGTACGACGGCTACCAGGTCTGGCGCATCACCGTGCGCACGCCTGCCGAACTGGAGCAGATTCAGCAGCTGGTGCGCGATGTGTGGATGGTGCGCGGTAGTGTCGTCGATGTGTGCCTGTCGCCCGACGAGCAGGCGACGCTGCGCAAGGCAGGCTTCACGGGCGAGGTACTGATTCCTGATGTGGGCGCGCTGATTCGGCAGCAAAAAAGCGACTTCGTCCCGCAAGATGGCAGCCTGTTCACGCGCTACCTGACGCTGGACGAGATTTATGCGGCGATGCGCCAACTGGCAGAGCAGAACCCGCGCCTGGTGCAGATGTTCGAAATCGGCAGGTCGGTTGAGAACCGCCCGATTTACGCGCTGCGCTTGACTCGCGAGCCGCGCCGTGCCCGTGTCTACCGCGACCGCCCGCAGGTGGTCATCAACGCCATGCAGCACGCCCGCGAGTGGATTACCCCGCCCGTCGTGCTGTATTTCGCCTACCGCCTTGTCGCTGAGTACCCCACTAATATGCAGGTGCGCGAGACACTCGATCGGCTGGAGATTTATGTTGTGCCTGTAGTCAACCCCGACGGCTATGTGTTCACGCACACCACGGACCGCCTCTGGCGCAAGAATCGGCGCTATCTGGGCATCTATTTCAACCGTCCTGTGTACGGCGTGGACTTGAACCGCAACTGGAGCTACGGCTGGGGCGGTGCAGGGTCCAGCGGGCAGCCGTGGAGCGAGACCTATCGCGGCAGCGCGCCTTTCTCGGAGCCAGAGACCTACTGGCTGAGCCGCTGGATGCTGAGTCTGCCGACCCTGCGCGCACATGTCGATGTGCATAGCTACTCGCAGCTGATTCTCTGGCCGTGGGGCTTCACGACTGACCGCGCGCCATTTCATACGGTGTTCGAGCGGGTCGGGCTGGCGATGCAGCAAGCGATACTGGGCGTGCACGGGCAGTTTTACACGGCGGGACCGATCGCAACTACCATCTACATTGCCAGTGGCGGGATGACCGACTGGGTGTTCGGGGTGCGCGGTGCGCTGTCGTTCACCTACGAACTGCGCGACACTGGGCAGTATGGCTTTCTGCTGCCACCTGACCAGATCTTGCCCAACTGCGAAGAGGTCTACCCCGCGTTTTTGGAGCTGCTGCGCTGGGCGCAGCAACGCAACTGGCGGGAATAGGACGTGCACTTGCGGGGCAAGCAATTTGCCTTCCTGGTGCTGGACTCAGCGTGGCTCTGCCTTCCAGCGTTGGATGGCTTCGTCGACTTCGGGCTGCTTGCGGAACTGGTTTAGGAAGCGCATCACCGCGTCGGGCAGGTTCAGTTTTTTAGCGGCGGCGTAGACCTGCTGTAGCCCCAGAAACAACTCGCCTGCGGCTTGCGCGTTGTAGGTGTAGGTGAGCACAGGTGAACTGGTTAGCTGCAGGCGAACCATCAAGCGCACCGCGTCCATATCTACCAGCCGACCGGGGCAGGTCTTGGTGGTGGGTGTTGGCGCAAGCCCGCGCCGCACGAGTTCGTTTACCTCGCGATGCCCCATTACGATTAGCCCGTCGGGTTCGCTTAGAAACCGCTCCACCAAGCCGTACTTGCGCAGCATCGCAATCGTGTGCTGGACACCACTTTCCAACTGCTGGGGCGTTAGTGGGGCAAAGTCGCCGTGCCCAGAGAAGCAGATGTGGTAAGTTGTCTCGTTCAGCCCCGCAACGCCTGCAGGGATTTTGCGTGGGTCGCGCCCATGCTCAATCGCGCCACTAAAGCGTATCACAACATTGTAGCCGATTTCGCTCCAGCCTCGCTCGCGGTGCCACTGGTCAATTTGTGCGGCGGTGGTATCAAAAGCGTGCCCGTCGCGTCCGTGCGCGGCTGTGTGCCAGACGATTCGCTCAATCGTTCGCGCCATAGTTGCCTCCCGACCCTATGTGCGTTATGGTGCGGCAAGGGTCAACCCTGTGTGGTATAATAGTGGTGTGGCAATGGGCGATTCGTTCTCGTTTATTCGGGACACGCAACCGCTGGAGTCACGCGCTGAGGTGGAGTATCAGCCGAAGACGGCGGAGGAGGCGCGCCGACGCGGGGACGCTGCCCTGCGCCAAGGTGAGTACGAAGAAGCATTTCGCTACTACAAGCTCGCCATCCAGATGGATGGGAACAGCAGCGAACGTTATATGCACCTCGGCGACGCTTACGCCTTTGCCGACCAGCCTGCGCGTGCCTTGGCGTACTATCACCGCGCGCGTAAGATGAACCCGCGCGATCCCGAACCCTACTTTGCACTGGGCGAGATTTACCGACGCTACGGGCGCTATGACGCAGCGATTGCACACTTCCGACGCGCCATCGAGTACGGCGCAGACAACGCTTTTGTGCAGTTCAAGTACGCTGAGGTGCTCGCGCTCAGCCAGCAGTATGCGAAAGCGGTGGAGGCAGGGCGCGCCGCCGTGAACCACGAACCCAGCAACGGCTTCTACCGATTCTGGCTCGCCGACCTGCTGGAGCACATCGGCGAGATCGAAGAAGCCCTGCAGGAGATGGAGATCGCCACCCTGCTCAATCCCGAAGACGACTATTACCACTTCCGCTTTGGGTTGCTGTGCATCGAGAACGATGATCTGCCACGCGCAGTTGAGTGCTTCCAGCGAGCGCTGGCAATCAAGCCGCAGCGCGCCCTGTACCTGATGCTGCTGGGCGATGTCTACACGCTAATGGCGCGCTCGCACGAGGCGCAGCAGGCATATCAGCAAGCAGGCGAACTGGACAGCTACGACCGCGCCGAGTTGCAACGCGCACGCCAGATTGCAGGACTAACCAACGGTAGGCTTCCAAACTGCGCCGATGGCGACTCGCCGCCTCGACGCGAGTAGCTACACATTGAACCGCACATAAATCACTTCCCCGTCCCGCATCACATACTCTTTGCCAACCAGCTGCACCTTGCCCGCTTTATGCGCCGCTTTCCAACCGCCCGCCGCCAGCACCTCATCGGCATGGCACACCTCCGCGCGAATAAACCCGCGTGCCAAGTCAGAGTGGATGGTCGCAGCGGCATCCAGCGCTGTGCCACCCTTGCGTAGCAACCATGCCCGTGAATCATCGCCAAGGGTGTAGAAGACCTGAAGGTTCAACTGCTCGTAAACCAGCCGCACAAGGCGTGGCAGCGCAGGCTCCGCAATGCCCATCATCTGCAGAAACTCTGCCTGCTCCGGCTCAGGTAACTGGCGCAGGTCGCGCTCGAAAGTCGCGCACAGGCTCATCATCGGCAGACCGTGCCTCGTACACAACGCTTGCAACGACGCCAACATCTCGGAACGCGCTTCGTTGCCCAGCAGGCTCTCGCTGATGTTCGCAACGACCACCATCGGCTTGCGCGTTAGGAACCCGAACCCCCGCAGGCGTGCCTCCATGTCGCTGGGAATCTTGAACACAGCAAGCGATTCGCCCGCGCTCAGCGCAGCGTGCATCTGGCTCAGCAGCGCGTGCTCGGTGCGGTCAGCAGCCGACTCCCTATGTGACTGAAACAGCTTAGTCAGTCGCTCCAAGCGGTTCTCGATAACCTGTAGGTCGGACAGCACGAATTCATCCAGCCAAAATTGCAAATCGCGCACGGGGTCTATTGGCGCGTGGTAGGGTGCATAGGGGCTGTCGAACGCACGCAACACGCATACCAGCGCGTCGCTCTGACGGGCAAAGCTCAGTGTCTGGCGTATCATTTCGGGCTTGTCGGGGCTGAAGTCGGGTAGGTCATCGTGCCACTCAAGGGCAGCAGGGGTAATCTTCTTTGCGTTTGCTTGACGCGCCAGCGCCTCAAGTCGTGGGTCGGGAATCGGGATGCTGGCGACCCCGTCGCGCGCATGCCCGCCTGACAGCGCGTTAAACAGCGTCGTGCGTCCACTGAGGGGGAAACCAAGCAGTGCGATTCTCATGGCGTGAACTCGATACGCAGGCTGGGCGGCGATTGCAACGGCAAGTACCAAAACCAGTAGAGAATCAGTGCCAGCGCTATAACAAGCGCCAGCATCCGCAGTCCCTTTGCCCAAGCACTTTTCTTGCCCTGCATCGTCTATAATATTAGGGGTAAGGCGCCGCTGCGTTGCAGGAGTGGCGCGGCGCGCGTCGAAGAGTAGTATACCGAACTGAGGAGGTAACGATGAAGACAATTTGGCGTATCGGTTTGGCGACGGCGGGCGTTGCAGCGCTGGCGGCTGTGCTAACGGCGCAAGCGCGTCCGCGTCCAGAGGTAGCATTGCTGGGGATTCGCGTGTTTGCGACCGTGCAGCAGGTGCTGCGCGCTTTCGGAAACCCAACGATGGTCACTAACACGCAAATCTCCATCACTGAGATTGAGGGCGGCAGGCAGCAGCAAGGTGGCGGTCAACCTGGTGGTTTCGGTCAAGGCGACGAAGGGGGCGGCATAAGCGGTCCTCAGGGTGGACCGCCTGGTTTTGGGCAGCCCCCACGCGGCGGTGACTTCGGCGGCAACACAGGACAGACCCGCATCGAAACCGAAATCGTCTACATGTACCGCGTGAAGGGTGGCTCGACCTACCTGTTTCAGTTCAACAAAAACGGGCGCGTCGTGCAGATCAGCGCATACGGGCGACGCCCCGACCCGCGCGTGCGCACCAGCCGCGGCGTCAGACTCAACGACCCCTACAGCAAGGTGGTCACCCTATATGGACATCCCGATGAGCACGCCTTTAGCGGCGACATTTATGTCATCCGCTACAACAAGCTCGGCGTCGCGTTCCAGTTTGACGCCAAGACGAACCGCGTGACGGGCATTATCGTTGCAGCGGGCATCCCGACAATGGGCGCGGGCTTTAGCCAGTTAGGCGGCGGCAGCCCGCAAATGGGTGGACCCGCCGGCGGACCACGAGCACCCTCTGGCGGTCCTGGACTGGGCGGACCGCCCGGACGAGGCGGGGGTGGACCACCCAGCATGGCAGGTCCCGCCATCTAAGGAGGCGAGCCTACTTGCGCGACCTGCGCGACACCATCCGAGATCGCATCGACCTTGCCGAACTGGTCTCCGAATATGTGCGACTGGAACGGGCAGGCAAGAACTTCAAAGGGCTCTGCCCGTTCCATACTGAGAAAACACCTTCGTTTTTTGTTAGCCCTGCGCTAAACCGATTCCACTGCTTCGGCTGCGGCGCTTCAGGGGATGTGTTCACCTTTCTGATGCGCATTGAGGGGCTATCGTTCCGCGAGGCGATGCGCCGATTAGCCGAACGCGCAGGGATTGAACTGCGTGAAGAGACGCTTCCGCAAGAGACGCCCGACGAGCGCGATCGCCTGCGTAGGCTTGTCTATGCGGCGAACTTTTTTTACCGCCAGTGCCTGCGGCGCGCGCCGCATGCCCAGCAATACCTTACCCAGCGTGGGTTAACGCCCGAAACCATCGAGGCGTTCGAGCTGGGCTATGCGCCCGATGGCTGGGATCACCTATTGCGCTTTTTACAGCGACACAACTTCAGCCTCGGGGACGCGGAACGGGCAGGACTGCTTAAGGCGCGCGACGACGGTAGCGGCTACTACGACCGATTCCGCAACCGTATTACCTTCCCAATCCACGACGCTTCGGGGCGCGTGGTCGCGTTTGGCGCCCGCACGATAGGCGACGAGGAACCCAAATACCTCAACAGCCCAGAGACGCCGCTGTTCGAGAAGCGCAACACGCTTTACGGCTGGCATCGAGCGCGGAGTGCCATCCTGCGCCAGAGAGCCGCGCTGATTGTGGAAGGCTACTTAGACCTCATTATGCTGCACCAATACGGTTTCACGCACAGCGTGGCGACGCTCGGCACGGCGTTCACCGACGAGCATGCCGCGCGCTTGAAGCGACTGGCGGAGCGCGTATACCTAATGTTCGATTCCGACGCAGCGGGTGTGCGTGCTACCCTGCGAGCGGGTGAAGCCTTGGCGCAGGCGGGCATTCCCACGCTGATTGTGCGCCTGCCCGAAGGCGATGACCCCGATAGTCTGCTGCGCACGCAGGGCGCGGCTGCCCTCCAACGCGCCTTAGACGCGGCAATCCCGCTCGCCCTCTTCGGCATCGAACAAGTAATTCGCGAGATAGCGGGCGAGCGCAACCCGTTGGAGTTGGAGCCTGCCCTCAAGGCGCAGATTGTCGAGCGCGGGCTGGAGTGGGCGCAACGACTACCCAGCGAGCTGGATCGGCTGGCGTGCTTGGAACGGCTTGCGCCCCTAACGCCTGCCTACCTTACCAGCCCGCACGCTGCGTTTCAAACGCTGCAGCGCGAGCTGCAACGCCGTATGCGCACACAGCGGCGTACTCGAATCGAGCAACCGTCTACGATGCCCGAACCGCCTCCTAACGAGGTACGCTCTGCCATCCCGAAAGCGATCTTTCAGGCGGAGAGCGAGACGCTACGCGCCACGCTCTACCCCGAATCCGCCGCCGTCGCCTGGCAACACTTGCCCGAAATCGAGTGGCAAGTGCCTCTGCATGCTCAGCTGGCACGCGCGCTCCTGCGCTTACCCATGCCTCCCCACCACTACACGAACCCCGCCGAGCTCCTTGCACAGATCCCCGACGAGCCGCTGCGCGACCTACTTGCCGCGCTGCTGATGCAAGAATCGCCTCCGATGACCCAAGCGTGGGCAGAAGGATGCATCCAACGCCTCAAAGAGTACGCTTTGCGCCGCAAGCGCGCGCAAATCGCCGCACAACTCACCCAACACACTCCACAAGAAACCGACCCCCAAAGCGACGCCAAATTGCAGGAGTATTGGCGTATGCGCGTCGAATCTATTAGGTGAACGGAGGCTGCGCGATGGAGCACTGGTTGGAATCGGACGAGTTACGAATCCTGATTGAGCGTGGGCGACAACAGGGGTATGTAAGCATTGAACAGCTGCTTGAAGCCTTACCCGACGACCTCGAGTTAGACCCTGAGATCATAGAAGCGGCGCTGGCACATATCGAGTCACAGGGGGTGCGCGTGCTGGACGAGGCGGAAGCCAGTGAGCGCGAGTTGCGTCAAGTTACCGAACGCGCCGATAAGTTCATTGCGGCGATTGAGAGCGAGGATATTGACGACGCTGTGCAGTGGTGGGCGAAGCAGGCGGCACGCGCGCCGCTGTTGACCGCCGAGCAAGAACGCGAATTAGCCATCCGCGCCGCACAGGGCGACGAGTACGCCCGCGAACAGCTCATTCAGGCGAACCTCAGGCTGGTCATCTCGATCGCCAAACACTACACTGGGCGTGGGCTGTCAATGATTGACCTGATTCAGGAGGGCAATCTTGGGTTGCTGCGCGCTGCTGAGCAGTTCGATCCCAACCGCGGGAGCCGATTCAGCACTTATGCCACTTGGTGGATTCGTCAAGCCATCTCTCGCGCGCTTCGGGAACAAGCGTCGCTGATCCGCGTCCCTCAGCATATGATGAGAATTCTGCAGCAAGTGCGTCAGGCATCTGCACTCCTACAACAAGAGCTGGGGCGCGAGCCGACCGTCCATGAAGTCGCCCAGCGCACGAAACTACACCCCGAACAGGTGCGCGAGCTGATGCATGCCGTCGCCAAGCCCATCTCGCTGGAGATGCCCATCAGCGACAGTGATGGCTCCGTGCTGGGCGACATCATTGCTGCCGAAACCGAAGCCGAGTGGGAACGCGCCATCGACTGGGAAAGCCTGATGGCTAATCTCAACGAGCGTGAAAAGACGGTTATCTGCTTGCGCTATGGGCTGGGTGATGAGCCACCGATGACCCTCGAAGAGGTTGGTCAGCGGCTGGGGCTAAGCAAAGAGCGGGTGCGACAACTGGAATCGCGCGCCATTCGGAAGATGCAGGAGGCAGCACGCGCCTAACATGCCATCGGGCAAAGTGCATGACTGGGTCACGCTGGGCACCGCACTGGGGGCGATCCCGCTGACGGGGTTGTATCTACCGCCCGAGACGCGCCCGCTGGCATGGCTTGCCATTGCCAGCTACGCCTTCTCGGGCATCTGGCTCTCCAGCGACCTTGATGTCAACTCCAGCGCGTACCGCCGCTGGGGACCCTTGCGCGTGATTTGGTACCCCTACCAGAAGCTCGTGCCTCATCGCAGCTGGATCTCGCACGGGCTGGGCGTTGGACCCCTCCTGCGGGTGGCGTATCTGCTGGGTGTGCTGACGCTGGCAATGCTGGCGTTCAACTGGGTCGCTGCGCGCATCGGGCTGGCGATGCAAGTCAATCCTCAGAGCTGGCTGCTGCGCGCGACTGACTGGGTGTTTACCTACCAGCGCGAGGTGATCGCCCTCGTGATTGGGTTGGTGGCGGGCGGCGCGATGCATTCGCTGCTCGATTTTGCACACACGCGCCTCAAACGGTGGCTATGATGGAACGCTATACTACGATTCGCGAGCTGCCCCCTGAAGAGCGACCGCGCGAGAAACTCGCGCACTGGGGCGCAGCCAGCCTGCGTGAGTACGAACTGCTGGCAATTCTGCTGCGCACGGGCACGACCCAAATGTCCGCGCTGCAACTCGCGCAGCACCTACTGGAGCGGTTTGGCGGTGTGCGCGGTGTGATGCACGCCAGCGTACAAGAGTTGGCGAGCATCAAAGGTATGGGGCTAGCGAAAGCTACCCAAATTGCTGCCGCAATGGAACTTGGCAGGCGCGTCGCGCTCAGCCAGTTCCACGAACGCCCCCAAATCCGTTCCCCCGAAGATGTTTACCAATTGATGCACCTGCAGTTTATCGCCGAAAAACGCGAGCATTTCCTCGCCGTGCTGTTGGACACCAAGAATCGCGTGCTGCGCACCGAGACCGTCTCCATCGGCACGCTGGACAGCAGTTTGGTGCATCCGCGCGAGGTGTACCGCATCGTGGTGCGCGAGGGTGCTGCCAGCTGGATCGCCGTCCACAACCATCCCAGCGGCGACCCGACCCCCAGCCCCGAAGACATTGCCATCACCCAACGCCTCAAAGAGGCAGGCGAGCTACTCGGCGTCCCGCTGCTCGACCACCTCATTCTCGGCGATGGCAACTATACCAGTTTGCGCGAACGCGGCTACCTTTAGGGCGAAAGTGTGCTATAATTGAGGCGCAGGAAAGGAGCCCTACAATGAGGAAGATAGCAGGTCTGTTCGGGTGCCTGATTGCGACACTTTCGCTGGGCACAGCGCAGCCGCTGGTCATTGACTTTTTCAATGAGACGGAAAGCAACGACTTGATTGCTCTCGCCAACGATTTGGGAGTGGTCGGTGTGGACTCTACAAGTACTCGGCGCATGAAGGTCGTGCGCGGGCTGATTAACCCCGACGGCGACAACGACTACTTCCGCGTCGAG
>Ga0197143_1002027_pt1 | contig 15763 bp, 17 predicted proteins | sample GBS70_MetaG_FD_148603 | JGI IMG/M metagenome (GOLD analysis project Ga0197143, IMG submission 148603) | Sediment microbial communities from Great Boiling Springs, Gerlach, Nevada, United States - GBS 70_MetaG | ecosystem: Environmental > Aquatic > Thermal springs > Hot (42-90C) > Sediment...
TCTTTCGTTCCCTCCCGACTCAGATGAGGTAGTAAACCTTCGGCTCTGTGCCTAAATCTTCCTTCAGCCTAAAGGCGTTGGGCTTGTTAATGAGTTCGCTGACGAGGCTTTCAGGGTCGTTGGCATCGCCAAAATAAGTTGCCCGACCGATGCAAGTGGTCACGCATTGGGGAAGCAACCCACGCTCAATTCGGTGCAAGCAGAAATGGCATTTTCGGGCATTACCGATGGGCGACTCGTTCCCTTTCCGCTCCCAAGTTCGGTGATACTCAAAGGAAGGCGCTTTCTCAACGGGTGCAATTTCGGGAGTCCCTTCAGTGTAGTAATCGCCGAAGTCAAAGGAGCGAGCACCATAAGGACAAGCGGTGATGCAATATCGGCAACCGATACAGGCTTCGTAGTCAATGACGACAATCCCGTCAGGTCGCTTCCATGTCGCCTTGACAGGGCAAACGGGAGTGCATGGCGGGTTGTCACATTGCATGCAAGGTCGTGGGATAAAACGACGGGTGACTCTGGGATATTTGCCGATTTCCTCTTCCAGAACGGGACGGTAAACGACGCTGGGTGGCAGTTTGTTCTCAACGATGCAAGCAACGGTGCAGGCTTTGCAGCCGACGCACTTTCACAAGTCAATGACCATAACCCATCGGCGCTTCTCTAAAGGCTTTTTCAACGCTCTTTGCAAATCCCTCATCATGCGGATGAGTGGGTCTTCATTGGGCTTAGATGGGGGAAGTTCTGGGAGTGACGAAGTTTGCGTTGTTTGCTTTTCTGTGGTTGCTTGTGCGGTATCGCTTAAAACAGCCGGCGCAACCAAAGAGGCGAAGACAGCGCTTGCGATTTTCGCCAATATGTCCCTCCGCCCAACTTGCTGTTCCGCTTTACCGTCCCTCTCTTTGACCATGTCCCGTTCCCCCTTTCGCCGGCTTACAAGCGAAGCCACTTGTAAACTAAAACCACAGGGCTCAAATTGCTGTCAGGGAAAGTGCTAATACAATGTCGGGGAATTCACTGATAGGCGCAATTTTGACCCGAAAGCCGATTTTAGGGGGCTCAACGATGGCAAGTTAGCGTTAAGTTTGCGATGGCTCACGGGCGCAGCCACAACGACCAGGGGAACTCCACCGCTTTGTCAGCCTTGGCATCCCAGACCAACTGCCATGCAAACTCCATGCGGTTGGGATTGGCTGGGTCAGGGTCGGGCAAGACCTTATCGTCGCAAACGATGTAAGCCGTGCGAATGACAGGCGGATTGGGCGCAACGGGTGGGACGACAGGAAAATCGGTGCCGATGGTCACCCGACACCAAGTGTTGTCTCGGAAGCCACTGAACAGCCAACGCAGAACGGCTTCCCGTCGCTGGGCTTTGACTTCCGCAGGCAAATCGCTCTTCGCCAATTGCTCCAAAACCTTGTCCGTCTCAGAAAGGTCAAAAGGCACCCAACCGTAAGGCGGCAGGAAGACTTCCAATTTGCAATGGGACGGGGAGCGACGCTTGAAGGGGTTGATGCCGTAAGTGACCCGTGCAGGGATGCCGATGCTCCTGAGCAATGCCGTCGCAAAGCCGTGATAATCGCTGCAATGACCGATGCGTTTCGTCAGGGCGTGCAAGGTGCTGGCTTGCAAGGAGCATTCGGCATGCGAGTAATTCATCGTGTCTATGACGAACTGCAAAAGGCGACGAACCCGCTCAAAAGGCTCCGTCGCCCCGTTGGTGGCTTTCAAGGCGACAGAACGGACACGGGGATCATCAGCAATGACACGGCTTTCGGTGCGCAACCATTCAGGCATCACTGCCTCCAACCGCTTCGCCACCTTTTTGGGGTCTAAATTCCAGCGCAACTCGTAGACACGGATTTTCAACCGATAGCGGATGACCTGCGCCCCGTCGGGATTGTCCAAGCGGAAGTAGACGAGATGATTGCCGTAAAGGGGGTCAGGGGCTTCCAAAGTAGGCTTTGGGTCAGTCTCAAACGCCAAAACTTCCTGCCCCGCATCGTCGGGCGGCTTGACAATCCAAACATGAGCGACTTTCGTCCCGACGGGCGGAGTGAAGACGAGTTGGGCGGAAATGTCGTAAGTGACGGGATTGGTTCGCTCGGCGGGTTGAAAGAGACCGATGTGCGGGCTTGCCACCTGCGCCATCAGTGCCCACCCGGAAAACCAACCGACGCCGATGAGCCACCAAAGCCAACGCTTCATCCGACGACACCTCCTCGCAAGGCTTAGATGCATCAAAATCCGTTTATGCGTCCAGCGCCTAAAAAACGCCTGCGGGTTGGGAACAAGTTCCCGTCGTCGTAGTCGCTGCGGTAGCAGATGCAAGCGAATGCCATGTTGCGCAAGTTGGACAGGCAACTGGCTTGACGGGCTTTGGCGCGGGCGCGGCTGAACACGGGAAACAAAATCGCCGCCAAGATGGCGATGATGGCAATCACGACCAGCAATTCAATGAGCGTGAAGCCTCGCCGCTTCATCGGTTTGTCCCTCCTTGTTTGCGCGTGCCCGCCAAAGTGGGCGGTTTGGTGCAGTAGCCGCATTGGGCGTAGCATTGCTTGCCTTCCTTGGACGCCAGAAAGTTCACGAACCGTTGGGCTTCCTTTTTATCGCGAGCGAAAACGGTCACGCCAGCGGGGATGTGGCGAATGCGCAGGATATCGGGCGGGATGGCGATGTTCTCCATCGGGGCGTCGGGATACCAGTAGGCGAAGACATCCCAACCGATGATAGCGTCCACCGTGCCCAGTTTGAGTTGGGCGGCTAAGTCGGCGCAATCTTTCGCTTGCGTGACGATGTTGGGCTTGACTTTCTCCCACAAACCTGCCTTCTGCAAAATCTCCACCGCCACATCGCCCAAGCAAACCGAGCCGGGCGCAGCGATGGCGACCCGTAAACCTAGGCGGGCAAGGTCTTGCAAACTTTTGATGCCCTTCGGGTTGCCCTTCGGCACATTGATGACGGGCACTAGCCAACAGACAACTCGCACTGACTTGGGGTCAACGACTCCTTCCTTGAGCGCCTTCTCCATGAAGTCATCGCTGCCGGGCACATACACATCGCCCTTGCGGGCAAGTTTCATTTGCGACAAGACGACGCCTGACCCGCCGAAAGTCAAGCGCACTTTGACGCCATAGCGTTTTTCATAAAGGCGCGCCGCCTGCATCAGTGGCGGCATGTTGGCGGCACCCGCAAAGACATGCAACTCCTTTTGCCCTCGCTTCGTTTGCGCCATCAAAAGGCTTGTGCTGGCGATCACCAACAAAAGCAGCCAACTCAGGTAACGCACGCCCTTTTCACCTCCGCCACGCCTTTCAACGCTTGCCCAGCATCTTCAAGTCCCGACGCCTATTGAACGCTCAAGTTGGGCTTGCAAGTTCCCGATGCCTTCAACGCCTGCGTTGGGCTCACAAGTTCCCGACGCCGAAGGGCAGAGCATCTGCCAAAATCTTTCGGGCTCACTTTCGCACGGCAAAAACTTTCCTTCAGGAGCGTGAAGGGATGGCGGAAAAAGGGGCGCTTTTTGATTTGGACGGGGTGCTCATTGACTCGTCGCCTTTCCATTTTGCCAGTTGGGTCAAGTTGGGCGAGGAAATCGGTTTTACGATGACGCCCGAATTGTTTCGTCAGACCTTTGGGCGACGCAACGATGCCATCTTGCGCCGTTTCATCCCTGACGCCACGAACGAACAAATTGCGGCGTGGAGCGAGCGCAAGGAAGCCCTCTATCGGCAACTGGCGGCAGGGAAGTTGACGCCTTTGCCGGGCGCAAGGGAATTGGTGCGAGCGTTGAAAGGGGCGGGCTTTCGGTTAGCCATCGCTTCGTCCACGCCCCGCCAAAACATTGCCTTCGCTTTGGAGCAAATCGGGATGGCGGATGCCTTTGATGCCCTCGTCGGTGCCGAGGATGTCACGAAGGGCAAACCCGACCCCGAAGTTTTCCTGACGGCTGCCAAGCGCTTAGGCGTCCCGCCAGAACGATGCATCGTCTTTGAAGACGCTATCGCAGGCGTCATCGCCGCCAAGCGGGGTGGGATGAAATGCGTCGCCGTCACGACGACGAACCCACGCGATGCCCTCGTGGAAGCCGGTGCCGATTTGGTCGTGGACAGCCTTTCTGAACTTTCCCTTGAACGCCTTACAGCCCTCCAATGCTGAAACACCTATTTGGCGTGACATCAGGCACACTTTTTCGCTCATGCCGTCAATACGCCGCGAACAACACGACGCTCATCCCGCCGTCCACAGGCAGGGTGATGCCGTTGACATAGTTGGTGCAGGTCGCCAGAAAAATCGTCGCTGCCCGCAAATCTTCGTAAACGCCCAAGCGGTTGGCGGGCGTTGCTTGCAGGAAGCGGCGCAGCCGTTCGGGTTCGCGCTCCAAGACGGCACGGTTCAAATCGGTCGGGATTAGCCCAGGGGCGATGGCGTTGACACAAAGACCGTAGCGAGCCCACTCACATGCCAGTTGTGCCGTCAACGCCCGAACGCCCCCTTTGCTCGTCCCGTAAGCCGCCACATAGGGAATGGCGCGCAAACTCGTCTCGCTGGCGACATTGATGATGTGCCCCCGTCCCCGACCAATCATGCGCTTGCCGACGATTTGGCACGCCCGTGCCACGCTCAACAAGTTCACGCCCAAAATGTCCTCCCAAACTTCACGAGGGATGTCCTCGGCGTTGTAGCGGGCAAGGATGCCTTGAGCGTTGACGAGGATGTCAATCGGACCAAACTCGCCCTCCAAGTAATCGCAACACGCCACCAACGCCCCTTCGTCACGGGCGTCAAAGGTCAACTTGCTCAAGTCCACAGGCTTGGGGTAGGGACGCTTTTGGGCGAGGGCATTGACGGTCGCTTCCACCTTTTCTCGGTTGCGGGAAGTCGGAAAGACGAGTGCCCCTTCGTCCGCCAAAAAGTGCGCCATCGCCGCCCCGATGGCATTGAAGCCATCCCGTGCCGTCCCTCCGATCACCAACGCCACCTTGCCATCCAATTGCCCCATCGCTCAAACCTCCTTCCGCGCTGTGTCGGAGTGGCTATCAGCCACGATTTCGGTTGCGCTTTGACCTTAAGTCAGTCGCGCCTTTTAGGCGCTCCAACAAATGCTTCAAAGGCAACCCAGTCGTCCAAGATGCGTTCGTGCCTCAAACGATAGCCCAGTTTGCTCAGCAACGGCTTCACTTCCTTCCAACCTTCGGTGCTGACGCCCGAACCGATCCAAATGCCGCCTTCCGACAGCGCCCTCGTTGACTGCAACTGCCACGCCAAGTCTTTGATGAGGGGCGTCAGCAAATTTGAGAGCACCAAATCAAACTTGCCCGCCACTTTCCGCAGAAGGTCGCTCTTGACGAAGCGGGTGCCTTCAGCGACGCCGTTGCGTTTAGCGTTTTCCTTTGCTGCCTCCAAAGCGGCGTCATCTATGTCTGTGGCGACGACTTCGGCAGCGCCCAAGCGGGCAGCGGCGATGGCGAGGATGCCCGAACCCGTCCCGACATCTAAGACCCGTTTGCCTGTCACTTCGCAATTCTCCAACAACTCCAAGCACAAGCGGGTCGTCGGATGGTGCCCTGTGCCGAACCCACCCAAACTTTGTAAGCGCAAGACGATGCGGTCGGTCGGCGGGGGTGGGTCATCGGTGAGCAAGACAAGGAAGCGGTCACCGATGGGCAAGGGAGGCAAACTCTCTTTCAGCGGAACTTCCCATTCCTCGGCATCCAGCAACCTTGTCGTCACCGAGGCGGGGGCAGAAAGCCAACCTTGCCGATGCGCCCATTCCAACCGTTCCATTAGCCAAGCCAACTTCTCGGTGGCGTCTTCCGTTGATGGCAAATAGCCGATGACCGTGACCGAACCGTTGGCATCGTGCCTTTGTGTCGATCCGACGCAACCGAGTTGGTCCAACAGCCCGTAAGCCGTCTCCGCCCCATCCATCGGCAAAGTGACCGCAAGTTCCAACCACGCCAGCATGGTGTTCACCGCACAAAATTTTGCGGGGTAAGGCGGGCGTTGGCGGAAGTCAAGTCACTCCACCGTCACGCTTTTGGCTAAGTTGCGGGGTTTGTCCACATCCAAGCCTTTCATCGCCGCCACATGGTGCGCCAGAAGTTGCAAGGGCAAGACGGTCAGCAAAGGCGTCAGGTGTTCGTGAGTTGGCGGAATTGTAAAGACGAACTCCGCCATTTCCTCAAAATCACGGTTGCCCTCTGTCGTGACGACGATGAGCCGACCGCCCCGCGCCTTCACTTCCTCAATGTTTGCCAGCGTCTTCTCGTAAACGCTGTCTTTGGGAGCGATGCAGACGACGGGCGTGTCCTTGTCCACCAGCGCAATCGGACCGTGCTTGAATTCGCCGGCGGGATAACCCGAAGCGTGGATGTAACTGACCTCCTTGAGTTTCAACGCACCCTCTAACGCCGTCGGGTAATTGATGCCCCGAGCCAAGTAGAGGAAGTAGCGGGCATTGAGGAAAGTGCGGGCGCATTCCCGCACAACGGCGTCCTGCTCGTCCAAAATGCGTTGCATCTTGGCGGGCAATTGGCGAAACTCGTCCAATAAGGTAGCGATTTCCGCATCACTCAGCAGCCACTTCAACCGCGCTAAGTAAAGGGTCAGCAAAAACAGGTGCGCCAACTGCGCCGTGTAAGCCTTGGTGGAGGCGACGCCAACTTCAGGACCAGCGTGTAGGTAAATGACGGCATCGCTCTCGCGGGTCATCGTTGACCCTGGCACATTGCACAAACTCAAAACGGGCACGAAACGGCTGCGGGCTTGGCGAATGCCCGCCAAAGTGTCGGCGGTTTCTCCCGATTGGCTGATGGCGATGACGAGGGTGTCTTGCTCCAAAACGGGTTCGCGGTAGCGAAACTCCGAAGCGATCTCGGCGTCGGTTGGGATGCGCAGGTAGCGCTCAAAGAGATATTTGCCGTAAAGTCCCGCATGCCACGAAGTCCCTGCCGCTTGGACGATGATGCGGCGGAAGGCAATCAGTTGCGATGGGGGCATCGCCAGTTCCTCAAAGGCAGGTGGGTTAGCGACTTCATCACAGCGCAAGGCGATGATGCGGCGAAGCCGTTCGGGTTGCTCGTGGATTTCCTTGAGCATGAAGGTCGGATAGCCAGCACGGTCTTCGTCGGCAACTTCCCAATCCATCCGCTGCACCTGCACGGGCAACTCGTTACCGTCCAAGTCAAAAAGGCGTGCCCCCGTTCGCGTGACCAGCACCACTTCGCCATCGTTGAGCAAAACGACTTGCTTGGTGATGGGCAAGATGGCGTTCAGGTCGGAGCCGACGCAGGCTTCGCCGTTGCCGATGCCGACGATGAGGGGAGAGCCGTGTCGGGCGGCGACGATGACGCCGGGCGCTCGCTCCCAAAGGCAGGCAATGGCGTAACTGCCCCGCAGTTGCCGCAAAGCCCGTCGGACGGCGCTCACAAATTGAGTAACGACATCGCTTTCCCCCTCGGTTCGTTGCAATTCCTCTTCAATCAAGTGGGCGATGACTTCCGTGTCGGTTTCGGAGCGAAGGATGTGTCCCCGCTGGCTCAAGGCTTCTCTCAGGGGCAAAAAGTTTTCAATGACGCCGTTGTGGACGAGGCTCAAAGCGCCTTGACAATCGGTGTGAGGGTGGGCATTGAAGGTCGTCGGGGTGCCGTGGGTCGCCCAACGGGTGTGGGCGATGCCGACTTTCGCTTGGAAGGTGTAGCGGGAAAGGGTTTGCTCCAAGCGTTCAATGCGCCCCGCTTCCTTGATGACCGCCAACTCATCGCCATCCAAGACAGCGATCCCGCAAGAGTCATAGCCCCGATACTGCAACCGCTTCAGCCCTGCGACTAACACTTCCACGACATCCCGCTCGCCGACATAGCCAAAAATCCCGCACATCGCTGCCGACACCTCCGCAAAACTTTTGGGATGCTTTTTGCCTGATGGTCAGTGTGCTGTTAAGTTTGCGGTGAACGCCTTGACAGTTGCTATGACCAATCGGCGCACGCCATTTGGCATAACCGACCTTTGCCCTTTTGGCGTGACAAAATCGCCATGTCGCCAGAAATGGGGGCAACCCACGATGCATCGCAGCCTTTGGCTTCTCTGGGCTATCGGACTGGCTGTCGCCATCGGGTTAACGGGATGGCGTTGGCAAATAGAGCGCCAATACCGCACCGTTGCCCTCGTCGTGGACGGGACGGAAGTTCGGTTGCTGCAAGCCCTGACAGGCGACCTTGACAAAGTGCTGGCGCGTCTGAGAGGGGCAGGGGCGACAGCCATTTCTGTTTCTTCCCAAACGCTCCACGATTGGATGCAAACGGGACGGGTGACTGTCCTCAGCCGCCAACCGCCTGCCCTCGCCGCTTCATCCCGTCAACCCTTAGACCGCTTGCGGGCATCTTGGCAACGGCAATGGCAACAAGTTCTCCCACCGCCTCATCGGGAAGGTGACCGATGGCTTTTGCCCTTACCCGACGAGATGGCACTTCAGCCCTCATTGCCCATCGGGTTAGACCAAGAATTGGCGGAAGCGGTGCGCCGTTCGGGGTTAGGGGTCGTGGCAAGGCTGCCTAACCCGACTGGCTTGACCGAACACAGCCTGCGCTTTTGGATGGACGAGGTGCGCCGTAGCGGTGCTTTCACCGTCCTGTTTGAGGGGGAGGAAGTTTTGGGCTATCGGACGATGCTCCCGCAAGTTGCCCATGCCCTGAAAGAGTTGGGTGTTTTGGTCGGTCTCTTGGAGTTGACGACTCAAAAAGGTGACCGAACCTTAGGGCGACTCGTTTCAGAGCGGGTCGTTCGGGTGCACAGCATCAGCCTTCGGGAGTTGCCCAACTTCACCTTGCCCGAATTGACCGACCGATTTAGCCGCGCCGTGCGGGAGCGCAACATCCGCCTTTGTTACATCCGCTTGCCAACGCACTGGAAGGGCGAACCATTGCAAACGGCGGCGGATTACTTGTCGGCGTTGCGAGCGGAGTTAGAGCGCAACGGCTTTCTCGTCGGGCAACCCAAACCGTTGCCTTCGGTGACCGCGCCCTTTCCCCTTTGGGCACTTGTCTGGCTCGGTGCCGTGGCAGTGGGCATGGCGTTCCTCACCCTTTTCGTGCCCTTGACGATTTGGCAGCAATGGACGCTGCTGATGCTGCTTGGGGTGTTTGGGTTCGCATTGCGCTTTCTCGCTCCTCTTTGGGCGGCGAAGTTAGGCGCTTTTGGGATGGCGGTGACGGCGCCTGTCTTGGCTTTGTGGCTGGGTTATCGGCAAACTATGGATAGCAAAAGCCGATGGCAGCGGATGGCGAAAGGGCTGGCGACTTGCCTCGCTTTTCTGCTTGCCTGCGGCGTCATGGAAGCGGCACTGCTTTTTGACTATCGCTTCTGGCTCAAGGTGGACGAATTTGTGGGCGTGAAATTGTCACAACTACTTCCGCTGCTGCTTGTCTTGATGCTTTCCCTCGCTCAATGGTGGGAGACGGAAGCGTTGTCACCGAAAGAGCGATGGGCAATCGCTGGCGAAAATTTTCGCTCCCTTTCAAATGCGCCTGTCCGATGGGGGCAAGTGGCGCTGTTGGTGATGGCGGGCATCCTCGTTGCTTACTGGCTGATGCGCACGGGCAACGAACCGTCGGTGGGGGTTGCCAGTTGGGAGTTGAAATTGCGGGCACTCTTTGAAGACTTGCTCATCGCCCGCCCCCGCTTCAAGGAGTTCGTCTTAGGTCATCCCGCTTTGGTGCTGGCGTTCTTCTTCTTGACGGGCACGCACTTGGAGGCAAAAATCGGTCAATGGCTCTTTTTGCCCGCCGTCATCGGGTTGGCGTCGGTCATGAACACTTTCAGCCACGCCCACACGCCCATCGCCTTGTCCCTTTTGCGGACGGTGCACGGCATTTGGCTGGGCGTTGCTATCGGGTTGATGCTGCTTTGGGGGATGAAGTGGGTCTCTGCATCTCGTGATCGGCGTGTCCTGATGCGGCAACGCGAACCTTTGCACACCCAAATGCCTTAAGCGATGTGTGGATTTGACCGTCAAGGCGCTTTATCCTTTGGGGAACGGCATGCATGACGGGAGGGCAAGGTATGGAGAGAGACAAAAGCGAATCGCCGATGCGCCGCTTGGATTGGGCGGTCGCCGCCACTTCGGGCACTTTTATGGTGGGCGCCGTCATCGCTGGGTTGCTGATCGGCATCTGGCTGGACAAGCGCTTCGGCATTGATCCCATCGGCAAAGCCATCGGGGTCATCTTGGGCGGTGTCGTTGGCACAGTGGAGTTAGTCCGCATGTTGTTGCAAGTCTCGCGACGGGAGCGAAAGCGCCCATGACAAAACAGCACGGTTTGGATGTGGGTTTCTTGCAGCGCCTCGTTCGGACAACGCTGGTCGTCGGCGGATTGGTCACCCTTGTCTTGTGCGCCACCGCCAACGGCAAGTGGGTGGTCAATTACGCCTTAGGCGTTTTGATCAGCCTCGGCTTTTTGAAGGTGACGGAGTTGTTCGTGACCCAGACTTACCGCGCCCCGCAGGAAGCACCCCCCAAACGGCGTTGGGCGGGAGCGTTGATGGTCGGCAAGTATGGGATTTTGCTGGCAGGTCTTTACTTGCTGGCGCGGTTGCGTTATCTTGATGGCGTGCTTTTGACCGCTGGCGTTGCCACGCTACATGCCGTCCTCGTCTTGAAAGTCTTCGGGTTGATGCTAACAGGTTTCAAGCGACAGGCAACCCAGTAGTTGCGTGCGAAAAAGATTGGGCGACGGACAGAGGGGGTAGCACCCGATGGCGGATGCGTCACACATGGCGGCTCACGGTGGCGCCCATGCTGGCGGGCATGGGGCAGCGCCCCACATTTCTGCCCCAGAAGAGACTTGGTTGCATTTCCTTTACCTGAAATTCGGCATCCCTGATTGGCTCGCCCTTTCCTTGCTCACTGGGTTGCTGTTGGTCGGCTTCTTCTGGTGGCTTCATCGGCGGCTGGACATCTTTCCCCGCACCCGCGCCCAAACCCTTTGGGAGATGGCAGTGGAATTTTTTGAGAGCCTGTGCCGAAGCGCCATCGGTCCTGGCGGCGAGAAATACGCCCCTCTCATCGGCTCATTTTTCACTTACATCCTGTTGCTGAACTTGTTGGGACTCATCCCCGGCTTTATGTCGCCAACGGCTCACCCTTACATCACCATCGGCTTGGCAGCGGCGTCATTGGGCATCGTCCACACCATCGCCATTCGGGAGTTGGGTTTGAAAGATTACCTGCTGCACTACTTTGATCGCCCCTTCCCCAACTTGTTCGCCAACATCCTTTTCAACATCTTCACCCTTGCCCCCATCGTGCACTTGGTCGGTGAGTTTTCCAAACCGATTTCGCTGTCCATCCGCTTGTTCGGAAACATTTTCGGCGAGGACACGGTCATTTTCCAGTTTGCGTCTTTGGGCATGATCACACTGCATGCTTTCGGTTTGCTCCCAAAGCCAATCACTGTGCCGCTCCCCTTTCAGTTGCCCGTCGTCCTGCTGCATGTATTGGTCGCGTTCATCCAAGCCTTCGTCTTCAGTTCCCTGACGGCTGTTTACATTGCCTTGTTCGTTTCGCACCATGAAGGTGAACATGGGAAGGAACACGCTGCCCATGAGGCAGCGCATTGAGGCAAAAACAAATCTCAGCAAGGAGGGATGTCTGAGATGGGCGCAATTGGCGCTTACCTTGCTGCTTTGGCGATTGCTGTCGGTTTAGGGTTGCCGCTGGCGGTTGTGTTCGCATCACACGCTCAAGCGCGGGCTGCTGCCGCTGCCGTTGAGAGCATCGCCCGCCAACCCGAAGCCGCTGGTGACATCCGCTTCTCGCTCATCTTGGGTCTGGCGCTGATTGAGTCGTTGGTCATTTATGTTCTGGTAGCCTTCTTCGTCGTGCAGGGTAAGTTGCCTGGCGTGGAACAAGTCTTGGAACTGGCGAAAGCCGCCATCAAGTAAGGTGGTGACTTGACATGGTTAGCCCATTGGAAGTCCTGGGGCAACTGAAGTTACAATGGCAATGGATTGCCTCTCAGGCGGTGGCGTTCTTGCTCCTTTACCTTTTGATGCGCAAGTTCGCCTTCGCACCCATCCAGCAAATTTTGCGGGAGCGAGAAGAGCGGGTGCGCAAAGCCATTGAGGATGCGGAGCGCCAACGAGCCGAAATGGAGGGGTTGCGGTCGGAATACGAGCAACGCCTCGCCCGTATTGAGGAAGAAGCCCGCGCCCGATTGCAAGAGGCGATGCAGCAAGCCTATCAAGCCCGCGACGCCCTGCTGGCGGAAGCGCGGGAGAACGCAGAGCGGATGGTGCAGCGGGCACAAGAACAAATCGCCTTGGAGCGAGAGAAACTGATGGTGGAGTTGCGCGATTTCGTCGCCGACTTAGCCATCCGTATCGCCGAAAAAGTCATTGAGCGCAGCCTTGACCGCACCGCCCATCACGAACTCATCAACGACATCTTGGAGAAGGAACTGCGCCAGCGAACGGCACACTGAACAAAAAGGGTGGGGACGCCCAAGGAAGCGTTCCCACCTTTCCCTTGAAGTTTCGGCACAGGAGGCATAAAGGCTGTGGCGAAAGTCCTAAGCGGGTGGAAGGCACGCCGCTATGCCCAAGCCCTTTTGCTGGCAGCGATCAAAGCGGGTGAATTGGATCGCGTGGAAGCGGAAATGCAGAGTTTGTCTGACCTGTTCGCCCGCACGCCCCAACTTGTCAAGTTCCTGATGCAACCGCTGGTGCCCTTCAGCGAGAAGGAACGGCTTTTGCGCCAGCGGTTGCAAGGTCGCCTTTCGCCCGTGACCCTCAATTTCCTGCTCACCGTCGTCAAGCACAAACGCGCCGACGCCTTTGAGCACATCGCCCGCGTCTTTGAAGAACTGGTGCGGGAGTATCGGGGTGAAGTGGTCGCCGAGGTGACCAGCGCCGTCCCTTTGACCGAATATGAGCGCACCATCACTTTGCAACGCCTTCAAGAGATCACGGGCAAAAGGGTGTTGCTAAGCGAACGGGTTGACCCGTCCATCATCGGCGGGATGCGCATCGTCGTCGGCAACAAACTTTTAGACTTGAGTTTGCGGGGGCACTTGGAACGCATCCGTGAGCGACTGCGACAAGTCTTCGTCAGCGCCCCCGTCGAAGCCGCTTTAGCCGACCCGACCGATGAAAGGAGCGGTGAAAGTGATGGAACGCCGTAAAGCCCGATGGGAAAATAGCGTGTTAAAACTGGACAAACCTCTGGATTTGCCTGAAGGCTCGGAGCAACGAGAGCCCATTGGAATCCTGAAGAGGAGGTGACCGAAGCGTGATTCGCGCCGAGGAAATCACCAGCGTGCTGTTGCAAGAGTTGGAAGCCATTGAGAAGGTCGTGGAGATGACCGATATCGGCTATGTCATTGAGGTGGGTGATGGCGTCGCCCGCGCCTATGGTTTGCAAGGTGCGATGGCGAGCGAGTTGCTTTACTTTCCACAAGCAAGTGAGCGCTTAGGGCGAGAGTTCTACGGCATCGCTTTGAACTTGGAGATGGACAGCGTCGGCATCGTTTTGCTCGGTCCAGACCAGTTCGTCCGAGAAGGTGACGAGGTTCGTTGCACTGGGCGAGTTGTGGAAGTCCCTGTTGGCAAAGAATTGTTGGGGCGCGTCGTTAACCCTGTCGGTCAACCTTTGGACGGGAAAGGTCCTATCACTGCCAAAGAGTTCCGCCGGATTGAAGTGAAAGCGCCGGGCGTCGTTAAACGCCAACCCGTCAAAGAACCGCTAATGACAGGCTTGAAAGCCATTGACTCCATGATCCCAATCGGGCGTGGGCAACGAGAGTTGATTTTGGGTGACAGGCAAACAGGAAAGACTGCCATCATCGTGGACACCATCATCAACCAAAAACGCTTCCACGAGGCTGGTGACCCTGTCTATTGCATCTATGTCGCCATTGGGCAGAAGCAAAGCACTGTCAAGAGCGTCGTTGAAACCCTTGAGAGATACGGAGCAATGGAATACACCATCGTCGTCTCCGCACCAGCAAGTGAACCTGCATCGTTGCAATACATTGCACCTTATGCGGGTTGCGCTATGGGCGAGTGGTTCCGCGATAACGGAATGCACGCCGTTATCTTCTACGACGACCTGAGCAAGCACGCTCAGGCTTATCGTCAAGTTTCACTCCTTCTGCGCCGACCACCTGGGCGTGAGGCTTATCCCGGCGATGTCTTCAACCTTCATTCTCGGCTTTTGGAGAGGGCAGCGAAACTGAGTGATGAGTTGGGGGCAGGTTCGCTCACAGCCATCCCGGTCATTGAAACGCAATTGGGTGACTACAGCGCTTACATCCCGACTAATGTCATCAGCATCACCGACGGGCAAATTTACCTTGAGCCCGACCTGTTCTATGCAGGCATTCGCCCAGCCATCAATGTTGGCATCAGCGTTTCACGCGTCGGCAGTGCTGCTCAATATCCTGCGATGAAGAAAGTCGCCCGTAGGTTGAAACTGGACATGGCGAGATACTTTGAGTTGGCTGCCTTCGCTCAATTCGCAGCCGAGTTGGATGAAGTGACGAGGCGAGAGTTGATCAGAGGCGAGCGTCTCGTTGAAGTCCTAAAGCAAGACCAGTATCAACCGATGGCGCTTTGGGAGCAGGTCATGATCATCTTTGCGGGCGTCAACGGCTACTTGGATGACATGCCCGCCGAGTGGGTGCGACCCTTTGAGCGGGAATTTCTACCCTTCGTGCGGGAGCGCTACCCTGAAATTGTCCACGAGATTGAAACGACCAAAGACTTCATCGCCGAAATGGAGCAGAAGATGCACAAAGCGGTGCAAGAGTTCAAGGAACGCTTTGTCGCTGCCCGCAAGGAAGCGGAAATGGCTGTTACTACATCATAGCAAATTTATCTGGGCGAAACTTGACACAGGTTTGAGGTGACTTTTGTGGAATGGCTAAGCGACCTGCTCAAGTTGCTACGAGACGCATTTGGACCGACTTGGCGCTATTTTGGTCTTTGGACTTGCATTGGCTTTATATCTGCTGTGGCGCCATCATGAGAAGTGGCGCGACCGTCACTTAGAAGATTTGCAGCGTGAAAGAGATTACTGGCGCAACTTGGCTTTAAAATTCCTGCAGCAAATTTCAGGAGTGACTTTACCTTTACCATCGCCGGAGGAACAGGTAAAATTACCTCAGCCGGAACAACCAAAGGAGGGCGAGAAAGATGCAACCGATTGAACAAACCTTCTATGGGCTGTGGTTAATCGGCATGTCATGGATATTGCTTGCGTTCCTTCTTCGGGTGCGTAGAAATTTGCGCGCTGCTCGGATAGAGAGACAAAGGCGCTACTTGGCGGAGGTGCTGAATGAAGTTCTCCAAATTTCGGACCCATCAGTGAGGTCTTATCTGCTACAATTGTGGGCACATGTGGAGGCTGTGGCGCATCAGGCACAATCGCCTCAAATAGTAATTAACGCTCTGACAAAATCTCTTAAGGAATCCACATCTGTCTTGGAGACCTTAGCCGAAAGTGACGACCGTTCTTTTCTGTTGCGGGTTATTCCAAAACTAATCGGCATTTACTATACAGGAGACTTTCGTATCCGATTTCTCGTTACCGCCCTTGCTGTTGCGACATTGGCGTGGTTGGTCATCAAATTACTCCATATGCCTCTCTTAAGCGTCATAAGGGAGAGCGTGGAAACTGTTCAACGCCTGCATCGTCTTCGCTTACGCCTTGCATCAAGTTAATTGAACCGAGGAAAATGGCTATTAGACGCTTATCACTGAAGTT
>Ga0197143_1002028_pt1 | contig 15760 bp, 15 predicted proteins | sample GBS70_MetaG_FD_148603 | JGI IMG/M metagenome (GOLD analysis project Ga0197143, IMG submission 148603) | Sediment microbial communities from Great Boiling Springs, Gerlach, Nevada, United States - GBS 70_MetaG | ecosystem: Environmental > Aquatic > Thermal springs > Hot (42-90C) > Sediment...
GGTTATTCCAATCCCAATTCTAAATTGGATATCAACATACTTATAATCCTCGTTCCAGAATGAGGTACTTACTTTCGGGAATTCAAAAATCAGATTTAAAACACTGGCTATCTCCATGTTGTATCCAATAACAAAAGAAAGAAATGTCTCACCGTCCCATCCTCCGTTCCAGGCAAATTCAGGACCCACAGATATATAATATGGTCCTCCTATCAGCTTTCCGTATATGTTCAATTTGAAGATGTCTGATGTTTCAAAATTTTCACTTCCCACATCCCCGTCTCTTTCATACATATAATCCATCTCAAATCCTATAAATTTGTATTTTAATTCATGATATCCTCCGACCCCAAACTGAGAAAATAAAGACACATCGCTATTCCAGTAAAAACCAATTCCAGCTGGGACCTTGATTCCTGCACTCAGTATACCGGCATTTCCTTTTTGGTAAAAAAGTGCCATCAATCCTACTACACAAAGGACATATTTCTTCATAAATCACCTCCTTTTTTCTAAAAATATACCAGAGAAAAAAATAGTTTCAATAAAATTTTTTTACTTCGCACATGCCCTTTCTTTAAAAATTTTTTCAGGTTCAAACGGGGGAGAGTAAAGGTTTTTATAGACTGCATAATAATAAATCACCCTTTTCACATAGTTATAGGTTTCAGAAAAGGGTATTGATTCTATAAAATCTATTGTCTTCAGTTCCCCATATTTAGAACACCATCTATTCACATTTTCAGGACCGGCGTTGTATGCTGAGATGGCGGGGACGAGCTCCGAAAATTTATCAATAAGAAACCTCAGATACCATGTTCCCATTCTTATGTTTACATCTGGAAGAAAAAGGTCTATAAGCTCAAAATTCTCCATCTGAAGTTGAGAGCTTATAAAAAGGGCAGTGGGGTTTATAATCTGCATAATCCCCTTTGCATTTGCCCTTGAAACCGCAAACCTCTGGAAAGAACTTTCAGCCTTCATGATTGCGAAAAGAAGGTAAGGGTCAATTGAAAATTCTTCGGCGAACTTGAATATACTCTCCTTGTGGGCAAGGGGATAATAAAAAGTAAAAGGGGCTCCCTTCACAAGCATTATAAAATCGGGATATTCTTCCGAGATATAATAAAGGACCTCTGTCGCTCTTTCGGGATAATTTCTAAGAATGTAATTCATCTCCTTTTCAATCAATTCAAAGATGCCGAGGGAAAGAAGGTATGAGACTTTTTTATTATTGGGAAGTGGATTGTTGATATACCAGTTTTCCTCTTCTTTTACTGGAAACCTGACCTCTTTTACATAATAGCTCGCCGAAATCCAGTAATAATCGGGAGATAAATTTTCCATAAGGTTTTTGAGTATTTTATTGGCCTCATCTTCATTTCCACTTCTCCTCATTGCCTCGGCCATCCAGAAAATCGCCTTTGAATTCAATTTTTGCTGGAAGGTAGTGATGGGGGTTAAATAGTTTATTGACGATGGGTCATTTCTTTTGAGCAAAGACCATGCAATCTCCCAGTAAGCATCCGGGACAAGCTCAGAGGTTGGAAATTTCTTTATGAACTCCTTGAAGAGATTTTCATCTCTTGTTATAAGAGCGACTTTGAAAAAGGCGTTATCCGCAAGTTCACAATCAGGGTATTTTTCATAAACCCTTTTGTATAAATCAATAGTCCCTGCCTCTCCTTTCCGCTCTGCAATTTTTCCGATGAAGAATTCTGCCTCACACCTCAACGGAGGAGGAAGAGCACTTAGCGAGTTTTCAAATTTTTCCTTTGAATTCCGAAGGTTTCTTGTGTAATAAAGCGCTTTTCCCATAAAGAATTCGGATATTGGCTCCCGCTCATCGAGAAATCTGCTGCTGAAGGAAAGCACATCTTGCCACTTTTCCTCCTCTGCAAGTTTTCTCATCTTCTCCAGAACCATCTCTTTTGTTATCACCTTTTTGATTTCCTCCTCACCACATTCCTTTGCTACCCCACCAAATTCAGCAATTGAGAAATCCCTTCTCAACCACGCTTCCTTAACAACATCCCTCGCCTTTTCAAAATCACCTCTTTTGCAATGAACTTTTGATTCAAGGATTTTTATCTCCGCTCTTATTGGACAGGTAGTAAGGTACTCCTCTACAAGAGTTTTCAGGGTTTCTTCGTAGAGTTCCATTCTGTAAAGAGTTTTTATCCTGAGCAGAAGTCCATCACATAAAACAGCAGAATCCTTAAATGCCTTTAACGATTCAATGGCCTCAAGAGCGGCTTCAAATTCTCCGTTTTCAAAGAAAGTCACAGCAAGGTAATAATGAATGTAATCCTTTAATTCATCAGAAAACTCAATTGCACGGGAGAGATACCTTTTTGCATATTGGGGTTTACCTGCTTTTAAGAGAGAAAGTCCGGCAAGAAAATTTAACCTCCAGTCCTCAGGAAATTCCCGGAGATTTCTTAGAAAAAATACAGCAGATTTTTTGAACCTCATGGTATTGAACAGGTCCACACCCTCTTTAATAGATATCTCCTTTTTCGCCTTTTCTAAATTTTTCTCCAAATGTAGAGTTACCTTCTTTTCGCAGGAGAAAGATATGAGGATGAAAAAAAGAATAACTTTTCTCACCTATTAATAACCCTTGTAGATGCTATCAGGTCCCCGAACCTCTGTCCATCAGGTTCTTTCCATATGAGGTATATCTCAAGGATTATAAAAGAGATTGTGAAAAATGCAAGCAGAATACCTAAAAATGGAATGTAGATTGAGAGCAGGGGAATGAGCACTGGCGCATTTCTTAACACAGATGCCTTCAAGGACGGCTCTTTTCCATCGGTCATCACAACTTTTAATCCAAATAATTTTTTTCCTATAGAAAAGCCGTACCCCGTATCTGAAAGAAGAATGTAGAGTCCTCCCAGAATTATTCCTATGAATCCAAAAAGTCCCCCACAAAGAAAAAAGATAATTGCATCAATTATTTTTGCAAAAATTCTTTTAACTGCAAAATTACTCAGCATCTTCTTTTCCTTCAAATATGATAAAAGCCATTGCGGGTCTTTTCTGGCTTTCTTTCATCGCAAAGAGTATTCTGTCAAGCTTCCATCCTTTCTCCGTCCATTCATTTAAAACCCTTTCAATTTCCTCTGCTGTCACTGTTGAGATTTCAACTACCTTATAAGTCATTTTTGAAAAGATATCAGGATTTTCATCTTTCTTCAATTTCTCTTGACATTTTATTACTATTGTAATAACATTTTATTACTATAATAAGAGGAGGTAATTGAGGATGAAAGAGAGAGAAAGGGTTCAACTTGAAAACACAAAGCCTTTCTATTTTAAAAAACTATTTAAGGTTCTCTTTAATTATAACAAATTTAACACCTCAAACTGGATTGACATCCTTGCAGATATATACGGAGACAGAAAGATATTTTTTCTTGAAAAAGAACTGGATTATGGGTTCTTTAAGGGGTCTTCTTTTACCTATAAAGACATGCTGAAATTCATAAACAGAATGGGAAATGCCTTTAAAGAACTGGGAATAAAAAAGGGGGACAGGATTGCTCTTATCACTATGAACAGACTTGAGCTCGCTTTCGCTTATTTTGCTGGAATGAAGATAGGCGCGGTTGTCGTCCCTCTCAATGCCATGTATAGACCAAACGAGATAAAATATGTGGTGGAAAATGCAGAAGCAGATGTTCTTGTAACAGACAGGCAGGTTTTTAATGCAAGTATAGTTGATATTAAAAATTTCCCCTCTGTAAAGAAGTGGATTATGCTCACAAGGGAGGAGGTTCCAGAAGGATTTTATAGCCTTTCTGAATTGATGCTGAATTCAAGCGAGGAACTGGAACCCATTGAAAAGAACATGGATGATATAGTTTCTATACTTTATACCTCGGGAACTACAGGATATCCAAAGGGAGCCATTCTGCATGAAGAAGCAGTGACGAGAACAATAAAAAGAATGGTTCTCCTCGGAGGTTTATTCCCCACATTTAATCGTTTCCTCGGGCTTTATGTAGTGCCATTGGCTCATGTGATGGGTTATGTAATTATAATTGCTATGTGTTCAATGGGTCTTCCCTGTATTTTTATGTCAAGGTTTGAGCCGGAAGAGGCCCTTAAAATAATGGAGAAATACGGTGTAAGGGTTTTTATAGGGGTTCCAACGATGTATGCCCTGCTTTCCATGGCAGGAGCGAAAAACTATGACCTTTCTAAAATGAAGGTATGGGGGAGCGCCGCAGATGCGTTGCCAAGAGAATACCTTGAGGAATTTCAGGGATATGGCGGTATAAGGCTGTTCGGGAAGCAATTAGTACCGCCTCTCTTCTTTGAGGGATATGGTCAGGTAGAAACCACGGGAATAACAGCAATTTACATCCATCCTTTCTTTTTCAGAAAGTGGAGGGAAAAGCCATTTGGATGCGTTGGAAAACCTACAAGGCAGATGGAAGTAAAAATTGTTGATGAAAACTGGAACGAAGTTAAGGTTGGTGAGCCGGGTGAACTGATTGTTCGTGGACCAAGGGTTATAAAGGGATACTGGAAGGCTGAGGATTTAAACAAAACATCCTTCAAAGATGGATGGTTCAGGACAGGAGACATAATGCGAATGGATAAGAAGGGAAGGCTTTATTTTGTTGACAGGGAAAAGGACATGATAAAGGTTGGAGGCTATTCAGTGTTTTCAAAGGAAGTAGAAGAGGAGATGATGGCGAATCCGAACATAGCAGAGGTGGCAGTTATTGGAGTAAAGGACAAAATAAAGGGGCAGAAGCCGCTTGCTGTTGTCAGGTTAAAACCAGGAGCACGGACCACAGAAGAGGAACTCCTTCAGTGGGCAAAAGATAATATCGCTCCATATAAGGCGCCGAGAAGGGTTATTATAGTTCCGGAGATGCCTTATGGAGCCACAATGAAAATTGACAAAAAGGTGTTGAGGAAACAGTATGAAAACATTTTCCTTGAATAATTCATATTTTGTTAATAAGATAAAAGAATGAGAAAAATTTTGTGCATAATCCTTCTCTTTTCCTGCGGTCCTTCAAGGGAGCTGGCTTATGAAAAATATGAAAAGGAAAGGAAGGAAGCTATTATAAAGGGTGCTCTTGAATTCACAGTGAGATTCACATTTGTTGAAGATGCTGAGGAGGTTAGTATTGGGGAGGAAAAGCTAAAGAAGCCATTTGAATTCTTGGTTCTTCCCGGAAACAAATATATTTTTACCATAAAGCTCAAGAAGTCTTCATATACAGGTGAGATATATGTAAAAGAAGAGGGAGGAGATTATGGAAAGTATCCGGGATATGATATCCCTATCTCCAAAGAATTAAGGGAGTATGTGGATAAGGAAGGCGAAGCCTCTTTCTTCGTCACCTCTCCTGACAGAAAGAAAAATATACTTCAAATTGTGATAAGAAGGGAAAAATAGTTTGTGGGACATAGATGAATAAAAAGATGGGAATTTTTTCTTTTTGTAATATGATGGTAAAGGTGTTTTTAGAAGAATTTTTAGGAGGTGGAAAATGGCTATAGATTTCTCTTTGAGTGAGGACGAAAAAATACTCGTGGAGATGGTAAACGATTTTGCACAGAAAGAGATAGTTCCAAACATAAGGCTTATTGAGGAAAAAGGAATTTCTCCGGAAATAAGAAAGAAAGCTTCGGAAATCGGGCTGTTTGGTATAGAATTTCCAGAAAGTTTAGGTGGTTCAGGGCTTGGGATGTTTCAAAGGGCTCTCGTAGCAGAGGCTATTTCATCGGGAGACCCCGGAGCTGCCTATTCTCTATTCATTCACCTTCCATATTCCTATTTCCTTCTTGAACTCGGAAGCGATGAAATGAAAGAAAAGTATCTAAAACCTGTCATAACGGGAATGAAAAGGGCATGCCTTTTGAAAGCCGAATTCTTACCAGATGATGTGATTACCCCTGTTAAATGGACGAAGACCGATGGAAATTATAAAATCTCTGGTAAGGGGATAATTGAAGTTGATAACCCGGATTTCCTTCTAATTCCCGCAAAGTCTGAAAATAAAGCCGGATTATTTCTTCTTAACGACTTAAAAAGTGTAGAGGTTGGAAAATCCCTTCATAGATGTGGGATTCAGTCCTCTCCTGCAATAGAAATTGTATTAAAAGATGTGGAGGTAAAAAAAGAAATGTGTCTCACAGAAGACGCCCTTTCTCATGAAAACCTCTGGAAGGCGGTGGTAAGAACAAGGCTTTTTATCTCATCAATTCTTCTTGGACTGGCAAAAGCTGCACAGGAGTATTCCCTGAAATATGCTATGGAGAGGGTTGCCTTTGGACAGCAAATAGCAAAACATCAAGCAATATCATTTATGCTTGCTGATGATGCTACACAGGTTGAGGGTATAAGATTGATTCTATGGAAGGCGCTTTACGAGTTTGACAAAAATTCTGGAACAGAAGAAAAAGGTATTAAGTCTTCTGTTATAGATTGGTCAATTGAGGCATACCTTCAGGCAGTTGATTATTCCTCATCTATATCTGCAGATGCTGTTCAGATACTCGGTGGTCATGGATATATAAAAGACCATCCTGTTGAGAAATGGATGAGGGATGTAAAGGAACTCGCAAACGCTTTCGGAAGACCTGATGCCTTCAGAATTGCCCTTGAAAACCTTTAAATTTTAAGGAGGTGAAATAATGGAGTTAGAATTAACACCCGCACAAAAAAACATATTAGAGATGGTTAGATGGCTGGCCCTTGAGAAATTGAGACCCCTCGGGCTGGAATGTGACAAGAAAGGGGAACCTCTTCCACCTGACCATCCCTTCTTTAAAGAAGCAAAGGCTATGGGAATAAAGATGGCTCTTGGAGATGTCGGTAAAAGAAGAAAAGAACTCACGAGCAAGGAGGGCCCCGGAGAAATGGCAAGGCTTGGAATACTTGCTGCTGAGGAAATAGCATACGGAGATACAGGTGTCGCAATAAGCCTTCCGGGAGCCGGGCTCGGTGGTCCACCAATTCTCATAATGGGCACGCCTGAACAGCAGGAGAGATTTTTCGGAATGCTTGAGGGAGATGAGCCAAAGTGGGGAGCATACGCCTTAACAGAGCCTGGAGCAGGTTCTGATGTGGCAATGATAAAAACCAGTTGCAGAAAAGAAGGGAACTACTATGTGATAAATGGGACAAAGATCTTTATCACAAATGGGGCAAGGGCTACATGGAATGTTGTATTTGCCACAATAGACCCATCCCTCGGAAGAGAGGGGCACAGGGTTTTTGTTGTTGAAAAAGGGACACCGGGATTTTATGTGGGAAAAATTGAAAAGAAGATGGGATTGAAAGCATCAGAAACTGCTGAACTCGTTTTTGACGAATGCAGGGTTCCTGTTGAAAATCTTCTCGGAGGAGAAGAAAGATATAAAGAGAAGGCAGGTTTTAAGGCAGCAATGGAGACATTCAACATGACGAGACCTGCTGTTGCTGCGATGGGTATAGGGATAGCCAGGGCAGCGTATGAATACACAAGGGATTACTTCAAGGAAAACTACATGCTTTCAAGACCAACTCCTCTTTATTACTCAATAAAGGAAACCCTGAATACAATGAAAAGGCTACTTGATACTGCAAGGCTCATTTGCTGGAAGGCAGCATATATGATTGATTATAAACTTCCAAATGCGAAGGAGGCATCAATGGCAAAGGCTTATGCTCCACCTGTGTGTCTCTGGGTGACATCAAAATGCGTTGACCTTCTTGGAGCAGAGGGAACTCTTGAATATCACCATCTTGTTGAAAAGTGCTACAGAGATATAAAGGTATTTGACATATTTGAGGGAACAGGGCAGGCTCAGAGAATCGTTATATCAAGGAGGTTATTTTCACAGTTTGAATGATTGGGTAAGGTTTTATGCTCCCCTGTTTTTGGGTTGACAATCAGATTGCCAAGTTTTATAAATTTTATCTTTGTCATGTCCTGTGAATAAGGGGTTAAAATTTCTACCTTACCTCTTTCAAAGGAACTTATAATTCCAGAAGAAAGCATAAATCCGCATCCATCAAGCAATCCTGTAAGTCTTCCTTTTGAAAAGTTTTCATTCCGACCATCTGAATGTAATGGGACATCTAACTGCCTTATCACTGCGTTCTCAAAGTATAGCCTGAAAAGTGCTTCTCTATATCTTCTTCTCTCTTCAGGTCCCCTTGCCTTAACCTTTGAAGATGGGGTGGCTATTAAAAAATTCTTCGTGAAGGTAAGAATTGTCTCTTTAATAACTGGAAGGATGTCTCCCCAGGCAAGAACAATTATAAGGTCGGGAGAGAGAATTTTTATTTTTGACTCTTTTAAGGAAATTGCCTCGGGAGTATTTATATATCCTGTTGTATCTATTGCTATGAAATCAACATCCCTTTCAAGGAGCCATTTCTTCAATTGAAAGACGCCTCTCAAAACTTCGGGAATAACTCCTGAAGGACTTATACTTCCCACGAAATAATGGGCTGATTCACTTTTTTCTTTCCATTCATAATAGGCATTGAGAGTTCCGGGAAGATAAGTTGATTGCCCGATGTCAAAATCAAGAAAGCCCCTTTTCATTCCACTCGCCATCTTTATAAGAAATTGGCACAGAGTTGTTTTTCCCGTATTTGTATCTCCTATAACCATTATGCTTCCTCCATTTTTCATTACCTCCCTTACCTGAGACGAAGAGAGTATTTCCTCTATCTCCATCGGTTTTATTCTACGGGTTTTATTATTACTCTTTCCTCCCTTTCATCTATCTCCATATCACAAAATATGGTCGGTGAGTGTTTCTTGAGAATTTTTAAAATCTCTATTGCCAGTTTTCTTATTTCCCATTGACTTGAGGGGTCTCCTCTCAACTGGATTATATGCCTCCATTCCCTCATATTGGCGGTTACCACTATTTCGGTCTCTGTCGCATTTGGAAGAACATATCTTGCGTCCTGAGATTTTATCCCGGCTTCTTTCAATTTCCTGTAAGTCTCCCTCGCAGTTTGCATGAACTCTTCATAGATTTTCAGGGCTGATGGATTTTCAGAAATGGAAGGGGGAATAATCCATGAAAAATTGCTTTCATCTACATACCTCTGGGATTTCTGGGTAAAGGAAGCTATCCTGTGTCTTACCAATTGATGGGTTAAAGCCCTTGAAACACCCTTTATTCTGAATGTAGCCCATCCGTGCTCCAGAACTGAATGATGCCCTTTCTTCAGAAGCATCTTTATAAACGATTTTTCCGTCCCCTCTCCCTCTTTTTCAAAGGATTGATAGGATGTCCTGCCCGCTTTCTCTATGACCCTCTCCACATCAGGGGTTATGTTTAACAGTTCAACCTTCATCCCTCAAAATCTCAAAATTTATGTCAACCGATGGTGCTGAATGAGTTATGCTTCCCATGGAGATATAATTTATCCCCTTCATCTTTCTCAATTTTTTAATTCTTTCCTCTGTCATCTTTCCCGAGATTTCAACCTCAGCCCTTCCGCCTATCATCTTCAGCGCCTTTTCTATTTCTTCATCCGTCATATTATCAAGCATTATTATGTCTGCTTTTGACTCTATCGCAGATTTCAGCTCCTCCATATTTTTCACCTCTACTTCTATCTTTATAAACGGTGTCATTTTTCCTCTAACTTCTTCCACAGCCTTCTTTACTGACCCCACCAGCCTTATGTGATTAGTTTTTATAAGAATTCCATCTGAAAGGGAAAACCTGTGGTTATAGCCACCCCCCATTCTTACGGCATATTTTTGAAGTGCTCTGAGCCCCGGCAGGGTTTTCCTCGTATCAACGAGTTTTATTCCGCTTCCTTCAAGAAGACGGGCTATTTTTCTGGTATAGGTTGCTATTCCACTCAAATGGGTAAGAAGGTTTAAGGCTATTCTTTCTCCCTTAAACAAAGAAGGAGCCATTCCCGATACGATTGCTATCACTTCTTTTTTCTCTACCTCATCTCCGTCTTTTTTTAAAGGATTAAATGAAACGAGCGGGTCTATTTTTTCAAACACGCACCTCGCCACATCAATTCCAGCAAGGACAAGCCTTTCCTTTGCCTTTATGAATCCCTTTGCAGGACAATTCTTGATGGAAGAAAGGTAATCAGTGGTTTTATCTCCATAGGGCATATCTTCCTCTATAGCCCTGGTAACTACATCTTCAATTATGGATTTTGGTATTTCAATCATTTTTTCATACCGGATAAAATTTTTATTTTTTCCTTAAGGACATTTACTCTTTGAGAAAGAAGGCTCGCTTCATCCTCTGTTTTTTTAATTACTTCCTGAGGAGCCTTTGAAATGAAGTTCTCATTTGAAAGTTTCTTCATAAGAAAAGAGAGCTCTTCCTCTGCTTTCTTCAATTCTCCCTCCGCCTTTTTTATCTCATTTTCTATATTTATTATTAAACCCTCTAAATTTATTCCAACTGCCATATCGTCAATTTCTCTAACAACGGTGTTTAATATCTCTTTTTCAGGTTTTCCATGTGCAACTTCACCCTCTATCCCCGTGAGATGGAAAATAATGTAAAGAGCATCTTTTATCTCCTTTCCGATAATTTCAGGAGCCCATATTTTACAAAGAGCCCCTTTTTCTTCCTTAATGTTATAATCTGTTTTTATATTTCTTATCGCTGTGACGATTTTCTTAATTTTTTCAAAAATCTCTGCTTCCCTCTTAAACTCATGTCCATCTTTTTCGGGAAAAGGTGACATCATGATGCTTTTGTTTCCACTATTCCTTCTGAAATTCAGTGGAATTCTCTGCCATATTTCCTCTGTGATGAAAGGAATCACGGGATGAGCAAGTCTGAGGAACTTCTCGAGCACATAAAAAAGGATGTTTGAGGTATTTCTGCATTCTTTCTCATCACCTTTATAGATGTGGTATTTTGCTATCTCTATATACCAATCGCAGAATTCCTTCCACAGGAAGTTATATAGCTCCTGAGCGTAGATATTGAACTCATATTCCTCTAACGATTTCTCCGCTTTTTCAATTGTCTCGTTCAATCTTGTAAGTATCCATTTGTCTTCAACGGATACAGGTATTATCTCTTCTTCCGATGGTTTGCAAGAAGTCAATATAAATCTGCTTGCATTCCATATCTTGTTTATAAAGTGCTTATATCCTTCAATCCTTTGTTCAGAAAGCTTTATGTCCCTTCCCTGAGCGGTCATTGCCGTGAGTGTAAATCTGAGTGCATCTGTTCCGTATTTTTCCATCATATCAAGGGGGTCAATAACATTTCCCTTTGTCTTGCTCATCTTCTGCCCCTCAGCATCTCTTACAAGAGCGTGTATATAAACCTCTCTAAAAGGCACGTCCTTCATTATGTAAAGTCCCATCATCATCATCCTTGCTACCCAGAATGTAATTATGTCAAACCCAGTGACAAGGAGGGATGTGGGATAAAAAATTTTTAACTCCTTTGTTTTTCTTGGCCATCCCAGGGTTGAAAATGGCCATAGGGCTGAACTGAACCATGTATCAAGAACATCCTCATCCTCTTTTATATTTTCACCTTTACAACTATTACACTTCTTTGGTTTAATTTTTCTGACCATGATGTTTCCGCAATCTGAACAGTGATAAGCCGGAATCCTGTGCCCCCACCATATCTGTCTTGATATACACCAATCCCTTATGTTCTCAAGCCAGTGGTAATAACCCACAGTCCACATTTTTGGGATGAAAATCGTTTTTCCTTCCTGAACTGCTTTAAGTGCCTCTTCTGCAAGTGGTTTTGTTTTCACAAACCACTGCTTAGAAAGCAATGGCTCAACAATTGTTTTGCATCTGTAGCACCTTCCCAGAATAATTTCATAATTTTCCGCCCTTTCAAATAGCCCCTCACGAAGGAGCGCCTCTATTATCTTTTCTCTCGCTTCAAACCTCTCAAGCCCTTTAAATTCTCCAGCAGAGAATGTCATTTTTCCCTCTTCATCTATCACCTTAACTGCTGGAAGGTTGTAGTTCCTGGCTATCTCAAAATCGTTGAAATCGTGAGCAGGGGTTATTTTCAGAACACCTGTTCCGAATTCCTTTTCCACATAGGGATGGGTAATTATGGGGATCCTTCTTCCCATTATTGGAACAATAGCATATTTTCCGTGATATTTCAGATACCTCTCATCCTCCGGATTAACTGCGAGGGCAGTGTCTCCGAGAATTGTTTCAGGTCTTGTAGTTGCTACCGTGAGGTGACCTTCCTCTTCAAGCGGATACTTTACATAATAAAGTTTTCCGCTTTCCTGAGACTGTTCTACCTCAATATCAGCAAGGGCTGTTTTACATCTTGGACACCAGTTTATTATATAATCTCCCCTGTAAATCAAACCATCTTTCCAGAGCTTTATGAAGACCTCTCTCACAGCCCTGCTTAATCCCTTATCCATTGTAAACCGCTCCCTCGTCCAGTCGCAGGAAGCTCCGAGCTTCTTCAATTGATAGATAATTCTACTTCCATACTCCTCCTTCCACTTCCATACCCTTTCTATAAATTCATCCCTTCCTATTTTTTCCCTTGAAAGCCCCTCCTTAGCGAGTTCTCTTTCAACTACATTCTGGGTAGCTATCCCTGCATGGTCTGTGCCTGGAATCCACAGAACCTCAAACCCCTTCATCCTTTTGAACCTCGCAACAATATCCTGAATTGTATTGTTAAGGGCATGGCCCATGTGGAGAGAACCGGTTACATTGGGTGGAGGAATTACCATAGAGAAAGGAGGTTTTTTTGAATTCAGGCCGGGAGTGAAGAATTTATTTTTCTCCCAGAAAGAATACCACTTGCCCTCTGTGTCCTTGTGGTTGTATGCCTTTTCCATTTTCTCTTCCATTGACACTTTGAAAGAATTTTACCAAGAAGATTTCAATTTTCAAAAAAACTATTTTTATGGGGGCTCAGTATTCAAATTCCTCCTCAGGAAAAGTTTCTTCCTCTGCAGGTATTTCTTCCTCTTCCCCTTCCCATGGGCTTTCGTAGGCAGATATAAATTTATTACCTTCCTCCTCAAGAAGAACAAGGGAACTTCCTTCCTCAATGAACTCCTCTTCTACTATAATTTTTTCTATTATAATTTCTCCTTCCTCAACAAAAATTATCTCAAGGGTTTCTAAACTTATACCAATCTGTTCGGGAGAAATTACTTCTCCTTCAATAATTTCCCCTTCCTCCGTAAATATATAAGCCTTTTCAGCCCATAAAGGAGCTCCCACTAAAAGCACCCACAGAATGAAAAAAAATCTTTTCATCTATAAAATTATAACTTATGGTTAGAATGAATTTCAAGTAATTTTTATGCTGTTGAAAGGGTTTCTCCTTTTATCGATTTTATCCTGTTTTCTTCATCTACAAGGACGATTCTTGGACTGTGGACTTTTAATTCTTCTTCTTCGTAGGAGGCGTAACTCACTATTATTATTTTATCCCCCACTGCCACCTTTCTCGCTGCTGCTCCGTTAAGGCATATAACCCCGCTGTCCTTTTCACCACTTATCACATAGGTTTCAAACCTCTCACCGTTGTTTATGTTGTAAACCTGAACAAGTTCAAACTCTAAAAGATTTGCTGCCTCCATGAGCCTTTCGTCTATGGTGATACTTCCTTCATAGTTGAGATTCGCCTCTGTAACGGTTGCGCTGTGAATTTTTGATTTCATCATAGTTCTTCTCATTTTTTCACCTCCAGTTTCATATTATCTATTAACCTCGCCCTTCCTACGAAGACGGCAAGGGCAATTACTGCTTTATCTTCTATTTTTTTAATTGGCTCAAGGGTTGAGGGATGAACTATTTCAACATAATCTATTTTTGTGTGAGGTTCCATTTCTATCATTTCCCTGACCTTTTTAATAAGAACCTCGCAATTCCTTTCATCATCTTCCCGGACCATCCTCTTCACCTCATTGAGAGCTTTTGAAAGCGAAAGGGCTGATTTTCTTTCTTCTTCTGAAAGATAGACATTTCTTGAACTCATAGCCAGCCCATCCTTTTCTCTCACTGTAGGTCCCGGAATAATTTTTACATCCATATTTAAATCAGCGGTCATCCTTTCTATGATTTTTAACTGCTGATAGTCCTTTTCACCAAAAACTGCATAATGGGGTTTAACTATGTTAAAAAGTTTTGTGACGACTGTGCACACACCTTTAAAATGCCCTGGTCTTGATTTTCCGCAAAGATATTTTGATAGGTCAGTAACTTCAACATAGGTCTGATAATTTTCAGGATACATGTCTTCAACGGAAGGAATAAAGGCGATGTCAACCTTCTCTTTTTTTAAAAGTGAAAGGTCCCTCTTTTCATCCCTTGGGTAGGATTTGTAATCTTCAGATGGTCCAAACTGTGTGGGATTTACAAAGATGCTAACGACAACTACATCTCCCCACCTTTTGGCAATTCTGACAAGTGAGAGATGACCTTCGTGTAGATAACCCATTGTGGGAACAAAGGCTATTTTTTTCCCTTTCTTCCTCAAGTCATCAGAAATTCTCTGCATCTTATTTATCTCTCTTATTACCTTCATTTGTAAGTATGCTCCTCCCCTGGAAATTTCCTTTCTCTCACCTCCTCTGCATATCTTTTTATTGCAGAAAGAGCCTTCTCATACAGGTTTTCATAAACTTTCACAAATGCGGGACGCATGCCGGGGAATAATCCGAGGACATCGTGGATGACAAGTATCTGCCCGTCACATCCAATCCCTGCCCCTATTCCTATGGTGGGAATTGAAACCAGCGATGTTATTTCTGATGCAAGAGAAGCTGGAATCCCTTCAAGGACGATAGAAAATGCGCCCGCTTTTTCAAGAGCCCTTGCGTCCCTTTTCAATTTTTCCCTTTTGTCCTCATCTCTTCCCTGAACTTTATAGCCTCCAAAGCTGTGTATCCATTGAGGGGTCAATCCTATGTGTCCCATAACAGGAATGCCGAGAAGCGTCAATCTATGAACGAGTTCCTCAATCTCCTCTCCGCCCTCAATTTTAACTCCTTCTGCGCCATTTTTCATGGCGAGCACTGCATTTTTTATTCCTTCTTCAATTGATGGTTGATAACTTCCGAAGGGCATGTCAAATATGAGTAATGCGTTTTCACGCCCTCTTGCGACAGCCCTTAAATGATAGAGCATTTCTTCCATTGTGACAGGAATGGTATTTTCATATCCGCTGAACACCATACCCGCTGAATCTCCGACAAGGATTATATCAACATCAGCCTCATCAGCTATCTTTGAAAATATATAATCATAAGCAGTTATGGCTACTATTGGAATCCCACCCTTCCTCTTTTTTATGGCAGGAACTGTTCTCTTTTTTGTGTCCCGGTCCACTGGATCCAGGCACCTCTCTTTTTAATTAAATAAGTTGGGTTCCCTTTCGGGATACCCACTTGTTAAAATTATTATACCACATAAAATTTTTAAATCAAATTTTTTTTAAACTAAAACTTACCACACATAGTGAATGGATTTTAGTGGGAAGTTTTCCATCACCTGCTCACTACTTCAGATGTCCTTCTCTTTTGATTTTAAAGAAATGCTTCCAGCCGAATATGAGCGGATATTTTCTTTCAAGGGGCGTAAGCTCAATTTTTATTCCCCTTGCCCTCTCAACCTTTGAGAGGAGGTAATCAACATAGTTTCCCACTGTTAAAATTCCCTTGGGCCATCTGTAAACAGAGCGCCTTCTTGATTTTCTAAGAAATTTTTCTATCTTCTTTTTCTCATTTTCTGAAGAAGAAACCATTTCGTAGAATTCCCCTGCATTT
>Ga0197143_1002029_pt1 | contig 15739 bp, 18 predicted proteins | sample GBS70_MetaG_FD_148603 | JGI IMG/M metagenome (GOLD analysis project Ga0197143, IMG submission 148603) | Sediment microbial communities from Great Boiling Springs, Gerlach, Nevada, United States - GBS 70_MetaG | ecosystem: Environmental > Aquatic > Thermal springs > Hot (42-90C) > Sediment...
TTTGAGGAGGTTGCTAAGAGAGAGGGCTTCTACAGCGAGCAGCTTATGCATAAGATAGCGAAGACAGGAACCCTAAAGGGGTTAGCTGAGGTGCCTGAGCACGTTAAGGAGATCTTCCAGACCGCCTTTGATGTACCCCCAGAGTGGCACGTTAAGATGCAGGCTGCCTTCCAGAAGTATACTGATAACGCTGTCTCTAAGACTGTGAATTTACCCTATGAGGCTACGACTGAAGATGTGCGCAGGGTCTATTTGCTGGCTCATAAGCTGGGCTGTAAGGGGATAACTGTGTATAGATACGGTAGTAAGGGTGAGCAGGTGCTCTATCTTGGGGGATTTGAGAGACCCGACACTAAGGTGTTTGACCAGTACGTGGGGGCGAGTTTAGAGTACGCTGGTGGATGCCCAACCCCAGTCTGTGGTCTAAATTAAAAAATGTGATGGTGGGTATAGGGCTACTTCTTCTCCCCAGTCTTCTTTTCCTCTGCCTTCTTAGCAGCCTTCTTCTTTTTCTTAGCCATCTTGATCTTCATAACTATAATGTATGCCGAATATTTAAAGTTATTTCCATAGATTAGAGGTTTTAGCAAGAGAGCCCTAAAATTATTTTTAGTCGTTTTCAGCCTCTAGGTGGAGGGTAACGTTAAGCCTCTCATACTTGTCCATGATCTTCCTCTCGATCTCTGTAGCAACATTATGTGCTTCTTCAACTGTTAGGTTGTCTTTTAAGACGCATCTTATGTCAGCATACTCTCTTTTGTCATCGCCGTATATCTTTACATCCTTCACCTTCTTGACAAATCTATTCGCTTTAACGATCTGTTTAATGTCCTCCACTACATCTCTATCTTCGATCTTGTATGCTTTGATGCTCCCATGCGCAGGCTCGACGTGTATACTCGCAGAACCTATGCCGCTAACCTCTTCCATCAACCTCTTCTCAACCTCCTTAACGATCTTGTGCGCTTTGTCGGTTGGTAGATTCGGGTCGACTTCTATATGGAGGGCCAGATGGTGAGCAGAACCGACATCTGTTAAAGCGACTTTATGCACGCCCTTAACCCCCTCCACTTTACCAGCAACATAATGGATACGCTCGATGAGTGTTGGTTGTTGAGGGGAGGGTTTGAGTTTAACAGAGACTTCACTCTTACCGACGGTATCTTGAATCCTCTTCCGCAGATCACTAGCGATCAAGTCTGCTTCCTTAACGCTTATATCTTGTGGTACGGTTATGTCAACGTCGACGAATAGATTGTCCCCAACTCTACGAATCTTTAGGTTATCAAAATGCTTGATATTCGGGTGGGTCTGTATGCTTGCTTTCACTTTACTAAGTATGCTTTTAGGCACAGCGTCGCTCAGATCAAGGCTGGTGCGGTAAACCATCTTTAAGCTCAAGTAGAAGATGAAAGCACATAATGTAAGTGCCGCCAGCGTGTCTCCAACAAATATGTTCAATGAGGCGCTCGCGTAACCAGCTAAGGCGACAAGTGTTGAGGAGAGGTCTGATAAAGCGTGAAAAAGGTCAGCCTTAACCGTTGCACTCTCCTCACTTTTTAAAGAAGCGTGTAGAACAGAGATCCTTAAGCTATCTATGGCTAGTGTATAGAAGACTGCTAAAAAACCTATCAATCCGGGGGTAATATTATGCTCCCCCTCTGCAAGCCTCCTGAAAGCTGACCAGAATATGTCTACACCTAGCGCGAAGAGGAAGAGACCACCTACAAAGCCTCCTAGGGACTCGATCTTCCCGTGACCGTAAGTATGTGTCTCGTCTGGCGGCTTCAGAGAAACATGTGTGGCGACAAGAAGTATTAACGTGGCTATAACATCAAAGAGGGCGTGCAGTGCGTCAGAAAGCAGAGCTAGACTATTTGTTAATAGTCCAGCAGTTCCTTCAACTACAACTACTGAAGCTATAGCAGCTAGGGATAGCGTAAGCGCTCTAGTCTTATTCAACCCCCTTTAACAAAGGTTAGCCTAAGCTGGATTAAAGGTTTAACCTGCAACTTTTTAAGCGCCTTACCCATTTACCTAGCTATGCCCGAAGACTACCGATATATTGTCAAGGTTGTTGAGCTGGATAAGCCTATGAAGGTTTCTAAAGAGGTGCAGGATAATCTTAAAGGTGTTGTGAGCGGGAGGATGCTGGCTAGGATGAAGAGGGAAGCCGTCGACTGCCCAGTTCTAAATAAGCGCATACCTTTTCTAGAATGCTTTGCCTGCAAGAACTTTCAACGCAGATTTAAGGGAGAGGTGCAGTGTATCGGAGAACCGTTATGAGCAAGTTTACTTTGTAGCCTCGATGCCTTCAAAGAGCGTATTCCATTTTTTGCAGAGGTAGTAGGCGAGCCTCCAGAACCCCACTGAAGGCGGCTTCTTCGGGATGTCAAAGATGTTGACAACATACACATACTGCGTGGCTCTTCTACTCGCATTCCAGCTCGGCACATTTCTCTGAATGAAACCCATAGCTACTAGATTTCTTAGTATAGTTACGTAGAAGTTTCTTCTGCTGTATTTTAGATACTTGCCCTCATAAAGTAGTTCGCCTCTCTGCAGCCTGTCTGCGAATCTGCTGACTTGGCTCTTACTCACTCTACCTTTATTCTCCCTTAGGAACTGGATGAAGAGGTGCGCTGCTGCTTGGGTCTTTTTGTTAGGGAAGATGACCTCCAAAGCCGTCTTAGCCGCTAGGATCTTTTCTTCGGTGAAGGCTAGGCGCATTAGCAACCTATTCCAAGCCCTTAGATATATCCGCTTCCTATCAGAACAAACCCCTTTTATCGTAACCTAAGAGATTAAGGTAAAATCGTGGACCACGTTTGAAGTTGAAAAGATGCTGTAGATTTAGGCACCTTTTTTACTATGATGCATCTAGATATAGCCGAGAGATGTTTATCGATATGCATTTAGTTTCGATCTGAAGCTGGTCGATGATAGGGTTGCAAGCCGAGGTCGTCTAGGTTGAAGAAGCGGTGGTGTTGATTTGCTTAAGGTAGATTATTTGACTATAATTGGAGATATAGAGTACTCTGTGCCCTACGTATGATTAATTCACTTAACCTTTTTTAGGGAGGTGAAGAATAGGGATGATATGAGTCTAGTTCCGGAAGAAGTGGCTTGGGTGCTTCCTACTATAGTGCCTTTTATTATCGGTTTGCTTGTTGGTGTCATAATAAAGAGGGCGCTGAAGCTGATTCTAGTAGTGATTGTGCTCATCGTGGTTCTGGCGGCTGTCGGGTATGTTCAGCTCCCCTCTACCGAAGAGCTGATGAAAGCAGCCCTAACCTACCTTCCTCTTCTTCAAAAAGAAGCAAGCCCTCTGATCAACTTCATACCGTACACTTCTCTTTCGTTTATAATCGGCTTGCTGATAGGGCTCTGGAAGGGTTAGGTGGTGAGGGAGACCTCAACCTCACTTAACCTACTTATTTTTATCTTCAATTCAGATCTGAGCTCGCTCGGCGTCTTAAACCTCCTCACAATCTTACCATTTTTTATCAAGGGTGTGAGTAGCCGGCACCACGGTCCCTCAATACTTCGCCCCCTAGGCACAACTTTATCTCTGAATGACCCCTCAAGTCTGTAGACCTCTTTAGCACCAGAAAGGTCTCCGCGCTTCGCCCTCGGTTTAAGAGCACCCGCCTCTTCTACCTCAACGATCTTTGCGTTAAAGTCTATGATGGGTGCTGCTGTTATTGCTGTGCCCACTCCGAAGCCGTCTACGATGTCCCTCAGCGCTCTGATTTCTTCTTCATCTATTCCGCCAGATACGACTATCTTCACCTTTTCACCCCCTCTTAAATCGAGCTCCCACCTCACCTCTTCGATGATTTTTCTAAAGTTTCCTCGCCTTGAAGTTGGTGTGTCTAACCTTACTCCCCACAGCCTATCTCCTAGGGTTTCGAGTGCGAGTATCGCTTCTGCCTTTTCGTCCCAAAGCGTGTCTATCAACGCTATTCTAGGTATATCCTCTGAAACCGCTTCATCGAAGGCTAACCAGGCTGCCTTCTGATCACCAAAGCAGAGTATTAGGGCGTGCGGCATGGTCCCAGCAGGTTTTACCCCTAGGAGCTTAGAGCCGAGGACGTTTGATAAGCCATCTAACCCAGCTATGTAGGCTGCTCTCTCAACAGTAGGTGCTAAGGCTGGGTGGGTTCTTCTGGTTCCGAAGCTTAGGACCGTCTTCTCTCCTGCTGCCCGTTTAACTCTAGCTGATTTTGTCAGTAGGGATGTGTTGGTGCAGATCAAACCTAGAAGAGGGTTTTCATATACCGCAAAGTCTCGGTACCGCCCCTCTATTCTTAAGACTGGTTCGTAAATGGTTGACGATGGGGTTGATAAGAAGATCTCAGCCTCCTCCATAGCGTAGACATCAATTGGCAGCCCCTCGAGCAGCTTCGCAGCCTCATAGATTCCACCAACCACAGCCCAAGGGTCGCTGTAAGGTAATCTTCGAGCATAAACTTCCATCACCACTCTTGGATTCAAACCTTTGACTTCAAGCGCTTTGACCGCGTTGATGAAGTAGATGTCTGTAGTCTCCGCTCTCTTGATCTCCTCCTCTTTAGCCAACCAGAAGGTTCTGTCGACTAGGTCAAGCTGCTCAACCATATCTGCCTCATAGGATTAGGCGTCTAAGATAAAAGTTACTCGTTCCTAAGTTGTGTGGCTGAATGAGGCATGGATCCGTTAAAGAAGCTAACTTCGCTCAACTTCGAGCAGATCGCTAGAAGTATCGAAGAATTCATCGAAAGGAAGGTTTCTGAAGCTGGCGCGTCTGGCGTGGTCTTAGGTCTAAGCGGGGGGTTGGATTCATCAACGGCAGCGTATCTTGCGGTAAGAGCCTTAGGTAAGGATTCAGTGCTTGGGCTGCTTCTACCTGATTCGAGGATCACCCCTACTATTGATGTTGAGGACGCTAAGGTTGTGGCTGCTGCTCTTGGCATCGAGACCATCTACATAGACATCTCGAGCATCCACCGTGCATATATGGAGTATCTGAAGCCACATAGGCTTGCTGAAGGTAATCTTAGGGCTAGGATAAGGATGTGCATACTCTACTACTACGCTAACTCGCTGAATAGACTTGTTCTTGGAACAGGTGATAGAAGCGAAGCGCTCATAGGTTACTTTACAAAATACGGAGATGGTGGTGCTGATATTCAGCCGCTAGCCGGACTCTACAAGACCCAAGTTAGGGCTCTAGCAGCGTATCTTGGTGTGCCTAAGCAGATCGTCACTAAGAGGAGTAGCCCTAGACTATGGGCTGGTCAAGAAGCTGAAGAGGAATTGGGTTTATCATATGAGGATATTGATAGGATACTCTATTATGTGTTCGACTTGAAGATGAATGTTGATGAGGTTTATCGAAGCCTTTGTCTGCCTCTGGATAAAGTTCGCTTTATATTGGATAGGCACCGAGCGACAGAGCATAAGCGGCAGCAACCTCCCTCCCCTACCCCATCAATTTAACTAAAGCTTCTAAGATGTACGCGAGCAGATCTCCGAATACGAGGGTGACTACGAAACCAGCCGCCATAAAAGCTAGTAGTGGTATGCCTGGTGTAACCCAGACCCCTTCTCTAGTTGTGAATTCTTCGTACGCTCGAAGGAAAGAGAAGTCAAACCTTCTTTTACCTTCTTCCTCCTTCTCCATCTGGAAGTAGAACTGTCCAGCTCTGCCCTTTGCTCTGAAGCCGAGTAGACACGCAAAGGCTTTTCTATAGATAGGCTCGTGCTCTAAGCCCTCGAATATCTTCTCTCCTCTAAATATGCGGATTAGATTGCTTATACCGTAGTAGATTGCGAGCGTGACTGTCAAGATCGTTGAGTTAACAAGCACTATGAGAGGTGTGAAGGGGTGTAGGATAAGGTTTCCGCTGAAGAGTGGAGCAAGTAGAGCGCATACTAAAAGAGCTTTAGCATCCGCACCACCATAGAAGCCCAAGAAGTAGAGCGCATACCCTAAACCACCAGCGAGCGCCGTTGAGACAAGATAGAGAAGGAGGTTGGGACTGTAGCCTATGAAGAGTTCTGTTGCCGTTAAGGCTACACCTAATACGCCGAAGATCCACCAGAGTCTATCGTCGACCTCTCGGCTCTTTAGATCGAAGTAGGCTGAAATGATGAACATGACCCCGCAGAGTGTGAGCCTTATCTCCAGCAGCACGTAAAGACACCACCTTGCTGTGCTTCAAATAGAGTATTTTTAAAGTATATGTATTGCAACTCCCTATAGCGCCCAGACATTGAGGGGGAAGTAGAGTAGAAAGGACGCTACGGTCCAGCCTAAGAAGACCGCTAGTATCGCCTCTTTAACCGACCTATCCACGTTCAGCATCGAGATACTCAAAGGTAGGCCTAAGGCTAGGGCTGGGAGGGTGTTTATGAAGTAGAAGGGGTATTCAATCCTATTGAAGACTAGGGACATTCCAAGTAGGGAGAGGTAGGTGCCGATAATCCATAGAAGTGTTAAAGCTAGCCCTTCATTCAGCCTCCTCTTCGCTACAAGATAGAGTGATAGTGGTGTGACGAGCCAAATAGAGTACCAGAGCGGTAGGTTGGTGACTCCACGCCAGTTTATCGGATACACCCTCTCAATCCTTGAGCCAGAATACACCCCATCGGTGTAATAAGTTATGTTCTTTACAACCTCAGCCCTATAGTATATCATCTCCCTCTGCTGAGTGGGTATAAACCAGTTCCACGGATAGTTTTCAGGTCCCACATCCGAGCCACTAACAGTTAGTCTAGAATGATATGTGAAGATGTAGCGCCAGTGCTCAAATACATTTGTAATGTATTCAGGCTCTCTAACCCAGGTTGTGGTGGTTGATATAACGGAACCCTCTGGTGCCACGACAACTACTACTTGGTTTACGAGCCTCTCTGAAGCAGAAGGTCCATAGGCTGAGATGTAGATCTGCATAGGTATTGCTACTGTTGCCAGTAGCACACCCGTAAACTTCAGCGCTTTAAAAATATCTTGAGTCGATGGTCGTCTTGTTTTTGCTAGGTGAAGGAGGATGAGTGTGAATAGGAGAAAGAGGCTGGTCTCTTTGCTGAGTATAGACAGCCCCATGTAGATGGCCGATTGGACGATTTTACGCTCAAGATAGTATTTGAAGGCTAGTATAGCGAAGAAGAGCGCAGGTATTTCAAGCAAGAAGAGGCTTGAGTGAGTGAAGAACATGTGGTCGAAGCCGAGATAAGCTGCTGCTAGAAGTGCTAGGCGCTCTGGGAGGTATCTGCGGACTAGGTGGTAGAAGGCGTAGATGGTTAATGCACCAAACACTATGATCATAATTCTCCAGCCAAAAGCGTTGTCTCCAAAGATCAACATACCTAATGCGCCCCAAGCCTTTCCTAGGAAGGGGTGCTCTATGTTGCTCGCCACACCTTGCAGTAGGTCTCTCGCAGCTTTGGTATAGTAGGCTTCGTCAAAGACAGGCGAGTTTGGTTGGGTTATTAAGAGGAAGTGAATGGCGAGCCAGATCAGAATAAGCTCCCTTAGAGTGATCGATGTTAGCGCTTTAGAGATTTTATCCATCGCCTCTTTAGATGAAGGCTAGTCTTATATAGCAATTTAGCGGAGATGTAAAAGGGTTAACGTTGTCCGACCTCTCTATAGATACGACGAAGGTTTCGGAGAAGGGGCAGATCGTTATACCCAAGGAGGTTAGGGATAAGCTTGGGTTGAAAGCTGGTAGCAAGCTTATCATTATTGCTACGAGCGACTTAATGATTATGCAGAAGGCTGAGCTGGTAGGCGAAAGAATGCGGGTTTGGGAGATCGTGAATAGAGCCAGAAGCTTGGCGGAGAAGCTAGGTCTTCGCAGACTAGGTCTCTGAATAAATGTAAGCAATCTTAACCGCTAAGTAAACTAATATTGTTTTACTCTAATAAATCAGCACATCAAGAGATAGTAATTGACCTAGCATGGGTAGAGTAAAAGCGCTCTTAGGTATATGGTTAATAGGATACGCCATCGGCTTCATAGCATACCTAGCGTTCCCAGCGATCGCAGACGCCTTAGCAGCTCTAATACCGTTTCTGATGAGAATAGATCCTAGACTAGTCGGAGCAACTATAACGGGGTTTGCGACTTCGCTTATCACGGTGGCGGGTGTAGCGGCTTGGGCTAAGCTGACCAAACCGAAGTACTAACATCTTACGCACCTACTACTATTTATACCACTTCCTACCCACTATTTTATGGTTGAGGATTTACTTCATAGTCGGCCACGAATTCGGCGAAAAGGTCGTAGGTAATCTAGTCAATCTACCAACTTTTTGCAAATCTTGTAATCTTGCTTGCGGATACTGTAGGCTAGGCTACGGCTCACACGTTCAAGATATCGTCGGGCTTCATCCCATCCCACCCAACCTACCGCCTTTCTTAGACAACCCAAACGATTATCTGCCTAACTCGCCCCCAAAGGCCGATGTAGTTATCCCAATAGGTATCCACCCAGACATATTGGCTGATATACCTTCAATCGTATCCAAATGTGAGGCTAAAGCCGTTATCGTACCTATTGAGAACAGGAACTGGTGCCCTCCAGCCCTCAGGGATAGGCTGCAGAATGAGCTTAACGCTCTTGGTGTCGAATCCGTCTTCCCTAAGCCTTTCTGTGCACTTGAGGAGGGCGGAAGCAAAGTTATCGACGAATTCATACGCAGATATTCTATCGGCAGACCGAAGCTCGAAATGGAGCTTGAAGGCTACTTTATCAAGAACGTTGTGGTTAAAAGGAGCGCACCTTGTGGTAATACGTGGTATGTGGCTCAGAAGCTAAGATTCACACACGTGAAAGACCTTAACCAAAACACCTCCAACGCACACCACGGCTACCCTTGCACAGCAAGCATGGATGTCGACCCAGAGTTAGGCGACACCATACTCCACAAAGCGGGGTATATCATTCGGCAGGAGGTGCATGCGGCGCTTCTAAGGGCGCTGGAGGCGAAGAAGCTCCCTCTCACATCAGAAGTGGAGGGTGTGCTGGCTGCGAGGAAAGCTTAGACTAGATCCAAATGGGGTGTTATCTAAGTATCTTAATCTGACTGTTTAAGAGAGCTTCTACTACCATACTTACAGCAACATCAACTTTAATATCACTAGGATGCTCACATACAACTCCTTCATCATTAAACTCACGCCGCCCCAACCCTAAACTTAAGCTCTTTCTCCAAGACACCCCCCTCAACCTCTCTAAAAAAATCCTCAGCCATCAAACCCCACACCCAAAGCAGAAATATGCCTATTAAAACAATCTCAAAAAGCCCTCTTCATACCCTTTCTGAGCCTAGCTATCACCTCAGAATGCTTCTCCATCTCCAAAAGCTTAGCAAACAATCATCACGCTTATCAAGCCTCTTCAGAACCTCGTCTAAAATATTAAACCAGCTACCGTTTACTTAAACTCCTCATCCTCCTTCAGCAACCTGATTAAACTCTTCTTCAACCTACTAAGGGATGTAAATCATATGCACATGAGCCACCAAACCCTATAAATATAGCGAGCTCAACAATAGAGCACTAGGCTGACGAAAGCATTAACCATCAACACTAAAAACTCAACTCATCAACCACGAGAAAGGAAAACGAGTCCTGTTTAAAAAAGAGGTTCTCCCATCGATCCCATCTAACAGCCAATATTTTCAAATAGTATGCTGCTGCATACTAAATGAAGAGGTGAGTATAGATCTGTCAGCAACAGCCTTTAGACGCTTCGCCGAAGAAGTAGTTACGCTAATCGGGAAGAGGGTAGCAGTCACAACTACATACAACAAGACCTACGAAGGAGACTTGATGGGTGTGGATGAGAACCTAAACATCATACTAAACAACATAACAGGTACTAAAGAAAAAGCCTTCAAGATAATCGTGAACGGAAGGTTCATCCAAGAAATCAGCCTGATCGAAAAACCCTTTGACCTAAAGGCCCTAGCAGACAGGCTCAACAAAGTCTTCCCAGGAATGGTCAAACTAAGAGAAGACATCGGCGCTATCATAGTGATGGAGAAGATAAAGGTCACACCAGAAGGCGTAGAGGGAACAGGACTAGCGGCAGAAAAAGTCAAGACCGTCTATGAACAATTCCTAAAAGAAATCAAACAGACACAACCTTGAGCAGAAGCCGCTTCGAGGTCAAAGCAACCGACCTCCTAGGTAGGGTGGGAAGACTCTATACTCCACATGGAGCACTAGAGACACCAGCTCTTCTTCCGGTAGTCCACCCACTAAACCAAGAAATCGACCTAGATACGATCAAAAGGATAGGCTTTAAAGCAGTGATGACTAACGCCTACATCACCCTAAAACGTGTAGGAGAAGAAGCGGCTAAAAGAGGCATACATTCAATAATAGGCTTTGACGGCATAATCATGACAGACTCAGGAGGGTACCAAGTGCTGGAGTATGGTGAAGTAGACGTCACGCCAGCAAAGATGACCATCTACCAAGAAGAAATTGGCTCAGACATAGCAGTAGTACTTGACAAACCAACAGGCTTCAGCAGAAACCGAGCCTTCGCAGAACAGTCCGTCAAAGAAACACTCAAAGCAGCCCAAGAAACAATAAACACGAAGAAGAGAGGTGACATACTCTGGGTAGGCCCTATCCAAGGAGGCCTCTTCATAGATCTGGTAGCGGAAAGTGCTAGAAAAACATCAACTCTACCTTTTGACTTATACGCCTTAGGAAGTCCAACTGAGGTCATGAGATCATACCACTACCGACACTTGGTCAAGATGATAGTAGCGGCTAAAACGAACATCCCCCTAAACAGACCTCTCCACTTATTTGGAGCAGGACACCCTCTAACGATGCCCTTGACAGTAGCCCTAGGCTGCGACCTCTTCGACTCAGCCTCTTATATTCTATACGCCAAAGACGACCGCTACTTAACACCAACCGGCACCCAGAAACTTGATGAATTAGCAGAATTAACCTGCCCTTGCCCAATCTGCACACAATACACAATAAATGAAATAAAGGCCTTAGAGAAAGCAGAGCGCATCAGACTCCTAGCCACGCACAACCTCTACCTCCTACACTCAGAGATCAAGCAGCTAAAACAAGCTATACTAGATGGTAGGCTCTGGGAGAGCGTAGCGCTTAAAGCTAGAAGCCACCCAAGGCTCTGGTCAGCATTTGAAGATTTCACCAAACATACTAACCTGCTAGAAGATGGCACACCCGTATTCAAAAAAAGAGCCATCTACTTATACACAAAAGAAGATCTGAAGAGACCAGAAGTAAAGAGAGCATTAGCGAGAATCAGAAGAGACTGTCATCCAAAAAAGAAAGGCACCCTAATCATATTCACTATATTAAGCGGAGAGAGGCTCCTAGCAACACCCTTCTGCAGACGCCTTCTGCAACAAAGGGTGGAAGACCATCAACTCCTTTACCTGTCGCCTATCTACCGCCTAATACCCGTTGAGCTCACAGAAATCTACCCTCTTTCGCAAACACTCTATCCAAGCAGCCTACACAACCTACCCACAAAAACCCTACACAAAGAAGCCAAGAGAATAATAGTGGAGGGAGGATACAAGCAGATCATAGCGGTCTGCCTAAACAAGCACCTACACACAAAGCTAACAACCCTAGCAAACAAACTCAACATTAAGCTACTAGACTACTGTAGAGAAGGCTCAAAAGGGCAGAACGATGCTGCTCAAGAAGTGCTGCGCACTATCCGCCTAGCATCTTAAGTGTAGATAGATTCACCAGCCTTACTCGCCCTAGCCTGAGCCTTCTGCAACTCAGATTCGATGATCTCAGCACCCCTAAGTAGCGTCGAAACATCAACCTCAAACCCATAGTACCTCGACAACACACTCACTGCGGTAGCGGTAGCCCTAGGATCCATACGCTCAGTAGAAGCATAAGCCAATATGGCGAAAGCCGGGTAACCCCTTGCCTCAAAGTAGTTCAGAAGAATCGCCACAGGACCTACTATAATGTGATCATCCTCCAAGACCTTCGCCTCCTCCAACTCCCCAATCGGCTTGTAGCTGGAGGTATACGCTATCCGATAAGTGGAGTCATCATACCTAAGATTCGAATCCAACCCCCCTACAAGCGCAACCTCCTTAAAACCAGACTGAATAATCCACTCCCCTATTGCTCTGAAGAACTCCACCTCAGAATCTTTATATGGAGGCGCCTCCACTTTTAAAATAGCAAGTGAACCCTTTCTGAAGACCTCATAGGGTGTGACCAACCTGCCCTGGAAAGTTGAGGAAATAGGTGCGATGAAATCAGAATCGAATACTACAACCCTCTCAGGCATAAGCCTCTGGATAAGATACTTTACCGTCCAGTACCCCGTAGCGCCTATGCCATGGAAGCCAGTGATTAGACTACAGCCATCGAACCGGGCATCAGGCGGGAACGCTCTTAATATCAACCAACCACCCTCCAGCGAAAGACTTAACTTACCACATATTCAAAAAGATGCCTATAAAAGGTAATCTGAAGATGGAAGTAAGGATCCTCGGCTCAGCAAGAGAAGTAGGAAGATCAGCCGCGCTACTGAAGAGTAGCAGCCTAAACCTCCTCCTCGACTTCGGAGTCTTGGTACAGAAGGAGATAGGCTTTCCAGTACATGTGCAACCTAAAGATGTAGATGCCATCCTACTGAGCCACGCACACTTAGACCACTCAGGAGCACTACCCCTCTTCTATCTAAGCAACGGGCCAAGAATTTACACAACACCGCTCACATTAGAGCTGACAAGGCTTCTCATAGAAGACCTTCTGAGAATCTCAGGCTTCTATCTACCCTTCGAATACATAGACCTACTTGAGATGATGAGGAAAACCATAACCGTAAGACCAGACGACAAAGTGAAGATCTCCGACTTTGAAGTAACCTTCTACGACGCCGGACACATACCAGGCTCAACCTCGATACTAGTCGAAGGAGAGGGGAGACGTGTCCTCTACACAGGAGACATAAACGATGAAGACACACAGCTCCTAAGAGGCGCTGACTACGAAGTAGGTGAACTCGACCTCCTAATAACAGAAAGCACATACGCAACCGAAGACCATCCACCTAGAAAAGTTGTTGAGGAGAGCTTCGTAAAATACGCTAAAGAGGTCGTTGAGCGCGGCGGCACACTATTCGTACCAGCCTTCTCGGTCGGGCGCGCGCAAGAAATAGCCTGCGTACTTACCTCGCATAACTTCCCCTACCAAACTTATATGGATGGCATGGCATTAAAGACCAACGAAATCTTATTCAGATACCCAGAGTATCTGCGAGATCCGAGAGCTTTTAGAAAGGCGATAAACAATGTGGAAGTAGTAACATCGTGGAAGCAGAGAAAGAAGATCGTCAACACACCATCGGTCATAATCTCGCCAGCAGGTATGCTTGTTGGTGGCGCAGCCGTCTTCTATAACCAGCAGATAGCACAACGAGAAAAAAATGCTATAGCGATAGTAGCCTATCAAGTGCAAGGAACACCTGGAAGAACCCTCCTAGAAAAAGGTCTAGCGCTTGTAAACGGCAGACCAACAAAAGTAAAGGCAGAGATTCGGAGATTCGACTTCTCATCCCACAGCGGTAAAAGAGGGCTAATGAATCTGATCCGTAAAGTTAAAGGTAATCCAAAGATCCTTATGGTTCATGGTGAAGAAGAGGCTTGTGTATACTTTGCAAAAACCGTCAAAGAAAACTTCGGGTTCGAAGCCTACGCGCCTCAACCAGGAGAAGCCTTTCAGATTTAAAAAAATAAACAATAAATACTGATTACAAAGATAAATGATGGTGGACTTGGCTAATTCTTTTGACACGGAGTGGACTGAGACTGAGTCTACTGCGGCTAAATCTTGGGGTAAAATCAAAATTGGAAGAGAGGCTATACTCTCTTTGCTAATATTTAGTGTAGTTTGGCAGATCGTTTCGCTCTTTACCCCACCTTATATCGTGCCTGGATGGCAGGTCATATTTGAAAAGATGGTTCACCTTCAGCCGCATCAGATCTATATTACAGTCGGTAGGGTTGTCCTTTCGCTGGTTGTCTCATTCGGTTTAGGTGTGCTTGGCGCTGTCGTCATGTACCTCTTTAGAAAGCTTGAAAGTTACATCTTACCGCTCATAAAACTGATTATGGCTGTGCCTGTAATATGCTGGATACTCTTTGCTGTATTATGGTTTAGTGCCGTAGAGTTTAGGATCTTTTTTATACTAGTTATAGTGTGTTATCCTGTCTTTTTAATAGATCTGCTTGATGCACTAAAAGGTGTGCCTAAAGACCTTAGAGATATGATACTTTCATTTAGACCAACCAAAACGCAATATATTGTGAAACTCCTTCTACCGGCTACTGTACCAGCCATCTTGACAAGCTGGAAGATCAACCTTAGTTTAGCAATTAGAGTAGTTACGATAGCTGAGCTGGTCGGTGCAGTATCTGGTATAGGCTTCGCGCTTAACATCGCTCAAGCGAACTTCTCAGTTGCTGAGGTGTTCGCTTGGACCATTGTTCTGATAATCATACTTCTGGCAGCACAAGTACCCGTTTCTTGGGTTGAATCTAAAGCTTTAAGGTGGCGTCTCTGACGAGTATAATCAATGTAGATTCGCTAAGGAAGATTTACGTTCAAAGCGATACTTCAACTAGAGTCGTAGCGATAGATAATCTTACATTCGAGATCAAGGAGCACGAAATCACTTCAATAGTAGGTCAGACAGGCTGCGGTAAATCAACCTTCCTTAACATAGTGATGGGCCTAGAAAAACCAACCTCAGGAAAGCTGACGGTCGATGGTATAGAGCCTTACAAAGACTTTAACAGTCTAAAAGGAAAGCTGGGGATAGTCTTTCAACAAGATAGGCTACTACCTTGGCGAAGAGCCCTAGATAATGTGAAGATCGGGCTTGAAGTTTTGGGCTATCCCCGTGAAGAACAGATTAAACGGGCTACGGAGTGGCTTGGCAAACTAGGTTTAGCAAACTTTCTAAACGCTTATCCTAGCGAGCTATCTGGGGGGATGAGGCAGAGAGTAGCATTAGCTCGCGCACTCTGCATAGACCCGAAGATTATACTACTCGATGAAGCTTTCGGGCACCTCGATGAAGTGACCGCTAGTAAGCTTCGTAAAGATTTCTTAGAACTAGTGCACTCAACAAAGAAGACCGCTGTATTCGTAACTCACCAACTCGATGAAGCAATAGAGATAGGCGATAGGATAATCGTCTTCGGCAAACCGGCTAAAGTGCTCGCAGATATAAGAGTCGACCCCTCGATAAAAGAGGATCAATATAAGACTCAGAAACTGAGGCGAGAAATTCAACAGATATTAGATAAAAATGCCTAGTTAAGTTACATTTCTATTCTTAAAGCCAAAACAAGTAAGAAATGTGCTTCAAAATACTTTAAGCTCACTGTACAAGCCTCGTGCCGATATATATACCAGTTTAGAGATGGGGTAGGGTCTTTCTAGTAGAGTCTAAAGACCAATAAAATGCGACACAAAGAGTAAAACATAAAAGTTCGATATCCTCACCACTCTTCTTAAGATTTATATACTAAAATTCCTTTTCTTTACGTGATGAAAGTTGATGAGTAAGGGTTATTCGGCTATTACGAAGTTGGAGACTGGGCTTGTCATTCTCGTCATAATATTAGCTGTAGTTGCTGGAGTCGGTTATTGGCAGGCAGCTACGGTAGCACCGGTTACAACGACAGTAAGTAGGGTTGAAA
>Ga0197143_1002031_pt1 | contig 15736 bp, 18 predicted proteins | sample GBS70_MetaG_FD_148603 | JGI IMG/M metagenome (GOLD analysis project Ga0197143, IMG submission 148603) | Sediment microbial communities from Great Boiling Springs, Gerlach, Nevada, United States - GBS 70_MetaG | ecosystem: Environmental > Aquatic > Thermal springs > Hot (42-90C) > Sediment...
GGGACTCCAGGAGCTCTCGGGTGAGCAGGCGCTGGCGTAGGGCCTCCACCCACTCCGGGTGCCGGTCCAGCAGGCGCATCAGGTCGTTGAAATCCCGCACCGTGAGCCCCATCGCCGCCTCCTCGAGCAATTGTATCATAACAATGATAGGCAGACCGTCTGGTCGGAGCGCGCCGTCTTTCTTCCGGGCAGCGCTGTGGCTCACATCCTCCTCCCGGAGGCCGTCGTGACGTTTTTCCGAGCGGATCGGCCGCTCATCCTCGCTCATCGGGGGGCCTCCCGGATCGCCCCGGAGAACACGCTGGCCGCTTTCCGCCTGGCCCTGGAGCAGGGTGCCGACGGGCTGGAGCTGGACGTCCAGCTCTCCCGGGACGGCGTTCCGGTGGTGTTCCACGATTCGGAATTAAGCCGCACCACGGATGGCCGCGGCCGGATCTCGGAGAAGACGCTGGCGGAGCTTCGGACGCTGGACGCAGGAAAATGGTTCGATCCTCGCTTCGCCGGGGAGCGGATCCCCACACTGGAGGAAGTTTTCGAGGCCTTCGGGGATCGGGCCCTTTACAACATCGAGCTGAAGGCCTTCGGGGTGCGGGATGATGGGCTGGTGCGGGCGGTGGTGGCGTGCGTTCGGCGCTACGGGCTGGTCCATCGGACGCTGCTTTCGTCCTTCAATCCGCTGACCCTGCGCCGGGCCTGGCGCTTGGCGCCGGAGATCCCCCGTGGGCTTCTGGTGGATCTCGATCTCCCCCTCCCGTTGCGCCGGGCCTGGCTGGCCTTCCTCGTCCCTCACCAAGCTCGCCATCTCTCGTTCCGCATGATCGATGAGCGAACGGTCTCCTGGTGTCGGCGGCGTGGCCTGGCGGTGGTGGCCTGGACCGTGAACGACCTCCAGGAGGCGGAGCGTCTGATCCGCCTAAGGGTGGACGCCCTGATCACCGATGATCCAGCTCTCCTGGTCCGTCTTCTTGGGGCGCAATGAACCTCTTCGACGTCGGGAGACCGTGCTACAATGCGGGATTGTGATGAACGAACGGAGGAAGGCGCGATGATCCATCTGGACGACCCGGTGCGTTTACGGGCGCTGGATGCGGGCCGGATGCTGGACCTGGTGGCGGATCTGCCTCGGCAGCTTCGGGCGGGCTGGGAGCTGGCGATGGCGGTGCCGTTGCCTTCCGGGTGGACGGCCTCGGCCTTCGATGGGGTGGTGATCGCCGGGATGGGCGGCTCGGCCATCGGGGCGTCCCTGGTTGCCGCCCTGACAGCCGGGGAATGCCCGATCCCTGTCACCGTGGTGCGGGATTACGCCCTGCCGGCCTTCGCCCGCGGCCCGCGGGTTCTGGTGATCGCCTCCAGCTATTCCGGGGAGACCGAGGAGACCCTGGAGGCCTTCGAGACCGCCCGGCGGCGAGGATGCGCCCTGGCGGCGGTGGCGACGGGAGGCCGGCTGGCAGAATGGGCCCGGGCGTGGGAGGTCCCGCTCTTCCGGTTCGAGCCGGTCGGGCAGCCTCGGGCGGCCTTAGGCTATTCTTTTTCCATCCTCCTCGGCCTGTTCCACCGGCTGGGCCTGATCCCGGATCAACAACCCGCCATCGATGAGGCAGTTGCCCTGATGCAGGAGGATGTCCAGAGGATGGCTCCCGAGGTCCCGGTCGTCCAGAACCCGGCCAAGCGGATGGCCGGGCAGCTGATCGGCCGCCTCCCTGTGATCTTCGGGGCCGGGCCCCTGGCGGAGGTCGCCCGCCGCTGGAAAACCCAGATCAACGAGAACGCGAAGGCGGCGGCGGTCTTTGAGGCTCTGCCGGAGGCGGATCATAACACCATCGTGGGGACTGAGTTCCCCGCCGAGCTGCTATCCCACGTGATGGCCCTGTTCCTGACCGCGCCTGCGGATCACCCGCGCAACGCCCTGCGGGCTCGCATCACCCGGGAGATTTTCATGAAGAAGGGGGTGAACACGGATCTCTTCGTGGGGCGAGGCTCCAGCCTCCTCGCCCAGGCCTTCTCCCTGATCCTGCTGGGGGATTTCATCAGCGTGTATCTGGCCCTGGCCTACGAGATCGATCCATCGCCGGTGCAGGTGATCGCCGAGCTGAAGGCCCGCCTGGCAGGAGGCTGAGCGCATGCCGCAAGGATGGCAGGAGGTTGTCCCCGGCATACGGATCCATATGGGCCGGCTGCGCCGGGCGGCGCGCGCCCTGGGGCTCCAGGTGATCTTCCTGTTCGGCTCCCGGGCCCAAGGCCGGCCTCACAGGGCCAGCGACGTGGATCTGGCGGTGCGCGCAGCTTCCCCCCGCTGGCGGGATTGGCGGTGGCAGCTCCGGTGCATCCGGGAGCTGGCAGAGGCTGTGGAGGGCGCGGAGGTGGACGGCGCCTTCCTGAACCAGGCTTCCCCGGAGCTGCTCTGGGAGGCGTGTCAGGGCATCCTCCTCTATGAGGACCAGCCCCTGCGGGGGGCTTCCCTTCATTCCTATGCGTTGCGCCTCTATGAAGACCACGAGAAGCTGCGCCGCGCAGCCCTCCGCGCGCTGAGGCGAAGCCATGGCCGCGCGAAAGCCTCACGGCGTTCTGCTCGCTAAACTTCAGAACCTCGAGGCCTATCTCCAGGAGCTGGAATCCCTGGTGAGGATTCCGCTTGCTGAGTTCATGGAGCGCCCCTACTACCGACGGGCCGCGGAGCGCTTGATCCAGATCACCGTAGAGGACGCCATCGATTGTGGAGCGATCGTGTCGGATCTGCCGGGAAAGCCCATCCCCGTAGCTTCCCGTGAGGTGTTTGTTCGTCTGCATCAGACCGGCGTTTTGGGGCGCTCGCTGGCCCATCGCTTCCAGGAATATGTGGGATTACGCAATCGGATCATCCACGACTATGACCGGATAGAGGCTCCGCTCGCTTATCGGGTCGGGCAGCGGTTGGTGCGGGATGGCCGTTCCGATCTGGATGCCTGATCGCGTTGGGTCCATGGGCGGATCCGTTGATCCCTGCCATCGGCGTGAGGCAATCCATCGAGTGGATCGCCAAGACGCTTTCTCAGGAGGATCCCATGCCGCAGTATGATGTGGTGATCATCGGAGGCGGGCCGGGGGGGTATGTGGCGGCCATCCGGGCGGCCCAGCTGGGCCTGAAGACGGCCCTGGTCGAGCGGGAGCATCTGGGCGGCATCTGCCTGAACTGGGGCTGCATCCCCACCAAGGCCCTGCTGCGCAACGCCGAGGTCATCGAGCTCCTGCGCCGGGGGGACGAGTTCGGGTTCTCTTTTGAGAACCTGAAGGTCGACTATGAGGCGGCCTACCGCCGCAGCCGTCAGGTGGCGGACCGCCTGGTGCGGGGCGTCCAGTTCCTGATGCGCAAGAACCGCATCGATGTTTACGAAGGGGAGGGCCGTCTGCGCTCCGCCAACCAGGTGGAGGTCCGCCCCACCCAGGGGGCGGCGGTGGGCGGCCAGCGCTTCGAGGGCGTCCTGGAAGCGAAATACATCGTCCTGGCCACCGGGGCGCGGCCGCGGCTGCTGCCCGGCCTCTCCCTGGATCCGCCCCGGGTGATCACCTACCGCCAGGCCCTGGAGCTGAAGCAGGTCCCCCGTTCCATCGTCATCATCGGCGCGGGCCCGATCGGCCTGGAGTTCGCTTATCTCTTCCGGGTCTACGGGGCGGAGGTCACCCTGATCGAGATGCTGCCGCACCTCGCGCCCCTGGAGGACGAGGAGATCAGCGTCGAGCTGGAGAAGCAGTTCACCCGCATGGGGATCCGCTTCATGACGAACACGCGGGTGGAGGCGGTGCGAGCGGCGGGCGAGGGGGTGGCCGTAGAGGCCGGCGGCCAGACCCTCCAGGCGGAGACCGTGCTGGTGGCCATCGGCGTCCAGCCGAACACCGAGGACCTGGGCCTGGAGGCAGTGGGGGTTCAGGTGGAGCGCGGGGCGGTGGTGGTGAACGATTTCCTGCAGACCTCGGTGCCGAACATCTACGCCATCGGTGACCTCACCGGGAAGCTGGCCCTGGCCCATGTGGCCTCGGCCCAGGGGATCGTGGCCGTCGAGCACATCGCCGCCCGGGAGGGGAAGGGGCCTATGCCGCCCGCCCTGGATTACCTGGCCATGCCTCGTTGCACCTACTGCCGCCCGCAGATCGCCTCCATGGGGTTAACGGAGAAGCAAGCCAAAGAACAGGGATACACCGTGAAGGTAGGGAAGTTCCCCTTCCAGGCCAACGGCAAGGCCCTGGCCTTCGGGGAGCACGCGGGGTTCGTCAAGCTGGTCGTGGACGCCAAATACGGGGAGATCCTGGGGGTCCACATGATCGGCCCGGAGGTCACCGAGCTGCTGCCGGAGCTGGTCCTGGCCCGCACCGCGGAGCTCACTCCCGAGGAGATCATCCGTGCCGTCCACGCCCATCCCACCCTCAGCGAGGTCCTGGCCGAGGCGGCCCACGCGGCCCTGGGGGCGGCCCTCCACATTTAGGGGGAGATCCCCTCAAGGGAAAGCGGGGGTGGGCGGCTCGCATCGCCCACCCCCTTTCGATTCAGAGGACGTCCACCACCACCTGCGCGCCCACCATCTCCGCGTAGGCCAGCAGGGCGCGCACCTCCTCATGCGTTTCGGGAAAGGCCATCCCGTCCGGCCCATGGATTCGCCCGCTGCGGCGGGCGATCCGGTCCGGAAGGCCCTGGCCGGCCGCGTGATGAAGCCGGATCTCCGAATCTGCCCAGATGAGCGGATGAGGGGAAGGCGGGAAGGCGAGAGCCCTTCTTCCAGCGTGCAATCCCGGAGCGGGGTTCCCGGCCCGAGCTGCTCTTCCAGGAACTCCAGGGCGGCCGGAGATAGGGGGACGGTCACCGAGCGTTCGCCCCACTCGTTCCAGCGGCGCATTGAAGGCTCCAGCGAAGAAGATCAGGCCCATCTCTCCGTTTCCCCCGCGCCGCTATGCGGCGCGGCTCTTCCCGTCCAGAGGCCAGTCACAGGAAAGCAGCAAAAAATCTCCGCAGCCGCTCGAGATCTTCCAGGCCGGATTGAAGGATTTCGTAAACGATCCGGCGATCCACCTCCATGTATTCATGGACCAGGATATTGCGAAACCCAATCATGCGTATCCATTTCTCTTTCAGCTCAGGATCCAATCCAGCCCGTTCAGTCAGAATCGCTGGAATGTCGCTATACCATCGAACTTCCCCCAGGCTGAGATCAGCGATGATATGGTTGCCCATGTCCAGGAGGGCCTCGATGGCGAGCTGCAGAAAGCGCTCCGCGCTGCCATAGCGCTCGGGGTCCTGAATAAATTCCTCAAAGCGGTAGCGTCGCAGACGGCGCAGGATCTCCAGGTATTCATCCAGCTTGCGAAGTCGACGTTGAAGAACTTCCGGTCGAACCATGGAGGATCCTCCGTTTGTAAGCCTCCCGCTGCACCCGCAGGTAGGGGACGAAATCCAGATACTGGCGCACAACGCGGGAGAAGAAGGCCCCGGGATCGAAAGCATCGGTCCGGTAGATGATCCGATTGTGGCGGACCGCTTCGAACTTCAGGAGGATATCCTCGGTGTCCAGGAACACCACATCGACCCGGCAGAAGCCGTGGCGGGCGAGGTCGGCCAGCAGCGATAGAAGATCCGGCCGCGGGGACCCCTGGCGCACCAGGACGGCCAGATCCAGGTCGCTCTCCGCATGCAGGCGGCCCTCGGCAGCGGAGCCGAAGAGATAAACCGCTTCGATCTGGGGATATTTCCCGAAGATCTCCGCCAGGCGATCCAGATTTGGAAAGGGGGCGCTCTCCGGACGATCCGGCATGGGTTTTCCCTCCCCGGGATCCGACATGGCCATTATAGCGAATCGCTCCCTCGCCCCAAACGGGCAGGTCTGACCCTGGCCGTTCGAGGGAGGCGCAGGCCCGGAGCTCGCGGGATGCGGAAAGCGGCAGGACCTGCCAGCGGATATCCCAGAGGAGGAGGAAACGATGGACCGGGAAGAACGCGATCTGCTCGTGGCGCTCTTCGAGGCGATGGCGGTGCCGTTGCCTTCCGGGTGGACGGCCTCGGCCTTGGATGGGGTGGTGATCGCGGGGATGGGCAGCTCGGCCATCGGGGCGTCCCTGGTTGCCGCCCTGACGGCCGGGGAATGCCCGATCCCCATCACCGTATTTAGGGGGGATCCCCTTCGCGGGAAAGCGGGGGGTGGGCGCGGCGAACCGCCCACCCCCCTTTCGATTCAGGGGACGTCCACCACCACCCGCACATCGATGTCCACCGGCCCCGCTCCGTTGTTCCGGAGCGTGATGTAGCTGCAGCCGGCGAACACGTTTCCCTGCGGCCCTTTCCACATCCGTTCGACGCCTTGGGCGTTCACGGTCCACACGATCCCCTCGCCGTCCCCGGCGGTGACTTTCCAGGAGAGAGTGAGGCCGAAGCCGGCGCACGCCGGCTGTTCGGTGTAGCCGATCATCGCCGCGATCTCGTAGCCGTCGTGGGCCCACGACGCGCCACCGTCCAGGTGGAGGTGGAGGCACCCCTCGGCCGCCCGGGTTGTGAAGGGGGCGTTGGGCCCCGGGATCGGCGGGGCGGCGCATGAAATGCCGAAGGCAGCTGTCGGGGTCGGCGTCGGGATCAGGGAGGGGGTGGGCGATGGAGCCGTCGTCGGCGTGGCCGGGGCCGGTGCCCGCTCAACCGCCACCTCTTTGATCGGGGTGGGCGTGGGCTGCTGGCATGCAGCGGCCAGCCCGGCGCTGAGAAGCAAGAGCCCCATCTTCCACTTCCCCACTGGCTCCTCCTTTCGCTTCAGGGTTTCAGGCCGGCCGGGGCCGCTCACTCCCACCGGAAGAACCGCGCGGCGAGCAGCCCGCCGGCCACACCGGTCACGATCAGGAAGGCGAGGTCCCCAAGGTGGCTCCCCAACGACCCTCCGGCCCACAGTCCGCGCATCAGGGTGACCACGTGGGTCAGAGGAAGCCATGCCGAGATCCGGCGGATGGACTCGGGCAGGATTTCCAGTGGCATCCAGGCGCCGCCCAGGGCCATCATGGGGAAGGCCAGGATCATCCCCACAGCCTGGGCGACCCGAGCGGTGGGCGCGAGGCTCCCCACAGCCAGCCCCAGCCCCAGGAAAGCGAGGGTGCCCAGGGTGAAGCCGACGAGGACCCCCAGGGGATCCCCCTCGAAGCGCATGCCGAATAACAGCCGCCCCACGAGGACCAGGGCGATCCCTCCGAGGAGGGTCACCACCAAGTAATCGCCAGCTGGGTGGTAAGGTAAACCGCGGGAGGCAACGGCGTCGCCTGGAATCGGCGCAGGACCTTCGCCTCCCGCCTGGCGGCCATGCCGATGGGGACGGAGATCAGCCCGACGCTGTAGATTTTACGCAGCTCCTGAACCTCGATCACCGCGCCCATCGTCATTCACCTCCCGCTGAAGAGAATGGGGACCAGCAGGTCCACCCAGATGTTGTTGAGAAAGTGCATCAGCATAGGCGGATAAATGGAGCGATAACGCAGATACAGCAGGGCGGGGAAGAAGGACCAGAAGAAGATATAGAGGACGAGGCCGGGCCCGATGGCGCCGTGATAAAGGGCGAAGAGAACGTTATGTAGGAGCAGCGCCCCGAGACGGCCGATGCGTCCTTCCAGGGCCGGGAGCACATATCCCCGGAACATGGTCTCCTCCGCCGGGGGGACCAGGATCAGGCCGGCCAGGGCCGCTGTGGCGAATTCCGGGATGGAGGCGGGCTGGATGAAGCCCCGTTGTGCAGGATCCCAGTAAAGGGGGATGCCGAGGGCTTGCCGCAGGACGTCGAAGGGCAGCCAGATCATCGCGGCCGCCCATGCCCCCAGAACGGCCAACCCGATGGCGTCCGGGGAGAGCCTCCCCCGCCATCCCAGATCCGCAAGGCCGATGCCTTCCCGACGGAGGATCCACACAAGGGCCCACGCGGTGGCAGCGGCCCACAACGCGTAGAGCAGCACGCGCAACAGGGCCGGATCGTGGATCCCAAGGGCCAGGGTCGCTCTCTCCGGAGGGAGACCCGCGGCGCGGAGGCCGGCGAGGGTCAAGGAGGTGGCGATGACGCTGAGGAAAGGGAAGAGAAGATAGCGACGCGGAAGATCGGTGCGCATCTTTGCACCTCCCGGTCTCAGGGTCGTTCAGCTCGCCGCAGCGCGGCGGAGCTCGCGAAGCCCCAGGGCGGCCATCGCCAGACCCATCAGGCCTTCCAGGGCGAAGGCGAGATCCGGCCGCCCGGCGAAGAGGGCGAGAAGGGGAACGCCGAAGGCACAGAGGATGCCCAGCGGGAAAAAGAGGGGGACCAGGACGCCGGAGAGGAAAAGGCCGATCCCGATGGCGTAGCCCCAGAGGGCGGTGGCCGCTCCAGCCGGGAGAGAGGCCGGGCTCAGGCCGGCGATCAGCACGGCCATCCCGCCCATGAGGATCCCCCACGCCCAGCCGATCTTGGGGGCGATGGCGACCCGCAGGGGAGGCATCCCCTCCAGCCGTCCCTGACGAGCGGCGACGGAGTAGACCGCCCCAATCCCCCCGGCCGCCGTCAGCAGGACGGTGCCCAGCGTCCAGTAAGGAGAGCGGGTGAGGGTCCAGATCACGGCGGCCAAGATCCCCGCGATGGCCCACACCAGGCCGGCCGGGAGGATCCCGGCGAGGGGCGCGGTAGCCCCCCAAAAAGCCACGTAGAGGGTAGGGGCCCAAAAGGAGCGGCCGAACAGCAGATCCGCGAAGATGTTGAAGGCGGAGTAAAGGCCGAAGGCGAGCATGTAGTGGGCGAAGTGTCGGACTTCGGACCGTCCCTTCATCGCGATCAGCCGCAGGATGTCCACCGTGTCCAGCAGCTCCTGAATCGCCTGATCATCCGTTCGCATCCGGACCTCCTTTCCACTCCACAGGGTAGAGCAGTCAGCGCCGGGCGCGTGGGCCGGGCTTTTTCAGGGACCGCAGCAGGGCGGACAGGCGCTCCAGGTATTCCCACAGCCGGCGGCGGCCCTCCGGGGTGAGGGTGTAGGTGGTGCGGGGTCGTCGCCCCACGAAGGCCTTGTGCACCTCGATGAGCCCGTGCTCCTCCAGCACCCGGAGGTGCTGGGCCAGGTTGCCGTCCGTGACGCCCAGCTCCCGCTTCAGGGTCCCGAAGTCCAGCTCCCCCGCCTGAAGGAGCAGTGTCATGATCCCCAGGCGCACCCGCTCGTGGATGATGGGGTCCAGATCCAGGATCTCCATAGGCCGTTATCGCATTCCGGGGCTGTCCGAATATGCCGGCCGGGGAGGGGCTCCCTCCGCCCGCTTTCCGATCGCCTTCAGGCTCAGCAGGGCCACGACGCCGATCTCCTTTGCAGACCAGTTTACTTTGTTAATGAAAAGCACTTTGTGTAGCAAAGTGTAACGGACTTCCCCGATCCTGTCAAGAGGGACGTTTCGGGCCCGCGGCCGGGGATGATTCGCGGACGTGACCCTCCTGACGGGCCTTCTTCCTTCCCGCGCTTTGGCGCATGGGGCGGGGTGTGTTACGATAGCCATGGCATTTGCTTCCATACCCGAGGAACATGGAGGCGGTGCAGCGATGACGCGGTCCGATCCCTTCGGCGCGAAGGCGACGCTGGAAACCGCGGCCGGAACGGTCGTGTATTACCAGCTCAGCCGTCTGGCGGAGCAGGGCGTAAGCGATCCCTCCCGTCTGCCCTTCTCCATCCGGGTCCTTCTCGAGAACCTCCTTCGGCACTGCGACGGCAGCCTGGTGACCGAAGAGGATGTCCTGGCCCTCGCCCGCTGGGCCCCTCGGGATCTTCCGGATCGGGAGATCCCGTTCATGCCCGCCCGGGTGATCCTCCAGGATTTCACCGGCGTCCCTGCGGTGGTGGATCTGGCGGCGATGCGCTCCGCGGTGAAGCGCCTGGGCGGGGATCCCCGACGGATCAACCCCCTGGTCCCGGCGGATCTGGTGATCGATCACTCCGTCCAGGTGGATTTCTTCGGGACGGAGCTCGCTTTTTACCTGAACGTGGAGAAGGAGTTCGAGCGCAACCGGGAGCGCTACGCCCTGCTGCGCTGGGCCCAGAAAGCCTTCCGGAACTTCCGGGTGGTGCCCCCCGGCACCGGCATCGTCCACCAGGTGAACCTGGAATACCTGGCGAAGGTGGTTCAGACCCGAGGGGTGAACGGGGAGGTGGTGGCCTTCCCGGACACCTTGGTGGGCACGGATTCCCACACGACGATGATCAACGCCCTGGGCGTGCTGGGCTGGGGCGTGGGCGGCATCGAGGCCGAGGCGGTGATGCTGGGCCAGCCTTACTATATGCGCATCCCGGAGGTGATCGGCGTCCGCCTCACGGGCCACCTCCCCGAGGGCGCCACGGCCACCGACCTCGTCCTCACCATCACCCAGCTCCTCCGCAAGAAGGGGGTGGTGGATAAGTTCGTGGAGTTCTTCGGGCCCGGGCTCCGCGCCCTCAGCCTGCCGGATCGGGCGACCATCGCCAACATGGCGCCCGAATACGGCGCCACATGCGGGTTCTTCCCCGTGGATGAGGAGACGCTGGCGTATCTGCGGGGGACCGGGCGGGAGCCGGATTTGGTGGACCTGGTGGAGCGCTACACGAAGGCCCAGGGCCTCTTTTACGATGGCCAGGGGCCGGATCCCCTCTATACGGATGTGGTGGAGCTGGATCTGGGGGCCATCGAGCCCACCCTGGCCGGGCCGCGGCGCCCCCATGACCGGGTGCCCCTGCGGGAGGTGAAGCGCCAGTTCTGGGAGAGCATCGCCTCCATGTTGCCGCCCCTGAACCCGGCTCAGGCGCAGGCCGTCGGCCGGCTGGAAGGGGAGGGCGGGGTGGTCGCGCCCGCTCCCGCGGCGACGGCGGCCCCCTCTGCCCCCGCCATCTGGGTGAGCCTGGACGGCCAGACGGTGACCCTGGGGCACGGCGCCGTGGTCATCGCGGCCATCACCTCCTGCACCAACACCTCGAACCCCTCCGTGATGATCGGGGCCGGGTTGCTGGCCCGCAACGCGGTCAAGCGCGGGCTGATGGTGAAGCCCTACGTGAAGACCAGCCTGGCCCCCGGCTCGCCGGTGGTGGTGGATTACCTGCGTCGGGCGGGTCTGTTGCCCTACCTGGAGGCCCTGCGCTTCCATCTGGTCGGGTTCGGCTGCACCACATGCATCGGCAACAGCGGCCCGCTGCCCGAGCCCATCGCCAAAGCCATCCGGGAGCACAATCTGGTGGCCGTCGCCGTCCTGAGCGGCAACCGCAATTTCGAGGCCCGCATCCATCCGCTGGTCCGCGCCAACTACCTGGCCTCCCCCATGCTGGTGGTGGCCTACGCCCTGGCCGGCCGCATCGACATCGACTTCGAGCGTGAGCCCATCGGGTTCGACCCCAACGGCCAGCCGGTCTTCCTGCGGGACATCTGGCCCTCCCCGGAGGAGATCCAGGGCGTGATCCGCGAGAGCCTGGACCCGGAGATGTTCCGGGCCCGCTATGCCCGCGTCTTCGAAGGGGATGAGCGGTGGCGGAGCCTCCCGGTCCCGGAGGGGGATCTCTATGAATGGGATCCGGATTCCACCTACATCCAGGAGCCGCCCTTCTTCCGGGAGTTCTCCCTGGAGCCTCCGCCGCTGCAGGACATCCGGGGAGCGCGGGTCTTGGCCGTGCTGGGCGACACCGTCACCACCGATCACATCTCGCCCGCCGGCAGCATCCCGGTCAACAGCCCTGCGGGGCAGTATCTGATCGCCCGGGGGGTTCCGCCGGCCGACTTCAACACCTACGGCGCCCGGCGCGGCAACCACGAGGTGATGATCCGCGGCACCTTCGCCAACATCCGCCTGAAGAACATGCTGGTGCCGGGGACCGAAGGGGGCTACACGGTCTATCATCCCACCGGAGAGCGGATGACCATCTATGAGGCGGCGATGCGCTATCAGGAGGTGGGGATCCCGCTGATCATCCTCGCCGGCAAGGAATACGGGAGCGGCTCCTCCCGGGACTGGGCGGCCAAGGGCACGGCGCTGCTGGGGGTCAAGGCCGTGCTGGCCGAGTCCTTCGAGCGGATCCACCGCAGTAACCTGGTGGGGATGGGCGTGCTCCCGCTGCAGTTCCGCCCCGGTGAGAACCGGGAAACCCTGGGCCTCACCGGCTTCGAGATCTACGATATCGAGGGGATCGCTCAGGGCCTGCGGCCGCGCCAGGAGGTCATCGTGCGGGCCCGGCGGGCGGACGGGACGGAGATCGCCTTCCCGGCCATCGCCCGTCTGGACACGCCGGTGGAGGTGGAATATTACCGCCACGGTGGGATCCTCCCCGCGGTGCTGCGGCGGATCCTCCAGGAGGCGTCCTGAAGGGAAAGCCGAAGGGGCCAGGCTCCCACATCCTCGGATCTCAGGAGGTTGCCATGGATGAGAAGCTGGCGCAGCTCATCGAAGGTCTGAATCGGGATCTCAACGCCGAGCTCAACACGATCATCCGTTACATCCGCCATGCCAGCGTCCTCAAGGGCCTGGCCGGCCACGAGGTGCGGGAGCTCCTCCAGAAGGAGGTGATGGACGAGGTCAAGCACGCGATGTATCTGGCCGACAAGATCGTGGCCCTGGGCGGAATCCCTCGGGTCCAGCCCCAGGCGCCCACGGAGGTCTCCGACTGGCGGGGCGTGCTGGAGGATTCCCTCAAATTCGAGCTGGAGGCGATCGCCGGCTATCGGGAGCGGGCGGCCCAGGCCGAGGCGGTGGGGGATATCGGCCTGAAGGCCACCCTGGAGATGTTCGCCGAGGACGAAACCCGGCACAAGGAGGAGATCGAGCGGCTCCTGGGCGGGCCAGCCTTTTAGCGGTCGGTGAAAACCAGGCGGGCCCACAGGGACCGGGCTGCGAGCGCGGTCCGAAGGGTCGGTCCATTCCACGATCCCCATCGGGAGCAGCGGCAGGGGCGACCCACCGGGTCGCCCCTCCATCGCCTCAAATCGCGCATGATGATGTGGATCGAGAAAGCTGAAGGCGATTGGAGAACCAGTGCCCGGGAACTCCGGGCCCGCAGGCACCCGAATTACGATGCAGCCTGCTTCCATGCCCAACAAGCTGCGGAGAAATACTTGCAAGAAAACAGAATATTCTTTCCAAAAGCCAGGAACAGGCCGTTGGGGTCCTGGAGCGCCTGAGCGGATCGATTGAGGCGCAAATGGGGTTGGCTCGTTGGGTGGTCGGTCATCGGTCGGTCATCCGCCTGTTGGAGCGCCAGCGGGCGGAAGGGCGGATCGCCCACGCGTATCTGTTCACGGGTCCGCCCCATGTGGGCCGGCGGACCCTGGCCTGGGCGTGGGGGATGGCCCTGTTATGCGCTGACCCGGATCCCCCCTGTGGGTCCTGCCGGTCGTGCCGTCGGATGGAGGCCGGGCATCATCCCGATGCCCTGTATGTGGCCCCGGAGGGCAACAGCCTGAAGATCGATCAGGTCCGTGAGGTTCAGCGGCTGCTCACCCTCACCCCGGTGGAGGGGCCTTATCGCATTGTGCTCTTCGATGAGGCGGAGAAGATGACCACGGAGGCGGCGAACGCCCTGCTCAAGACCCTGGAGGAGCCGCCCTCGTATGCGGTGCTCATGCTCATCGCGCCCTCCCCTGAGTCCTTGTTGCCTACCGTGGTCTCCCGCTGTCAGGTTCTCTCTCTCGATCCTGTTCCGATCGTTGAGATCCGTCAGGCCCTGCAGGCCCGCTGGGGCGTCCCGGCGGAGCGGGCGGATCGCCTGGCGCGGCGCTCCGGAGGGCGCCTCGGATGGGCGGTCCAGGCGGCCCATGACCCGGAGGTAGCGGCCCGCTATGAGGAGCGGATCCGCCGGATCCATGAGCTGCTGACCCGGGGACGATGGGAGCGGTTCCGGTTCGCCGAGGCGCTGGCCGGAGAAGAGGAAGAGACCCGCCAGGCCTTTCTGGAGGCCGCCATGGCATGGTGGCGAGATGTCTTATACTGCGCGGCGGGAGCCGCGTTGCCCCTGATTCACGAGGAGGACCGCCAGCGCATCCAGCGGGTGGCGGAGCAGGTGGGCCTGGCGGGCGCCCGGACCGCGCTGGAGGCCACGCGGCGGACGTGGAACGCCCTGCAGCGCAACGCCAACGCCCGCCTCGCCCTGGAGGCGATGCTCCTGGACTGGCCCTTCCTTCCTGAGGAGGATTTTGGATCGGATCCCATGCCGGCTCCTGCGCTCTCGTCGGATGTGCCGGGAGGCCCGCCGTGAGCCGTCGCAGAGCGCTCCCCGGCCTCCTCTTATTGCTCCTGTTCGCCGAGTCCAGCCCCATGCGCCCCGGTGGGTTCCCTCCGGCGGACGTGGAGAACGCGCTCTGGTATGTATGGAGTCGCTACACCCCTGCCATCCCATCCCGTGCCCTCGCTTCCCCTTCGATGGGGGAAGATGTCCAGGCCGGACCGCATCGGGTCTATCTCCCTCTGGTGATGCGTGCGCCTTCGGCCGCGCCCGAGTTCCGCGCCCTTTGGGTGACGCGGTTTGACTGGACGCGGGCGGATGGGACGTGGGCGCGGCCGGAGATGCTGGTGGCCATCGCGGATCAGGCGGCGGCGGCCCGCTTCAACGTTCTTCTCTTTCAGGTTCGTGGGGTGGGGGATGCGTATTACGCGCCGGGGTATGAGCCGTGGGCGGCTCGTTTGACGGGGACGGTGACGCGCACGCTGGGGGTTTCACCAGGGTTTGATCCGCTTCGGGTGCTTCTGGAGGCGGCCCATGCCCGGGGGCTTCAGGTTCACGCGTATGTCAATGTGTATCCGACCTGGCTCTGCGGGGTGGGGGCGCCTCCGGACGGCCTGAACCCGCCGCATCCCTTCTGGACTTTCTCCCGGACCAACGGGCGCTCGTGGAGCGCGTGGCGAGTGTATGATGCTTCGGGCATGCCAATGAATATGATGACCTGTGGCGGTTACCTCTGGGCCACGCCGGCGTGGTCGGGGGTGCGGGATCACTTGCGGCGGGTGGTGGGGGATCTGATGCGCCGCTATGATCTGGACGGGGTGCATCTAGACCTGGTTCGCTATCCGGGTCGGGGCTACTCCTATGATCCGTTCACGCCTTCCTTCAGCAGTTCGGCGGAGCGGGCGGAGTGGCAGCGGGAGCAGGTGAACGCCATGGTTCGGGACCTCTCGGTGGTGGTGAAGGGAATACGGCCTCAGGCCTGGGTGACGGCGGCGGTGTGGGGGGTTTATCGGAACCGGTGGGGCTGGCCGGGGTTCAGGGAGGGCTATTCGGACTACTATCAGGATTCCCAGCGCTGGCTGCGGGAGGGATGGGTGGACGCCATCATGCCGATGATCTATCCGGCGGGGCCCTCCGCGAACTGCCCGGACACCACGGTCTGGACCCTGGATCGTTTCCGCATCCTGGTGGCGGATTTCCTGGCGGACGCCGGCGGGCGCTATGTGTTTCCAGGCATCCACGGGGGCTATGCCTGCTTCCAGGACGTCCTGGACCGCATTCAGGCGGCCCGAGCGCTGGGAGCGCGGGGGATGGCGATCTTCGCCTACGGGCCTCTGAGTCAGCGGGGCTACTGGGATGAGCTGGCCACCCAGGCCTTCCCGCAGCCCGCTCCCGTCCCGCCGTTGCCCTAAGGGGGCCGAAAACGAATTTCGGCTTACCGCAGGGCTTGCTCGAAGGCCGCCCCGCATCCGCGATTCCCGTTCCCGGTTGTGGACAGCCTCTCATCCGCCCTTCATGAACTCTTCGATGGCCGTGCGACTGATGCGATAAGTGGTCCCGATCTTGCGGGCCT
>Ga0197143_1002032_pt1 | contig 15735 bp, 12 predicted proteins | sample GBS70_MetaG_FD_148603 | JGI IMG/M metagenome (GOLD analysis project Ga0197143, IMG submission 148603) | Sediment microbial communities from Great Boiling Springs, Gerlach, Nevada, United States - GBS 70_MetaG | ecosystem: Environmental > Aquatic > Thermal springs > Hot (42-90C) > Sediment...
ACTAAAAATGCCCTTTCTTCATCCAATTTTACCTCATTTAACTCAAATCTCCAACCCCCCTCCCCCTGGTAACGATGTCCGGGTGTTTCTACATTTACAAAACTTGACTTATTGGACAAGTCTGGTAAAAGAATAGAAAACTAAATGAAAGGAGGTGAAAAAATGAAGAAATACGCAATATTTACAGTAGTAGCAACCCTTATTCTTTATGGAGTGGCGAGCGGGGCTATCATCAACACAGCTCATGACCTTTCAACAGGAAGCACATACTATGGCGCTGGTCTTTCCGGTTCAAGCGAGCAGATATGTGTTTTCTGCCACACCCCTCACTTCCCAAGCGAGTACCCTTACACTACACCTCTGTGGAACCACCAGCTCTCTTCCCAGACTTATTCTAATGTTTACACATCTCCTACGATGAATAACTATACATCATCTTTTGAAGGATCAGATGTGACTTCGCCAGCGAGATACTCATCTCTGTGTCTCTCATGTCACGATGGCACGGTGGCAGTTGATGCCCTTTATAACATTCCACAAGACAAAGAGGGTACCGCCGGGCAAGGTCCTGGCAGGGTGGGACTTTCTCACAGCAAGTTCAATGCAGACGGAACTCTCAAGAACACAGAACCAGGGTACATAGGAACTGACCTCAGCTATCACCATCCTATTAACATGACCTATGATAACACTCTCGATCCAGGTTTGAATGCCCCGGATAATCACTGCTGTGTAGATCTCTCAGGTGCCCAATGTAATGTCCCACTTTACAGCACCGACTGTGCTACTACGAGGGGAACCGTTCAGTGTTCTTCCTGCCACGACCCTCATGACAATACTATAGCTCCATTTGTAAGGGTATCTCTTTCAGATAGCCAGCTTTGCACGGTTTGTCACAATAAATAAGGGATATATAGGAGGAGGGATTGCCTCCTCCTCTTTTTTTAGTTTTGATGTCATGAAAAAAAAAATTATATTTATATTTTTTATTATAACAGGTTTAATAAAGAGAGGAGAGGGGAGTTTTGTCTACGGAGGGGGCGGAATAAGGGCAATTCCAGATCAGCCAATAATTGCGAAGAGTTTTTCATTTGACCTTTGGAGCAGGTTTTCTATAGATAAGGGTTATAAAGAAATTTTACCGGGTCCGTTTTCTATTTCTCTCGGAGGTTCTTATGGATTGACATTTTCAGTTTATGGTGATAGTAGCGGAAAACCGTCTTTTTTATATCAGGGAGAAAGCTATAACATGGGCTTTGGAATTTTGTGGACCTTTGTGCGAGAGAAGAGAAAATTACCATTTTTTGGGCTTTCTTTCAAAGCAGGAAGTGTCCTTTCGGGGTGGGATACAGAGTATATATTTTATACAGGAAAACATGTGGGCAATTTCGTCATAAGAGGGGGCGGAGGATATCTAAATGTGATTGATACTACATATTTTCCGCGTTCAAGTGCACTCTTGTTTTTATCCTCTGATTTTAGAGTCTCCCACAGATGGAGGGTTGAAACAGAAGTTTTTTCTGTGATGAATATGGAAAAGAACATACTCCTTCTTAGCAGTGGAGTCAGGTATTTTATTACTCCCTATATCTCACTGGGATTTTACGGGGAGGGCGGATTAACACCTTCTTCGCCGGATTTTTCAATTTTTTTAACCTTACGCCTTTCCACTCACAAAGAGGGGGAATTTGATACAGACGGAGATGGAATACCGGACATCTATGATTTATGCCCTGAAGAAAAGGAGGACAGAGATGGATTTGAGGATGATGACGGATGTCCTGATTATGATAATGACAGAGACGGTATTCCAGATGAAATTGACCCAACACCATTTGGTGAAAAAGAGTGGCAAGAAAGGAAAAAATACAAAACTCCTGTTCCTGAGATGAAGATAAAAGGTCCATCAAGTTTTTTGAGAAAGCCTGAGAAAAAGATAGCACATTTGTTTTTTCAGATAACTCATAAGGGAAAACCAATACCAGGAAGAATTTATATTAATGAAAAAGTGCACGAATATACACCTGCAAAAGGAATGTTGAAAGTGGAAGTTCCTGAGGGAGAACATATTATAAAGGCGGTAGCGAAGGGCATGAAGCAGAGGAAAAAACTCGTGAATGTAAAAGTTGGCGAAACTTTTTATTACAGATTTGAGATGGAAAGAATTCCTTATGGAGCAGTAATGATAAAAGTTAAAAATTATTTTGATGAGGATATAAAGGATGCTCTGGTTTATGCCTTATTGAGAGGAGGTGTAAAAAAAAACTGAAGATAAAGAATGGATATTTTTTTGGAATTTTTAGCAGGGGAGAGAAAAAATTTGTTGTAGAATCCCCAGGATATGCTCCCCATGTTTTCAAAACATCTATAAAAGCAGGAAAAAAAAAGAAAATAGTAGTAAGACTTGTTAATAAGGGCTATTCATATATCACAGGCGCTGTATTAAAGGACGAAACCCCTATTCCTGTAACATTAGTTTTTAAAAATTCTGAACTGAAAGTTATTCCATATAACCCATCTGTTAATAAGAGATTCTCAACCCTTTTAAAAGAAGGGGAATACGTGTTGATAATTCTTGATGGAAGAACAATTCTTAAGAAGTATCGCTTCAACCTGAAAGAAGGGAAAAAATACAGGTTGAGAATACAAATAAAATGAAAAAAGCTATTTCGTTAATTTGGATTTTATTTCCTCTTGAAGTTTATTCTTACTATTATCTTGGGGGCAACTTACAATTATCTTATAATTTTTACGGAGGATATTTTGAAAAAAATTTTCTTTCTTCCTTTGAGGAGAATGTATTTATCAGCTATTCAAGCCATATTTATGACCCCCGATTTCTAATTTTCCAGATAGCCCCCTATATTGATAATGAAAACTTTCTCGGAGGTGACAACTGGAACAGATTAAATACGGGAGTCACACTTTCAACAATTCTATTTCAAACGCGTCCCATCTCCAGCAGGCTTTATTATGGAATAGGCTACAACAGGTGGACCATATTAGACGCGACTTATAGCCGTGTTTTTCAAAGATATGGTGGAATTTTAAAATTGAGAATATATGAATTTCCCCCCATGACAGTTTATTATCATAGAGCCTTTGATTCCCAAAGGGACGATAGAAAAAGCGGCGGTTATTTCAGGGAAAAATTGGGCAACTTTAATATCTTCGGAGAATTAACCAGAAATTCAATAAGGCATGCCGATAATAAAATTGTGCACACATATTTTCAGTTTTACAATACTGCTAACATAACCAGGGATTTCTCTTTTTACAATACATTTCAGATAGGAACTATTAACGATGAGTATAGAGCGGATTTTATAAATATAAACAATACTTTGATATATACATTCAATCCGAATTTGAGTTTAAATCTACTTCATGGATTCCAAAAGGAAACTACGGATGGAACAGAATCAAGAAGTGATTCGGGAAACGCTTATCTTATATGGAATGCCTCAAGGAGACTTTCCTTTAAAGGAGGATTTACCCTGATTAGAACCACGGTAAAAGATAGTTTTGGTAGCAAGAGTGATATGGAAAGTGTGCTCGGAGAAGTTTATTACAGAGAGCCTGCCATAACCATTTTCTCTCCATCTATGAGATTTTCCGCATCTGTTGGAAGGACGCATAGATTTCAGCACGGTTATTCTAAAACAGGAACCTATTATGCACTTGGGGCAGGAAGTTATGCTACATTTTCTGTCAGAAATATATTTTTTATAACTCTTGGGGGTGATTATGGAATCACTGAAAATCCGGCAGAATATACAGAAAGGATAGATTCAATAAATGCGTCTGCCAGATTGAGAAGTAGAAGTTTCACTCGTCATTCAATATTTTTTGAAAATTACACTAATTATTCAAAGAACACCTTTTATAGAAGCAATGGAAAGGTGGTGAACCAGATTATATATTCGGAAGGTGGAATCTCTGCTTTCATTTATGAAAGGTTTTTATCCTCAACAGGATTAGGATATAGAAAAAGCGAATCAGATGGGAGTTCTTTAAAAGATCTTTATCTTTATTTAAAATTTTCAGGGAGAATAATAAAAGGTATGACTTTCTCAACCTTTATACTTGTTGATATACCCTCAATGAAACTTAGTTCCGGAGGTTCTTTGGGAGCGTCTATTTCTTACAGAATAAGGGCCCTTGAAACTGGTTTTTCCTATGAACACTTTGTGGTGGATAGTACAGACAGGTTCAGAGGAATGGTTTACTTGAGGAGATGGTTTGAAGGATTCTTCTAAGATGAAGAAAGTTATAATTTTAAGCTTTTTAATATGTTGCCACTGCGGATACAAAGTAAGTATAAAGTATTCTGAAAGACACGACTTGACATATTTTCCTCAAACCGACAGATTTTCAATAGTTTTTTTGTATTCTTTTTCTAATCTAACTCAACTTGGCTTTGAACCAAAATTTTTCACAAAGGTTTTTAGACTTTTAGCCGGAAAAGAAACAGAAAGTGAACTGATTGCTCCAATGGGGATTTGGAGTGACGGAAACATGATAGCTGTTACGGACATTTCGTATAAAAAAGTAGTAATATATGATCTGAAAAAGGGTAATGTTAAAGAAATTTCAGAAATAAATGGGATGCCTTTACTTTGGCCTGTAGGAGTTGCTATATGTAATCAAAAAATTTATGTTACTGATTCTGCGCGTGGTAAAATTTTTGTTAACAGTGTGAATAATTTGAAGTATCTAAAAGAAATAGACATGAAAAAACCTACTGGAGTGGCGTGTTACGGAGATACAATTTGTGTATCTGAAACCGACGCCCATAGAATTGTTTGTTTTAAGGAAAATAAAGTGATGGAAATTGGTAAAAGGGGTGAATTGCCAGGAGAATTTAACTACCCAACCTACATTGCCTTTGATAGGAGGGGATACCTTTTCGTTGTAGATGCTTTAAACTTCAGGGTGCAAGTTTTTGATCAAGCATTTTCTTTTGTTCGTCTTTTCGGTGAACAGGGAGATGTTCCCGGTTTTATTGCGTCTCCAAAAGGTATCGGTGTTAATTCAGAGGGGTACATTTTTCTCACTGACGCCATTATGGATATTGTTCAGATATTTGATGGGTTCGGAAATTTTGTGGGATTTATAGGAGGAACAGGGTCAGAAGAAGGAAGGTTATATTTTCCTACAGGATTGTTTGTGGATTTAAAAGAGACAGTATATGTCGCAGATACTTATAATAGTAGAATTAAAGTATATCAGTGTAAAAATAAAATGGATGTGCCATGAAGAAAATTTTCAGGATTATTTTAATTTTTTATCCTTTTACATTGTTCGCAGGTATAAAAGATACCATGCACAATCTTTCTGCGTCAGGCCCTGGACCAGTCAAGGCGGTTGAAGAAAAACAAATTTGTATTTTCTGCCATACTCCACATCGCGGAGTTCCGGGAACGCCTCTCTGGAGCAGAGATATATCGTATCAAGAAGGTATCCAGTATAAAATGCCTTCCAGAAGCACTCTCAGCGTTAAACCCGGACAACCAACCGGCGCTACAAAGCTGTGTCTTTCTTGTCACGATGGCACAGTTGCTATAGGGATGATAAGACCCCGAAAACACCCCATAAAAATGACCGACCAGACAGGCAAAATTCTTTCTACTGAAGGTAGGTTTCTGCCAGGAAAAAGGGGATATATTGGGACAGACCTTTCTGGTTCTCATCCCGTTTCAGTGAAGGTTGACGATTCGGTAACGATGATGAGAGAAGCAAAAGGGTTATCTCCATTAAAACCTGTGTCTCAGATGAAAAGCGACCCCGACGGGGTTAAACTTGACAAAAATGGCGAAATCCAATGCACCACATGTCACGACCCTCATGATGATAGAAACTATGCTTCCAGTAGGATTCATTTCTGGAGAAAGCCGAGGTGGAGTGATGTTTGCGTCGTCTGTCATGACATTTAAATTTTTAGTTCTTATCCTGCTTTCCTTTTCCTCTTCTGACGCGAGAAATATAAAATCTCCCTGTATTCACATGGATGAAAAGATTTTTCCGAAAGGATGCGGGACATGCCATAAAGGACATGGAGTTCCCGACACACCCATGTTACCTTTAAAAGATATTAATGCTTTGTGTTTTAAATGCCACGGAGATAAAATTACCTTACTAAACTCTGAAAAGGAGGGATTGGTTGTTTTGAATGAGACAAAAGATTTGAAAAATATAAGGTTGGAGTTTGAAAAACGGTTTAGCCATAGAAAAGTAAAATGCACTGCATGTCACCATCAACACAGGATGAAGAGAAAAGTGGACACAGAGTTCTCTCGTTATAGAAAAATTTCACCTTATGACGGCAAAGAATATGAGTATGAACTATGTTTTAGATGTCATTCATCCTCAAGTATGTCTACCCATGGAGTTACAAAAGATATTAAGAGTAAGTTTGAAAACATCTTTGGGTCGTCTCATCCTTTGCTGAGAGAAAATAATGCGGAAATGGAATTTTTCACTTCTTTAAAGGATGAATGGAAGAGTAGAAAGTATATAGAATGTTCCGACTGTCACGGCTCTGATGACTTAACAGCATCTGAAGGGGTTCACGGCTCTACAAATCCATTTATCCTGAAGTTTGAGTATGAACTCCGAAGCGGAAATCCAGAAGGAGAAAGGACATATCGTTTATGTTACAATTGTCATGAAAGGGAAAAGGTTTTAAGCCCCCAAAGCTTTCCCTATCATATAAACCATGTAGTGATAGGAAAAATCTCCTGCTATGAATGTCACGATGCTCACGGTAGTTCCGAACCTCACCTTTTGAAATTGGGTAAAGCAAATCCAAACATTACCCCCTCATCTTCTGGAAAAATTGAATTTATAAAAAAAGGAGGAAGACATGGGAGATGTTTTCTTAAATGTCACGGATTTGACCACAACCCAAAGGAGTATTGAGATGATAAAAAGGAGTTTGATAATGTTGATAAGTCTTGTATGGTCATTCAACGCTTATGGAGAATGTTTGAAAAAAGGTTGTCATAAAACTATAGATGCTTTGAAAGCGCTGCATACTCCTCTGAAGGAGGGAAGTTGTGAAGACTGTCACACAAAAGCCGATAAGCACAAGTTTCCAGTTAATGTCAGAGGTAGAAAGCTCTGTCTTGGATGTCATGAGAATCCAATAAAAACCGGAGAATTTCCCCATTCCGCAGTGTCCGACGGAGAATGCACTGACTGCCATAATCCTCACGGTTCTGTTTCTAAAAAATGGAAAAACTTGAAGAGGAAATTTCCAGAACTTTGTTACGAATGCCACGGAAAATTTGATGGAGACTTTTTACATTCTCCTGTTATAACCGGAGATTGTGTGAGGTGTCATAAACCGCATTCTTCCTCAAATAGAAAACTACTCGTCAAAGAAGGTAAAGAACTCTGTTTTATCTGCCATTATGACGACCTTTCTGACAGAGCTCACATCCATCCAGCCATTGAAGAAGGCTGTATATTCTGCCATCTGCCTCATTCAGCGAATTTTTCTAAACTTCTCTCCGATAGTGAAAAAGAAATATGTTATAAATGCCATGAGAGCAAAGAGGGTGAAAAAGTAATACATCTGATATTGAAAAAGAAAGGATGTTCGCCATGCCACAACCCTCACGGTTCCGATTATCACAGACTGCTTCCATCTTTTATAAATGACCTGTGCTCAAAATGTCATAAAAATCAAAGTGATGGGGCGCACATATTTCCAGGTATTAAAAGGCTCCATCCAGTAATGGGAGTAAGAGATCCCTCTACTCAAAAAGCTCTTACATGTGTAAGTTGTCATAATCCCCATTCTTCTCCCAACCCAAACCTCTTCTATGAGGGTGAATCAAAACTGGACATGTGTAAAAAATGTCATAAGAAGAGTTATTTAAGATGAAAGGATTTTTTGGAATTTTAACATTTTTGTTCTTTTTAAAGGAAGTTCCTGAAATTATTTTTAAAAGCAAAGAATTGCCTGCCGCAGTTTTTAGTCATAGAGTTCATGCTGGCGTTAAAAATATGGGATGTGAGTTTTGTCATACCGGAAAAGTTGCATTTTCCTCAAAAGAGAATAAAAATTGTATAAGGTGTCACAATGCTAAAAAATAAACCTGTGCTTCTTTTAATACTTATGAGTTGTATTTTTTTAAAAGAGGGAAATTCGCAAGAGACTTTGGTGTGGCCCCCTCCTCCTGATAAAGGGCGGATAAGGTATTTAATGGAGTTTAGAGGAAGGGAAGATGTAGAACCTCCAAAAAAGGATAACTGGTTTATAAGACTGCTCGTTGGTCAGAGAGAGAAGAAAGGACCGAATTTCTGGAAACCCCATGATATTTCAACCGATGAAGAAGGTAAAGTTTATGTCACAGACACCGGATATGGAAGGATATTCGTTTTTGATTTTAAAAATAAAAAGTTTTCTGTGATAGGGGAAAAAGGTCCTTTTTCTTTGAAGAAACCCATCGGCATCTCTGTAAGTGGGAATTACATTTATGTAGCTGATTCTAAGCTGGGTAGAATAGTGGTGTATGATAAAAACGGCAATTTTGTCATGTCTTTGGGAATGCCTGGAGAACTCATAAATCCCACTGGTCTGGAGATAGACGCAAAAAGAAAAAGAATATATGTGGTGGATACGAGAGCTCACTGCGTGAAAATTTTTGATATGGAAAAAAATGAAAAAATTGGTGAATGGGGAAAAAGAGGGACTAATCCCGGAGAATTCAACTTTCCTACACATATTGCAGTAGGCGAAGATGGGAAAGTAGTTGTATCTGATACTGGAAATTTTAGATACCAGATGTTTTCCCCTGATGGAAAATTTCTGATTGCACAAGGTGGACCAGGAAGCATATTCGGTAAATTTGCCCGTCCAAAAGGTGTAGATGTGGACTGGAAAGGAAGGGTTTATGTTGTTGATTCAATGTTTTGTAATTATCAGATATTTGATGATAAAGGACAGCTTTTAACATTTGTGGGGGATTGCGGAGGAGGTCCCGGAAGGTCTATGGTTCCTGCCGGGATTCATATTGACAGAAAGACACGGAAGATCTATGTGGCGGACCAGGGAAACGCCTCTGTAGATGTATATGAGTTTTTTGCTGATGATGACTAATGAAAATGGATTTTTTGTGGTTATTGAAGGAATTGAGGGGGCGGGAAAAACAACACAGGTAAAAATTCTTGAAAAGAGGCTGAAAAAAGAAGGTTATGATGTTGTGAGAACGAGGGAACCCGGAGGAACATGGCTTGGAGAAAGGCTGAGGAAAATTTTGCTCTATTCCTCACAACATTTGTGCAGTAAAGCAGAACTCGCCCTTTACCTTTCAGCAAGGGCTCAATTTATAGAGGAAGTAATAAAACCGTCTCTCAATAATGGAAAAATAGTTATTGCGGACAGATATGTTCACTCCACCATTGCATATCAGGGATATGGAAGGGGACTCCCTGTTTCAGATGTTAAGAAGATTTCGCTATTTATAGCAGGCGATGTCATGCCCGACCTCGCTTTTTTGATTGATGTTCCCCCTGAAATAGGTCTTAAAAGGGTTAAAGGTTTTGATAGATTTGAATCCCTTTGTATGGATTTCCACAGAAGGGTGAGAGAAGGGTATCTTAAAATTTCAAAGGAGAAGCCATTTAGTATGAAGGTAATAGATGGAAGGATGAAAATTGGTGAAATCTCTGAGGTCATATTTAATCAGACAATAAAAGCTATAAAGAAAAAACATGAAGCTCATAGGGCATGAAAATGCGGTTTCCATTATAAAGTCATTTGTGAAAAAAGGTAAAGACTCTGACGCCTATATATTTTGTGGTCCAAAAGGAGTGGGTAAAAAAAAGGCAGCGAGGCTACTAGCTATTTCTCAGGTATGTAAAAGGGGTGAAGTGTTAAATCCCTGTTTCTCCTGTGATGATTGCAGGAGGGCAGTTAATAAAAATCATCCATCCATTATAGAGGTTGAACCTCAAGGACTTTCAATAAAAAGAGAGATGTTGAAGGAAATTCTTGAGGAACTTCAATTCAAACCATATTCTGGAGAGAAGAGGTTTATAATAATTGATGATGCAGAGGAGTTAACATTGAAAAGTGCAAACATGCTTTTAAAGACCATTGAGGAACCTCCTAAGGGTGTTTTCATTATCTTGATTACAAGCAGTATAAGGAAAATTCTTCCAACAATAAGGTCAAGATGCAAGCATGTTTACTTCGGGCTTTTAACTGATAAAGAGGTGGCTGAGGTTTTTGAAATGGAGGAGGTTCCAAAGGATGAGGTTTTTATAAGTCTTGCAGACGGAAGTCCAGGCACAGGCATCTCCCTCATGAAAGAATTTTCAAAGGATATTCACATTTTTGATGAGATATTAAACATGATGAAAATTCCGTCAATAAAAAAGGTTTTAGAACTTTCTGAAGCCCTCGCTGGAAAAAGGGAAGAATTAATTGACCTGCTTGAGCTCTTTAAGCACTGGCTGGTAAGGTCTAAAATTTATACCGACCGCATGAAAAAGCTCTCTCTTGTTGAAAGGGTGGATGTAGCCTGCAGGGAAATCAGGATGAATGCCAACAGGTCACTTACTATAACTAAACTCCTCATTGACCTTGTAAAACTTTCAATTTAATGGACCGCCCTTCTTTCCATTTTAAATCTGAACAAAGGTGCGGGAAGTTGTGAATTGAAAGTCTCCCTGATATAATAAACAAAAAAAGGAGGTAGGAGATGGGAAAGATAGATTATAAGGCGTGGAGTTCAAGCAAAACGGCAAAAGCCAAACTCAATCCAAAAATTTTTGCAGCCAAAACGGTGGGAGAACTTTTTTCTCTTGCTTCAAGAATATGGCCCAAAAAGCCTTACCTCATATTTGCCCCTACTGGTGAACAGTTTTCATACTTTGAATTCCATTTACATTCCATGAAGTTTGGAGAGGCCTTGAGAAATCTGGGGCTTGAAAAGGGAGATAGACTGGCTTTATTCATGAAGAATTCTCCCGATTATCTCGCCTGTATCCTTGCATGTGCAAAACTTGGTGCCATACAGGTTCCTGTGAACTGGTATTATAAGGAGAAGGAACTCCAGTATATCCTTTCAAACTCCGAATCAAAAATTTTGATATGCGATGACGACTTACTTCAAATCGCTGAAAATGTGAGAGATTCTGTGCCTACACTTAAAGTAATTGTTCCAACCTCCGAATTGAGAATGAAAGCGGAAAAAACTACCGGCAGATTAAGGGGTGTGAGAGTTAGTCCCAAACACCCATTTGCTATAATTTATACCTCAGGAACAACTGGCATGCCAAAAGGAGCAATCCTTTCTCATCACTCTTATGTTCTGTCTGCAAAAGCAATTGCTCTATGGCCTGTAGAAGATATGGAGAGTGATTACACCTGCCTTCCCTTATTTCACATAAATGCGCAGATATATTCCTCGTTGGGGATGATGGTCTCGGGTAAAACCCTTATCCTCTCTGACAGATTCAGCCCCCAAAAGTTCTGGGAAGAAATAAAAAAGTATAAGGCTACAGCCTTTAATGCTCTCGGTTCACTTATGCAGCTTCTTTTCTCCCTCCCCCCCTCTTCTTCGGATAGAGACCACTCAGCAAAATATGTGATAGTGGGAGGAACGCCAAAAGAACTCTGGGAAAGCTTTGAAGACAGGTTTGGAGTAACTGTTCTTGAAGGATACAGTCAAACAGAAGACCCTCTACCTTTTCTCAATTATCCCTCAAAAGAGGGAAGGGTTGTGGGTTCATTCGGCATTCCGGCATTCTGGGACTTAGGACATGAAGCAAAGGTTATCGGTGAAGATGGAAAGGAGGTAAAGCACGGGGAGAAAGGGGAATTAGTAAGAAAAAGCCCATGCACAATGCTTGGGTACTGGAAAGATGAAGAGAAGACCAGGGAGACAGTGGTGAATGGATGGCTTTACAGCGGTGATGTGGTCACCAGAGATGAAAGAGGTTTTACATTCTTCGTTGAGAGAAAGAAGTTTATAATAAGGAGGTCAGGCGAAAACATTGCAGCGTGGGAGGTTGAGGCGGTAATAAAAACTCATCCATCAGTTAAAGATTGTGCTGTCATCCCGGTTCCAGACCCGATAAGAGGTGAAGAGGTCAAAGCAATTATACTTCCAAATGAAAAGGCTAAAAAAATTGACCCAAAAGAAATAGTAAAACATGTGGGGAAGGAACTTGCATATTTTAAGGTGCCGCGGTTTATTGAAATAGTCTCATCTCTACCCTATACCCCAACAGGAAGAATTAAGAAACACGAACTTATTGCAAAAGAAAGGGAATTAAAAAACCATGGCTGGGACAGGGATAAAGAGTATCCCCTGTGGAAGGAAGAAATAAAAAGATGAGTAAGTTTCGTTTAAAAGCTTTTTATCTCACCTATGCCTGTTAGATAAAAGGAAAAGAGAAACCTTGAATATTTTTTATAATCTGTGTAATAGGTAAACCTCACTCCCCAGCACCTGCATGGATTATCATAAGATAGATTGTATGTGCTTGATACAAGTGTTGATTCGTGTATCTTCCTATCGGGTTGGAGGTTTAATACAAATTTTGCATTGAACGAAAGGAGCCTGTGAAGAATTATGGTCGGAGAGATACTCATACTTTTTATTCTTTGAGCCACATCTTTCCTTCTGTAACCAAAGTATCCCGCTGAAATACTGTCCCCTCTTTCGTCTCTAACATAAAATCCTGAAAAAATATAATCTTCTCCTCTTGAATGCTGCCCATCTGATTTTATGCTTAGAAAGGAAACGGGATAAAAAAGAATTTGATATCTCATTTTTGCTTCCGAAAATTCCCCTTTTTCTATCCATATATGCGCATTGGTGGGCATATTTAAAATCCTTATGTAATTCTTAATACCCGATTTTATAAACCCCCCCCTGGAATAGGGTGTAAAGTAAGGAATAGTCAATGACTCAGGAAATGTGTGGGAAATTTCAAGAAATGGTTTCAGTGTATGAAAAAAAATTCTACCCCTTTTTTCTATTGCAATAGCAAAATAGGCTCCGTTATTAACACCGAAATTTTTCTCATCGGAAACTCTGAAAAATGGAGTAGAAGAAACCTCAAGCTCTAAGAACTCTGCTATTGATGGCGTTAAAGATATTTCAGGAAAAAATCCGAATTCTCTTTTAAACCTTCCTTCGCTTTCAAATATGTAATTCCTGAAAACCGCATCCCATCTTAAATGAAGATATTTTTTTATTGTGAAATCATAAATTGTCGTTCTTATACCGGGCATAACCTCAGCATCCCTTTCAGGATTTGACAGGTTTTCTATATACCTTCCCCATATAACACTCCCTGTGTAGTCTCCTCTGTAAGAAAGATAAGCCTTTGATTCAATTTCTGGAAGATATCTTTCCTGAATGTAATTTCCATAATCCATCATAAATTTTCTATCACCGGGAAGTTTTCCATCAAAGGATAATGAGAATTTTCTCCAGTTAAGCAAAGAACTTCCTTCCAGAAAGAACCTCTGTTTATTTTTATGAAAAACATCAAGAAAAAATTGTTCATATTCTGCCTCAAAAAAATAACTTCCCTTAATCTCCATGTATCCCTCGTATGGAATTGCATATCTGAACACTCCCTTTCCTCCAATTCCCCTGTTCGTAAGTATATCTCCCTCAATAGTCAAATCCTTATCCTCCCCCATAGTGATAAAAAATGGTTGATAGAATTGAAAACCGTCCCTTTCCGAATATCCCATTTTTGGAAGCAAAAACCCTGTCTTCCTCTCCCTCACCACAGGGACAGCAAGATAGGGAAAATAAAAAAGGGGAACATTTTTTACGGAAAAAGAACCTTCTTTTATTATGAACCAGTCATTTTTCAGCTCCATTTTCTTCCCTTCTACGCTCCATGATGGTATTCTGTCAGGGCACCTGCAGGGAGTAAAACTTCCGCAGGAAATTTCGTAATTCATCTCTTTTTTTCTTTTTATCTCCTCTGCCTGGAGAGAATACACCCCCTTTTTAATCTCAGCCTTTCCACTTATTATCCTCCAGTTTTCCGTTTGGACATCATATTCAACCTCATCTCCTTCAATCCATTCCTCTCTCGTTTTTAGATAAAATCCACCGGTTGCAAAAACTTTTTTTTCTGACTCATCATAAATTGCCAGAGGAGCATTTATCTCAAAATTCTCCCCTTTAAGGGTGACATCTCCTCTGAAAAAATAAATTTTCTCTTCCGACGAATAGATATATTCATCCGCATATATAGTTACCTTCCCTCTAAATTGAATTCTTTTCTCTCCTACTGGCTCAATTGTAATAAGAAGAAGGATTAAAAATCTCATTCTATATGCAGAATTGAGCTACCCGAATCTGCTATGAAGGATATTATCCTCCTAAAATTTGAAATAACATCAAGATGGATGGAACTCGTTTCAACGGTTTCTTTTAACCCAAATTTTAACCTTTCCAGATGTCTGCTGACGAGTTCGTATGTGAAATTGTATAATTCTTCTTTTCTCTTTACTATCTCAGTGGCTATTTCTTTATTAAATTCTGAAAGTGCTGAACACATAAAATGAAAATAATCTGTAACCCTTTTATGAAGTTCTTCTATTTCCTTTCTTCCATCTTCTGAAAATACTGCATTCTTTTTTATCTTCTTTAACGCATGGTCCATTAAATCTTTTTCAATTGTGTCCCCTATGTTCTCAATGTTAGAAGAAATCCTTATCATAGAATATGTTTTTGAAACACTTCTTGTGTCAAGGGGATACTTGGTTATTTCTACAAGAAATTTCCTTATATGTTCATCAAGAAAATCAACACAATTATCCATCTCCCGTATCTCCTTGATAAGGCTTTCATCGTTAGTTTTAAAAGCGTGGATACACTTTTCAAGCATTTCTCCAACCTCGTCGCTCATTCTCAAAAGTTCTCTGTGTGCCTGAGCAAGAGCGACGGAGAAATTTTCTGCTTTCCTGTCAATGTATTTCAAACAGAACTTTTCTTCCCTTTTCCTTTTTTCAGGGACAAGTTTTGCTAATAGTTTTGCAAAAGGTCCTGTGAACGGAAGAATGATGAGAGAATTTATGATGTTGAAAATCATGTTTGAATCGGCGACGAAAAATTTAAAATTTTTTCCAGAGATGTAAAAGAGAACATTGCTTATTTCTTCTATAAATAAGAGAAAAATAAATGCACCCACAAGTTTAAATGTGAAATGTGCTATCGCGACCCTTTTCCCATCAGGTCCGCCACTTATTGACACTATAAATGCAGTGGATGTGGTTCCGACATTTGCTCCGAGTATGAAGGATAAACAGTCAGACGGCGAAAGCGCACCACTTGACGAAACTGCCATAAGAATTCCAAGTGAGGAAGCGCTTGTTTGTAGAATCACTGTGAGAACTATCCCGGTTAAAAAAAGATAGATACAGTTTCCTTTCAAAAAGGACAGAAGAAGTGAAAGGACTTTTGAATCTCCCCGAAATGCGGATTCCATAACTATCAAACCATAGAATATAAACCCTATCCCGAGGATTGTCCTTCCGTAAAGGTTTACATTTCCGGATTTTGACAGGTAAAGTATAAAGCCAAGCAGGATTAAAAGATACACTCCGATGGATATGTCAAAAGATATTATTTTTACAGTAATCGCTGAACCAATTCCGCTTCCTAAAGCCATCACACAGGCAGATTCGAGGGTTATCGTTCCAGAATCAACCATTCCAACAAGCATTGATGTCATTGCTGTAGA
>Ga0197143_1002033_pt1 | contig 15732 bp, 12 predicted proteins | sample GBS70_MetaG_FD_148603 | JGI IMG/M metagenome (GOLD analysis project Ga0197143, IMG submission 148603) | Sediment microbial communities from Great Boiling Springs, Gerlach, Nevada, United States - GBS 70_MetaG | ecosystem: Environmental > Aquatic > Thermal springs > Hot (42-90C) > Sediment...
CTCTTTCCTTAATTTTATCAAAACTTTCCTTCAAATTTTTTATGATAAAATTCTTATCAGGTGGTGTTTGTCCATATTCCCCACCTAATATAACTTTATTAAAATTAAAAGAGTTTTTAAATCTTTCGTTAAAATCTCTTTCATTTTTTAAATCACAAATTCTAATCCCTTTTCTCCTAACAAAATCTGAATATACAGGTCCTATTCCCCTTTTTGTTGTTCCTATAGAAGTTTTTTCTTCCTCAAGTTCATCAATAAACTTATGATAAGGTAAAACAATAGGACATCTTTCATCAATATAAATTCTTTCTTTAACATTTAATTCAAATTTCTCCATTTCTTCAATTTCTTTTAAAAGAAGCTCCAAATCTATTACTTCATATGGTCCTAAAATTCCTATTTTATCCTGATGAATTAAACCAGAGGGAAGTTGATGGAAAACTATTTTTTTATTATTTATATAAACTGTATGTCCTGCATTTGACCCACCCTGGAACCTTACAACTATATCAAATTCATCTTTTAAAGCACTAATTATTTTACCTTTTCCTTCATCTCCCCATCCAAGTCCAATTACTGCAATATAAGGCATTTAAAAACCCCTTTCTTTATATTCTCCATAAACTTCTTTAAGTGCCTCACATATTTCTCCAAGTGTTAAATTTTTTTCAACACTTTCCTTTATATAGGGCATAAGATTTTCATTTTTAGTTGCCTTTTCCTTTAAAATTTCCAAGCATTTTTTAACTTCTTCTTTATTTCTTTTTTCTTTAAATTCCATTAAAATTTTTTTTCTTTTTTCATATATTTTTTCTGAAATTCTTATCTCAGGTGAAGGTATCTTCGTTTCTTCATCCTTAAATAAATTAACTCCGACAACATATTCCTTTTTTTCTTCAATATCCCTTTGATATTTATAAGCACTTTCTTCAATAAGCTTTTTTATATAACCTGTTTCAACACATTTCAATGCACCACCCCTTTCTTCTATATCTTTAATAATCTCCATAATTTCTTCTTCTTTATCTTTTGTTAATTTTTCTATCAAATAAGAACCACCAAGTGGATCAGCATATTCTGGTATTTTACTTTCATAAGCAATTATTTGTTGTGTTCTTAAAGCAATTTTAACCGCTTCTTCTGAAGGAAGTCCTATTGCTTCATCAAAGGAATTTGTATGAAGGCTTTGGGTTCCACCTAAAATTGCAGAAAGGGCTTGGAGTGTCACTCTTATTATATTATTCATTGGTTCTTGATATGTTAAAGTTGAACCACATGTTTGAGTGTGAAATCTCATTTTCATGGAATTTTCATTTTTTGCTTTAAACCTTTCTTTCATTATTCTTGCCCATATCTTTCTTGCTGCCCTAAATTTAGCAATTTCCTCAAAAAAATTGTTATGTGCACCAAAAAAGAAGGAAATTCTTTCTCCAATTTTATCTATATCAATTCCCCTTGAAAGGGCATTTTCTATATATTCAATTGCATTTGCAAATGTAAATGCAACTTCTTGAGAAGCATTTGCCCCTTTTTCTCTTATATGGTATCCTGAAAATGATACAAAATACCACTTTGGCATATATTTTATGCAATATTCCCATATATCAATTGAAAGTTTTATAGATTCTTTTGGGGGAAATATATAATTTCCCCTTGCAAGAAATTCCTTTAAGGGGTCATTTTGAACTGTTCCACTTAAAATTTCTTCTTTTATTCCTCTTTTTTTAGCAATTAATATATACATTGAAAGAATTATATTTGCAGTTGCGTTTATTGTCATAGATGTTGAAACTTTATCAAGGGGTATATCTTCAAAAATTTCTTCCATATCATAAATTGTGCTTACTGCAACACCCACTTTTCCCACTTCACCTTTTGATAAAGGATGGTCAGAATCAAGCCCAAGTTGTGTTGGAAGGTCAAAAGCGATTGAGAGTCCCGTTTGCCCTTTAGATAGTAAATATTTAAATCTTTCATTTGTTTCTTTTGCTGTTCCATATCCTGCATATTGTCTCATCGTCCATAATTTTCCTTTATACATTGTTTTATATATTCCCCTTACAAAGGGAAATTCACCGGGATTTCCTATCTCTTTTTGATAATCTATATCTTTTATGTCATCAGGGTTAAAATAATATTTTTCTTTCATGCTGTTTTAATTTTTAAAATTTTTTCTCCCTTTTTAATAGAAGAATTTTTTTGAACATATATTTCTTCTATCTCTCCATCGTTTGGTGAAGAAATTTCAAGTTGCATTTTCATAGATTCCATTAAAATTAAAGATTCCCCTTTTTTCACTTTCTCTCCTATATTCACTTTTATTTCTGCTATTATTCCCGGCATAGGAGCATATATTACATTTTTGGCTTCCTTTTCAAAAGTTTCTCTTTTTGTTCCAATCTCAACTTCATATTCTTTTCCATCAAGAAGTATTAAATTTTTATTTTTTTCTTTTTTTAAAGGTAAAAATTCAATACATTTTCCATTTATGATAGCAAAAATTTTGCCATCAATTTTTCTTTCTATTAAATCTACTTCAAATTTTTTATTATTATAAATAAATATCCTTTTACCCTTTTCATTTTTAATTTCTATTTCAAATTCTTTCCCTTCTATAAATATATGTTTTTTCAAGATATGTTCCTCAACCTATTTATAATTTTCCAAGGATTGTAATTTCTTTCTTTTTGTTTTATTTCTATTTCTTTATTTTCCATACACAAGGCTAAAATTGCAATCTCTAAAAGTTTTTCATCACTTTCTTCTATTTTTTCAAGTTTAAATTCTTTTAAAAAATTTGTGTTATAGTCACCTTGCCTAAATTTTTCATTTTCCATTATTTTAATTAAAAAAGGTATAATTGTTTTAACACCTATAATTATATATTCCTTCAAAGCCTCTTTCATTTTCTCAATTCCATATTCTCTTTTTTCTGCCCATACTATTAATTTTGAAATTAAAGGGTCATAGTATACAGGGATTTCCCACCCTTCATATATTCCAGAATCCACCCTTATATTTGGACCTCTTGGCTCGTTTAAATATTCTATTTTGCCGGGTGAAGGAGCAAAATTATTATCTGGGTCTTCTGCATAAATTCTGCATTCAATTGCATTTCCCCTCAAATTTATTTCCTCTTTTTTATAAGGAATTTTTTCTCCATTTGCTATTTGAATTTGAGCTCTTACAAGGTCTTTACCTGTTACCATTTCAGTTACAGGATGTTCTACTTGTAATCTTGCATTTATTTCAAGGAAATAAAAATTTTTATTTTCATCTACAAGAAATTCTATTGTTCCAGCATTATAATAATTTATCTTCTTTGCTATTTCTATTGCTGCTTCTGTCATATCCTTTCTCAATTTTTCGTCCATAAAAGGTGAAGGAGATTCTTCTATAATTTTTTGATGTCTTCTTTGTATTGAGCATTCCCTTTCAAATAGATGGATATAATTCCCATATTTATCTCCTAATATTTGAATTTCAATATGTCTTGGATTTTTTAAATACTTTTCAATATAAAGAGTCCCATCTCCAAATGCTTCAATTGCTTCTTTTTTTGCAAGTTCAAAAGAAATTTTTAATTCTTCTTTTCTTTCAACAATTCTCATTCCTTTTCCACCTCCTCCAAGTGCTGCTTTTATCATAAGTGGAAATCCTATTTTTTCCGCCATCTTTTTAAATTCTTCATAATTTTCTGTTCCAGTTTCAGTTCCTGGAATTATATTAACTCCACATTCTTTTGCTGCTTTTCTTGCAAATATTTTATCTCCACTTTTTTCTAAAGATTCACTTGATGGTCCAATAAATATTATTCCATTTTTTTCGCATTCTTCTGCGAATTTTGAATTTTCTGCAAGAAATCCATATCCTGGATGGATTGCATCTGCTTTACATTTTTTTGCTATTTCAATTATTTTTTCAATATTTAAATAACTTTCAGAAGGTCTTGAAGCACCAAGATAATATGTTTCATCAGTTTTTCTTATATGAAGTGATTCTCTATCAGCATCAGAATATACTGATACACTTTTTATTCCCATTTCCCTTAATGTTTTTGCAACCCTTATAGCAATTTCGCCTCTATTTGCAATTAAAACTTTTTTAATCATAGAGGAATATTCCCGTGTTTTTTTGGTGGAAGTTTTACACTTTTATTTTCAAGCATTTTTAAGGCACTTATTATTTTCTTTCTTGTTTCTCTTGGTTCTATGACATCGTCAATGTATCCATAAGAAGCAGCAATGTATGGATTTGCGAATTTTTCCACATATTCTTTTACAAGTTTTTCTCTTAATTCTTCAGGATTTTCACTTTTTTCCAATTCTTTTCTGAATATTATATTTACAGCCCCATCAGGACCCATAACTGCTATCTCAGCAGTTGGCCAAGCAAAATTTATATCTCCTCTTATCTGTTTTGAGGACATAACGCAATAAGCACCGCCATAAGATTTTCTTGTTATAACAGTAATTCTTGGAACTGTTGCTTCTGAAAAGGCATATAAAAGTTTTGCTCCATGTTTTATTATTCCACCATGCTCCTGCTGAACTCCTGGTAAAAATCCGGGGACATCTTCAAGAATCACAAGAGGTATATTAAAAGCATCACAAAATCTCACAAATCTTGCCCCTTTAATTGAAGCATCAATATCAAGAGCACCTGCAAGATAAAGTGGATTTTGTGCAACTATTCCAACTACTTTTCCTCCCATTCTTGCAAATCCAACGACTAAATTTTGAGCATAATGTTCATGAACTTCAAAAAATGTTCCTATATCAACAATACTTTCAATTACCTTTTTCATATCATATGGAATATTTGGGTCATCAGGAATTATTTCATCAAGTTCTTCACACATTCTATCTTCAGGATCATCTGTTTCAACGTACGGAGGGTCTTCTAAGTTATTTAAAGGTAAATATTCAAATAGTGTTCTTATTTTTTCAAGGCATTCATAGTCGTCCTTTGCTATAAAATGTGCTATTCCAGATTTTTCTGCATGAACTTTTGCACCCCCAAGTTCTTCAAAAGTTACAATTTCACCTGTTACTGCCTTTATAACCTCAGGTCCTGTTATAAACATATAACTTGTTTTTTCTACCATAAAAATAAAATCAGTTAAAGCAGGTGAATAAACTGCTCCTCCTGCACATGGACCCATTATTGCTGAAATTTGAGGAATTACTCCTGATGCCATTACATTTCTCCAGAATATCTCTGCATAACCAGCAAGTGAGACAACTCCTTCTTGAATTCTTGCTCCTCCTGAATCATTTAAACCTATAATAGGAACACCATTTTGCATTGCAAGGTCCATTATTTTGCATATCTTTTCTGCATATTGATAGGATAAACTACCTCCAAAAACTGTAAAATCTTGCGAGAAAACAAAGACAGGTCTTCCTTTTATTTTTCCATATCCTGTAATTACTCCATCACCAAGAATTCTTTTCTTTTCCATTCCAAAATCATAACAATGATGAAGAGCAAATCTATCAAACTCTTCAAAAGAGTTTTTATCTAATAAAATTTCTATTCTTTCTCTTGCAGTTAATTTTCCTTTTTTATGCTGTTCTTCTATTTTTTCTTTTCCTCCTCCTAAAAGTGCTTTTTCCCTTAGATTTTTAAGTTCTTCTATTTTATCTTTAACTTTCATCATTTACTCCTTTTTGTTTATAAATTATAAAGTATTTAAACACTAATTGACAAAATGAAAAATTTTTCTTTATAATATTGTATGTTTAAAAAGGAGGAAAAATGAATAAATATACTGCTTTTGTTTTAATGAAAGTAACGATTGGAAAATTGCCTGAAGTATCAAAGGAACTTCTTGCGATTGAAGAGATTAAAGAACTTTACATGGTAACAGGGGAGTTTGATTTACTTGCAATTCTTGAAGTAGATAAATATGACCAACTGGGTGAGATAATTGTTGAAAAAATCCATAAAATTAAAAACATTGAAAGAACACAGACTTTAATGGCTTTTAAAACATATAGGTATTTCTTAGGTTAAATTTAATATAAATTTGACTTTTTAATTTAAATTCTTTATTATTTAATAACTTATGAGGAAAGTTATTTTAATATTTATAACTTTAATTTATACTTTAAATAGTGAAATTTTAATGATTACCGATAAAAGGGAATTAAATCAAGATATTATAAAAAAAATAGGAAGTTTTTTTAAAAATGAAAGGGTGGTAATTTCTCCTTCTAATTATGCCCATGAAATAGATTTTAAACCTTTTTTAATTTTTGTTTTTGAGAAAAAATTTTTAATTAATTTTCCAGAGAGATTTAAGGACATTCCCTGCATTTTACTTTACATTGAGGACCCTCTTGTTCCTTTAACTTTGAATACTACTGGAATTTTTTATACTATCCCACCATCCGTTGTTTTCTCCTTTTTAAACATGATTGGTTTTAAAAATAAAGAAATAATAACAATTGTTCCTGAAGGGAAAAGCGATTTTTCATATATTGATGAAGCAAAAAGAACTTCTTATAATTTTAATATAATTTTAAATATTTTAGAAACAAAAATGGGTAATATTTCAGGTGTTTCAGAAGAGCTTAAAAAGGGAGATATTATATGGATTTTTCCAAATGAAATAACAATAAATCCTATTTTTATAAAGTATATTATAAGATTTTCAGTTGAAGAAAAGAAAATAATTATTGGATATTCAAAGGATTTAGCTGAACAAGGTTTTGTTTTTTCAATTGAAGTTGAAGAAAATAAATATAAGGATAAAATTTATAATTTTGTTAAAAAAATAAGTGAAGGCAAAAACCCGCTTGCCATTCCAATTCAATACCCGGATAATTTTAATTACTATTATAATTCAAAAATTGGTAAATTGTTAGGATTAAATGTTGATTTTTCAAAATTTTATAAGGAAATAAAATACATAGAGAAATGAAGGAAATAAAAAAGAAACTTGAAGACATTTTAAAAATTTTATTTAAAGAAAAAGAATGCGGTATTTATATAAGAAGAGGAGAGGAGAGGTATATGATTTTGGCCCAGAAGGGAGAAGATATGCCTTTCATTATAAGAGAAGATACTGAGGATTATTATTATGAGAAATTAAATTCTAATTTTATTTTACTTTTTAAAGAAAGTGGAGAGGAATCTAAGGATAAAATAAGTATTTTGAAAGATTATTTGGAGAACTCCTTTTCAAAATTATATATAGAAGAAATTTTAAAAAATTTAGACCTTATAAAAATCCCTTATATTTCCATTCAAACTCTTGGAAGCGTGTTCAAATTTATTTTTCCTGATGCAAAAATATTTTTATGGCTTAAAGAAAAATATACTTCCTTTTACTTTTTAATTTATTCTTTTCCTGATTTTGAAAGGAAATTTTTCTATATTACCTTTTTCCCTGAAGAAAAAATTTTAAGTGTAGATAAATTAAGGGATTATAATTTAAGAAAATTTTTAGAGGATGAAAATATAAATTATATTAAAATTATAAAAAATGGTGAAAATGTTCTTCTATGGGGCTTTGAAAAATTTCCCTTTTATAATAAAGAAATAGACGAAATAATAGAAAACTTTTTGCCAGATAAATTTCTATTAATAAATACTTTTGAAATTTTTATAAATAAAATTTATCCAAAGGGATATGAAAATTATAGAGAGTTTGCGCTTGATATACAAAAAAATTTGGAAGAAATAGAAGGTAAATTTCCTTTATATTTTAAAATTCCCTTTTTCTTCTTTAAAGATGAATTTTATCTTGATAAAGATGGATTTTTTAAAAGTTCCCCAGAGGGAGATATCTTTGATTTGAGAAAGATTAAAACCCCCTTTGGAGAAATTGAATATTTTATTGGAATTAAAGAATTCCATCCATTTCTTGAACTTATTTTTGAAGGTAAATTAAAAGAGATTTCCTTTCGTCTCTTTTATGAAAGGTTATATAAAAATTTAGAGATTTTAAAGGATATTTTTGAAAAAAAATATGTTTTTGATTTTGAAAAAAATTTAGAATTTTATAATTTCTTTGCCCCTTTGTTAAAAAGTTTTGAAGAATTTATTTTAATAAATAAACCTTATATTCAGAATTTTGAAAAGATTAGAAGAATGTTTTGTTCATTTAATTCAATCTTTCCTTTAATTTTAAGAGAAAAAGAATTAAAAAATGCTTTTGAATTAATTGTGAAATCCATTAAAGAACCCTGCCCTGAAATTGAAGAAATAATATTTATTATAAAAAGAAATGATGAAATAGAAAAGTTTTTCTCTTCATCAAAATTGATAAGAAAGGAAGACCTTGAAGATGTTTTAAAGGAAAAGGAAGACAAGATTAAATGGAGAAGATATTTTATTTTAAAAAATGTTCTTTCTATCCCTTATTTTTCATATGATTTATATTTTCTCTTTAAAAATGAGGATATAGATAATTTTTACTTTGACTTAATGAAAAATTTAAACATCTTTTTATACCTTATCATTAATTTTAAAGAATATTATAAAAAATCTGAGGAATTTTTAAATTTTGAAAAAGTTTTTCCTGTTAAATTAAAGCTCTTAAAGAACCTGTTTTTCTTACCTTCAAAGTTAGAGCAAATACTTAAATGTAAAGAGGAAAAAATTAATTTGAAAGAAATAATTGAATGGGTAATTGAAAAAGAGAAGGTGAACATAATCAAGAAAAATATTAATATAAAATTTTTAAAAATGGAAGAAATTTTTATAAATGGATATAAAGAACTTTTAGAATATGCTTTTTCTATTATTTTTGAAGAACTTATAAAACACAATAGAATTAACGGGAAAATGGAAATTGAGGTAAATAGAGAGGATAAATTTGTATTCATAAGTGATACTGGAATAGGTCTCTCAAAAACTCAAATTGATTCTCTTTGCCAGCCCGTTTTTGAAAAAGATGATATTTTTTCTTTAGCAGGTTATATTTTTAAACTTCATAATTTTAATTTAAATATAGAGGTTGAAAGGGGGCTTTTTAATAAAATAAAAATATTTATATGATTTTTTTTCAAAAATCAAAAAACAAAAAAGATATTTCCCTTTATAAAAAAGAATATAAAAATTGCAATTATTTTATAAAACACCTTTATAACATAATAAAAAGAATATATTTACTGAGCCCGCAGGAAAGAGAAAAAAAGTTAAAATTTTTTTTAAAAAGATTAGAGATACTATCAGAAATTATTGATGGTAAAGTGATTAGCGAATTTAAGGAAATCTGCCCTAAGGAATTTATTCAAGAAGTAATTTCTGAGATTAAAAATCTTGAGGATTTAACCCACATAGATTTAGAAATTTTAGTTGAAGAAGATTTTAAATTTGTTTCTTCTCCAAGTATTTTAAAATTTATTTTAATAGAAATTTTGAAAAACTCTATATGGTCATGTAAAAATCAAGGGAAAATAAGTATTTGTTTTAAAGAAGATAATTATAATGTGTATATTGAAATAAAAGATAATGGAATAGGAATTCCAAAGGAAATAAAAGATGATATTTTTTTGCCTTTAACGCAATTTCATGAGAGATTTTATAAGGGGTTTGGATTAGGTCTTTCTATGGTTAAAGAGCTTTCAAGATTTATGGCATGTAATGTTGAATTTGAAAGTTATTTTCCAGAAGGTGCAATTTTTAGATTAATTATTCCAAAAAATATTAAAATTAAAGGAAAATGAAATTTATAAAAATTTTCTTCTTGTTGCTTTAAGTTTTTTTATAAAACTTTTGCCTTTTCTTTTTTTACCCTTTTTAAAAGGTTCAACTTCTTTTTTTATTTCTAACCAAATATCCCTATATTTAGCAGCCCTTTCAAACTCATAAATTTCTGCTGCTTCCTTCATTTTTTTCTCTAAATAATAAATCAATTCAATTTTTGTCATTTTCTTTTCCATTTCCTTTATTTCCCTTTCTATATCTTCAAAATCTCTTTCCATTTTATATCTTTCATCAGCAACACTTGTTGTCTTTAAAATTTGTTCTTTTGATTTAACAATTGTCTTTGGAATTATACCATGCTTTTCATTGTATTCAATTTGTATTTTTCTTCTTCTTTCAGTTTCTTCTATTGCTCTTTTTATTGCATCAGTTATATTATCCGCATAAAGAATTACCTCACCACAGGCATTTCTTGCTGCTCTTCCAGCTGTTTGAATTAAAGCAGTTTCTGATCTTAAAAATCCTGTCTTATCAGCATCCATTATTGCAACAAGGGATACCTCTGGAAGATCAAGCCCTTCTCTTAAAAGATTTACTCCTACAAGGACATCAAACTCTCCGAGTCTTAATTTCCTTAAAATTTCTACTCTTAAAAGGGGCTCTACTTCTGAATGTAAATATTCAACTTTAAATCCTGACATTTTTAAATATTCTGCCAAATCTTCAGACATCCTTTTTGTTAAAGTTGTTACAAGAACTCTTTCCTTTTTTTGAATTCTTTTTCTTATTTCTTCCATTAAATCATCAACCTGATTTTTTGTTGGTTTTATTATAATTTTTGGATCAACAAGCCCTGTTGGTCTTATTATTTGTTCCACAACTCTTCCACCACTTTTTTCTATCTCAAAAGGAGAAGGTGTTGCTGACATAAAGATACATTGGTCTATTAAAGATTCAATTTCCTCATATTTTAATGGTCTGTTATCAAGTGCAGAAGGTAATCTAAAACCATATTCTACAAGTATTTCCTTTCTTTTCCTATCTCCTCTATACATTGCTTTCAATTGAGGAACAGTAACATGTGATTCATCTATAACAATTAAAAATTCTTCTGGAAAATAATCTATAAGACAGCAAGGACGCTCACCTGGCGCTCTTCCATCAAGATGTCTTGAATAATTTTCTATTCCTGGACAATATCCTATTTCTCTTAACATTTCTAAGTCAAACCTTGTCCTTGTTAAAAGTCTTTGTGCCTCTAAATATTTACCTTGCTTTTCAAGTTCCGCAGCTCTTTCTTCAAGTTCTTCTTCAATTGATTTTATCGCTTCTTCAAGTCTTGGTCTTGTTGTAACATAATGAGTTGCAGGATGAATTGCAACCTTTTTCTTTCTTTCTAAAATTTCATTTGTTATCCTATCAACTTTTAATATTTTTTCAAGTGTATTTCCACTAAAAATCAATTTTATCACATAATCTTCATAAGCAGGAACAATTTCTACACTTTCACCCCTTATTCTAAAATTTCCTCTTTCAAGAGAAAAATCATTTCTGGCATAAGCAAGTTCAACTAATCTTTCCACAACAAAATCTCTTTCTACATTTTCTCCTTCCCTTAAAATTAAATAAAGTTTTTTAACTTCCTCAACATTTCCAAGTCCATATATACAAGAAACTGATGCAACTACTATTACATCATCCCTTTCAAGCAAAGAAGATGTTGTTCTTAATCTCAATCTTTCTATATCATCATTTATTGAAGCATCCTTTTCAATATAGGTATCTGTTTCAGGAATATATGCTTCTGGTTGATAATAGTCGTAATAACTTATAAAATATTCAACTGCATTTTCTGGAAAAAGTTGTTTTAATTCTCCATAAATCTGTGCTGCAAGTGTTTTATTATGAGATATTATAAGAGTAGGTTTATTTATTTCTTTTATTACATTTGCAATTGTAAAAGTTTTTCCACTTCCTGTAACCCCTAAAAGTGTTTGAAATTTTAAATCTTCTTTTAAACCTTCAACAAGTTCCCTTATTGCCTTTGGCTGATCTCCTCTTGGTTTTAAATCTGTGAAAAGTTTAAACACATTTTATTTTAAAGTTTAAAACTTTCCTATGTCAAAGGGTATTTTGACTTTTAAGGGTTCGTCTCCCTCTTTCCATCCTGCTGGAATTATTTCAAATCCTTCTGGAGTAGGAGGATTTTTATAGAGGTATTTTAAAGCAATAAAGGAGTTGTAGATATGATTTACATCTTTTCCTAATCTATCATTAAAAATAGCTATATACTCAATAACACCATCAGGATTTATTATAACTGTTCCCCTTTTAGTCAATCCTGTTTTTTCATTCAAAAAACCATATTTTGTTGAGATTTCTCTTTTTATATCCTCAACAAGTGGATACTGGACTTTTTTAACTCTTGGTGAAGTTTCAACCCATACTTTATGAGAAAATATTGAATCCACACTTATACCAAGTATTTCTGCCCCTTCTTTTTTAAATTTCTCGTAATAATTAGCGAATGCTTCTAAGTCCGTAGCACATACAAAAGTAAAATCGGCTGGATGAAAAGTAAGAATTACCCATTTACCTTTATAATCAGAAAGTTTTATTGTTTTTATTTTTTGTTCTGTAGGAAAATACGCTTTTGCTTCAAATTCAGGTGCTTCTTTACCAACTTCTATCATTTTTACCTCCTTTTTAAAATCACTTTTATTTAAAAATAATTTTAGTTTATAAAAATACTATAAAATTTTACTTTTGTCAAGGGGTATATTTTAAATTATTCTTCTAAAACTTCAATTCCAGGCAATGTTCCTTTTTCCATGAATTCTAAGGATGCGCCTCCACCTGTTGAAATATATGAAATTTTTTCCTTTACACCTGCCAATTTAATTGCTGAGATTGTTTCTCCACCTCCTGCAAGAGAAAATGCTCCTTCAGAAGTTCTTTTTGCAATCTCTTTTGCAATTTCAATTGTCCCTTTTTTAAATTTTTCATTTTCAAAAACACCCATAGGTCCATTCCAAAAAATTGTTTTCGCTAAGCTTATTTCTTTTTTGAAATTCTCTATTGAATTTTCACCTATATCATATCCTGCCATATTTTCAGGTATTTCTTCAAGATTTTTTATCTCTTCACTTTCAAGATTTTCTACACATAGAGCATCATTTGCAACAATTATTTTTCCTGTATTTAAAAGTCCTTTAACCTTTTCCACATATTCTTCTGTTAATATTGATTTTCCGATTTTCTTTCCCATTGCTTTCCAAAAAGTAAACATCATTCCACCACCTATAAGAACCTTATCCATTACATTTAATAGACCTTCTATGATTCCTATTTTGTCTTCAATTTTTGCACCGCCAAGAATTCCAATAGCGGGTCTTTCGGGATTTTCTCTTACTTTCTTTAAATTTTTTGTTTCCTCAAAAAGTAAAAATCCTGCTGCTTTTTTTTCAAAAAGTTTTGGCAGAAGGTGAACGCTTGTATGTTTTCTATGAGATGCACCAAAGGCATCATTAATATATGTATCTGCTAATTTTCTTAATTCTTTTGCAAATTCCTCATTTTCTTTTTCTTCCCTTGGGTCAAACCTTATGTTTTCAATCAAAATTATATCACCTGGCGAAAGTGAATTTATTTTTTTAATTAAATTTTCACCTATTATTTCTTCAGAAAAGTGGACTTCTTTTTTTATTATTTCAGAAAGTTTTTCTGCAACCGGTTTTAAAGAAAGTTCAGGTAGAGTTTTTCCTTTTGGTCTTCCAAGATGAGAACATAGTATTAAAATTGCTTTTCTTTCAAGTAAATATTCAAGAGTAGGGATTGTTCTTCTTATTCTTGTATCATCTTTAACCTTTCCACCTTCAATTGGAACGTTATAATCAACCCTTAAAAATATCTTTTCTCCTTCTTTAATTTCAATATCTTTTATGCTTTTCATCTTATTCCCTTTCAGCCATGTATTCAAGTAAATCAACAACTCTTACAGAATATCCCCATTCATTATCATACCATCCAAACACCTTTACGAAATTCCCTTCAACAACTTCTGTTAATGTGGCATCAAATATTGCTGATTTTTCATTACCTATAAAATCGCTTGAAACAAGTTCTTCTTCAGTATATCCAAGATATCTTGAAAGTTTTCCTTCTGCTTCTTTTTTGAATGCTTCATTAACTTCTTGCACATTAGTGTTTTTTTCAACAATTGCTGAGAAATCACAAAGAGAAACAGTAGGAGTTGGAACTCTTATAGCAACTGCCTTTAATTTACCCTTTAATTCAGGATAAACTATTTCAATTGCCTTTGCAGCTCCTGTTGATGTAGGAATTATGTTCATTGCAGCGGCTCTTGCTCTTCTTAAATCCTTATGAACAAGGTCAAGTATCCTTTGGTCATTTGTATAGGAATGGATTGTTGTCATTTCTCCCATTTTTATTTTGAAGTTTTCATGAAGAACTTTTACAAGGAATGCAAAGCAATTTGTAGTGCATGAAGCATTAGAGATAAAAATATGTTTTTTTGGGTCATACATATTCTCATTTACTCCCATTACAACTGTTAAATCTATTTCTCCCTTACTTGGTGCAGTAAGTATTACTCTTTTTGCCCCAGCGTCAATATGTGCTTTCATTTTATCCTTGCTCCTAAATGCACCTGTTGCTTCAACAACATAATCAACTTTTAAATCTTTCCAAGGAAGTTTTGCAGGTTCTTTTTCCGAAAAGACAAAAATTTCTTTCCCATCTATTATCATTTTGTTTTCTTTAATCTCGCATTTTCCTTCAAATTTACCATAAATTGTATCATATTTGAAAAGATGAAGTAAGACATCCGGTTTTTCAAGGTCATTTATTGCAACAAATTCAAGATTTTTCCTTTTTAATCCTTCCTTTAAAACTTGTCTTCCAATTCTTCCAAAGCCATTTATAGCCACTTTTACCATTTTAACCTCCTTTATTTAGAAATTAATAAAATTAAAATTGTCTCCAATAATTATCCTTCCCTATAATTCCTCCTACTCCATCATCATTCCCATCAAGTTTAAAACCATCTTTATCCCTTAAATTATAGGAAATAAATAAATATAAGGGTAAATTTCCATCCCATTCAGTAAGTGAATATGTAAATCCTTTTTTATCAGGGTCTTCCCTTATTATTCCTGAAATAAATCCTTGAGGATAAGGAAATCTTTGTTTAAAAACTTTTATGTTTGAAAAATTAAAATCAGAAGTATTCATCTCATGATCAAATCTAACTTTAATCAATTTTAAATTCATATCTAAATTTGCACTTATAACCTTAGGAAATTCTGTTGGATCTCCATTTTCCTTTTCCGTTGCAAAATGTATGACTGTGTCTTCACCAAGTTCCTGTTTTCCATCATTATTTATGTCAAGATAATTTCCAGAAGAATCCTTTATTTCGTTTTTTATAACAAGCTCATATACTTTTGAAAACTTTAAATTTCCTGTTGTTGAAAATTTTATTCTATATCCCAATGCAGGTATTCTTACTATTGAATCAATTTTACATGAAATCTTTATTTGTGTTTCATATTCCTTCAATTCAATGTCATTTTTATCAATAGTAGTTGTATCAAGATCTTGTCCCCAAATTATTAATGTAATTGTAGGCGTTGTGCTAACATCATTCTCTCCATAATTGGGAGAATAATCAAATAATCTTGGTGGTATAAAATCTGGTTGAATGTTATTTGAGGCAGGGCATCTAAAATTGGCATTATAATAATCATCAAAATGTTCTCCTTCATTTATTCCGTTTTGATTTTGGTCAAGTTCATTTCCATTTATATCTTTAACTTTTGAAGAGATAAATAGCATGTAATTTACAGAATCTGAATTTTCAAAACCAGTTGAAGGTGTAAATTCAAGCATATTTAGATCTTCATAATAGGAAATTGTTCCACTAATTGTTCCCTTAATTTTTCCATTCGCAAGTTTATATACTTTAACATTTTCAGAATTTATTGTATTTTTATCCATTCTTTCTGAAAAACGAGCCCTTATAACATCTTGAAATCCATTTTCTGGATTATT
>Ga0197143_1002034_pt1 | contig 15724 bp, 10 predicted proteins | sample GBS70_MetaG_FD_148603 | JGI IMG/M metagenome (GOLD analysis project Ga0197143, IMG submission 148603) | Sediment microbial communities from Great Boiling Springs, Gerlach, Nevada, United States - GBS 70_MetaG | ecosystem: Environmental > Aquatic > Thermal springs > Hot (42-90C) > Sediment...
CAGGCAAATCTACAAGCATGATAGCACCCAGCGCCAGACACACGATCCCAGCAACTCCTAACAAGCCGAAACTCTGCACGAAAACCTCTGCAATAAAAAGCCCAATCGCAAGCAGGATCAAAAGCACCCCAGTTACGCTTATGGGCAAGAACGAGAACCCCATGATCGCCAGCAAAAGAAGAATAGCCCCTACCACACCAGGCAACACCATCCCTGTATGTGTAATCTCCACATAGATAAGGATTGCTCCAACTACAAACAAAAGAAATGCAATGTTTGGATTTGTGATGAACTCAAGCGCCTTTTCCCGGAATGTCTTTTCGATCTCGATGATTGCGGAGTTTCCAACACGCAAGACCTTTGTTTCGCCAGAAAGCATCTTTATCTCTCGCCCTTCCAGTTTGTTCAACAGGTCTCGTTCGTTTACTGCAACAAGGTCAACGACCTTTTCCTTCACTGCTTCTTCGTCAGAATAGGACTTGCTTTCTGTCACTGCCTTTTCGCACGCCTCGCTGTTTCTTCCTCGCCTTTGTGCAATCGCCCTTAGATATGCCAGCACATCCTGTTTTACCTTTTGCATTAGGATAGAACTCTGAGTCTGTGCCTTCTTACCCTCCCCTTCTTTTCCCTCCTCCCCCTCTTTTCTATCCTGCGGTTCCTCAATCGGTAAGACCCCTCCAATCGCCATAATCGGATGCGCTGCACCTGCCCTTGTGCCTGGCGCCATCGCTGCGACATCCGCCGACACAAGAATGAAAAAACCTGCGGATGCAGCCCTACCTCCCGGTGGATACACATAAACACACACGGGTACCTTGGACGTAAGAAGCCTCGAAATAATCTGTTCCATAGCATCTGCAAGCCCCCCTGATGTGTTCAAAGTTATCAACACGAGGTCACTTTGCGACGCCTCTGCTATGTCCATCGCCCTGTTGACATATTCCACTTGAATCTGATTTATCGGGGCTGAGATAACGATCTTGTGGACATTTGCATGAATCTCTTTCGAAAGTAAAGAAAGAACCGAGACGAAAATAAAAGGTATCAAAAATCTTCTCATCGAACTACCAGCACATCACAGTGGGCGTGTCTGACAACCGATTCAGCAACGCTTCCCAAAAGCATCCTTGCGATCCTGCCTGCACCAGTGGACGCTACTATGACAAGGTCCGACCCGATCTCCTCTGCAAGGCGTATTATTTCTGAAGCAGGCTTGCCTGACCGCACCACCAGCTCATATTGAAGCTTATCGGTGCAAAAAGAGGAGATGAGCTCGGACATCTTCGTAAGCGCAGCCTCTTGTTCGCGCTTTCTCACCTCGGGGTCGGGAGTAGCCACATAATGCGGAAACAAGGGGCTTACCGCGACTTGCTCAGGTATAACGTAGCATACAGTGAGTCGTGCTGAAGGAGACAACCTTAGAAATGAGCTAGCAAGCTCGAGTACCGCGCCTGTCTTGTCCGAAAAGTCCACTGCAGCCAAGATGTTTTTGTAAAGGCGAGGAGTCTTTCCTTCAGACTTCCCTCCGTTGGGAACGAACTCGCCATCCTTCATGACCACCACCTCTTTTCCGTTCACATCGAAACCGACCACTGTTGGTCTTAGCACCATGAAATCTCTGTGTGTGCGTGAACCATTCCTACCCCCTGGCATGTCAAGGTTGTTTCCAAATGCTATATGTATTGTCCCCAGCGCCTTCTCGTCCTCGAGCAAGTTTCCTGTTATTCTGGCGCCAGGATTTACGCCAATCCCGAACTCGCCTATGACCTTTGCTTCTGAATCAACAGACAGAAGTTCTTCGACCTTCTTTTGAAGCCCCACATCCTCGCATTCTACGCGAACGACAGCACCCCCCTCCACGACCAGTTTCAAGGGCTTTGTCACAGTCCCGATGTCCCCTATTGAGCCATCGCACACAAGCACCCCTTTCGCACTGTCTTCGACCGGAGCACAGAATATTTCACCAGCAGGGAGGTTGCCCCATTCTCCGTCAGATATCACCACATCTGTTCTGAATTCCCGTCCATCTATGCTGAAAGTTAGGTCTGTGCCTGCTGGCGATGTAACTCGCACCTTCCTTACATCCGAAAACCTTTCCATAATGTCCAGCGCTGTTTTGGTCATCTGCTCGTAGTCACAACACAGTGGTCCTGCTTCAAGCATCTCTGCTGTTATACCGGGCGCATGCCCAAGCCTCCGCACAACCTTAGTCAACAAGCGAATCAGTTCTATCCTGAACGGCGTCTCCTGCGGTATCCCCTTGAAGCAGGTCACCGCTATATCAGCGCCTTCCACCAAGGCTTTCAGGTTCTCGGGCACAGTGTTCAGTGGTCTTTGACCTCCGTCGATCACATACACTCGAACCTGTGCGCCAAGCCCAGCGCCCGCTTCTTCGAACGCCCTCGCAACCTCTCTGGTTTCCTCGTCCGTAATGATGAGCAAGACCTCATTTACCCTGAGCTCCAAGAGCTGACTAAGTGCATTCCTTGCGTTTTCTACTTGCTTCAAACTAGCCATTTTATTGCCTCAAAAAAATCCATGAAAGTCTAGCACAGTTTGCGTTCAATCACACATCTTTCTAGTCCGAGGGGCTTTTTCGACCAAACAACAAGTACCAAGTTTCTTCCAGACCCCATTTTCCAAAAAACATTGGTCCAAAAGCGACCCCTAAAGCCCTTTGAACCTCGGGTCATCAGGACTAACCTTGACACCTTGCTCGATGATCTCATCCGCGAGTTTGTCTAGGAGTGGGTCCCTGACATCGCCCTTTGCATAAACATAATAGTCGCCTATCTGGTAGCGCTGGTAGTCCAAAGGAAGCAAAAGCTCACGGTCGTGCTTGAAATATTCATCTAGGTAATACCCCAAGAAATCGAGCACGATGTCCCTGCCTTCCGCCACTTCTACATGATTCTCTTCTAAAGCCAGATAAAAAGACATCTCATATCTAAACCTCCCATCGTCCCTCTCAAGAAAGACATCTAGTTGAATAAAGTTTGGCTCGACTCTTCCGCCGAGTTTGAACCGCTCCCCACAAAGGAATTGCCCATATCTCTCGTGAAGCAAATCCAAAAGTGCCTGTTCTTCTTCTAAAGTAAAAACTCTAGACATCTTTCTTTGCCTCGATGTCCTATCATATTATCGCATCCAAATCCCAAAGATGCAAGGCTTCCAGTATTCGGAAACTTCGAGATAGAACATGTGGAAAAATGGATATTGATGAATTCGACTAGGGAGAAGGTGGCTTGAACTGACCATTGCATATGGGGCAGTTTTTGGCAGTGGGGGGTTTTTCGTTGTCTTTAGGAAATAGGATTACATTTCGGGTAATGGTGTGAACCGCGGGGTGTGTATATAGAAGAGCGGAAGAAACAGGTAGAAAACGCAAGTTTTGGGAGGACGCATGAGGGGTGTGCTCCCCCTCTTCTTGGGAGGAGAGGGGGAAGGGCGGAGAGGAATGGGCGGCGGATGCTGTGGCACGCTGATCATGATGTCCAAGACCATGCGCAGAAGCGTCTTGAAAACAATCCTTCAAAAGGTTATTTTACGAGCACATGCGGAGGCAAATATGGCACATCCGCTTCTAGAACTGGCGCAAAAAAGAACTGTCGTCTTCGATGGTGCGATGGGAACAGAGATCCAGCGCAGGTCACCACCTCTAGAGGCTTTTCAGGGTCACGCAAATCTCAACGAAATCCTTGTGTTGTCCAAGCCTGACCTCATTCTGGACATTCATCGTTCATACCTCGAAGTCGGTGCGGATGTGATTGAAACAAACACCTTTGGCGCGAACAGGGTAGTGCTTCAGGAGTTTGGATGCCAGGATATGGTCACCGATATAAACTTCGAGGCAGCAAGATTGGCAAGGAAAGTAGCAGACGAATATAGCACTCCAACCATAAAAAGATTCGTTTCTGGCTCGATAGGTCCTGGCACAAAGTTGCCAAGCCTAGGGCAAATCGCTTTCCAAGAACTGTACGACGCCTATTTCGAACAGGCAACAGCCTTGATAAGGGGTGGGGTCGATGCGATTCAAGTCGAAACCTGTCAAGACCCATTACAGGCAAAGATTGCGGTTATTGCCTGCCTAGACGCGATGAAAGAACTAGGAAAAAAGGTATTTCTTTTCTGTCAGGTGACTTTTGATACGAACCAAAAGATGCTTTTGGGCACAGAGCCTCTTGCAGCCCTTGTTACCCTTGCAAATATACCTGGACTCGATGCATTTGGACTCAACTGCTCTACTGGTCCAGAGGCAATGTATGGGATCCTCGAGGAACTAGCATCAGCGTCGCCATTGCCTTTGTCTGTCCTACCCAATGCAGGATTACCAGAAAACAAAGAGGGAAGATTGGTCTATCCCCTCGACCCTGCTACCTTTTCGGAACACATGGTGACCTTTGTCCGCCGTTATAAAGTCGAATTCGTGGGAGGCTGCTGTGGCACGACCCCTGCGCATATAAGTGCCCTTGTATCGGAACTTTCAACCATCCAAAAAGAGACGCGCACATTTTACTTTCCGCCTTGCGCATCCTCCCTTTTCATCGCAGTCGCATTTTCGCAAGACCCAAGACCTTTGATAATCGGAGAAAGGACGAACGCCACTGGAAGCAAGAAGTTTTCTTCGTGCATACAGCAAAACGACATTGCGGGCATGCTGGAAGTCGCAAGATCCCAGCAAGAAGAAGGGGCACACATGCTGGATGTGTCCCTGGCTCTTCCTGGACGCGACGAATCTCAAGATGCCAAAACTTTTGTCTCGGAGCTCAGGGGCGTCATAGAACTTCCTTTGTTTTACGATTCCACCGAACCATCTGCGATTGAAGAGGTTTTGAAAACTTATCCTGGCAGGCTTGTCATAAACTCTGTAAACATGGAGGACGGTGGTAAAAGGCTTCGTCAAGTGGCTTCACTTGCTAGGAAATTTGGCGCAGGACTTGTGGTTACATGCATTGACGAAAACGGTATGTGCATGACCGCTCAAAGAAAGGTGGAGTGCGCAAAGCGGATCGTCGAAATACTGCAAAAGGATTTTGGTTTCAAGGCCCGCGACATCTTTGTTGATCCACTAACATTCACCCTTGCATCTGGCGATCCATCACTTAGGACTTCCGCCATCGAGACCTTTGAAGCGATAAGGAAGGTAAAACAGGATTTGCCAGAAGCCTTCACCATACTTGGGGTTTCTAACTGTTCTTATGGGCTCGAGCCGCGGCTAAGGCGTTATCTAAACAGTGTCTTTTTGCATCATGCCCTTGAGGCTGGATTGGATGCGGCGATCCTAAATGCGGGCAAGATTGTTCCACTTTCCGACATCCCAGAAAAGATAAAAAATCTTTGCGAAGACCTTGTATTCAATCGTGGCGAAGACCCCCTTAGGGCGCTTTTGGAAGAATGGGAACGAAGTGCAGTTGCTTCTAGGGAGAAGGAAGAAAAACCTTATGTTGAAGGCTTTGTTCGCATTGAAGACGAACTAAAAAGGCACATCCTGCAGGGGGACAAAAAGGACCTCGAGGCGCACCTGAAACTAGCATTGAAGGAGAGGGATGCACTTTCCTTAGTACACGAAGTGCTCTTAGAAGCGATGAAAGAAGTGGGAGAACGATTTGCAAGAGGGGAGATGCAACTTCCCTTTGTCCTTCGCTCTGCAGAGGTCATGAAGGCGTGTGTCTCGTTTCTTGAGCCATACATGGAGCGTAAGTCCGACAAAGTCAGGGGCACAATAGTTCTTGCAACTGTGCGTGGAGATGTGCACGACATTGGCAAAAACCTCGTTGACATATTGCTTTCGAACAATGGTTTTAGGGTAATCAATCTTGGGACAAAATGTCCGATAAATAAAGTGATAGAAGCACTTGAACGCGAAAAGGCAAACGCTATTGGGCTTTCTGGGCTTCTTGTCAAGTCGGTCATGGTGATGAGGGAGGATGTGGAGGAGCTGGAAAGACAAGGCATAAGAGTTCCAGTGTTGCTTGGAGGTGCTGCACTGAACAGGGCGTTTGTTGTGCAAGAGATTGCCCCAAGATACAGTGGCAAGGTCTTTTACTGCAAGGACGCCTTTGATGGGCTCAAAATAATGGAGGAACTATGCGAAGGGGGGGAAAGTCTTCAATCGCAATATGAAAACAAGGCCACCTTTAAGGTCATGCAAGCCGCACATGAATCACTTCCTGTCCAAATCGAAGCGGTTCAGCCACCTGTGCCTTTATTTGTCGGAACACAACTCATAGAGTCGCCCCCAATCGAGGAAGTCGCAAAGTTTGTCAATCGCACATCCCTTTTCAGGGGTCAGTGGCAGTTCAGGAAGGGGAAGATGGGCGACGACGAGTGGAATAGGCTGGTAGCGGAGAAGCTCGAGCCTATGTTTCAGGAATACCTTGCGAAATACTATGAACGGGGAGTCTTAAAACCTCGGGCGATAATCGCTTTGTTTTTTGCAAACTCTAATGGCGACAAGGTCACCCTTTACGACAAAAATGGAACGGCGCTGGCTAGTTTTTCGTTTCCGAAGATGAAAGGTGGGCTTTGTCTTGCGGATTTTGTGTTGCCACAGGAAAGCGGGCAAAAAGATGTGATAGGGGCTTTTGTCGTGACCTTAGGGCACAGAGTGAGTGCAGAGGAGCAAAAACTATTCGAGGCATCTAAATATGCGGAATATCTTTTTCTGCATGGGCTTGGGGTAGAGTTGACTGAGGCGCTTGCTGAGTGGGCGCACAGAAAGGTCAGGGAGGTTCTACTTATATCGCAAGACGACGACCAAGATGTCTCAGGCATCTTGAAAGGCAGATACAGAGGTGGGCGCTTCTCGTTCGGGTATCCAGCGTGTCCTAATCTTGAAGACAACAAGACACTTCTTACACTCTTGGACGCAAGGAGGATAGGGGTTTATCTTACGGAATCCTTGCAGATGGTTCCTAGGCAAACCGTTTCATCTCTCGTGTTTCATCATCCTCAGGTGAAGATGGTGTATTAGCCCACTCCCTGCCTCTCGCCCGCTTTGCCTTTTGCAAGAAGAATTTGCATTTTGGATGCTTTATAAAGAAAAAACCGAAGTTTTTTGGGACAAGAATGCCTCAAATATTGCTAAAAAGTGGCAGAGCTCAGGCTAGATCGGCGGTCCCGGGAGTGGTTCCTCTGCCTTCTCGGGCTTTCGTATAGGTTCCTCTTCTATCTCTTCATCCTCACTACCTTTTGGCTCTTGTCCGTCTCCCGGACTGGTTGCTAGTGTAATGGGTCTTCTTTCAAGTTTCGTCCCCTCGGGCAAATCGAGCACATATTCCAAAACCTCATCCATCTTTTTCACAAATATAAACTCCATCTCTCGGCGCACCTGTTCGGGCACCTCTACAAGGTCTTTCCTGTTACGTTCGGGCATAACGACCCGTTTGATTCCACCCCTCTGAGCGGCAAGAACCTTGTTTTTGATACCGCCAACAGGCAATACCATACCCCTCAATGTGATCTCCCCTGTCATGGCAGTATCGCCTCTCGTCCTTATTCCTGTCAAAAGTGAAAAAAGCGCAACGAACATCGTTATGCCAGCGGATGGACCATCTTTAGGGATGGCACCTGCAGGCACATGTATATGGAGGTCGTTGGTCTCGAATATTTTGGTGTCAATACCATACCGCTCCGCATTTGCCTGTAAATAGGACAAGGCTATCTGAGCAGATTCCTTCATTACATCGCCGAGGTGCCCAGTGAGCTTCAGCCTTCCTTTACCCCCCATTCTTGTAGCCTCGACGAAGAGGATCTCGCCACCAGTCGCTGTCCATGCAAGCCCTGTCGCTATGCCTGGCGACTCTGTCCTCTCGGCTGTTTCAGGCTGGAACTGTTCAGGACCTAGGATCTGCGCAACAAGTTCTTTGTCCACAGGGCGCTGCTTCCACTGTCCATCTACCACCTGCACTGCGATCCCCCTACAAATGGAGGCAATGCACCTCTCAAGGTTTCTAACGCCTGCCTCCCTAGTGTAATGGTCAATGATGTAATATATTATGTCGTCAGACATATCCACAATGGATGGGTCTAATCCATGTTCTTTCACCTGTTTTGGTAGCAGGTGCCTTTTCGCTATCGCAAGCTTTTCTTCAGGGGTATAGCCTGGCAACTCTAAAAGCTCCATCCTGTCAAGCAAGGGTGGCGGTATGGTGTCCGTTACATTTGCGGTAGTCATGAATAGAACTTGGGACAAGTCAAACGGGACATCAAGGTAGTGGTCCATGAAACGGTGATTCTGTTCGGGGTCAAGGACCTCGAGCAGCGCGCTCGTTGGGTCACCACGCCAATCCCGCCCAATCTTATCAACCTCGTCCATCATGAAAACCGGATTCTTCGATTCAGCGCGCCTAAGGCTTTGGATAATCTTGCCGGGGAGGGCGCCTATATAAGTCCGCCTGTGTCCTCTTATTTCTGCCTCGTCTCTCACACCGCCCAACGAGATATGGACAAACTTCCTGCCTAGCGCCCTTGCGACACTTTGTCCTAACGAGGTTTTGCCAACCCCTGGTGGTCCGACTAGACACAAGATCGGGCCTTTCAAGTTATTTCTTAGCTTAGAAACCGCAATGTATTCCAAAATCCTTTTCTTGACCTTGTCAAGGTCGTAATGATCCTCGTCCAAAACCTTTCTTGCATGAGAAACATCGAGATTATCTTCAGTGGTCTTATCCCACGGAAGCTCACAGATCCACTCGAGGTATGTCCTTGAAACCGTGTATTCGGGCGAAGATGGCTGTATTGAGCGCAGTCTTTTGAGTTCCTTCTCGGCAACCTTGCGAACTTCATCTGGCAACGCAAGCTTATTGAGCTTCTGCTGGATTTCGTCGATTACGTCAGTCTCATCCTCAAGTTCCCCAAGCTCTTTCTGTATCGTCTTGAGTTGCTGGCGAAGCACATATTCACGTTGGGTCTTGTTCAGTTCCCCCTTGACCTCGCTGTTTATCTTTTGGGTGACCTTCAACACCTCTATGTGGTGGTATAGCATTTTGAGCGTCGTCTTCAACGCCTCGACAGTGTCGGTGGTGGACAATATGCCAATCTTCTCTTGGACGCTCGTTGGGAGGTTAGAGGCGATGAGAAAAACTAGTCTGAGAGGTTTGTCAACCTGCTCGACAAGCTCTTGAGCGGACGGAGGCATCTCGGGTATCAGACGCAAAACTTCGATGGTCGCCTGTTTCAGGCTCCGCATCAAGGCCTCTACCTCTACTGTCATGGTTTCCTGTTCTGCTATTATGGTGACATCTGCAGCAAGAAATGGTTGGGTCTGAACAAATCTTTCTATCCTGAACCTCTCGAGTCCCTGAACAACAATGTCAACCCCCTGCTCTCTTTCGCGCACAACACGCAGTATTCTGGCAGTTGTCCCCACCTGATACAAGTCATCGGGGGTGGGGTCATTGACATCCTTGTCTTTTTGTGTGACCACACCGATTGGCTGGTCCTTTCCAGAGACCGCGTCCAAAAGCCTCAAGGTCTTTTCACGACCAATCACAAGGGGCATCACAATGCCCGGAAATAAGACCGCATTCTTTAGAGGCAATATCGGCAATCCTTGTATTCTTCTTTCTTTTATCTGCTTGTCAGCCATAGTCCTCCACAAACTTCAAGTTCCGCAAGAGGGCTATCTAGCCCCTTTCATTTTACTATGATGGTAATCGTTTCGCCAAAATCAAGGGGATTTAAACTCTCGCCCCAAAAACCCGCTAAGAAACTTTTCAGCGTTTGCCCCCAGATTCGCTTTCACCCGCTCAATCCTCGCATCCTTCAAAGACAATCCGCTTGCCAGAAGTTCGTCAACCTTTGAAATCTCGGTGGCCACCATCTGTTTGATCCCTTCATATGAACCCCAACCCACCTGCATCTTGCCGTTTATGAAAAAGGAAGGGGTACCCCTAGCCCCAAGTGAAGACGCTTCTTGTCCCTCGACAAGCGCCCTCGCCCAAACCGAAGGGTCCCTGAAATCCTTCTGGAACTTGTCCATATTTAGGCCGAGCCTCCTTGCATATTCAAAAAGATTTTGTTCACTTAGGGCACCCTGATTCTCGAAAAGGATGTCCGCATATTCCCAGAACTTTCCTTGTCTTTGTGCAGCGATCGATGCGCTTGCCGCATCCAATGCGAATCTGTGCATCTGAAGGGGATTGTGTTTGAAAACCAGAAGCACTTGGCCCGGAAACTCCTTGATAAGCTCTTTGAGAGGACTGTAAGCACGTCTACAAACTGGGCACTGGAAATCCGACACCTCAACCACAATAACCTTTGCTTGGCCCGCGCCGATCATTGGGCTTGGATCCTGAATAGGCTTGGTGCCGGGTGGAATCGCCCTTTCGCTAGCAAACCCGGGTCCCTGTACCTCTTGCCTCTGAAACGGCTGGCTCGGCGCAACTGGCTTTACTTCTAGACTTTCAAGCACAAGCCCTTGGGTCTCTTTGGACTCAGCCGCAGTGTGCACCGCCCGTTCTGATTTCAAAAAAGCTATCCGACTAGACACAAGTGCGCCAAGGGTGAAAAAAGCAATCGCAACCACAAAATACCCAACGATGACGAGAGATTTTTTCATTTCGGTCATCTCCTTCAGGAGAAGGCGAACAATATGATAAGACCTTCAAGACAAAAAGCAAGAAGGAAAAGCCCTATGAAGATCGCAGATAAGATCCTCCTGAAGCATTAAGCCTATATCATGGCCCGACATCGAGGCTGTTCAAACGGAACATCACCAGGAAACACACTCCCGCGAAGCTATCTTCCACCACGAACCACCCAAACGAGCGTGGAGAAGCACCTATAAACCAGCCTCGAATGAAAACTTACAACCGACTAGTCAAGCCGTTTGATGATAAAACGAAGGTCAAAAAAACTGGACTGGACCACTTACGCAAGAAATAGCGTGATGTTGCTTGCCTTCTCGGTGTAAAAAGACCCTTGCAAATCTCTAGTAATACGGTTACCATTATCTTTGTGTCCTCGCGACAGCGAGGGTTAAACATTTATGGAGGAGCATGAAGATGACGATTAAGCTGACAAACCCACCACTGAAGCTGCTTCGAACAATCCAAAACATCGCACAATCGTTACGAGAAGATGTGGAGGCCGCAAAACGCAACGACCCAGCAGCAAGGAACAGCCTTGAAGTGATTCTGACTTATCCTGGGGTTCACGCCCTCTGGATGCACAGAGTCGCACACAGACTCTGGAAAGCGAATAGATGCACCATTGCCAGGCTTATATCGCATGTTGCCCGTTTCCTTACAGGGGTAGAGATACACCCTGGCGCGAAAATAGGCCGTGGTGTCTTTATCGACCACGGTATGGGGGTTGTTATAGGAGAGACAGCCACGGTTGGAGACAACTGCCTTTTGTATCAGGGTGTGGTGCTTGGCGGCACTAGCCTCGAAAGGAAGAAAAGGCATCCTGACTTAGAGGAAGGGGTCGTGGTAGGTGCTGGCGCGATTGTGCTAGGTCCTATCAGGATAGGGAAAAACACACGGATCGGTGCTGGGTCGGTCGTGATAAAGGACACACCCCCTGATTCCACTGTGGTTGGGGTGCCAGCAAAGGTCGTTGCACAAAATGGCAGGAGCGTTCGTTCTCCCCTTGACCACGCGAACCTCCCTGACCCGCTTATTCAGGCACTTCAGGATATCGAAAGAAGGCTGAGCGCGCTCGAAGCCAAAGTAAATGCCTCAGGAACAGATTCACCGCGCGTTGCTGGCGCGGTTGACAAGTTTTCAAAATAACACAATACTTTTCAAGGCTTTCAGAAAAAAAGCCCATCTTATGTGACTAACCAATAAACCCTTCGAAAAGGGCGGTAGAAAGGTATCTTTCCCCAGTGTCGGGTAAGACGACCACTATCATCTTTCCCTCGTTTTCGGGGCGTTTTGCCACCTCCAAAGCCGCCCACGCGGCTGCGCCAGAGGAGATGCCGCACAATATGCCTTCAAGTCTCGCAAGCCTGCGGGCGGTCTCTATCGCATCCTCGTTAGTAACCTGTATGATCTCGTCAACCACTGACATATCAAGCACATCCGGGACAAACCCTGCGCCAATACCTTGAATCTTGTGTGGTCCGGGTTCACCACCCGACAGCACCGGCGAGGCGGCAGGTTCTACTGCAACCGTGCGAAACGATGGTTTCCTTTGTTTTATTACTTGGCCCACGCCAGTGATAGTGCCACCTGTGCCGACCCCAGCCACTACGATGTCCACTGCCCCGTCAGTATCTCTCCATATCTCTTCTGCTGTCGTAGCCCTGTGAATAGCAGGATTTGCAGGGTTACGAAACTGTTGAGGCACGAATGAGTTAGGAGTCTCTTCTGCTAGCTCGAGCGCCCTTCGCACCGCGCCTTTCATCCCTTCAGCCCCAGGGGTCAAAACTAGCTCGGCTCCCAAAAACCTCAGAAGTGCCCTCCTCTCGAGGCTCATCGTGTCTGGCATTACGAGGATAAGACGGTACCCGCGGGCAGCGGCAACAAAGGCAAGTGCAATCCCAGTGTTTCCGCTCGTAGGCTCGATTATGACACTGTCTTTTGTAAGCAAGCCACTCTTTTCTGCAAAGTCAATCATAGCAACCCCGATCCGATCCTTTACCGAAGAAAGCGGATTGAAAGACTCTAGTTTCGCCAAAACCGTTGCTTTCAAACCCTCGGTGACCCTGTTCAACCTTACTAGTGGGGTATTTCCTATAGTTTTCGTGATGTCCTCGAATATCCGTGCCATTGTTTCTTCTCCGTTCAATCAAACCACTATGGCAATATCTACCATAGCTATAGACATTATCACAGGTTTCGAGGACCGTGTCAAACGCATACCTCTTGGATGCTGTTTTTTCTTAACCGCACTCACGCAATTTTTCTGTGCACCATTTTTATGCTTAAGCACATTGACAGAAGCGGTTTCTTTTCCTAACAAAAGTTAGGCGTCAAACCAGGTTTTGGGACGCCGAATGCTAAGTGGCTCATAAAAGGAGGCAAAAGTGAAGATACTTGTTACTGCAAAAAGGGTTGTTGACCCAGATGCAAAGGTAACGGTAAAAACAGACGGGAGCGGGATCCAGACCACAGGGCTCGAGTTCAAGCTGAACCCATTCTGTGAAAACGCCATCGAGGCAGGGATTCAGCTGGTCGAAAAACATGGTGGAGAGGTGGTGGTCGTCAGCATCGGCACCGAGGATGCAATCATGAATATGAGAACAGCCCTTGCTATGGGTGCCGAAAGAGGCATTCTGGTGAAAGGCTCTGACGAGACTCTAGACTCTGACCTGACCGCCCGCATCCTTGCGAAGGTGTTTGAACTCGAGAAGCCTGACCTTTTCATCCTCGGGAAGCAAGCGGTAGATGGGGATTCGAATCAGGTGGCGCAGCTGGTTGCAGAATACCTAGGATTGCCTCAGGCTTGCTTTGCCTCAAAGATTGAGGTGATGGGCTCGAAAGTGTTGGTGACAAGGGAAGTGGATGGTGGTCTCGAGACGCTGGAGCTGTCTATGCCAGCGATCATAAGTGCTGACCTACGACTAAACACGCCCAGGCTTCCAACTTTGCCGAATATTCTAAAGGCTAAAAAGAAGGAAATAAAGCAGATCGATATCGCAGAACTGGGCGTGGATCCAACACTAAAGGTGGAGACCCTTTTTTATGAGGCGCCCGAGCAGAGAAAGGGTGGTGTGAAGGTCAAGACCGTGCAAGAGCTAGTTGAAAAGCTAAAGAATGAAGCAAAAGTTATATAACAACGGAGGTCAAAATGAAGGATGTCCTGGTAATAGGCGAAATCGCCCAAAGAAGGCTTAGAAAGGCAACATTGTCAGCAATCACCTTTGCCAAAGAGCTTGCGGGGAAGATTGGGTCGTCATTCTCTATTGCGCTGTTTGGCAAGGATGTGAAAGATGTAGCAAAGGAGGCTACAAGGTTCGGTGCAAAGGCAGTGTATGTTGTGGAGTCGGAGGTACTTGAACACTACATTGCTTCTGTTTATGCGAAGGCTGTGGCAGACCTTGCGAATCAGGTTGGGGCAGGTTTTGTGTGTGCCGCATCAAGCACATTTAGCCGAGACCTACTGCCAAGGGTTGCCGCGAGGCTTCAGGCTGGAATGGTTTCAGAGGTCATGAGGATTGTGGGGGACGCGCCTCCGCTTAGATACAAACGCCCAATGTATGCCGGCAATGTAATAGCGACTGTGGAGGTCAAGACCGAAAAGGCTGTCTTTACGGTGCGAGCAAGCGAGTTTGCGCAGGCGCAGGAAGTGGAAGGGGCTTCTCAGATTGTTGAAATGAAGCCGTCTGTTGAAATGCCTCAAAATGTAAGGTATGTGGGTTTCGCAGAAACAATCTCAGAAAGACCTGACCTCACCGAGGCTTCAGTAGTTGTGTCTGGCGGTCGTGGTCTTAGGGACAAGGAAGGCTTCTGGGGTCTTTTAAGCCCGCTTGCTGATCTGCTTGGGGCTGCCATCGGAGCAACGAGGGCTGTGGTGGATGCAGGGATCGCTCCGAATGACTTGCAGATTGGTCAGACAGGCAAAGTGGTCGCTCCAAACCTCTACATCGCCATCGGACTTTCAGGCGCAATCCAGCACCTAGCTGGTATGAAAAACTCTAAAGTGATTGTTGCAATAAACAAGGACCCGGACGCGCCGATATTTTCTGTCGCAGACTATGGTCTGGTCGCAGACGCCTTCAAGGCAGTGCCGGAGCTGATAGAGGAGATAAAGAAGGTCAAGAGCCTCTAGATAGATGGCTGGTGTGACGAGGTTACATCAGTCGTTTTTATAAAGGACCAATGTTAGAAAATAGTCTGCCACGAATATGAGGATAGAAGAAAGGACAACTGACTGAGTGGTTGCCCGACCTACTCCCCTTGCGCCACCAGAGGCTCCAAGTCCTTTATGACAAGCGATAAGAGAAAGAATAAGCCCAAAAACCGAGGACTTTATCAGACCTGATATGAGGTCCCACTCGCGGGCGTACTCACTGATTTTATCCATAAAAACCCCACCATCAACCTGCATCAGGATCACTGCAACATAGTAAGCCCCTGCGATGCCCACAAAATCAGCTGTTGCAGTAAGAACTGGCAACATGACAATCGCCGCTATGATTCTTGGAGTTACCAAATACTGCACTGGATTGACCGCAAGTGTTACAAGGGCGTCTATCTGCTCGGTGACCTTCATGCTTCCGATCTCTGTCGTGATGGCAGAACCAACCCTCGCTGTCACGATGAGAGATGTAAGCACTGGTGAAAGCTCCCGCATCAACGATAACGCAACTGTGGAGCCTACGAGACTCTCCGCACTAAAGAGCCTGAATGTATGCACAGTCTGGACGGCAAAGACCATACCAGTGAAAAGGGCGGTTAGGAAAACGATGAAGAGTGAACCTGCCCCAATAAACTCCATCTGCTGAATAAAAACCCTCATCCTAAACGGTGGTCTAAAAAGCCATAAAAAAGCCTCGCCAAGCAGGATAAGAGCGTTTCCAAAACCTTCTATTACCCCAAGCGCCCTTGAAATCAGCGCAGAGATGGCGTTGCGCTTCATAAAACCCATAATATCTTTAGATACAGAACATTACAAGGTCTTGAAGCGACGCATTATCGAATAAAGAGTAAGAATGCCAGAGCGCCGACTGCCTGATAAAATCATATTTTCGTCTGACCGAATATTTCTTTTCCTAGCCAAACGAATCCGCACCATTTTTCGAGCAACCTGGCAATGACACATGGTGGAAATC
>Ga0197143_1002035_pt1 | contig 15718 bp, 16 predicted proteins | sample GBS70_MetaG_FD_148603 | JGI IMG/M metagenome (GOLD analysis project Ga0197143, IMG submission 148603) | Sediment microbial communities from Great Boiling Springs, Gerlach, Nevada, United States - GBS 70_MetaG | ecosystem: Environmental > Aquatic > Thermal springs > Hot (42-90C) > Sediment...
AGATTTTGAAAAGTTCAGGGACGATGTTAGGGAGGTTAAGGAAAGAGCCGTCAACAGACTTGACGACGTGTTTGAGATATTTAGGAAAAACTGCGAGAAAAAGGGTGTCAAGGTCTATCTCGCGAAAGACGCTGAGGAGGCCTGCGGTATCGTGTACAGGATTGCTGTGGAGAAGAATGCGAAACTCCTAACCAAGAGCAAGTCGATGACCACGGAGGAGATAATGCTTAACGCCTACCTCGAAGAAAAAGGGTTGAAGATAGTTGAGACAGACCTCGGCGAGTTCATCATACAGCTAGCGGGTGAAAAACCCTTCCACCTTGTATATCCGTCGGTCCACAAAACAAGATACGAGGTGGCTGAGCTTTTCTCAAAACTGGCCGGGCGTGAAATCAATCCCGAGATAAGCGAGCTAATGCAGTTTGCCAGAGGCTATCTCCGTGAGCTGTTCCTGTCGGCTGATATAGGGGTCACCGGCGCGAACATCGCCATCGCGGAGACCGGCACAGTTGTTGTGGAGACAAACGAGGGGAACGATAGGCTTGGAAGCGTCCCACCTAAAACACACATCGTGGTGATGGGAATGGAGAAAATTGTCGAAAAAGTTGAGGATGCTTTGAAGCTTATTGTTGCACATCCCGTAAGCTCTACAGGCCAATTCCTTACAACTTACGTCAGCTTCGTCAGCGGAAGAAATCCATTAGCTGGGGATGCCTTCGATAGGGAGCTACATGTCGTGGTTGTAGATAACGGACGCAGAGCTATGCGAGACGACCCATGGTTTAGGGAAGCGCTTTACTGCATAAGATGCGGTGCATGCATGAATATATGCCCAACATACTCAGCGGTAGGCGGGCACGTCTTCGGACACATTTACACAGGCGCGATAGGCCTGCCGTGGACCGCCTTTGTCCACGGACTTGAAAGAGCATCTGAGTTCGCTCCTCTATGCATAAGCTGCGGCCTCTGCAAGGAAATCTGCCCCGTAAAAATCGACATACCCATGCTGATAGCGGGGGTGAAACACCGATATGTTAGGGAGGCCGGCCAGCTGATGACCAACAGGGTTTTGGAGAACTATGAAGCATTTTACAGAGTTGCGTCGAGAGCGCCGTGGTTCTTTAACGCTGTGCTGGGGCGTGGTTTCGTCAGGGCTTTGATTGAGAGGCTCCTAGGGATAGACAGGAGAAGGTCGATTCCCCCCGTTGCGCGCAAAACATTCGCCAAGCTACTTAATGAGAGGAGGTGGACTCAGCATGAGCGTCGGGCGGTAATATTCGCCGACTTTTTCATCCAGTTCGTGAGACCGGACCTCGGGATAAGGCTCTGTGAAGCCTTGAACATGGCTGGCTACACACCTGTCCTGCCACCTCAGAAGACAAGCGGCTACCCATACATAGCGTACGGCGACCTAGACAAAGCAACAGAGGTCGCGAGGTATAACGTCAGACAACTGTCAGAGATCTTGAGGGAGAACGACGTAGTAGTTTCCGCAGAGCCTACGGCGGTTTACGCGTTGAAATATGTCTACCCAAGGCTTCTAAACAGCAGCGAAGACTCGGTCAAGGTGTCGATGGCATCTGTTTCGGGGTCGGAGCTGTTAGACCTACTGGTGAGAGACGGCAGGCTTGCGGTAAAAAGGGTGGAGGGCGGCAAGGTTGGGATACATATTCCATGCCATGAGAGGGCCCTTGACGAGTCGCGTTCGGTCTATAATCTTCTTAGACACACAGGGTATGAGGCTGTGTTTGTCGAGACGGGAACATGCTGCGGCATGGCGGGATCTTTCGGGATGAAACACGGTGTTCTCGGCTACGAGCTTGCAAACGCGGTGGGCGAGCCCCTATTCAACCTATTCAAGCAGAGCGGATGCGAATTTGTCGTAACAAACAGCAGCGTCTGCCGGATACATATCGGGCAGGGGACAGGTTTACCTGTTTACAGCCCGCTTGAGGTGCTTGAGTTCACCGCCCCCGATATGCGATAAAATCAATCTCTAATAGGGCGTTCTTGACGGGGAGCTGTGTGACAACCGTCGTTCGTGTAGGAGGCTCGTGCTTGAAAAACTCCCTGTACACCTCGTTCATCTCCGTGAAGTGCTCAGCCTTCGTTAGGTAAACCGTTGCCTTTACAACATCGGAGAGACTCAGCCCGACTGATTCAAGGAAGGCTTTCGTGTTCTCAATAATCCTCCTAGTCTGACCCTTTACATCCGTTTCTTCAACCACACCGGTTGCAGGATTTATCGCGATCTGTCCCGATAGAAAGATAAGGTCGCCCGCCTGTATGGCCTGAGAATAGGGGCCGACAGGTTTAGGAAGCTTTTCCGATGAAATTACTTTTTTCATCGTGGGAAAAACCTGCGTACTCACGTGATTTAAACTTTGGCATTCTCACCTGCTGCGTAGGATGAAAGTTATCAAGCCCAAGATAACTCCTATTAGGAAGCCTATTGAGGCAAACTGGTTTGAAGCGATCAGTGAGGCGAGGATGGAGAGCCCGTTTATGAAAGTGTTGACTATGTCCTGAGGTGTGAAAGGTGTTCTCATACCCGCCAAACCCAGTATGAACGGCAGCAGAACAGCTATGATGACAACAACCAGCAACAATTTCCAAAACCTCAAGACAGCGAAACCCAAACCAAACCCGATAAGGAACCATATTATAGCCAGCACTGTTTGGTATGCGACGACGTTATCCATGCTAGACAACGTGTAGTAGAGACGTATTAATCTTTGGCATTCCTCGGAGGATTCGCCGGCTTGATGCGTTGACAAGAGCTGCTACATTAAACACAGACCATGGGCTACTCACATACATCGAAGAACAAGGGATGCCCCGGGCCGGACTTGAACCGGCGACACTCCGGTCTTCAGCCGGACGCGCTCCCAGCCTGCGCTACCGGGGCCTTCTCTATTTTACACTCTTTAGGATTTTATTAACTCTACCTGTGCCGTAAAGCATTATAGACGGAGGTAGGGTTTTGGGATGGGCATGCCTACGTCGTCCAAGGTCGTCGGATACGTTACGGGTATTATTGTGAAGGCTGTTCAGGAGGGGGTTATTTATTTGCTCTCGTTTACTTCTTTGACGGGGGAGGAGTTTGTCGTCCGCCTTAAGAGGCCGCCTGAATGGCTGGTTGTCGGCGCTCCTATCTCGGGAACACTTGTAAAAGTGGGCGAATACTACCAGATACAGGATTTAACCGCGGCGGAGAATTTGAAGCCGGCTAGGCCTGTCGAGGTTGAAAGTTTGGAGCTTACTAAGGTCGGAAAAGGTGACGGAGTTGACTTTATTGGGACCGGCAGCTCGGGAGGCGTTCACATCTCAGCACCAATCCTGTCCACAAACATCTACAAAAAAGCTGAAAAACTACGGAATAGCCGATGCGTTCTGTATGTCGCAGACCTCCCCACAGGAAGCAAAATAGTAGCAGTTCAGACACTGGAGGAATACAGGAGGAGCATGTCCCTAAAACGGTTCCTGAGCATGGTCTCAGAGTATGAAGAATGAGCGATACATTGTCGTGGCCGAGAAGGCTAGTGTGGCGCGGGCTATCAAATCAGCCATAGGGCCCGCTAAAGCAGATGTCGTAGTTACATCTGTCAGGGGCCACTTGATGAACGCAGACCTCCCACCCGGATACGAGTGGGGGTCGGTGGACCCCTCCGAGATAATTAAGCTCCGCCGCGTTGTCGATAAAGTTTCCGACACGAAATCCTACAACACTTTGAAAAGGTTGTTTGCTGAGGGGGGTGTTCTCGTCGTCGCTACGGATAACGACTCGGAGGGGGAGCTTATAGGCTTTGAAGTTCTGCAAGTCTACCGGGACCTGAACGGCTCGCAAGAATGCTATAGGATGAGGTTCAACTCACTCAACAGACGCGAGCTTCTGCAGAGCTGGGCAAACCTTGAGAAAGGCCTTAACTGGAGATGGGTTGAGAAGGCGAGGTTCAGACAGGTCTTCGACCTCATTACAGGGGCCTCCTTCACAAGGCTTTTGACACAGGCAGCCCGGCGCTACGCCCCAGTCAGGCTAATCAGCTGGGGCTCGTGCCAGACACCCACCCTAAACTTCGTCGTCGAAAGAGAGAGGGAAATAAACTCGTTCAAGCCTCAGAAATACTGGTTCATCGAAGCAGTTCTGAGGACGGAGGAAGGTGAAGAGTTCAAGTCATACACCGAAAAATACGTGGACAAAGATATGGCTGATAAATTGTTTGAGAACGTTAAGGGTTGTTCGACGGCTTTGGTCGAGGACTTTCAGACAACGGAGAAGACTCTGCCAAGGCCGTTGCCTATGAGAACTGACGATGTTTTGAGAGACCTTACGAGGCTGACAAAGTTGAGCGCCAACAAGCTGCTTGAAATGCTGGAGACTCTTTATGCGGAGGGTTACATAAGCTATCCGCGTACCGACACAAACAGGTACCGCCGTGACTTCGACTTTGAGACGGCATGGAGTGCGGTGGCTGAGTCGAAGGTTTTGGAAGGTCTTCCGGAAGTGTCCGGGAAGGCGGCGCCGCGGAACGGTGCGATGGATGACGGGGCTCATCCACCCATTTACCCCACAGCACCTTACAGGGGCGGTGGATTACTCGGAAAGATTTGGGAATATGTTGCACGCAGGTTTTACGCTAACGCCTACGCAGAGGACGCTGTCCAGCAAACTCAGAAAGCAGCCATCAAGATAGCTGACGTATCTTTTTTCGCGGTCGGCCGCAACGTGGTGAAGCCGGGATACATGCTGTACTACCCGTATTTCAGGCCCGCCGACCAGCCGGTTCCACAAATGAGGCCTGGACAGGTATTGACGGTTGTTGGGGTCAAGCTTGTGGAGGGGGAGACAAAGCCCCCGCCGAGGCTTGACGAGGCGGAGCTGCTCAGGCTCATGGAGAAAAACGGGATAGGGACAGATGCAACCCGTGCAACCTACCCATCCCTAATAGTCGAACGCCGCTACGCATTAAGACAGGGGAGCCGGTACAGGCCCACACTGCTCGGGCTGAAGCTTGTGGAGTCCTTGGAGAAAACAGACAGAAGGCTTGTAACACCCGATACCCGTAAAATGGTTGAACAGTATATGGAGGCGTTGGAAAAGGGTGAGGCAAGGCTTGAAACATGTTTGGAGACCAGCCTAAAGACCTACGAAGAACTCCTAAGCCTCTGCAGGCAGCGAGCCCTCGAAGTTGGCAAATACTTGGCTGAGGCATATATGGCGGAGATGAAGGCTGCAGGCCGTAAACGTGACCGTTTTACAAAAAACACGGTCACACGGCAAACTTATAAATAAATGATGGACGGTGTTGATGGAAATGGTGTCAGAGTTTCTTGCCCTGCTTAACCCCGCGACAGGGACGGGAGAGAACCTGCTATCGTTCATCCTCTCACTTGTATGGATAGTCTTTCTGATGGTTTTCTTTCTTTACCCATCTTTTGGCCAGAGAATGCAGCTTGGCTACATGCTGCGCGACCTTGAGAGAAAGCTCCAAAAGCTAAAGAGCATCAAGGACGAGATACAGACTATAACAGTCGATACAGTCAAGCGTGAAGGGCCCCCCCAATCAGATTTTTCAAAAGAGGTCGAAAGACTTAGCGAGTTTTTCATAATACAGCCCGAGTCGATGGACCCCTACGGACTTGTCTACAAGCTTGAACACATCCTTGAGACCGGGGAGTCGGTTTACGAAAGCGAGGTTGCGAAGCTTGTTCCGAACGCCTCGGAGGCCAGAGTTAAAACTCTCACAAATCTCTTCGAAATACTCCGCGGCATCAACACACTTTACAGGGTGGTACGTCACTACTACCTTCTAGGCAAAAAGACATCAAACATATACCTCGTCCTCCAGATACAGATGATATTGCCGCAGCTTATCGAGATAGCCGAGTCGTACCGCCAGGCTGCTTCGGCCTTCAGCAAGGGCCAGCCAATAGGCGACGGCGTCGGAGTGCTTGTGGTGGCTAAGCTGGCTGACGGCTTGGAGAAGACGAGGTACGAGATAGCTAAGGACACAATTGTGCAGGAGCTTGAACTTGAAAAAAGAAGGGTTTACATAGTGAGGGCTCAGGGGCCCGGCGGCACGGTTGGAAGGCCAGGCGAAGCCGTGAAACGGCTTGTGGAAAGCCTTTCAGAGCAGCCTAAGCTAATAGTCACAATCGACGCAGCCTTGAAGCTTGAGGGCGAGGAGACGGGTAAGATAGCTGAAGGTGTGGGTGTGGCTATCGGTGGACCGGGCGTCGACAAATACAAGATAGAGGAGCTGGCGAAGAGCCGCAACATCCCTCTTCACGCCTTCGTCATCTTTCAGTCAATCACAGAGGCCATTACTCCGATGAGGGAGTCTATAGCCAAGGCCGCGGATGTTGTGCTTGAGAAGGTGAGGAAAGTCATTCTTGAAAAGGCTAGGGAAGGGGAGGTTGTGGTAATAGCTGGTATCGGAAACACTGTGGGGGTTGGGGTTTAGATGTCTTCGGAACCTACTATATTTATCGGGCCGAAAACCCGTGAAAAAATCCCCGAGCCACTCACCTTCCTCAAATGTTTGTCATGCGGCGTCGAGAACTCCCGACCATTCAAGGAAGGGGACTACGTGCTGAAGGTTGTTAACTCCGAGAAATGCCCAAAATGTGGAGGGGCCCAGAGCAAGATCGTCAACATATACGTGCCTCAAAAGAAAGAGTCTAAGTAATCACTGTGCAGCCGTCTCTCTCAACGAGGATTGTGTGCTCGGCCTGGGCGACCGGCTTACCTGTCTTCTCAACGAGCAGGGGATATGCCTTTACACGCCCGGTCCTCACAAACCTCTGGTGCAGCACATCAATGTCGCCCAAATCTTTAAGCCATCTCAGGCTGTAGGGTAGTCCGTTAAACCTCTCCTCTATGTTTTTAAGGAGAACCGCCTCCTCCGAGGTTGTTTTGCGCGTTGGCTGCCGTGGGTTAAGACGGTAGATTGTTGCAGGGCTGGCGTCAACCACAACACCGGACCCCGCGGCAACAGTGGCGAAGGGCTCCACAGCATATACATGGCCCTCGACAAGCCTCGCGTCATCACCCGCCGCCACGTTAGGTATAGAGACACCGGCATGTAGGTTGTAGCGCTGGATTTCATGTCCCGTCAGGTTCTTTATCGGCTTCACACCATACCGTGCCAACGTGTTTTGTACCACGGCGCCGATGGCTGAGACCCTGACATTCGCTGCCGCCACCTTCAACGCTGCCTTCAAAGCCTCTTCGACGGCGGTCTTCAATAACTCGCCGGTTGCTGTGTCAGTGATGGTTATGGCGGTGTCGGCGATGAAGCCTTCAACCTCCACGCCAAAGTCTATCTTGACCACCGAGTTTGACGGGATTGTTGAGAGATCTCCAGGTGGGGGGGAGTAATGGGCGGCCACGCTGTCCACGGAGATGTTGCAGGGGAACGCGGGCCTACCTCCCAGCTGCCTAATGAGCTCCTCAATTCTCTCAGCCACGTCAACCATCCTCGCACCCGCCACAACCAGCTCAGGAACACGGGCCCTCACCCTCCGCGCAATCTCCCCAGCCCTAATCAACGAATCAACCCAGTCCAAGCCGACATGGTTTCTGGGTGGAGAGCTATAATAGGTTGTTTCCACAATCTAGCGTTAAGGTTTTTCTCAAGTTCTTCATCAACAAGTAGCCACAGAGGGGTTTTGGTTTTTTGCCGAGCCCTCCAGAACACTGTCTGAGGCCGCTTCAGCAGAATAACCACTACCCCAATAGTTGACGTAGGACACCTAAACATCCATTACCCCCACTCATACACTAGACAACTGAAAACTGCGGCCCCCGCTCACGCAGACTCTCACGAGGGAAAGCAGAGAAAACCATGTTAGAATACGCACACCAAACTTCCTCTTTTCTCCCTTCACGCTTAATGCAAAACCAATTAACCATCACTTTCTACCTTTTTGAGATAGAATAGCGTTTTTCCACACAGTTATCAGAGCCTAGGGAGCCCATGCATATGTGCGGCGGGCGGGCTTCGATCCCGCGACCTTCGGCGTGGAAGGCTTACGCAGCCCTTCCGGGCTTCGACGTCCTACCAGGCTAGACTACCGCCGCTTCAAGGCCTTAATTCATGGGCTTGAATAAATCCTTATTCTGTCGCCCCTCGACACCCATCCCTCCCTTACAACCTCGGCGTAAACCCCTGCCACGCCTCCATGTAGTTGGAGTAGGTTTTTCAAGATCTCTGGGTTGTAGGCGAGGGTTTGCTGTGGGAGTGTAACCATTATGCATCTTTTCGTGGGCTTCGTCACCCGCAGGGCCGCATCCCCTACCTCCAACACGGTGCCCGGCGTAAGCTCTCCGTCAAAGTCTGTGAGCAGGTTTGGCCTGAACCTGCATAGCTCATCCATCCCTAGGCCGTTGGCCTGTAGGGTTTCAGCCGTCATTATGTGGACTGGGGCGGAGTCGTGGTAGCTGCCGGCCCTCGTCATTCCCTGCTTCTCAAAGTAGGTTGTGGAGCCTGTCTCGTAGCTCACATCCAGCCCAATAAACCTTAATGCTTGGCCGCCGTTCCTTACAAGCACAACCCTCCTACCCAAATAGGATGAGAGTAAGGCCGTGGCCTCGGATAAGCCGCACTTCCTTCCATCCGGGAAGACGAGAGTCAACCCGTCACGGCTGAGGGAGGCTTTTACATTGAGGAGGCTGCCGAACCTCGCCATGTTTTTGGCGCTGGCGGCTGTCCCTGTCTCGAGGTCTAGGACAGCGTAGACCCTGTCGCCTTCAAATCCGTCGCCAGTGACATAGACCTGTTCAACCTCCTCACCTCCCATGGACTTGACCGGGTACCGGTAAAGCCCGAGAACAGAGCAGAAAGGCAACATACCTACCCTAGGACGGTGGGATAAAAACCATAAACACCGCCGCCGACAACTAAAATAACAGCCCGCATGTAAGAGTAGTGTGCGCCGGGGTAACTCAGCCTGGCCAGAGTGCGGGGCTCATAATCCCACAGCTGGGGTGAAATCCCGTCGCCGTGGGTTCGAATCCCACCCCCGGCAGCCAAATGTTTGTCCGAGGTGAGATGTGTTGCGTGCGCTTGTTCTCCACTACGGTGTCGGCAATGTCTTCAGCGTCTCGCATGCGTTGAGGCGACTGGGGTTTGAGGTTACCGTCTCCGAAAAGCCGTTGGAGGGGTTTGACTGCCTCGTCATGCCCGGTGTTGGGAGTTTCAGCGCGGCCGCTGAACACGTCGCAGGCTACAGAAGTGAGCTAGTTGACTTGGTGAGGTCTGGCCTGCCTGTTTTAGGCATTTGTCTCGGGATGCAGCTCCTGTTCGAGTCAAGTGATGAGGGGCCCGGCAGCGGCCTCGGTGTTTTTCCCGGGAGGGTTGTCGGTTTTCCTCAGGGTGTGAAGAGTCCGCACATGGGTTGGAACAGGCTAGTTAAGGTGCGCGACACCCCTCTGCTGGAAGGTGCTCACGAGGGCTGGGTCTACTATAACCACTCCTACTACCCCAGCCCCGGAAAAAGCTCTATAGTCATCGCCAAAACCCTGTACGGCGTTGAGTTTCCCTCAGCGATAGGCGAATCAAACGTCTACGGTACCCAGTTCCACCCAGAAAAATCCTCCAAAACGGGCTGGGCTATTCTGCAGAACTTCAAAAGGCTTGTCAGGGCTTGAACGGGTTGTGGAAGCATGTGTAGTTCCCTGTGTGGCAGGCTGGGCCGGCGGGCTTCACACGGTATAGGACGGCGTCACCATCGCAGTCAACCCTGATCTCGACAACCCTCTGGACATTTCCAGACTCCTCTCCTTTCCTCCAAAGCCTTCTACGCGACCTGCTCCAGAAGTGGGCAAACCCTGTTTCAGCGGTCAGCCTGAGAGCCTCCCGGTCCACGTAGGCAAGCATCAAAACCTCCCCCGTCTCAGCGTCCTGCACAACCACCGGCACAAGGGGCGGGTCGCCCTCAAACCGTAGCATATCTATATCCGTACCGCCACACCCCTCTCACTCAAAAACAGCTTAACATCCATGATGCTGTATTTGTTGTAGTGGAAGATGCCCGCAGCCAAGGCCGCGTCAGCACCCGACACTGTTAGGACGTCGTAGATGTGCTGAGGGTTTCCAGCCCCGCCGCTGGCGATGACGGGTATGTTTACGGCCTTGACGACTTTGCCTGTAAGCTCGAGGTCGTAGCCGTCGCTAGTCCCATCCATGTCCATCGAGGTTAGAAGTATTTCGCCCGCCCCGAGGCCCGCGGCTTTCACGGCCCATTCTACTGCATCCATTCCCGTAGCCTTCCTCCCACCATATGTGTAGACCTCGTACCCGTTAGGCATCTCTAGGTTTTTCTTAGCGTCGACGGCCACAACAACACACTGAGCGCCATAGATCTCCGAGAGACGTCGGATGAGGGACGGGTTCTCCACCGCCGCAGTGTTCACCGAGACCTTATCAGCACCATTCCTGAGTACGAGGTCTGCGTCATCCAGCCCCCTAATACCACCGCCTACTGTGAAGGGTATGTTGATGACTTCTGCAACAGACCTTACCACGTTGACCAGTATGTCGCGCCGCTGGGCTGAGGCCGTTATGTCGAGGAACACAAGCTCATCAGCCCCCTCCTCGGAGTATTTCGCAGCAAGCTCGGCCGGGTCCCCTGCATCCCTTAGGTCGACAAACCTCCGCCCCTTAACAACACGCCCGTTATCCACATCAAGGCATGGGATAATCCGTTTCGCAAGCAAACTAAAGTATACGTACTCAGCCTTGTCTTAACCTTTAACGAATTATATGCTTGGGATAAACGCCAAGATTTATCTCCATCGTCGACTTAGCAAAAGCTCGGCGGCCTCCGGGACAAGCGGGTCAAGGGCTCTGTACCCTGAGGCGGTTTTCTCGATAAGTGAGAGCTGGGACAATGTGTTGAGAAGATTAGCCAGCTGGGGGTTGCTGACAACCCTCTTAAGCCTTTTTTCAAGTGCGGATTTGAGCTCGGACCATTTCTTCTCACCGTCCTTTAGCTCCGCCAGTATTGCGATGTAAAGGGTGCTTCTTTTAGCCACCTCCTCAAGCTCCGAGGCACATAAGGCGACAGCTTTTGATTCAATTTCCTGGATGAGCTCAATTATGTTCACACCTGAACCACGCCTATATTCTCTGACGGCCTCTGCTCCGAAATGGGCCAGCCACCCAATTATGCCGTCAAGTCTTTCCACCACCTGCCGTAAAACCTCTTCCCCTACCTCGATTCCATGATGTTCAAAGCCGAGCCTGAGAAACTCGTATGCCCCGGCCCGGTCAAGCCTTTCAACAACTATTCTTTCATAATGTCTCCCGAAGAGAGGTGACTTGGGGTCATCGAAGCCGAGTAACCTTAGGAGGAGTCCCACCTCGGAGCCGGAGAGTATGAGCGTGATGTTCTGAAGGTTATCATAGCTATATGCTAGAAAGCGTCTGAAGTCAAATCTCCTTCTTCCGCCTTGGAAAAACCTGAGTTCCTGCGCCTCATCGAAAACAACTGGAAGGCAAAACTTTTCCTGCGACGCCCATCTATCTAGAGCTCTGAAGATTGATACCAAGCCGGGCTTGTCTTTCGCAAAGCTGATAGAAACGCCTTCAACACCAACCGAGACTCCCTTAACCTTTTTCAGTTGTTCGAGCAGCCTTTTGCCAAACGGCATAACTCTGTTAAGCTCATCCACTAGGATGCTGTAGAGTGATTTGTCGTCGTAGGAGGCCAGGGCCCGGAGGTCGAGGAATACGTATGGGGTTTTCATCGAGTTCAAACCTGCCTTGAGCAGAGATGTTTTCCCAACCCTCCTGACCCCGAGAACCAGAACCATCCTCGATTTCCTCCTCAACGCATTTTTCAACGCCTCCAGTTCCGCCTCCCTGTCGAAGAGGCTTTCTATGCTTGTTTTTGGCGCCTGTGAAAACGGGTCGCCAAGTAATGGGGTCATTACCTAGGTTATGGGGTCATTACCTGCACTTAAGGGTTACAGGCATGACTAGCCGCCCTCGAAGTCCAGGGCACGGCTAACCTTCTTCAGGTCTAGAAAACCCTCGTAAAGGGCTCTCCCTAGCACGGCCCCAGCAAACCCCATCCTCCTCAAAACGAGGACATCCTCCGCCGTGGTGACGCCGCCGGCTACGACGATGTGTTGCCTGCTGTGCTGTGGTATTTGTTGGAGGAGTTTTGTGTCGATTCCACGCAGCGTTCCGTCCCTAGAGATGTTCGTAACCATTATTGTTGTGAAGCCGTCCCGAATTGCCCGCTCGACGGCCTCACCGAGCCTTGAGCCAGTCCTCTCCATCCAACCGGCCACAACCACATAGCCCCCCGAATCCACGTCAAGGCTCACCGCCACCCTACCGGGGCCGAGCGCCCCCAGTAAAGCCATTGCCCCCACCCTATCCCTAAAATACATGCTTGAGATGATGACGCGGTTAACGCCGGCGTTTACAAGCCGCCTGGCTCTCTCCAAACTCCTGACGCCTCCACCAACCTGGACAGGTATTTTCACGTTTTGTGCGATTTTCGCCGTGGTGTCGAGGTTGTCACCCACCCCGAGGGCTGCGTCAAGGTCAACTACGTGGAGCCAGTCAGCCCCCTCCTCAACCCACCGGCCTGCGTACTCCTCGGCAGAGCCGGGGTAGAAAATGGCATCCTCAGGCCTCCCCCGGACAAGCCTAGCAACACGGCCCCTGAACAGGTCTAACCCCGCATAGACCTGAAACAATTACGGGTTACTTGCTTGCAGCGATGCTTTAGCTTTGACGCGTAAGCACGGTTTTTATTCTAAAGGTGTTCTAATAGGTCTCTGGGTTGGAGGCCGCAGAGTTCGTTGACAGCGTGGTTACCGTTGACTATAACAGCCGCGGCGCTGTGAGATTACTCTATGAAGCAGCCCGAAAAACACAGGCGGGGCCCCTTTGCGCCCTCGCCGCTGAGAGGCTTGCTGGAGTGAGGGCCATTATGTTTGTGACGGGTTTTAGAACGCTGCGGTATGGTGGCGTCTACGAGACTGATGGACTCGTGTCAACATGTTTGCTGGCACGGAATTTGGCGAAAAACGGGTTTGAGACAGTTGTATTGGTTGACGAGGGTTTCGAGGATGTTGCCAGGGCTGGGCTGGGTGCAGAAAGTGCGTATGTTTACGGTGCTCCTATCAACCGTGGGCGATGCAAAGATTTCATGAAAACCCTTCTCAACGACTTCAAGCTGGACGCAGCCTTTTTCATCGAGAGGCCTGGGGCGAACCCTGTCGGCCAATACCACAACATGTATGGTGAAAACATCTCAGACCTCCACGCGTCACTCGACGCCTACGTACCGCTGTTGAGGGATAGGGGTGTTTCTGTCGTTGCTTTCGGCGATGGCGGTAACGAAGCCGGCATGGGTGTTGTCCACGACGCGGTCACGGTGGGCTCCAAGTTTGGAACAGGCTGCCGGTGTGGATGCGGCGGCGGGTTGGTTGCGTCCACTCCGGCAGACGTGCTGGTTGTCTCGTCGATCTCAGACCTCGGTGTCTATGGGGCAGCGGCCCTCTATGAGCCCTCAATACTGCGGGAGATTTTGGGGGATGCGGAGGAGGTTGTGAAGACTCTTCTAAGGTTTGGTGTTGTGGATGTTTTGAAGGGGCCCGGCTATGCCGGAGTTGACGGGGTCGGGCTTGAAAGCATAAAGTCCATCATAAGCATACTGCTCGCAGTCACCCGCAGTGGTGCTCGAACGCGATGAGGTAGGTGTGTTGGCCTACCATCACCTTCACCGCCCTTTCATAAGGGTTTACTCCAGATTTTGTTTCTAAGAGCTTGGAGAGGTTTTCTGCCTCGCTGGCATCTATCTCAACTGTGAGTGGGGCCGGGTTCAGGGCCTCGAAGGGCTGCGGATATGTCTCCACGGATGCTTTCTTCCTGCTCTCCTCCAACACCCTGTAAAGGCCTGGGTAGGGGTTCAACTCCTCGGGGGATATGTAGACATCGAAACTTGACTCCCTGACGTGTACAACCTTAAGCCTTATACGTCCACCGCTCTGGCTGAGGTAGTCTATTTTCATCTCAGTAGCCGCCCCTGTGTCTCAGAAAGCCCGCAACCCCGCCGAAAGCCTTCATGAACATCTCGCCCTCCTCATGCTCGCTCGACACAAGCTCAACCTTCACACCGAGTTTCTCAGCCTCTGCGATCAGCTTGTCAATAAGCATCTGCGTCTCATGAAGCGCGAGACTTTGGTTCTGGCATACGGGGCATTTCTCCCCAAGCTTTCTGGGTACCTCGGCCTGCACCTCTTCCGCGTTAACTGTGAACCTTGTCTCGTAGCCGCAGTTCTGACATCTGACCACAACCTCAACTCTGTTAAGGTCCTCCGACACCAGCAGCAGGTCAACCATATTCTTCTGCAGAGCTTCAAAGACCTGCTTCTCACCGTAGACAGCCAGCCCGTCAGGCCTGGTGGCCTCGGACATAAGCCGTTGTATGAGCTTCTGCTCCTCAACCATCCGCACCTCCTTCAGGAAGTCGCTGGATTTGCTTATGGCCTCACGTACGCCGGCTTCACCTGAGTAAGATGTGTCGACGACGTGTATTTTGTCACGTAGTGTGTAGTGCAGGTAATCTCCCTGAAGGAAAACATCCTTCGTCGGCCCGGGGCCAGCGACTATCACGCCTTTTATTTCAGGGTACTGTAGGAAGAGCTCGTTGGCTTTCTCCGCCACACGTTTGTAGAAGTCGTTAAGCGTCATCTCCCTCAGCCTCTCAAACCTCCTCGCAGACTGCCCTCCAGCGTGGTGTTTGCCAGGCACACCCGAGGTGTATGTTTTCAGCTGCTCTATCCGCCTCCCCTTTACGACAGCCACGGAGGCCTCCTCGTTATCTATCGCTAAAACCCCGAATACAGCTCTCTCCCTTAGAAGCTCCTTCAACCCCTCGACGTGGAACCTGCTGTCACATCTGTAGAGAAAGGTGGTTATCGGCTCCGGAGGAATTACGTGATAGACCTCGATTTTACTCGTCTGGCCGCTGTCCTGTGGAATTGCGCCGCTGAATATGACCAGGCCTGTTGGGCCCGGCTTGTCGAAGAGCTTAAGCCTCTGTATTGCGCTCTCTATCGCGTCCTGTACGTTCTTACGTGTCTGCTTAGACTTTATGTTTGACGCGGTCGCATACTCCTGACGCAGGTAGTTTATGACGTCGGGGATTGATTTATCCGGGGGGATGTAAAGGGTGACAAGCTCCGTACCACGTCCCTCCAGCTTCTCAATTTTCTCCAAAAGCCGTTTAAACTGGTATAGAGCAACAGAATCCCTTCTCAACATCCGCAACACCGCCACAGGCTACAGCCGGACCCGGCTGGGCAAACCGCCCGCCGCACGCATAACATTCATCCATGTCTTTTCAACGCAGCCCGTATTAAAATGTGATGTGGGCATGGGCCCTGTGCCGAACAACTTGGCTAGGCTTTTACACACGTTACATATTTTTATAATGGCCTCAAGAAATTGTTTCTCCGGTTTGAACATTGTCCTGAAGCTTGGTGGTCATCTTCTCTTCAGGGAAGAGGTTGATGTAAGTCTTTTACGTAAGTATACTTCGCTGCTCTCCGAGCTCTTTGATGGTGGGAGATGGGTTGTGGTGGTTGGAGGCGGGGATGTGGCGAGAAAATATGTGTCCGCTGCCCGGAGGCTTGGTCTTGACGAGGCAACCTGTGACGAGTTAGCGATACAGACTACGAGAATTCATGCAG
>Ga0197143_1002036_pt1 | contig 15716 bp, 16 predicted proteins | sample GBS70_MetaG_FD_148603 | JGI IMG/M metagenome (GOLD analysis project Ga0197143, IMG submission 148603) | Sediment microbial communities from Great Boiling Springs, Gerlach, Nevada, United States - GBS 70_MetaG | ecosystem: Environmental > Aquatic > Thermal springs > Hot (42-90C) > Sediment...
TCAACATTGAATTCTTCTGCTGCTCTTTCAATAAGATTTTTATATTTTTCAAGTTCTAAAATTCTTTCTTTTTGAGGTGCAGAAAATAAATATAAAATTATTAAAAGTTTCATTTTTCCTTTTTCTCCTTATATTTTATTTTAATAAAGAATAAAGTGTCAAATATGGAGTAAATTCCTAATATCCATAAAGGGAAAGAAATTTTTTTAACTTTACCCTTTCATCCTTATTTAAATAATCTGAAATGCTTTTAAGAAATAAGAGAATTTTCTCTGATTCAACTCTTGAGTTTAAAACAGAAAGAGTAACAACATAAAGCATGTTGTAATTTTTCTCCATTAAAAATCTTTCTTTTTCCAGTTTCCAAAAATCCACCTTATGTTCCATTGAGTTAAAATGAGGGGGGACAGAAATATATTTTATTTTTGCCATCTCAAGAAATATATCAAAATCAAAAGTATCACCATTAAAGAGGGAGTTTTCTGCAAGTTCGTAATAGTTATAAAACTCTTTATTTTTTATTTTTGAGAGTAAACTTATAGCTTTTGAATAATTTCCCTTCTTTTTATAATAACTTGCCGAATATCTTCTTATATGGTCATAAAAATCAGGAAAGGGAATCTTACTTCCAAGAGCAAAAAAACACATTCCCTGAATCAATGCATAGATAATAAATAAGAAGTTATTAATAAATCTATAACTTCTAAATACATAAAAAGAGATTAAAAATACAAAAAATGTTACAATAGATGCTGCTGATTGTATAGAAATATAAAGAAAGGAAAGGATCAAAGGAATAACAAAAACTTTTTCTTTTTCAAAGGATATATAAAGGAGAAAAACTGAAAAGGAATGTAAAAGAATAAAAAGAATATTTCCAGGAAGAAAAAGATAACGCGGTATAAATTCACTGATTTTAATTGAGAAATAAAGGATGATAGTAAGAGTTAAAAAGGAGGGAATAAAACTGAAGATACTTATTTTTTCTGGAAAAAGTTTTCTAAAACTCAGAAAGGTGAGCACTGTTAGTATAATCACAAAAATCATATTTGCAAGAGCAGACTTATAAACATAGATGGGGGTTGAAAGAGAATAGAGATAAAGTTCTGGTATTGCAAATATTGAACCCACAAAAAGTGGAAAAAATGGGAAAATTATTATATTAAAAATAGAAAATATTATTCTCTTTTTCCCCTTCAGTTTATAAAAAAGAAAAACTGACAAAAGAATTGAAGCAAATATCACTTCAAATTTCATTCCGGGTGAAGAACCTTTCGTATAGCTTAAAGGAGATGTAAAAAGTGAAATATAAATAAGGGGGATATCCCTCAAATCTCCAACATATGCAAGAACATAACCTTTACCCCTTGTGATTAAATAGTCAATAAAAGGAGGAAGAAGAATTAGTGAAAATCCATAACATAATAATTTAAAAGACAAATCTTTACCGAGCAGAAATCTAAGGTAATTGTAAAGCAGGATAAAAAGAGTAACAAAAAAAAGATAATGGTGAAGTATAAAATCAAATTTAATTTCAACAGCATGTGCTGATTCAAGAAGTGTTTCAAAAAAAAATCTTAGAGATATGAAAGAAAGAAGAGTTAAAAAAGCTTCTCCTTTACTTTTCTTATTTAAAAAATCCTCGAATCTTTTAATTAAAATTGATAATTTAACGCCCACATGTATCACATGGTATACTAACACCTGCCTGTTTTAACATTCCCTCAATTCCCTTAAGATATGAGCCCATAAACTCTTCAATCATTTTTTGAGGTCCTGTTTCCCCTTCTCTTCCTCTTCCCCAAGGTTTCTGTTCAATAACGGATGAACCTGAAAGCTTCACTCTTTCAAGCTCAGTTCTTTTATATATGTCAATATAAGAATAGGAAGGTTGTGGAGTAGCCTCCTTTTTTGGGACCTTTACAGGCTTTGGTCTGGGATTGTATTTACTTATGATATCAAAAACCGTAAGAGGTGATTCAACAAGGGTGTCCTCACCCGGTAACTTAATCTCTCTTACAGACCTTAAAACAAGTCTGATATCAGAAATCTTTTCCAGAAGTGAAATTTCCTTAACAAGGTCCTTTGGAACAGCAAGTGTGACAGAGGAAATCCTTTCCACTCCTCCCGTTTCAGCCATTTCAAATAATCCTCTTTTTTTCTCCATTGTGGGTGGCAATGCAAGGAGAGATTTACCCACAGCAAGCACCCTTAATCCCCTATATGTTATTGTAGCAAAAGTTCCTCCTGTTTTATAAAGCCCTACCCTTCTCAAATAACTCCCTAATTCCTCTGCAGGAACATATCTTCTTAAATCTTCAAAGGAGAAGGTGGCAACAATATCAACTTCATCACCAGGTAATAAAAGTCCTCCAACACCCGAAACCTCGTCGACATGTATTGTTATAGCCCTGTATCCTTCAGGAACAAATGAGGAAAGGACGGTCCAAGTTGCAATAGGTAAAAGGAGATTCTTCGTAATCTGTTCCCCTTTTCTTATATCTGTAATTACCACCATACCCAGAATTTCCTCAACATTGGTAACAGCCCCGGGTTCAATAAAAGGTTTAGGTATTTCCTTATATTCTACAAGGTCCTCTGACATTATCGTTCTTGCACTAATATCTTTTTTTGCTACCAACACAGTCTCAGGAGCACCTTTCATAATTGCTCTTCTTTCAATATCCTGCACATAACTTATAAGCAAAAGAGAAGCAATACCTGCAAGGGCAAAAGCTATTAAAAGCCTCCTTACATTTGGTCTCATTTCTTAACCTCCTTTATAAATTTCAAGACCATAAGTGTCAGATATTAAATAATAATCACCCATTTTGTTAACATCCTGTGCATTTCCAGGTGTATCTATATGCCCAACATAGGATACATCACCATTTTCCTTTAAATCATACTCAATAACTCCATATGCTCCACAGATAGCAAACAATTTGCTACCTATAACCTTTATTCTGTAAACCGGAAACCCTGGATTATATTTCTTCTTTACTCTCGGAAAATGAGGAATTGTTAAATCAAGAGCAGCAAAACCCTCATCACCAAGTGCAACATATCCATAATCCCTATATGTGTCTATATCAAGAATAGGAACTTCGAATTCTGAGAGCTGTGAAATCTTGGAAAAAATTCCACCTCTCATATCATAAATTTTTATCATTCCTTTCCTGTCTCCTGAAATAAGAAATGAATTTTTAAGGACATCAATCGCAAGCACATCCTCTGGAATCTTTGTGAAGAATTTAGGATCTTTCTTGGAAACAAGTTCAAAGACCTGTATACCACCTTCCAGATTTGCAGAGATCAAAAATCTCTGCGAAATCAGTATATCATATGTAGATCCCTCAGAAGGTGTATATTGAAAGAAAAGTTCCGGAGAGTAGATATTTGTAACATCTATTCCAAGAATACCTGAAGAACCACCAGCAATGTAAAGAATATTTTCCTCAGGAAGTGGTAAGGCTCTGTATAATTCACCATAGGTAAGAAAATAGGATATCTCAGTAGGAGCCTCAAACCTGTAAAATCTGTAAGTCTCAATAAACCCATTTTCTCCAACAAAAATACCAGACTCAGAAAAGTCAAGAGATTTTATATCTTTTTTTGTTCTTATACTGTTTGCAAACTCAGGCATATCTCCTCCTATAAAATATACAAAAACTATGTCACTTTTTCCATACAAGAAAAGATATGGATACTTAACTTTTAAATAAAAAATAGGTTCAGGTAAGTCCACTTCAAATCTCAATACACCACTTTGAAGCGAATAAACCTTCAATTTATTAGAACCATCCACTACATATATATCATTTTTACCAACAACAAAATCACTTACAGGAGGTTTTAAAGAAAATAACTTCGTAAGAGTTGATAAAGTATTACTGAACTTAAAAACCTTACCCCTTATATCATAAATGAAAACTTCATTACCTCTAAAAGAATAAAGTAAAGGAGAAATATTACCACTGTGTTCCAATATTTTGCCCTCTTCATCATATATAAAAATTCCATTCTCCTGAAGAGATACAAACTTTCCACCTATATTGAAAAGTTTAAATACCTTTCCCTCTGTTTCTATACCAAAAGATTTAGCAAAATTCCCTTTACTGTAATCAATACCAACTATCCCCCTATCAGTAGCAACAAAAACTCTTTTACCAGATGCAATTATATCATTAACCTTTCCTTCAAGAGGGAAGAACCCCTTTATTACTGATATATCATCCGAGGACAATATCCACAATCCTCCTTCCCTTATTGCAGCAAGAATATAATTTTTAAATCTCAATATTTTAACAAAAGTTCCTGATAATTCGGTCTCCTCTTCCTTCTGCGGATTAAAAGGAGAGAAAAAGGAAACAAATCTAATACCAAGAAGAGGATCGAGAAGATAGAGAACCTCTTTTCCTATAACACCTGATGAAACAAGAGAACCAAATCCACCAACTGTCTTCATTTCCTCAAGTTCAGGAAGTTTTAAAACAGAAATCCCTGCCCTTCCAACTGATACTATAAGGGTATTACCAACCGCAACAAAATCATTAATCTGACCAACAAGCTGCGCTCCTTTAATAGTGGTGAAATCGGAGTAATTGATAAGATAAAGTTTACCGTCTTCAGTTCCAGCAAAAACCTGGGAACCATAAACCTGTAAACCTGTAATAACATCAGATGGTATAATTTCTTTTAAAACTTCTATGTATGGCTGTGAAAACTTACCCAGAAAAAGCCCACCCTCTTTTTTACCAAAAAGAATCAGAGTATCGAGAGTAAAAAACTTAGTTATTTTATCAGGAAAATAGAATTGATTTGTAATTTTTATATCACCTCCCTTCAAAAACCTAATCTGAGCTATAACTGAATCAGAAAGTAAGGCCATTAAACCCTGAGGAGCAATCTGTATTGTTGTTACAGGTAACTTTACTTCAATTTTCCCTTTGCCTTTCAAATCATAACCCATTATTTCATACATAAAAATAAAACCATCACTTGTTCCCACATAAATATAAGGAGGTATGGAAATAATGGAACTTGCATTCTTAACATACACCTTTTTCTTCTTTTCTCTCTCTCTTAATGAATACACAATTATTCCTTCCTGAGAATCAAGAATATAAAGATTATCCCCTGATACTGTAAGGTCAAGAGAAATACCCTGCGTTGGAATTTCAAGCTCTATCAAAGGTTCTAACGGATTTTCAATATTTAGAACCGTCACTCCTCTCTGTGAAACCTCAAAAAGGTAATTTCCAGAGTGTATAGCTTTTATATAATCTCCACCTGTAAGTGTTGAAATTGTCTGAGCAATCAAGAATAAATGAAAAATGCTCATTCCTCCACCTCCTTTGTTTTCTTAAAAAAAAGCGCAAAAACACCTTCCTTCATTTTACTTTCTTCATAAATAAACCTAAAATCTTCAATACTCTTTTTTATATCTTCCTCGGTTTTAACCTGTGAAATTTTCTGGAAAATATCATTGAATTTCTCCCATCTATAAAAATTACCTGTTACAAGGAAAAAACTATCATCAAAGGGTGCTTCAAAGTATTTAACTTCTCCACTTCTATTAGAAAAATCATAAAATCTCCCCACCTGGTAAAGAGGCAAAAGAGCCTCTTCCTTTTTCCTATATAAGATATGATCACCAAAAGCTGCTCCCTTAATCTTTTTCTCTTCTTCATCAAAAAATATAATAGAGCCTTCCACAACCCCTTCACTTAGAGACACTTTAGAAAATTCATTAACCAGTCCCCTCAAAATAACAAAAGGATCCTCCTCTGTAAACAGAAATCTATCAATATAGGAATTTATAAAGGGAAATAAAATTGACCAGTTGTAACCACTGCTTATTACCTGGAAACTGAAAACCCCCCATTTTTCTGAAGATACTCTAAAAATCCTGTAAAATATATTCGGAATCTCTCCTTTTTCAAAAAAAGGATATAAAAGCCAGTTTTCAGGTTTATAACCACCTGATTGAGGTGTAAGTGAGGATATAAAATCAGAAAATTTGGGACTCGGCGCTACAATTCCTCTCTTTTCAGGAGTTGTAATATAAATTAAAATGGCCGATAAAAAAAGAAATAGAGCAGAAAGAGCAACAACAAAAAGAAACAGAATCCTTCTGAGAGTATCCTTTCCTTCCCTAAGAGAACTTGGTATAAGGGAGATATATACATAACCCAATGTATCACCAGGGGTGCTCAGAGCAGGTCTTAAAATAAACACTTTATCATTCTTAATTTTCAAACCATAACTTTTTAAGTCAAAAGGAGCCTCTTCAGGTAATTCGAATTTAGAAAGTATGTTTTCTGGATCTGTATGACCTATAACTATGTTATCTCCCCCAATCACCGAGATTTCTTCAATTTGCCTATTTTCTCTTTTTATTCTGTAAATAATGGAGTTCAAGGATATGTCATCTCCTGTTTCCCATGGAACCTTTATACTTTCAATAAGACTGTTGGCTAAGGCATTCGCAAAATTTTCAGCATCACTCTCAAGCCATTTATTTGTTTCATTCAATATCCATTTACCAAAGAAAAAGAGAAGAAGTGCAAGAAAAAGTATAGATATAGAAATCCCGGCAATAATAAAGGTTTTCCTCTCCATTATCTCTTTCTCCTTAATCTTTCCTCAATAACAGCAAGACTTCTTCTTACCTTTGTATTTTGAGGGTCAAACCGCAATATTTCTCTAAAAACATTCCTTGCTTCTTCAAGCCGACCTTCACTGTAAAGGGTAATTCCCCTCTTGTAAAGTTCCTGAATTTTAGCTTTAACATCTTCAAGTTCCTCTTCCTTTTTTCCTACTTCTTTTTCCTCTTCCTTCTTTAAAACCTTCTGAGCAGGTTTACTTTTCTCAATAACTACAGGCTTTTCAGCAACCTTTGGAATTTTCGCATAATAATACTCAATTTTTTCATCAATACCTGGATAGTGCGCATAAACTTCCCTTATGTCAAGGGATATCTTATAAGCAGTAGAATAATTCTTATCACCTTCGGCTCTTTTAAGAGCTGAATAAAGTTTTCTAAGGGTATCAAGTGTCCACATATATCTTTGATAAAGACTCATCACCTCTGGAGAGAAATAAAATTCATCATAAAGAGGTTTTAATATATAAAGGGCAGAATCAAGCTCACCAGAATTATATTTCAATATCGCTTTTTCAAATAAACTCCTATTCTCCCTTTGGGTGTTCTGGTTAATATATCTCTGAGCACTGTAAACAAGTTTTTCTCTTATTTTTTCATTTTTAGGGTCTCTATTTACAAGTTCAGAGTATGTGATAACCGCATTCTTATAATCAGCAAGTTTTATATACAAGTTTCCCTTTTCTTCCATGTTTTGAGAAATAATTATGAAAAAAATTAATCCGACCATATTATAAACCTCCCCCAAATAAGTAATATAAAACAAAAGGTCCAAAAATAATTATAAAAATAGTCGGTAAAATTAAAAGAATTGTGGGTATCACAATCATAACAGGCGTCTTAGCTGCCCTCTCCTCTGCTTGATCCCACCTCTTTCTCCTTACCTCTTCTGCAAGTGAAGAAAGGGTCTGGGTTATAGGTGCACCAAGCTCCTCTCCGTGTGCTATTGTAATTGCAACAAGTGTCAAATCAGGATGTTGAGTTCTATCCGCTAAATCTCTTAAAGCCTCTGTTCTCTTTTTACCTAACCTTAGTTCAGAAAGCATAAGTGAAAATTCCTCCTTCAAAGGACAGGGATGCATAGCCTCTGTAACATACTGAATAGCAGCATTGAAACCAAGCCCTGCCTGAACAGCTGTGCTGAGCTGGTCAAGAGCATCTCCTAAGTCCCTCTGTATTTCATAATGCCTCTTTTTAATATCCCTTGTCAAACTGAAATCTTTAAAAAAGAAACCAATAAAAGAAAATATAAGGGAAAGAACAAGTCGAAAGGAAAAAGGTGTCTGAAAGAGAATTGATATAACTATAAATGAAGCAAAGAAGAAAACAAAAGCTGAAATCACCTTTTCTGTCAAAACAGCATCAACAGATTTTCCTCTCTCACCCGCTACCTCCATTTTCCTTCTCAAACCCTCTATGTAATCCTCAGGAATAAATCTCTTTAAAAACCCTACAAAAACTTCAATAAAGGGAGCAAGATAAGCAATGATTTTAGAAGCAAATTCTATCCTTTCCCTCCTTCTTCTTAATCTTTCAAGACGTGAAGATATAGCAACTTCTTCCGGTGTCGGCAAAATGGCAAGAACAAGATAATAAATTGCAACAAAAGCAAGAATAAAGATAATTAAAATCATACCTCTATTGTTATTATTTTCTTAATCCACAAAGCAGCAATTATATCAAGAAGAGCAGCAAAAAAAAGCATTACTATTCCTGGAATCTCTTGAAGCATCGGAGCAAAAAGGTCAGGCTGTGAAATTCTCAATAAAATAAGAAGGAAAAGAGGCAGTAAAGTAAGCACAATAGCAGATAATCTACCTTCTGCGGTAAGTGTATCAATCCTTCTTTTTAATCTTCTCCTTGCTTTGATTGTATCAGCAATACCTGCAAGAACATCAACAAGAGAACCACCTGTTTTTCTTTGCAATATAACAGCACTTGTAAATATTTTGAGCTCCCTTGAAGGGATTCTCTCCTCCAGATGATAAAGGGCTTCCTCAAGAGGAACACCAAGCGATATCTCATCAAGGACTCTTTTCAATTCGGTGGAGATAGGAGGAGGCATCTGCAATGTTACAATCCGCAAACATTGACTAAAACCCAAACCCGCTTTTAAACCACTAACAATCAACCTCAATGCCTCCTCAAGCTGCTCATCAAATTTTTCAATCCATTTATTTCTTATAGTATATGCATACTGAGGAAAAAACATTATAACAAGAAGTGAAAATAGAATTATTATAAAAAGCTTGGTCAAAAGCGTTTTACCAAGGAAAAGATAGGTAAGAATTGAAAATCCAAAAATAATTCTGAGTTCAAGCAAGATGAAATTTCTTACAGGATAATCGGAGGGATACAGTTTCTTTGCAATATCTTTCATATACAGAACCATAAACTCCTCAAGAAAAATTATAAGGATATAAAAACTAGCAATTACAAGAGCAATAATTAGAAGTAAATTTACCATTTCTCTTCCTTCATTCCTTTATAATATATCTCCTGTGAAATTTTTAACCCTTTAATTTGAAATTCCTCATGTACTCTCGGCCTTATCCCTGTCCCCATAAATTTACCAATAACTTCCCCTTTTTCATTTACTCCTTCCTGTTTAAAAACAAAAATATCCTGCATTGTTATAACCCCACCTTCTAATCCTGTAATTTCAGAAATCTTGGTAACCCTCCTTTTCCCATCCCTCATCCTTTCAGTAAAAACAATGAAATCAATCGCAGAAGCAATATAGTTTCTTATTGCTGAAACAGGAAGTTCGGTTCCTGCCATCAAAACCATTGTCTCAAGTCTATAAAGTGTATCCCTGGGAGAATTAGCATGAACTGTTGTAAGAGAACCTTCATGACCTGTGTTCATTGCCTGGAGCATATCAAGAGCCTCACCCCCTCTACACTCTCCAACAATTATTCTATCAGGTCTCATCCTTAAGGCATTTCTTACAAGGTCACGAATTGTAATCTCTCCTTTACCCTCTATATTAGGGGGTCTTGCTTCTAACCTCACAACATGAGGCTGCTGCAATCTCAGTTCTGCAGTATCCTCTATTGTCACTATTCTTTCATCTTCAGGAATAAAAGAAGAGAGAACATTTAAAAGTGTTGTCTTACCTGAACCTGTTCCACCTGCAACCACTATATTCTTTTTTACATAAACACATGCCTTAAGAAACTCAACCATAAAATCCGCTATTGAACCAAAATTTATAAGGTCCTTATAAGAAAAAGGCTCTTTTCTAAATTTCCTTATAGTAATAGTGGGACTATCAAGAGAGATAGGTGGTAATGTAATATTTACTCTTGAACCATCAGGCAACCTTGCATCACAAAGCGGATTTGCCTCATCTACCCTTCTTCCAATTGGTGCAACAATTCTTTCAATCACAATCCTAAGCTGCGTCTCATTAAAGAATCTCTTATCTGTTAAATAAATCTTACCACCCTTTTCAATATAAATTTTATCAACTGAATTTACCATAATCTCTGTAATCTCATTGTCTTGAAGTAAATCCTCTAAAGGACCAAGCCCCAGAATTTCCTTTATCATCTCATCAACAAATCGCTTTCTTGCCTCCTGTGAAGATAAAGGTATATTAAATTCATCAAGTTTTTCTATTATCAATTTCTCAACCCTTCTTTTAATTTCTTCTCTCTGTGCAGCACTATTAATTGTTGCTGGTACCTCTCCTGAAAGGATCATCTCTCTCACAATATGAGCATGTATTAAACTTTTAATCTCCTCAAGAGTCTCCCTTCTCTCTTCCTCAACAGATACTTGAACCTCTTTCTTATCTTGAACTTTTTCTTCTCTACCCTCTTCCTTTTCTTCCTTCTTTTTCCTTTTAAATATCCCTAAGATATCCCTTTTAGCTTCTTTTCTCGCACTAATAATATCTTCCCTTCTAATCTCTCCTGTTATAAACCTTGCAATTTCTTTTATCCTATCTCTAAAAGCACCTGAAAGCTTATCTTTGCCCGAACTAAAACCCAACTCTGAAATATTGATTACAGAATTATCCTCAGGTAAAAGAAAGAGCACTTCTTTTTCAAGAATGCCCTCCACTTCATTTATGGGAATTCCATCCTCTCTGTAAAAATTCATAATATATTCAATTTTCTGGGGGGGATAATATCTCATTTTAAATATTTCCTTTAGAGTTTTCGACTGAGCAAGAGAGAGAAAATCATTTTTAAGAACAACAAATATAAGGTCAGTTACATCAAGTATATTAAGGATTATTTCATTAATTACATGCCCGCAATCAAAGATAACAAACTCATAATCAGTTTCAATTCTTTTAAGAAAAGGAGTTATAATCTCAAACTCTTCATTCCATAACTCACCTGCTTTTGAGAAAATCATATGCAGTTTTGAAGGGTAAGAGGAGTACCCATAGATGAATTCACCTTTAAATTTCTTATCCCTTTTAAAGACACTTAATGCTTCTCTAAAACTTTTATGCGCGTCAACCCCAAAAACATAGGGTAAATCTCCATGATTTTCTGCTTCTATCAATAAAACACTCTTTTTTTTCTGTGACAACTCATACGATAAAAGAGACGATAGGATACTTGCTCCAACTCCACCCTTTGTCCCTATTATGCTATACTTCTTCATAGTAAAATTTTACTGGGTTTCTTCAAAAATTTCAAGAACATAAAAATCATTGGTGTAAGGATCCCAGAACCCCTCAAGTCCTATACTTTCGAAAAAGGAAAAGGGAACATAAATAACTTTATCCTGAACTTTTACCTCTGGTCTTATAGGATAAGGTATTCCATCAAGTTCAAGCGTGGATTTTTCAATAGAAAGGTATGATTTCCTTTTCCCAAAATTAACCTCCGCAAGTTTTCCCTCTTCAATCCACTTATATTTAATACTCAATTTATCCTTAAAAATTTGAGAAAGTTCAAAATATGTATTACCATCAAAAATTTTAGTGGGAATATAAAACTCTTCTAAGTGCGTCCCTTTAAAGATATGAATTTTAGCAGCACCTCTTTCAAAGGGAATAACATAGGGAGTAACAATAAAAACAATATCTTTTATAACATCCTTATGGGTCACTCGTGTAAAAAATAACCTTCCTATTAGGGGTATTTTTCCGAGAATAGGAAGGGATGACCTAAATTCCTGTTTTGTTTTCCTCTTAAGTCCTCCTATAAGCACACTCTCACCTGGAAAAAGTTTAACCTCTACCTTTGCATTATTTTTTCGTATTGCAGGGATAACATATCCTTCAAGTACCACAGCATTCGTGTAATCAAGGTCAGATACCTCCGGCTCAAGCTTTATAATTATATATCCCTCATCATCAAGTTTTGCATTTATTTTAAGCTTTACTCCATATTCCTTCCACTCCACACTCACAGTTCCTATAGCTTGAGCTGTTATCACAGGAATTTCACCCCCACTTAAGAACTCAGAGGTCTTATCCTCAAGAACCACAAGAGTAGGCTGAGAAAGAATTTTCAGAACACCTTTTTCTTCCAGAAAATTTAAAGTAGCAGATAGATTTGAGAGCCTCTTAATAGGACCTACATCCAAAGGGAAGGTTTCCGGGATCTTTGCCTCCTCAAAACCGATTTTCTTTAACCAGTCCCACCCATAATCAGAATTAAAGGTTCTCTCAACCTCAAGCACCCAGACATCTGTTTTTATTGTCTTAGGCTTATAAAATTGTAAAACATCTCTCCTTTTTATAACACATTCTATTTCTTGTGTTCCTTTATCTGTAAATACTATAAGATTGGTCACACCTTCCTTCATGGCATTCAAAAGAACCTCTCTATCAGAGAGCAATCTCATTCCCAGAATATCCGGATTCCCAACAGCCACACTCTTTACAGGTCTTACAAATCTGAATAATTTAGAATAGCCCTCATAAAGGACAAGATATGAAAGCAAGAAGATTTTTAAAATCATTTCTTATCCTCTTTTTCTAAGGAAAATGAAACCGAAATATTCTGAAAAACATTTAGTTCTTTTACGGTTTCTTTATATCCAAGAGCAGATATCTTTAGTCTATATCTACCAGGAGAAAGAACAAGTTTCGACTTTCCAGACTCCAGAGAATAAGGAGGAAGAGGGGAACCTAAAAATACAATTTTAACATCTTTAACAGGATCAAGAGTTTTTGCATCAATAATCTCTATATCAATTGTTACTCTTTTAACCTCAGGCTTAGAAGCAATCTCCTCCTGCATAGATTCAATTTTATAAGGGTCTTCCTCAGGGGAATAATAAAAACACCCCCCTAATATTAAAACCCACAGAATAGAAATTTTCAAACCTTTCATGTTTTTGATTTTAAGATATCTTTATGTTAAAATTCAAAAACAAAATTTAAAACTTGATTTTAATAAAATAAAACATTATAATTAAATCTTAAAAATATGCGCGGAAAAAGAAAGGAATTTATCGGTACCGTTGTATCGGATAAAATGGATAAAACCGTCGTTGTGCTTGTGGAGCGACGGGTCAGACACCCATTGCATAAAAAGGAAATAAAAAAGAGGAAAAAATTCTATGCTCATGATGAAAATAATGAATGCAGAATAGGTGATAAGGTAAAAATAATGGAAACAAGACCACTTTCTAAGCTGAAAAGATGGAGGGTTGTTGAAATAATTGAAAGAGCACCGAGTATAAAGGAGATAAAGGAAAAATGATACAGCAGCAATCAAGACTGAAAATTGCTGATAATACAGGAGCTCTTGAGGTAATGGTGATAAGGGTTCTTGGTGGAAGTGCAAGAAAATACGGTTCTGTGGGTGATATATGTAGAGCAACTGTTAAGAAAATTGGTACGGGTTCGCAGATTAAGGAGGGTGAAAAAGTATGGGTGGTAATTGTGAGAACAAAAAAAGAAATAAAAAGGAAGGATGGTTCAACAATAAGATTTGATGATAATGCAGGAGTTATTATTGACTCAAGTGGAGAACCTAAGGGAACAAGAGTATTTGGTCCTGTTGCAAGAGAGCTAAGAGAAAAGAGATTTATGAAAATTGTATCTCTGGCACCGGAGGTGTGGTAATGGCTGCAAAGATAAAAAAAGGAGACCAGGTAATTTTAATCTCAGGAGATGATAAAGGTAAAATAGGGAAAGTCATAAAAGTTTTCCCAAAAAAAGAAAGGGCAATAGTTGAAGGAGCGAATATTGTAAAAAGGCATAGAAGATTTGTAAGTGCGGATAGACCCCATGGAATAGTAGAAATGCCAGCACCTGTTCACTTATCAAACCTTGCCCTTTTATGTCCTAACTGTGGAAAGAAAACAAGGGTTGGATTCAAATTTGAAGGTGGTAAAAAGGTAAGGTATTGTAAAAAATGTAAGGAAAGAATAGATAGGGACTAAAATGGCAAGATTGTTGGAACATTATAAAAAGAATGTAATTCCAAAATTAATGAAGGAATTCAAGTATAAAAATCCCTTGGAGGTTCCCAGAATTGAAAAAATTGTTGTTAATGTCGGTTATGGAGAAGCGGTGAATGATCCCAAACTCATTGAACTTGTTCAAAAAGAACTTGCCCAGATTACTGGCCAATTGCCATGTATAAGAAGAGCAAGAAAACACGTTGCTGCTTTTAAATTAAGAAAAGGAACACCTGTGGGATTAAAGGTTACTTTAAGAGGAAAAAGAGCATATGAATTTCTTGACAGAACTATTACCTTTGCGCTACCCAGGGTAAGGGATTTCAGAGGTTTAAAAAGAAATTCCTTTGATGGAAGAGGAAATTATAATTTTGGAATTGAGGAACACATTGTCTTTCCAGAAGTTGACATAGACAAGGTAAAGGCTCAATTCGGCATGGATATAGCAATTGTAACTACAGCCAAAACAGATTATGAAGCTATGAGATTGCTGGAAGAACTTGGTTTCCCCTTTGAAAGAAAAAAGGAGGTAAAAAGTGGCAAGAAAGGGTAAATTTATGAGATGGCTCATGTATGAGCCTAAATTTAAAGTAAGATACCGAAATAGATGTAAAAGATGCGGAAGATCCAGAGGATATTTAAGAAAATTCGGATTATGCAGAATATGTTTCAGGGAACTTGCTGTTCAGGGTTTAATCCCCGGAGTTAAAAAGGCAAGCTGGTGAGATATGACTTGTGATCCCATTGCGGATATGCTCATAAGGGTCAAAAATGCTGTAATGAGAAGAAAGGAAAAGGTAAATATACCCTATTCAAAGCTTAAAGAAAGAATATCTCATATTCTAAAAGAGGAAGGTTTTATTAAAGACTACAAAGTAGAAGGAGAAAAAGCAAAAAAAGAAATTATTGTTTTTCTTAAATACGATGAGGAAGGAAACCCCCTCTTCACAGATGCAAAAAGAGTTTCAAAACCTGGAAGAAGAATATATGTGAAGAAGGATGAGATTCCATGGGTAAAGAATGGAATGGGAATAGCCATTATATCCACTTCAAAGGGTATTCTAACCGATAGAGAAGCAAGAAAATTAAAGGTCGGGGGTGAAATACTATGTGAGGTGTGGTAAAATGAGCAAAATAGGAAAAAAACCGGTGCCTATACCTGACGGAGTAGAAGTCACATTGATTAAAGACACATTGAAGGTAAAAGGACCAAAGGGTGAACTTACCCTTAATATTCATCCTTACACAAAAGTCGAAATACACAAAGAAAAAAAGGAAATTGTGGTCAAAAGGATAAATGAAGAAAAAATTGCAAAAGCAATGCATGGAACAACAAGGTCACTTATAAACAACATGATAAAAGGGGTAACAGAGGGATATGTGAAGGAGCTTGTTGTTGTTGGAGCAGGATACAAGGCTGACCTTAAGGGCAAGGAACTCATTTTAGATGTGGGATATGCAGAACCCAAAAAGTATATTTTGCCAGATGAAATAAAAGCTGAGGTAAAAAGAGAGGGACAAAATTTTAAAATAAAAATAGAGGGAATTGATAAACAAAAGGTAGGACAGGTTGCAGCTGAAATAAAAAAAATAAGGGAGGCTGACCCTTATAAAGGCAAAGGTATAAGATATGCTGATGAAGCCCTTAAACTTAAACCCGGAAAAA
>Ga0197143_1002037_pt1 | contig 15709 bp, 15 predicted proteins | sample GBS70_MetaG_FD_148603 | JGI IMG/M metagenome (GOLD analysis project Ga0197143, IMG submission 148603) | Sediment microbial communities from Great Boiling Springs, Gerlach, Nevada, United States - GBS 70_MetaG | ecosystem: Environmental > Aquatic > Thermal springs > Hot (42-90C) > Sediment...
TGAATCTATTTCAAGAAGTTAAAGATATTCATGATTATTTACTTGGTGTGGAAGTAGGAATGGATACAAATGCCAGAAAGAATAGGAGTGGCGATATTTTTGAAAAAATGTGCCAACAAAAAATAAAGAAACTAATTGGCAGTAAGTATTCTTGTATAAATAATGATACAAGATTTTCGCTTTATTCCGTAGTTACAAAAGGTAAAAGTAAAGGAAAGACTCACGATATAGTGATCTATGAAAAAGGCAAAGTAATCATGGTAGTTGAGTGCAATTTTTATAATGTACCCGGGAGCAAACCTATTTCTATAGCGGAAAGTTATATTGAGATGAATAGGGTGGCAAAGGAACATAATATAAAGTTTCTTTGGGTGACAGATGGACCTGCTTGGCATAAAATGAAGGAACCTTTACTGAGAACCATGGAAAAAATTGACTGGCTACTCAATTACAGGATAATTTATAAACTTCCAAACACTTGATTCCCAACCGACGTTTTCATCCTTTATAATATCCACTATGCGGTATTTCCCGTTGGTATTGGTGGGATTTGTCGGGTGTTCATCCCTTCCTCCCAAAGGGGCGGTTCCCGATGTGATAGAGGTTAGATTTAAATCGAGTAAGGATTCAATAATCAGCAAATTCAAATCCGTAATTTACGACAACAAATATACCGTTGCAACCTATTCTGTTGATGAGGGGATAATCGAGACGGATTGGAAGGAACTTCAAAAAGGAGGCGCTTCATCCTGCGGATCTTATGTTTTTCAAGGGGTTAAGGCATCCTGGATAAAGGTGATAGCCTACGTTGGTCAGGTTCCAGGTGACACGTTAAACTACATTAAAATACAGGGGTTGATTAGGATATTGGGAACAAGACCTTGGGACAACGAAATACAAATAAGGCCAATAAAGAGGGGAACACCTTATTATGCGGAGCTTGAGAGGTTGATAGCAAACCTTGAGGAAAGGTTAGGAGAAAAGGGTAATTACGAGGCCATGAAAAGGGAGGTTTTATTAAAATGAAAATGAAGGGGCTAACTTTCTTGATTTTTTCTTTCGTGCCCATATACATTTTTGCTGACTGTCCGGTCCTACCCTATGGCATTCCTGCAAATCCTTTAGGTGAGGGGTTTGCCTTTGCCTTTCCGAGCGTGGTTGCCTTGGAAAACAACGAGACGAGGCCTGCAGTCTTCTATAAATTTCATCAATCGGATATAGTTGAAATTTACGATCCTTTCGGGGTCCTCGTGAAGAGATTTGAGCCTGGAGATAGAAACGAAGTTAAAAGTGGCACTTATGCAAACTGCGCTTACAAGTGGTACGGAGAAAGCGGGACGGGTAAGGCGGTATCTCCCGGAATATACCTGGCGGTCCTGAGGTTCCAGGCGGGTGGAGCTCCAGGTGGAACCTCGCGCAGGCAGTATGTGCTGGTTAAGGTTCCTCCAAAGATGAGGTAGGAAGATGGTAAGCTTGATAATTTCTCAGTTGGGAACAGGTGGAATACCGGGATATATCTTCGCATATGCGATAGGTGCCAGACCTTACGGTTTCGGTAGGGCATTTACCGGACTTGCGGATGATGCGGAGGCGGTTTACTTCAACCCAGGCGCACTAGCTTTCCTTCAGAGGGTAAACGCTACAGCCGGATATTTTCAGCTTCCGATTTCGGATTTCACTTACTATTACGCCGCTTTTACATTTCCAACGGCAACATTCGGAAGCTTCGGGATAACGGTTATGCAACTTCAAAATCCTACTCGGGATCAGGGGGCAATATTCTACGATTCATTAATATGTACCCGCTATGAAGACGGAATTTGTGTTGATACCGTTATAGCCTATGCGGATTTCCCGAGTCCTGGAAACAACGATAGGACACCCTTTAACGCGGGGCTTTTAGCATACTCAAAGTCCTTCTCAAGATATATATCCATAGGTGCCGCTTTGGAACTTGCCTACCATAGGGTTTATCAATCTTCGCCTTCGAGCGCGGGGATAATGGTTGGCATGATGTTCGTTCCAAACCAATACTTCTCCTTCGGTGTTGTGGGTCAACACTTCATCCCGCCTAAGGAAAGCTACCTTATAACCTCGCAAACCTATCCACAGATCTGGAGGTTTGGAATAGGTTTAAGACCCTTCAACTGGGTAAACCTTGTGGTTGATGGGGCATACTCAACGTATTATAACGGATTCAAGTTTTACGGAGGAGGAGAGGCGAGGCTTTTGTCCTTCTTATATGTGAGGGGAGGGATAAACTACGAGGAGGTTTCGGGAGGGGGTAGCTTTGAGTTCACGATCAGGGATATAATATTCAGGTTGGACGGTTCTTACACTTTTAACTACGCCTCAAACGGTGTTTATGAAGATTACCTACAATTTTCGGGAACTGTTAAGTTTGGTGGGTATAGGGTTTGGGCGGATGCGGATCCAAAACTCATATCTCCAACGGAAGGGGAAGCAAACATAGCCTTCATTTACATTCACACCTTCCCAAGGCAGGACGTTGAAAGCTGGGAGTTCATAATAAAGAAGCAAACCGGCGAGGTAGTGAGAACCTTTTACGGTGAGGGGGAACCCCCCGTTAGGATAGAGTGGGATGGTAGGGATGATGCGGGTAGGATAGTGCCCCCCGGGAACTATAACTATCACTTTAGGGTGGTGGATTCGGGGGGTGAAGTTTACGAGCGCTCGGGGTACCTTTTAACGGTTAAAAGGGTGGAGGTTTGGTAAGATGATAACCTTAATTTTTGCGATGTCTTATCAAGATTTTTATAGGGCATATAGGGATGCTGAGGAACTGTTCAAGAAGGGGGATTACTCCAAATCCGAGAAAATATACAGGAAGATCCTTAGGGATTCATACAAGTACGGCTTTGGAAACGAAACTAGATACAGAGTAGCTGAGGCGCTCTTTAACCAGGGAAAGTTTGACGATGCCATAAAGGAGTGGGATAAGCTTTCAAAGGAAAAGGACGTAAAGGGAACCTATTTGGATCAGGAGATAGCCTACGCGGTTGCCCTAGCCTACGCGATAAAAGGCGATGTGAATACGGCAAAGCAAAAACTTCTAGCCCTACAGAATTATCCCTATTATAAGAACTCCGATAGAACGAAGTTTCTGGATGGTGTAATAGCTTACAGGGAAGGTAAGTTCCTCGAAGCCTCCGAGAAGCTGGCCCAAGCTAATACCGTTCCCGAAGCGAAGTTTTACTATGCGAGAACCTTGGCAATTTTGGGAAGACCGTTGGATGCGGTGGCAATTTATAAGGAATTACTTGAGGATTATTCCGGAACACCCCAAGAAGCTCTAATAAATTACGGTACGGTTGAGGCAAACTTCATCTATGGAGACTACAAGGCAACCTCCGAGCTTGCAGACGTATTCACCAGAAGGTTCCATGGGCACAAGTTGTCGGATTACGTCCAATACTTCTGGGGTATATCCCTATACAGGATGGGGATGGGAGAAGGGGGTAAGAAGGACAGCACCCTACTTCCCAAAGCCCTAGAAAAGCTAACTTTACTTACGAAGAAGAGGAACTTTGAACTCGCAGGCTTGGCCGCATACTTCGTCGGAAACATTCAGATGGCCCTAAAGCAGTACGATGAAGCCTTGACCTATTATCAAACCGCCCGTTCGAGGGCAAACGATCAGGTGGTGTCATTCATATCCATCCTCAGACTGGCGGAGACGTACTATTACAAGGGTGATACCAACAACGCTTACCTCCTTGCAAACCAGGTTGGTTCTTTCCCGCTATCTCACGAGGAGCAAGGCATAAGCGAATACCTGACGGGAGCCATACACTACCTCCTAAAGAAGTACCCTCAGGCTATGGAGCAGTACCAATTTTTGATAGAGAACTATCAGAGATCCTACTTCAGGAGACCCGCCATGGCTATGATGATATTCGCCCTTATAAATCAGAAGGAGTTTGAAGCCGCTATGGCCAGAGGGAACCTTTATAATGAGGAAGTTTCAAGGGATACGGTATTTAACATTTGGAACTCTTGGTTTGTTCATGCCCTTGCGGAGGCACACTATTACAACAAAGATTATGCCACGGCGGAAAAGCTTTACAACCTCAACCTAAGATACGGGTTATCAAAGGATCTTATAATCCTTTCAAGGCTGGGTCTTGGTTGGGTTTATATTCATCAAGATCGTTTGGATGACGCCTTGGCGCAGCTTAACGCAATAGCCGGATATTCTTCGGATACCTCGGTGGTGATGGCTACCTTCCTTGGTATAGGTGTTGCGGAATTCAACAAGGGTAGGTATGTTGATGCCTTTGGTAGATTTTACGCCGTTTACAACTTTGCTCCGGAAAGGGAAGAGGTTGCATCCGAAGCTTTGTACTATTCCGGTTTGGCGGCGAAGGCGGCGAAATCTTACGGTGATGCGGTTAGAAACTGGGATTTAACTATGCAAAAGTACCCCAGACAACCCAAATCCTGCGACGCGGCGTTTTCCTCGGGAGAACTTTATAAGCTTGCGGGTCAATTTGACGATGCCATATCCCGCTTCCGCTGGTTCCTGGAACACTGCTCCGATCACCCATATGTTCCAAGGGCCCAGTACTGGATAGGAGAAGCTTATGAAGGTAAAAGGGATTGGGAGGCTGCAAGACAGGAGTATGAAACCTTCCTGAATAAGTTCCCCAGTCATGAGCTTGCTCCAAAAGCAAAAAACGGACTCGAAAGGGTTTATTTCAGGCTAACGGAGCAGGACCCTTCTTATCTTGAAAAGTTCCTGGAGAGGTTCCCGACGAGCAACATAGCCGCCCTTGCCCTTTACAAGGCCGCGGCCGACGCCATGAATGCTGGGGATGAGATAAAAGCTGCGGACCTTTTCTTCCGCCTAGGTAACGAATATCCAAAGAGCGATAAGGCGGCGGAGGCCCTTTACTATGCGGGTACTCTTTACCTCAAGAACAAGAAGTTCAGGGAAGCCCTTGAGGCTTTCAAGAAATACAGGGATTTCTATCCGGATGGCCCTCAGGCTGAGGACGTTTTCTATTACTCTTCAACCGCTCACCTTTCCCTTCAGGAGTACGATCAGGCGATAAAAGCCGCACAAACTTTCGTAAAGAGGTTCCCAAACAGTCAGAAGGTTCCGGATGCCTATAGAATAATGGGTGTTGCCTATAACGAGATGGGAGATTCAAGGAACGCGGTTAGGGCCTTTAGACAGGCCGCGGACCTATATAGACAGCAGGGCAGGGCCGCCGAGGCCCAGCAAATGGAAGATATTATTAAGCAGCTTCCGCAATAAAAAGGAGGTGAGATATGGAAATGGTATTTACAATTTTGCCGGCGCTTCAGGAGGGGTTTAATCCCTTAAATATGTTCCGTATATACGCTGTGGTTGATGGTGTGGTGACTTTCCAGGGTTTCTTCGATAACCTAACAATGGTCCTCCTCCTAATACTCTTCGTATCCGTGCTTGTCCTTTCGGGTGAAAGGCTCTACTACGTCATAAAGAGGAAGAACTTCAATCCCAACAAAGTCCTCGCGGATGTGCAGTCCTACCTTGAAAACGGTGATGTTGAAGGGGCAATATCCTATCTTAGGAGAACGGATCACCCCCTACACAATACCCTCAGGGCCGGCCTTGAAAATATACAACTTCCTCCCGATCAAATATACGATATGATGGATTCCGTGTTGTCCTTTGAAAGGACAAAGCTCTTCAAGTTTACTTCGGGCCTTTCAACCGTAATAGCCGTAGCTCCCCTCGCTGGTCTCTTCGGAACCGTCGATGGTTTGATAGATGCTTTCCACCAGATAGCCGTTACCGGAACGGGAGGTCCGGAGGTCGTGGGTAAAGGTATATCCACAGCCCTTGTTACGACCTGGTGGGGGCTAATAATTGCAATGATAGGTATATCGGTTTATAACTATGTTGTCAATACTGCGGATCAAATAATCACAAGGATCGATAGCGCGGCGAGAAGACTGATAATTATAATATCCCAGCTCCAAAAGGCATAATATGGCCAGAAAAAGGGAATTTTCTAAGCCAAGGGGACCATCGGTAAACCTAGGCCCCTTCTCCGACGTTACCACCTCCCTAGTTATAATGTTCATGTTGACGATACCTTTCTTGATTGAGTCGGGAATATACATTAGCAGATCTCTACCTGCAAAGTTGAATTTACCCACCCCGCAACAACCCCAGAAGAGCGATATAAAGGTCAACATACACCTAAAATCGGATGGAACAATACTTTTGAACGAGGAACCCGTCGATCCAAACCTTCTACCCGACCTAATACCCAAGCTTCTGGCAAGAAGTATCAAAAAACAGGCCCTACTTTCTGCCGACGAAGAGGTAATATATGAGCAGGTGATATTGATGATAGACTTACTAAAACAGAAGGGTGCCTCGGACGTGCTGCTTATGAAGAGGACAAAGAAAAAATAGGGGGGATTATGGCTAGGAAGCTTGAGAGAAGAGAACCTCCGGATATTGGACAATTCCTTTTCCCGATGGCGGGGGTTATGATTTTGGTTTTGGCTACAATGATAGCAAATGCCCAGGCTCTATTCCAAGGGACGAGCATAAAGGTGGATATACCCAAGGCAAACGTTATAGAGGTGGATCTTGAACAGAGTATTACAATATCCGTTACAAAGGAGGGTAAGATGTACATAGGGGATAGGGAGATGCCAACCTTAGAGGATCTAAGGAATAAAGTTAAAGAGATGCAGAAGAAGTATGCACTGGATGCCGGAGATCCTACCCTCGAAGGAACGCAGCTTACGGTGATAAGGGCGGACAGGGAATTAAACTGGGGCAAAGTTTTGGAAGTGATAGACGAAACGAAGAAGGCGGGATGTAAAAGGACGGCATTGGCGGTGATAAAGAGGAAGGGCGGTGGATAAAATGTTTCTGCCTTATAATATACGTGAGGAGGTAAAAAATGGCACAGGTGACAATGGTAAAGTTGCCGGAGGAGAAGGAGGATAGGGCCCAAAGAAGGTTGGCAGTTTTCTTCCTTTGGGCCCTTGTAATAGTCGCGGGTCTGGCGTGGGTGATGAGGGGAAGGATATTGGAAGCACTTGAGGAGGCGAGGCTTAGGGAGATACAACTCATTGAACAGAAGCTCGCACAGAAAAAGAACCCTCCACCAAAGCTTATGAAGAAGCTTGAGGAGGAAAAGAAGAAGTCGGAAGAAAAGAAAGAAGATAAAAAGGAAGAGAAAAAGCCGGGAGAACCCCAAAAGGTAAACCTTCAGGCGAAGCTTTCCCAAACTATGAACCCAACTATAAAGCTCGGAGGCCCAAAGTTGAACGTGGATATACCTCAAAACATTAAGGTCCAAATCGCAAGTACAGCCATGCTGCCAGAACAGGTACAAGTGAAGAGCGTAGACCTGAACGTTGCTATGGAAACCTCCGCCAAGATAGATATAGCTTCCCTTGATCAGTCCCTATCCGCCGATGCGGCTGACGTGGTGGTTGCGGTTCCCACCAAAGGGGTAAGCACCGCGGATATACTCGCCCAAGAAGCCGTTCCGGCGGTATCTTTGGGAGGATCGGGATTTGAGGGTTCTTTGGGTGGAGGTCTTGGTCTTGGAGGTGAAGGTGGAGGTGGTGGAATAAGCCTAGGTGGAGGTGGGGGGGGAGGATTGGCTGCCGCCGCACCCTCCGTTGACGTCGCGGTTCCGAAACCCGCGGCTAAGGCGGAAATAGCCGCACCGGCCGAACCCGTACAGGTTAAAGGCGGAGGTGCTATAGAGATCGAGGGTTGCATACAAGGAAAGGTCGTAAGGAGGGTAAAGCCAGAGTACCCAATAAGGGCGAGGAGGGAAGGTTGGCAAGGTGTTGTGGTCGTTCAGATAGTACTTTCCTCCAATGGAACCATTAGGAACCTTGATATCCTGAAATCCAGCGGTTATGACATCCTTGATAGGGCGGCGGTTGAGGCTATAAGAGGTTGGCAGTTCGCATCAAACGTGCCTGAAGGTTGTTCGGGTAAAATTACGATGAGATTCGTTCTGGAGTGATCATGAAGAGGTTTTTATTCCTGTTGTTTCCCCTTTGGCTTTTTGCCCAAGAGGGTGGGGAGATCCAGGAGGAGGAAACTGTTGTAGGTGTAGCGGAGTACAAAATAGAGGACGCGGTTAAGCCTATAGTGGATCTACAACTAAGGCCCTTTGAGCCCGTTGACAGTTTCATACTCCTGAAGGAGAAGGGACTCGAAAAGAGACTGCCCGCCGAAGTTGATAAAGAACTGTCGGAAGTGGTAAAGTTGAATAACCCATTTTTGAGAAGGCCGGTTTATCCCCAGATGGTAGTTGATAAAATAATCATACAAACCGGAAAGCTACCAAAGCCAGATAACTGGAAGATAGAGATCTACAACTCGGCAGGGGTACCCGTTAAAACCTTTGAGGGTAGAGGTGGAGTTCCGGAGAAAATAGAGTGGGACGGTATATCCGACAAGGGAACACCGGCGATAAAACCGGGTGAAAGGTTTACTTACAGGATATACCTTGAAAGGAAAACCGGAGCGAAGAGGAGGGAGGTTAAAGAGATACCCGAAATTGTTGGGTTCTCTATCTCCAACCCGAAGGGCGATAACATGATATATCTCAACACCGACTACATATTCCAACCAGGAAGGGCAAACCTCCAACCCGACGGTGAAGAAAGGATAGTTGAGATGTTGAACTTCCTGAAAGCGAAATACAAGGGTAACGGTCCGGTTGAAGTTTACCTGTACGCTACGAACAACTTCGTTTATGAAGATAGGGCAAAGGTCCTTAGGGAGCTGATTCTCAAGAACGCACCGATAGATCCAGAAAAGTTGGTAATAAAGCAGGGTTATTTTGGCCCGGGGGCAAAGTACGAAAGGATAGAGATACTGTTTAGGGATTGATATGTCCCGTATAGAGATACAAATAAAAGAACTTTTAACGTTCGATGATGTTTTGCTTGTACCAAAATACAGCGAAGTTTTACCCGCGCAGGTTGATGTAAAAAGTAGATTTAGCAGAAACATCCTTCTTGGAATTCCCATAGTTTCCGCAGCTATGGATACGGTCACAGAATACAGGATGGCGGTAGCCATGGCGCTGAACGGTGGGATAGGGGTGATACACAGAAATTTATCTCCCGAGAGGCAAGCGGAAGAGGTTAAGAGGGTAAAAAGGTTCAGGGCCTGGATGGTGGTAAATCCTTACACCCTACCCCCCAACGCCACCGTCGGCGAGGCAAAAAACCTGATGGGATCGTTGGGTATATCCGGAGTGCCCATAGTTGATGAGAGCGGAAAACTTTTGGGTTTAATAACCAAGAGGGATATATACTACTCCCAGAACGACCTTGAACCCGTGACAAAGTATATGACTCCAAAAGAGAGGTTGATAGTTGCCCAATATCCCATAACTCTGGAAGAGGCAAAGGAAATTTTAAGAAAGCGCAGAATAGAGAAGCTTCCAGTAATAAATGATAATTGGGAACTCGTTGGGCTAATAAACTCCAAGGATGTATTTGGACATAATGAAGAGGCGAATGCGAACGTTGATGAATTCGGAAGGCTTAGGGTTGCGGCTGCGATAGGACCATCGAAGGATTTTGACAAGAGGGCACAGCTTCTTTATGAGGCTGGTGTGGATGCGTTTGTGGTTGATACCGCACATGGGCATAGTGGTAGGGTTGGCAATCTGATCGAATATTTGAAAGAAAATTATCCGAGAGTTGATGTAATTGCTGGAAACGTCGCAACATATGAAGGTGCGATGTTTTTAATAGACAAAGGGGCGGATGCAATAAAGGTTGGGGTTGGTCCGGGTTCCATCTGCACCACAAGGGTGGTTGCGGGTGTAGGTGTTCCCCAGCTAAGTGCCATAATGGATTGTTATAAGGCCACCTCTAAGAACGGGATTCCCCTTATAGCGGATGGCGGAATAAGGTACTCGGGAGATATAGTTAAGGCTATAGCGGCCGGTGCGGATGCGGTAATGGTTGGTAGCCTTTTGGCTGGAACGGATGAAAGTCCGGGTGAGGATGTTTTTTACGAGGGTAGGAGATATAAAACCTACCGGGGTATGGGATCCCTGGGGGCGATGATGGAAGGCGGAGCGAGTAGGTACGGCTGGGAGGGAACTTTAAAGTTCGTCCCTGAAGGGATTGAAGGTATGGTACCTTACAGGGGGAGCGTGAAGGACGTTCTGTTTCAGCTGGTTGGGGGATTAAAGGCGGGTATGGGATACTTGGGTGCAGCTAACATAGAGGAACTGAGGGAAAAGGCGGAATTTGTGAAAATTACCAACGCTGGGATAAGGGAAAGCCATCCCCACGACGTTTTTATAACCAAGGAAGCGCCCAACTACAACAAGGGGGTATAATATGACGATAGAGTACGCTTATGCGAGATTGAGGGGAAGAAAGGCGAATCTAATAAAACCGATGCAGTTGGAGGCGATAATAAAGGAGAACTTTGAGAATCTTGAAAATATCCTAAAGGAAACCAAGTATGGAAAATACCTTCAAAAATTTCCCGAAAAAACAACTTTGGAGAAGCTTATAAAGACCATCAATACCTCTTTCATTGATGAGATAAAGAAAGTTAAAGGGATTTTGTCCGATGAGCCAGATCTTCTCCGCTCCCTTGAAACCTACCTATCCCGTTGGGACCTCCACAACTTTATATCTATAGTCAGGGGGAAGTTTTATTCCCAGCCAAACGAGGATATCCTTTATTCGGTTTTTCCGGTTGGTATCCTTGACGATGTTAGGATCAAATCCCTATTAAAGGAAGAAAACGCTTATTTTGTCGCGGAGAGGGTAAAAACCGTTATAAAAGGCCTTCCTTTTGATATAACCAGGGAAGATCTGAAGCACCTTAAAGATGGCGAGCTCTCCCGCTTTGAATACAAAATCTATACCTCCTTCTACTCAAAAATCTTAAACCAAAATGTTCATCCGGCAGTTTTAGAATTTTACAGGTATTCAATAGATGCCAAAAATATATCCCTTGCTATTATCTCCCTTCGAAACGGTGAGAAACCGAGCTTTTGGATAGATGGTGGGTACTTTGAAGGTTTAAAGGCTAAAGTCTTGAAGTGTGAGAGTATTGAAGAACTTCAGAAAGTTCTAATGGATTCCTTAAAGATCAGGGCTGTTAAGCTTGAGGGGGTTGATATGCTTTTTGAAAGGAGATTTTTCGAGGATGTTAAAAGGGAGTTTAGGGTGGATCCCGTGAGCTTCTATTCCATAATGGATTATATCAACGAGCTCGAGAGGGAAAGCGCGAGTATGAGGGCGATAGTTTACGCGAAGTCCTTTGGTTTAACACCTGAGCAAATAAAGGAGGTTTTGTATGTCTGAACTATATTTGATAGTTTTGCAGGGAAAGGAGGAGCTTGGAAACGATCCCGAAGCTATAAGACTTTGGGCTGAACTTTCGGGCGTGGATATAAATTCAATAAACGAGAATACACCCTTCGATATAGATATAGCGGATAGGCTTCTTAGAACCATTCCCGAGGTGATAGAAAGGATGAAGGAGAAGAAGAGGGAAGAGATTGAGGATATTTCAAAAGGGCTTGAGAGTATAATTAAGGAAAGAAAGGAAGAAAAGAAGGAAGAATCCAAGGAAGAAACAAAGGTGGAAGAAGTTTTTGAGGTGATAAAAAAGGAAGTGGAAAAACCCGCGATCTTTGAAGAGCTTGTTGGTGAAGAAAAGAAAATAGATCTTCCAGAACAGACAAGTTTTGTGTACATTTTCTCGCAGGGTAAGATCCAAAGGGTCTTTGGTTCTTGGGACGATATAGGGGATATCATCAATCTCATGCAAAAAAACATAAAGAGTTTTCATCTGGAGTATCCAGGAGATCTTATTGTTTACGGTGAGAAGAGGGGTAAAGATTGGATAGTGGCGGGATTTGATGAGAAAAATCTAGGTATTGTAAAGGTTCTATTCTCAATAGTGAGCAAGAAGCTTTGAAATGCTAATCTTCCTCCTTTCTGCTGATTCGGTTTATGTGAAAGTTTTTAATGTAACGAATGGGAATTTTGTCTCGGAAAGCTTAAAGGTTGAAGTTTCCGGGTTTTTTACGGATGGGAAGGAGGTTTTTGATACGGTGGAAATTAAGGGAGAGGGATGGATAAAGATCCCAAAGGATCCCCATGTTGTAGGTTTGACGGTGATTTACATGGGAGAAAAATTTCCCTCCCAACCCGTAATATTAGTTGATACCTCGAGGTCCGTCACCATCGAGGTTTACGAGGTAACCAACGACAGGTCCGGTATATCCCTTACTTCGCACAACTTGGGGATTTTCAAGGAAAAAGGGGTTTATCATGTTGTGGAACTTTTGGAGTTTAAAAATTCATCCAACATGGCTTTCAGGGGTCCCATATTGGAATTGAATTTACCTAAGAAATTAGAGGGTTTTAACCTTACGGGGGATCAATCCGATTACTTCAGATCTGGTCAGAGTTTGACTTTAACTCCCTTACTTTTGCCGGGTAAAGGGGACATTGGATTTGATTACTTTGTTCTTTCGGAATATTTTAAGTTGATGAGGGAAGGGGCGGAAATTTATAGGATTTTTGCGGATACTTCGATAAAGATTAAGGTTAAAAACGCTACTTTTGAAGGTAATAGGGAGTTTGAAGGACAGGTTTTCAACGTTTGGAAAGCAAAGGGAAAAGTTGAGATAGAGATAGGGACACAACCTATTGTTAGGGAAGTTGGGAGGTTTCTTTGGGCGTTCTTTATTTTCGTTTTTCTGGCTATGGTTATATTTTTTGTTTTAAGACGGCCTTAAAATAACTGTATGTTTTTTGAGGTTTTGAAGAGTACGGATCCGGAAATATTTGAGGCTATATATCTCGAAGTGAAAAGGCAGAACGAAACCTTGGAACTTATAGCCTCGGAAAACTTTACAAGCCTTGCCGTCCTAACTGCCTTAGGAAGTCCTTTAACAAACAAGTATGCCGAGGGTTATCCATCAAAAAGGTACTACGGGGGTTGTGAATTCGTAGATATAGCGGAAAAATTGGCTATAGAAAGGGCAAAAAAGCTCTTTAACGCCGAGCATGCAAACGTACAACCGCATTCGGGAACGCAGGCAAACATGGCTGTTTATTTCTCCGTATTGCAACCCGGCGATACCATACTCGCCATGAGGTTGGATCACGGCGGGCACCTTTCACACGGTTCTCCGGTTAATTTTGCCGGCAAATTCTTTAAGGTGGTTTATTACGGTGTAAATCCCGAAACCGAGATGCTTGATTACGACCAAATAAGGGAGCTTGCCAGGGAGCATAAACCCAAAATTATAGTTTGTGGTTATTCAGCTTATCCGAGAAAGATAGACTTTAAGGCTTTTAGGGAAATAGCGGACGAAGTGGGAGCTTATTTACTTGCGGATATTGCTCATATATCTGGGCTTGTGGTTGCAAACGAACACCCATCACCAATACCCTACGCACATTTCACCACAACGACAACACACAAAACTTTAAGGGGACCTAGGGGAGCTATAATATTGACCTCTGGCGAGTTTGCCCAATTGATAGACAAAACGGTTTTTCCAGGAATACAAGGTGGTCCTTTAATGCACGTAATAGCCGCGAAGGCGGTGGCATTCAAGGAAGCTATGACGGAAGAATTTAAAGAGTATCAGAGGCAGATAAGGAAAAACGCGGATACGTTGGCTCAAAGTTTGATTGAAGAAGGTTTAAAGTTGGTATCGAACGGAACCGATAACCATTTAATGTTGGTTGATTTGAGGAATTTGGAAATAACGGGAAAGCAAGCCCAGGAATGGTTAGAGATGGCAAACATAACCGTAAACAAGAATACCATACCCTTCGACCCACAAAAACCTTGGATAACGAGCGGAATAAGGATAGGAACTCCCGCAGTTACCACACGGGGTATGAAGGAAAGTGAAATGAGGGATATTGGGAAGATGATAGCGGAGGTTTTGAAGAGTAAGGGAAACGAGGAGGTTATAAAAAAGGTAAAAAATAAAGTAAGGGAGATGACTTCCGCCTTTCCCCTTTACGAGGCGTATATAAAGGAAATGGAGAGGGTGAAGGGCTTACTTGACATCAAAGTGTAATTTAAGCATTATTGAGTGCTTAGGATGGTAGGAGAGGGAGGGGGTGAGGGTAAGTGAAGGAAGGGAAAAAAGAGCTTTGGAGGGTTTGATCCTGGCTCAGGGCTAACGCTGGCAGCGTGCCTTAGCCATGCAAGTCGAGCGGGGGGAGGGGAAACTCTCCTCCAGCGGCGGACGGCGGAGTAACACACCGCTAACCTGCCCTGGGGAGGGGGACAACCTGCCGAAAGGTGGGCTAATCCCCCATACACTTTTCTGGGGGCATCCCTGGGAAAGGAAAGGGCCTTAGGGGCCCGCCCCAGGAGGGGGCGGTGGCCCATCAGGTAGTTGGTGGGGTAACGGCCCACCAAGCCTAAGACGGGTAGCCGGCGTGAGAGCGCGGCCGGCCCGAGGGGCACTGAGACACGGGCCCCACTCCTACGGGAGGCAGCAGGCTGGAAATGTGGGCAATGGGCGAAAGCCTGACCCCGCGACGCTGCGTGCGGGAAGAAGCCCTTCGGGGTGTAAACCGCTTTTGCGGGGGACGAAGTTGGTGACGGTACCCTGCGAATAAGCCACGGCTAACCTCGTGCCAGCAGCCGCGGTAAGACGGGGGTGGCGAGCGTTGCCCGGAATTACTGGGCTTAAAGGGGGTGTAGGCGGCTGGGTGTGTCGGGTGTGTAATCCTGGGGCTCAACTCCGGGGCTGCGCCCGATACTACCCTGCTAGAGGGCGCCAGGGGGAGGCGGAACTCCCGGTGTAGCGGTGAAATGCGTAGATATCGGGGGGAACACCGGAGGCGAAGGCGGCCTCCTGGGGCGCACCTGACGCTGAGGCCCGAAGGCTGGGGGAGCAAAGGGGATTAGATACCCCCGTAGTCCCAGCAGTAAACGATGTGGGCTAGCGGTCTGGCCCGTTAAGGGCTGGGTCGCGAAGGGAAACCGATAAGCCCACCGCCTGGGGAGTACGCCCGCAAGGGTGAAACTCAAAGGAATAGACGGGAGCCCGCACAAGCGGCGGAGCGCGTGGTTTAATTCGATGCTGACCGAAGAACCTCACCCGGGTTTGACATCCCGCCGTCAAGCCTATCCGAGAGGGTAGGTGAGCCTACCGTATAGGTAGGCAGGCGGGACAGGAGCTGCACGGCTGTCGTCAGCTCGTGTCGTGAGATGTTGGGTTAAGTCCCGCAACGAGCGCAACCCCTGCCCTTAGTTGCCAGCGGGTCGCCCGTGGATGCGGGCGATGCCGGGGACTCTAAGGGGACTGCCGGCGAGGAGCCGGAGGAAGGAGGGGACGACGTCAAGTCCGTGTGGCCCTTATGCCCGGGGCTACACACGCGCTACAATGGGCGGTACAGAGGGAAGCGACCCCGCGAGGGGGAGCGAATCCCTAAAACCGCCCCCAGTTCGGATTGCAGGCTGAAACCCGCCTGCATGAAGGAGGAGTCGCTAGTAATCACCTATCAGCTATGGGGTGGTGAATACGTTCCCGGGCTCTGTACTCACCGCCCGTCACGCCATGGGAGCCGGGGGCGCCTGAAGCTCCACCGAGGGTGGAGTGAAGGCGAACTCGGTGACTGGGGCGAAGTCGTAACAAGGTAGCCGTACGGGAACGTGCGGCTGGAACACCTCCTTTCAGAG
>Ga0197143_1002040_pt1 | contig 15703 bp, 21 predicted proteins | sample GBS70_MetaG_FD_148603 | JGI IMG/M metagenome (GOLD analysis project Ga0197143, IMG submission 148603) | Sediment microbial communities from Great Boiling Springs, Gerlach, Nevada, United States - GBS 70_MetaG | ecosystem: Environmental > Aquatic > Thermal springs > Hot (42-90C) > Sediment...
GAGCCCGAGAAAATGTGCGAAATTCGCAATGGTGAAAAGTTTGAGATTGACTGCAATAAAGATGGGTTTTTCAACGAAGGAATAGACTTTGACCTCTTTAAAGAGGGAATATATACAAAGATGAACATTGACTGCGATGCGAACGGGACAAGCGGAAGGGATGACATTGAACTGTACAATTATCAGTACGAGGCAACAACCTATGTAACCCCGTGCACCTCTGAATCAATAAATTCCGTATGGGAGAGTATGGAGAAAAAGGCTGAAAGGTATGACCAGTGCTTTATTCCATTTGAGAATAAAACCGATAAATTCCTTGAGAGGTATTTGATTACAGACGGAAGAATGCCATTTGTAATAGATTATAATGTGTATTCCATTCAGTTTCTTGATGAAAAAGAAAATCCCCTTTTCACCTTCGTAGTCTGGGGCAATCACGCAGAAGTTATGGAGCAGGACAATACCGCTATCTCTGCTGATTTTCCGGGGTATCTCTGCTCATTCATTGAGAAAAAAACCGGGGGAGGCTGCATGTTTCAGATCGGTCCTGAGGGAGGACTTACAACTCCCCTCGGGACATGTATTCCAAAGATGGACGAGGAAGGAAATTTCGTTTTGAGGGACGGAAAGATATATGAAGAAATTGCAGATTTTACAGAAACAGATTTTACAAAAATTTTAAACCTTCAACCAGCAATATGGCCAAAGGAAAGGGCTGAAAGCCTTGGAAGATACATAGGAAGGTTTGTCCTTGAGGGTCTTAAGAAATCCTCTTCATATCTTCCTCTGGAACTTTCAAATGAGAGGAGGTTCGTATTTCTTCCTTTTGAAAATCCGATTTTTTATGCCGCGGCAAAACTTGACATATTCAAAGGAGGGCTCGTTCTTGTTGGAAAGGATGTGGATGCCGAAAAGATAAAGGACATAATCTATAAAAAGGAGCTTTCAAAAGATAATTTTTCCTGCGGTCCGTTTGGATGTTTCAAGCTTCCGATAAATCTTATAACATTCAGGCTTCACAGACAGTATGAGGATAAGAAAATCGGGTTTATCACAACACCTGCTGAGTTCTTTCCTGAATATGCAGTAGGAAGAAAGAAAACCTCAATATTCTGGAAGAGTGCTCCGGAAGGACTCGGAGATATTCCAAAAGACCCTAATTATCCAGAATTCTATACGAATTCCTTAAACCCAATAAATGCAATAGAGATAGAAGGGCTTATTCAGGTGGCTGAAAATAATGGTTATTCCTTTTTCTTCATAACTGCTGAAACCAATTCAACAGTTGGTTATACACCTCCGAGAAGCGATTTCTTACCCTTATATGAGGGAGTATTTGACCAGATAAAGGGATACGCAAGTTTGATAGACATAATTCTGAACGCCAATGGCGGTTTGTGGCAGATCTTTGACCTTCCATACTCTTATAGCACACTGACATTTCAGGCTCTCATGGATGATGTGTGGAATCTATATTCAGATTATTTGAGGGATATCAATCCTCCCGGAAAAAAGCTTGAGGTGATAAGGCATCCAAATCAGTATGAAGAAAGTGTCTCACTGGGGCAGAGGACCGGTGATATACTTTATAATCTCCTGAGAAGCATGATTGAAGGGAAAGATTATTATCCAACAATAGATGTTCCTGATGACCCTAATCTGGACGATGAGGTTATAAAGAGGGCAGAAGAAAAGGAGTAAGTGGATAAACCACAAATAAGAAAAATTGAGATAATTCCTCTGAGGGGCGGGAAGGTAATATTAAGAGATCCATTTGGAATATCAGAAAATACTCTCATTATTGATGAGGAATTCCTCTACCTTGTCTTCCTTATGGATGGAACAAGGGATTTAAAGGACCTTCAGGTGGAGTGGATGAGGAAATATGGTATCATGCTGTTTTCGGAGCAGATAGAGGAATTTGTCAAAAAGCTGGATGAAAATTATATGTTGTACAACGAAAGGTTTCTGAAAAAGAAGAGGGAGATGGAGGAAGAATTTCGCTCCAGTGAGGTGCGTGAACCTGCTCTAAGGGGAAGGGCATATCCATCGGATGAAGGGGAATTGAGAATTTATATTGAAAAGATACTTAACCTGGAAGGAAGTGAAAGGTTTAACGGAAATGCGCTTATTGTTCCCCATATTGACCTTGAAAGGGGAAAGAGTGTTTACGCGAAAGGCTTTTCGTGTTTGAAAGAAAGGAAATGTCCAGAGATTATCCTTCTTATTGGAACAGCCCACTTTGCTGAAGGGGAATCTCCCTTCATTCTTACTCAGAAAGATTTCTCGACCCCCTTTGGGAGGATAAGAACGGACAAAGATTCTGTAAGAAGAATCTGTGAGACCTGTGGAGAAGATTTTTGCGAGGAAGAACTGGCATTTAAAAATGAGCATTCTGTTGAATTTCCCCTTCTCTTTTTGAGTTTTCTTTACGGGACCGATTTTGAGATAATCCCTCTTCTTGTGAATTCATTTGATAGATTTGTTGAAAAAGGCATTGAGCCCTCTCAGGAAGAAAGTTTTAAGAGGTTCTTTTCAGCAGTGAAAGAGGTTTTAAAAGGAAGGGATTTCCTCTGTATCTGTGCCGCAGACCTTTCCCATTTAGGACCGAGGTTTGGAGACCCTCAGCCCCTTGGAATTTCAGACCTTTCTGCGATGGAGGCAATAGATACCGCAATCATAAACAGCATCCAGAGTGGAAACCCATCGTTGCTCTTTAAAGAGATAGAGACAATAAAAAATAGAACGAGAGTATGTGGATTCCCTCCTATCTATACCCTCCTTTCCATAATTGAAAATCAAAAGGGAAGACTGCTTTCATACGAATATGCCTATTCTCCTGATGACGGGTCTGCTGTAAGTTTTTCCGCAATCGCATTTGAGTAAAGATTTCATAGAAAGAACCATTTCTTCTATAGATGAAGAAGGGGTTGAGGAGGTTTTAAGGGTTATCAAAGAGAAAAAGTATGAAGTGGTAAGAGCGAAGCCGAATGTCCTCGGAAGGACCTCTTTTAAAGGGATGTCGATTTTTATAAAAATTTTTAGAAGGAAAAAGCCCCTTTCCTTTATCTTCAGTCCATTAAGAGCATCTTCTTCATTCCGGGCTTATAACACAGCCCTTTATATGCTTGAAAATGGAATTGATACACCGAAGCCCCTTCTTTCTTATGAAAAAAGGAAAAGGGGATTTGTGGTTGAGGACATTTATATTGCAGAAGATATTGGAGAACATTTGAGTGCTCGGGAATACCTTTTAAAAGCAGAAAACGAATTTCAGAAGGAGATGATAAAAAGAATTGCAGGACTGGTCAGAAAAATCCACGATAAATCCATTTATTACAGAGACCTCAACCTCTCAAATTTTCTCCTCAAAGATGATAAGATCTATCTGGTGGATATAAACAGGGCAAGGATTTTGAGAAGACCCCCTTCATTGTTGAAAAGGGCGATTGACATTTCAAGGATGGACCTTCATGGACTGGAAGGGGTTTTTCTCAAAGAATATGTGAAGAAATTGGAGAATGCATGGCTTTTAAAAAACTTAACCTTTCTTTTCATAAAAATCAGGAAATTGAGGAAGATAAGGAGATTTTTTGTAAGGTTGCTGGACAGGTTAAGATGAACGAAAGGTTTTAAATCTATGTTGTGCTCTCTGAAAAACCCCTGGTTTAATTTTAAGGGGTTTTGTTATGGATTTATTTCTGGTTTTTCTTCTGGATTTTTTTCTCCCATTTCCCTGTTTCCTTCTCCTCTTTCCCCCTCTCCATCTTTCTTCTCTTTTCTTACCTTCTTTAATCTCTATATTATGGTCCATTTCCCATAATTTTCAGGTTTATGAAGTGCTTCCCTCAATATATGTCTGTAAACCCCTCTTACCACATTTTATGTAAAGAGGATATACTACCCCCCGACAGGAAAAAAGGTTTTATTTTATCTCCTTAACTATCCTCCAAAACAAAAATCAAAATGTCAAGAAAAATCAAAAATCCCTCCCACCAAACCCTCAAAAATAGCCCTACTTCTTCAGAGGTCTCTATGTTATCCTCTTTACTATCACTTTAAACTTTTTAACATCTTCCACCCTCACCCTTTCTCCTTTCTTTATCGGGGTATCTGAACGGGCATCCCAGTATTCGCCATGAACAAAGACTTTTCCCTCTGGTTCTATATCTGTGACTGCTTCTCCTTCTTCACCAATGAGGGCTTCTATACCGACAAAGGGCTTTTGAAATTGAGCCTTAATTGCTATATATGCAAGTGTGCCAAAGAAAAGAGTGGTAAAAATGAAAAGGGGCAGAACAATCTTGAGTGAAAACTGATAATAGGGTGGAGAGGATTTAAAAAGCATGATTGTGCCGAGAAGAATGGATATGACTCCACCGAGTGCAAGCATTCCATAGCTGGTAAGTTTTATTTCGGCAAAAAACAGGATGAGACCTAAAAGGATTAATGCTACCCCAGCAAAATTAACCGGGAGTGTATGAAGGGAATAAAGACCGAGGATGAGGCAGATGGCTCCCACCATTCCCGGGAATATAGCTCCAGGATGGGAGAGTTCAAAGAATATTCCCCACATTCCTATCATAAGAAGCAGGTAAGCTATGTTCGGATTTGAGAAAGTGTTTAATAATCTTTCCCTCCATCCCATTTTTATCTTCACCAGTTTTGCTTCTTTTGTGTTTAACACCTTCTCTCCCACCACCGTGTTTACCTTATATCCATCAAGTTTTTCCAGACATTCTTCCGGATTTCTGGCAATAAACTCAATTACTTTTTCTTTTAATGCCTCATCAGCAGTGTAGGAAATGCTTTCTCTCACTACTTTTTCAGCCCATGCTTCAGACCTTCCGTGTTTTTTTGCAAGGCTTTTTGCAAAAGCCACTGCATCGTTAACTATCTTTTTTTTCATCTCCTCGTCCATCTTTTCTCCGCCCATCGTCACCGGATGCGCCGCTCCTATGTTTGTTCCGGGCGCCATTATCACTATATGGGCAGATAGTGCGATAATAGCCCCCGCAGAGGCAGCCCTTGCGCCTGGTGGGTAAACAAAAACCGCTACGGGGACAGAAGAGTTTTCAATTTCTTTTATTATCTTTCTCATGGATTCGTCAAGTCCCCCAGGGGTGTCCATAAGAATCAAGACCAATTCTGGTTTTTCTATCTCTGCCTTTCCTATTACGCTGGATAAATATTCCTGCACTGCAGGATTAATGGGACCATCAATTTCTGCTACAAAGACCTTCCTTTCCTCTCTATAACCCGTGAGGACTGTTACACATAATAATATTGCACTTGCTATTTCTCTCATCCTTAAAAGGATATATAATAAAAACACTTATGTCAATTCTTCTATTCTTCCATTATGCGGGAAGGGAAAAGTTCTTTTTCTAAATCAGCCATATGCCTTAAGAGGGTTTCTACATCATTACTCATAATGAGAAGGTTATGTTTAACTGCCCTGTGGTCCAAGACATGATTCTTCAACACCGCTTCTTTTTGAAAACCCATTTTCTCGAGCATTCTCACTGCCGAGAGGTCATCTTCTACACTTTCAGCAACAAGTTTGTGAAGTCCCATTTTCAGTGCAATATAGAAAATCTCCCGGAGGAGGAGAAACCCCAATCCTTTTCTTCTATATCCTTCTCCCACCACTATTCTTATTTCTCCCACATGCCTCGTCCAGCTGTACTCGTTTCGGTGAAGTGTTGCGTCTGCGATTATGTTTTTTTCGTGAAGTGCGATGAGCGGAAATACCTTTTCATAATTTATGTTTTTTATCCATTTATCTATTATCTCTTCCTTTGTAACGTCATCCCTCAAATACAGACGATCCTTTTCACTGAGTGAACGGAAAAATTTAAGAAGTCCGTTTCTATCGGAAGCCTCCAGTGGCCTTATGATAACTTTTGTCTTTTTATCCTTCAGTGTGAGCTCTTTGGGATAATCTTTCAAAATATTCTTTAACATTTTTTAAACTTCTTTCCCGTCAAATCACTCTTCATAGTCTATTTCTTCTTTTCCTCTTTCAAAGGTCTGTCTACAAGTTCGAACAGGGCCTGTTCTGCTCCGTCTCCTTTTCTATAGCCAATCCTTATTATTCTGGTATAACCACCGTTCCTGTTTTTATAACGTTCTGCAAGTTCGCCGAAAATCTTTCTCACGACTTCATTGTCCTGAACAATGCTTGCGCAAAGCCTTCTTGCATGAAGCGTCCCTTTTTTCCCATAAGTGATCAGCCTTTCAACAATTCTTCTTGCCTCTTTTGCTTTCGGAACAGTGGTTATAATTCTTTCATGTTTTATCAAAGAAACGGCCAGATTTCGGAGCATTGAAAGCCTGTGGGAGGAAGGTCTGCTAAGTTTGTTAAAATTTTTCCTATGTCTCATCGGGTATCCTCACTTTTTTCTTTATTTTCTGTATCTCATCTAATTTCATTCCCAGCGAAAGTCCTAATTCTGCCAATTTTTTCTTTATTTCCTTTAAGGAAGTTCTACCAAAATTTTTCTTTTTTAGCAAGTCTGTCTCCTTCAACTGGATAAGTTCGGCAATTGTCCTTATACCCGCTTCTCTTAAACAATTAGCGGCTCTTGTACTTATTTCCAGTTCGTCTACAGATCTGGAGAGGTACTCCCTTATTTCCTTTTTGTCGCTTTCTTCAACCATCTGGTATTTCCCTTTTTTCTCTTCTACTCCCTCAAAAGTTACGAAGATTCTCAATTGGTCAATTAATATTTCTGCAGCTTGAACGAGGGCTTCTTCCGGAGTGATGGAGCCATCTGTCCATATTTCCATGATAAGTTTATCATAATCCGTCCTTTCACCTACTCTTGTATTTTGAACATCAAAATTCACTTTTACTATAGGGCTGAAAAAGGAGTCTATGGCGAACCATCCAACTCCTTTTTCATCCCGTCTGTTTTCCTCCGCCAACACATATCCTCTTCCCCGTCTTGCGATCATGAACATATCTATTTTTCCTCCCGGTGCAAGAGTAAGAATGTGCTGGTCTACGTTTATAATTTCAACTGTGCCGTCCGTCTTTATGTCTCCTGCAAACAGCATCCCTTCTCCTTCCGATTTCAACCTCAATTCTTTAGGTTCATAGGAGTCAATTTTCAGTTTTACTTTTTTCAAGTTGAGAATTATATCGAGTACGTCTTCCACTACACCATGAATTGCTCCGAAAGGATGTGCCACGCCTTCTATTTTTACTGCAGTTATAGCTCCTCCCTCAAGGGAACTGTAAAGCACTCTCCGTAAGGAATTTCCCAGCGTGATACCGTACCCTCTTTCAAGAGGTTCAATGATAAATTTCCCGTAAAAATCAGTGAGAGTATCACTTTCAACTTTTATACTTTCAGGTTTTATTAATTTTCCATACATCTTTTGTCCTCCTTTAAGTATCTTTAATTATCTTGAATAAAATTCTACAATCAACCTTTCATTAATGGGCACATCTATTTCATTTCTCTCCGGGAATCTCTTAATAATTATTTTCATCTCTTCGTCATTTACCTCAAGCCAGGCTGGGACAGCGTTTCTCCGTTGAGAAATTGAATTCTTTACGAGAGGTTTTATTTTGTCCTTTACCCTGAGTACATCTCCTATTTCTACAAGGTAAGAGGGACGGTCCACCTTTCTTTCGTTTACAATGACATGTCCGTGAACAACCATCTGCCGCGCCTGCCTCCTCGTGAGGGCAAAACCCGCCCTGTAAAGGACATTGTCGAGCCTTCTTTCAATAAGAATAAGGAAGGTTTCTCCTGTGGCTCCCTTCGCCTTCTTCGCAATACCAAAATATTTTTTGCACTGCCTTTCCAGAATGCCGTATATTGCCTTCAACTTTTGAAGTTCCCGGAATCTTAAACCGTAATCTGAAAGCTTTATAACTGTTGTAGGACCATGCTGCCCGGGTGGATAATTCTTTCTTGTAGGTTCCATGCTGCATTTGTCGGTATAACACCTTGTGCCCTTCAGATATAGCTTTTGATTGGCTCTTCTACATTTTCTGCAGACAGGACCTAAGGCTCTTCCCATTTACACCCTCCTTCTCTTTGGTGGTCTGCATCCATTATGGGGAATAGGTGTTACATCCCTGATCATAACGATTTTAATCCCCGTTCCTTGAATTGCTCTAATTGCAGCTTCTCTTCCTGCTCCGGGTCCCTTTATATATATGATGGCTCTTTTGGCTCCAAAGCTTTTTGCCTTCTGAGCAGCATCCTCTGCCGCTACCTGAGCGGCGTGGGGAGTTCCTTTCTTCGTCCCTTTATAACCTTTTAATCCCCCACTTGACCAGGTAAGAGTATTCCCCTGCAGGTCAGTTACGTTTATATGGGTATTATTAAAAGTTGCATTGATGTGAAAGATTACGTCTTCTACATATTTTTTTACCTTTTTCTTCTTTGGAGCTTTTCCTGCCATTTTTTACTCCTTTTTTGCTTCCCTAGCAGTTTTGGCTTCTTTTTTCTTCTTGGAAGAAAGAATTCTTCTTCTTGGACCTTTTCTCGTTCTCGCATTACTCCTTGTTCTCTGTCCCCTTACAGGTAAACCTCTCAAATGCCTCAATCCACGATATGTCCCTAAATCTATAAGTCTCTTTATGTTGAGCTGGATTTCCTTTCTGAGTTCTCCTTCCACTTTATATTCCGATTCTACAATTTTTCTTATTGCGGTAATTTCCTCTTCGGTAAGTTCATATCCTCTTTTTTCCGGAGAAACACCCGCCTTTTCCAGTATTTTAAAAGCACTTGTTCTTCCTATTCCGTAAATCTTGGTTAATCCAAACCATATTTTTTTATCTTCCGGGATATTCACCCCTGCTATTCTTATCATCTCATTCCTCCTATCCCTGTCTTTGTTTGTGTTTGGGGTTCTTACAAATTACTCTTACCACCCCTTTTCTCCTTACAATTTTGCATTTATCACATATTTTTTTTACTGAGGCTTTTACTTTCATTTCACTTACCTCTATATATTATTCTCCCTTTCGTAGGGTCATAGGGAGAAAGTTCAACAACAACTTTATCACCGGGTAAAATTTTTATATAATGCATCCTCATCTTTCCAGAAACGTGAGCGGTCACGATCAGTCCGTTTGGAAGTTCCACTTTAAAGGTAGCATTTGGCAGCGTCTCTTTCACTGTTCCTTCAACCTGTAATCCTTCTTTTTTTCCCATCTCAGGAAGTAAGCACGAGAACGCCGTTATTTGTAATGGCGATGGTGTTCTCATAATGGGCAGAAAGTCCACCATCCACTGTTTTTGCGGTCCATCCATCTTCCATTATCCTCACTTTATAATCTTTTTCGTTCACCATCGGTTCAATGGCGAGCGTCATTCCTTCTTTCAACACGCTTCCTGTCCCCCTAATTCCAAAGTTCGGAACCTGGGGGTCTTCATGGAGTTCAAACCCTATTCCATGTCCTACAAATTCTTTTACCACACTAAACCCATTTTTTTCAACAAATTCCTGAATTTCCGCTGAAATATCTCCGACCCTTGCTCCGTCCTTTATTACCTTGAGAGCATTCCAGAAAGCTCCTTCTGCTACTTCAATGAGTTTTTTTGCGTTTTCGGAAACCTTGCCCACAGGAAAGGTTCTTGCTCCGTCAGTATAAAAACCCTCATAATAAACTCCCACATCTATACTTACTATATCCCCTTCTTCTATTATTCTCTCTCCAGGTATTCCATGCACAACTTCATCGTTTATGGAGATACAGAGGGAGGCAGGATACCCTCTGTAACCTTTAAACGCAGGGATTGCATTTTTCCTTTTCAACCATTCCTCAGCAAATTCATCAAGTTTTTTTGTTTTTACACCAGGAGCAATCTTTTCTGAAAGAAAAAGGAGCAAGTCCCTTGTTATTATCCCGCATTTTCTCATCACTTCTATTTCTTTTTTTGTTTTAAGTCTTATCAATTTTTCTAATAGCAGAAAGTATCCTTGAATAGACTTCCTCTATCGAGCCTGCCCCATCAATTTTTTGAAGTGCCCCTTTTTTAGCGTAATACTCTATCAGCGGAGCGGTTTTTTCCCTGTAAACCTTCAGCCTTTCTCTTATTACTTCTTCTTTATCATCGTCCCTTTGATAGAGGGAGCCCCCACACTCACAAACTCCATTTTGAGGTGGCGGACTTGTTTCCAGATGGTAGATTTTTCCACATTTAGAACATACCCTCCTTTTTGAGTTTCTCATTATCACTTCTTCATCAGAAACATCTATAAACAGAACGAATGCATCCATTCCATTCTCTTTTAGGAGGTTATCGAGAGACACAGCCTGCGGGATGGTTCTCGGAAATCCATCCAGTACGCATCCATTCGAGCAGTCTCCCTTTTTCAATCTTTCATCAATTATCTCTATAACCACTTCATCGGGGACAAGTTCTCCCTTTGACATATATTCATTTGCTTTTCTTCCAAGAGGAGAATCCTCTTTTACTGCACTCCTCAATATATCCCCGGTAGATATATAAGGAACCCCTAATACTTCTGCCACCTTTGTAGCCTGTGTTCCTTTTCCAGCGCCCGGGGGGCCCAGAAATATAATTGTTTTTTTCATCTGAACACCCTTCTTCCTTTGAGTTTTACACCTTTCACAAATCCTTCATAATTTCGCATAATCAAATGGGATTCTATATGTTGAGCGGTATCAAGAGCGACACCCACTGCAATTAAAAGTCCCGTGCCACCGAACCTGAAAGGCACATTGAATTCCGCATAGAGAATGGAAGGCAAGATACAAATGATCACCAGATATATGGCTCCTGCAAGGGTTATTCTGGAAAGAACCCAGTCAATGTAATCAGAGGTGTTCTTTCCGGGTCTTATTCCCGGGATGAAGCCCCCGAATTTTTGAAGGTTTTCAGCCACATCTACAGGGTTGAAAATTATTGCGGTGTAAAAATATGTGAAGAAAATTATTAGAATTCCGTAAAGTATGTTATACACTACTCCTGTGGGGATAAGGATATCGTAAATCTTTTTTAACCAGGGTACATCTGCGATGCTTGAGATGGTTAATGGAAACATGAGAAGAGCCGAAGCAAAAATTGGAGGAATAACACCTGAAGTATTAACCTTTAATGGAAGATGGGTAAGTTGACCGCCGTAAACTTTTCTTCCCACAATTCTTTTAGCATATTGAACAGGTATTCGCCTGTGTCCCCTTTCTACAAAGATTATCACACCTACTACAGCGACCACAATGAGAAGCACAAGGATAAGCACGAAAAGGGACATTTCTCCAGTCCTTACCAGTTTAAATGTTTTCATTATCGCTCCAGGAAGTCTGTCAACTATTCCAGCATATATTATAAGCGAGATACCATTTCCTATTCCCCTTTCTGTAATTTGTTCACCAAGCCACATAAGAAATATAGTTCCAGTGGTCATTGTTATCATTGCCATAATTCTAAATTTAAAGCCAGGATTCAATACAACAGGTGCTTCTCCAGGACCCCTCATACCTTCAAGGCTAATAGCAATAAAGAGAGATTGGATCATTGCAAGAAATACAGTCCCATATCTGGTGTATTGATTCATTTTCCTCCTGCCAAGTTCACCTTCCTTTTTTAACCTTTCAACAGCAGGAAAAACAGCAGTTAAAAGCTCCATGATAATTGCTGCGCTTATATAAGGCATAACTCCCAAGGAGAAAATCGATAACTGTTCAAGGGCTCCTCCTGAAAATAAGTTGATGAGTCCGAACAGAGTTCCTTCTGCTCCCTGCAGAAACTGTTTTATCACTTCAACATCCACTCCCGGAGTGGGAACATATATTCCTATTCTATAAACCGCCAGAAGCCCTAGTGTGATCAATAACTTTTTCCTCAGTTCGGGAATTCTCGGGATGTTTAAAAATCCTCTATCTAACATATTCTATTTCCCCTCCTGCTCTTTTAATTTTTTCAATAGCACTTTTAGAAAAGGCATGGGCTTTCACCTTAAGTTTGACATTTAAATCCCCATCTCCCAAAATCTTCACGGGAGCATCCCTTTTAATAAGTCCCCTTTCCCTCAAAACTTCGGGTGTAACCTCCTCGCCGTCCTTGAAGAGATTGAGGCTCTTTACATTTACCCACTCATATTCCACCTTTATCCCTTCTCTCGAAAACCCTCGTTTGGGAAGCCTCCTTAAAAGAGGTGTTTGTCCCCCTTCAAATCTTAAAGGGGGTCCACCTCCTGACCTTGCCCTCTGTCCTTTGTGCCCGCGCGTAGAGGTTTTACCGTGTCCAGAACCCCTTCCTCTTCCTACTCTCTTTCTCTTTTTGACAGCTCCCTCAGGAGGTTTTAACCTTTCCAGCATTTTCCTTCTCCTTTTTTGAGCTGGCAAATATTCCCACAGGTTTATAACCCAACTTCTCCAAGGGAATTCCCCTTTCTTCTGCTATTTCTTCGGGATATTTTAATTGGCTTAGAGCCTTGAAAACAGCCTTAACAAGATTGTGGGGATTGTGAGAGCGCAAGCTCTTGGTAAGAAGGTTTTTAATACCCGCCAATTCAGCGATTGCCCTCACCGTTCCACCTGCTATTACACCTGTTCCGGGAAGAGCGGGCTTTAAAAGGACAACAGCCGAGCAGAACTTTGCTTTTACTTCATAGGGAATGGTATCGTTTATTATAGGAACTTTTATAAGGTTTTTCTTCGCTTTTTCAATGGCTTTTCTTATGGCATCAGGTGCCTCTCTTGCTTTCCCCAGAGCATATCCAACCCTTCCTTTTCCGTCTCCCACTACCACAAGTGCATTAAATCCAAACCTTTTGCCCCCCTGCACCACTTTTGCTACCCTTGAAACGCTTACGATCTTTTCTTTAAATTCTAATTCTTCTTCTCTTTCTTCTTCATAAAGTTCTTCCATTTTTAACTCCTTTTAAAACTCCAGACCACCTTCTCGTGCTCCTTCTGCAAGAGCCTTTACTCTTCCGTGATATTTGTAATAACCCCTGTCAAAAACCACCTTTTTTATCCCCTTTTCAAGAGCCTTTTTTGCAAGAAGAAGTCCCACCTTTTTAGCTGCCTCTTTGTTTTTGGTTTTTCCTTTTAATTCTTCTCTCAACTCGGGAGATAGAGTTGAGCATGCTACGAGAGTATGTCCTTTCACGTCATCGATTATTTGAGCATAGATATGTTTTAATGATCGGTATACTGATAAACGAGGTCTCTCCGGGGTCCCGAACACTTTTTTTCTTACTCTTTTCTTCCTCCTGAGCCTTCTTTTTAAAATCTTTTGAATGTTGACTGCCATTTTACTTCGTTCCTGCTGCTTTTTTACCGGCTTTTCTTCTCACCACTTCATCTACATATCTTATTCCCTTTCCAACATATACATTGGGTGGCCGTACTTTTCTTATATCTGCAGCAAACTGCCCCACAAGTGCTTTGTCTATTCCCTGAACGGTGATTCTGAAATTCTTTTCCACTGTTTTTAATTGTTCCACTGACACAGTTAAACCAGGGGGAATCTTCATTGAATAGGGTTTTGAAAATCCAACGTAAAGGATAAGTTCGTCTCCCTTTACTTCCGCTTTGTAACCTGTTCCTATTACATCCAGTTTTTTCTCGAACCCCTGCGTGACCCCTATTACTGCGTTGTTTATAAGCTGACGAATAAGTCCATGGAGTGCCTTTTCTTTCTTTGAATCTCCGTTTCTCTTCACCAATACCATATCTTTCAAAATCTCTACACTTATTCCTTCTGGAATTTTAACATTTAATTCCCCTTTCTTTCCTTTTACCGTGACCACACCGTCCTTCAACGTGACGGTCACGCCTTCAGGAATTATAACTGGTTTTCTTCCAATTTTGGACATGTTACCAGACTATCCCTATGAATTCTCCACCCGCTCTAACTTTTCTTGCTTTCTTATCGCTCATTATACCTTTTGATGTAGAAAGTATACAAATACCCAGTCCCCTTTTTATGAGGGGCAATTTTCTCACTCCCACATAGATTCTTCTTCCCGGCGTACTCATCTTTTTTATTTCATGAATCACCGGTTCTCCCTTTTTATTATATTTAAGATAGATCCTGAGGATGGAATAGTTTTTTCCCGTTATGGGTATTATATCATAACCTTCAATAAAGCCTTCTTCTTTTAAAACCTCACATATTTCCTTTTTCATCTTTGAAGAATAGACTTCTACCGTCTTCTTCCTTGCCATTTGTGCATTTCTTATGGCAGTGAACATGTCGGCTATGGGATCGGTTTGCACGACATCCTCCTACCAGCTTGCTTTTCTTACACCGGGAATTTCGCCAGCGAGTGCTCTCTTTCTGAAACACATCCTGCACAAGCCGAATCTTCTTAAGTATCCTCTCGGTCTTCCGCATATACTGCACCTGTTCCTTTTTCTAACCTTGAACTTCGGTTCCCTTTTGCTCTTTTCTATTTGAGCCTTTCTTGCCATCTCAGCTCCTGAACGGAAAACCAAGATACTTTAACAACATCTTGGCTTCCGCATCCGTTTTCGCAGTAGTGCAAATGGTTATATTCATTCCTCTAATTTTTTCAACTTTTTCGTATTTTACTTCAGGAAATATGATTTGTTCTTTTACTCCTATGGTGTAGTTACCTCTTCCGTCAAAAGAATGAGGATTCAAGCCACGGAAGTCTTTTGTTCTTGGAAGTGCAATATTTAAGAATCTATCCAGGAATTCATACATTCTCGCTTTTCTAAGAGTTACCATGCAGGCTATGGGGGCATTCTTTTTTAACTTGAAATTTGAAATAGATTTTTTTGCTCTTCTTATAGCAGGTTTCTGCCCCGTAATAAGGGCGAGTTCATTCATGGCGAGTTCAAGATGTTTTATTTCGTCCTTTGCTTCTCCTACACCCATATTTATTACAACCTTAGCAATTCTCGGAACCTGAAGGGGATTTTTATATCCCAGTTCTTTCATCATCAACGGTATCACTTCTTTTTCGTATTTTTCTTGCAACCTGGGTTTCACTTTTCTATCACCTCTCCGCACTTCTTACAATATCTCACCTTGGTTCCGTCAGCGAGAAATTTTCTTCCCACTCTCACTGGTTTGTCGCATTTAGGACAGACTATGCGCAAAGCTGAGATAGGTAGGGGAGCCTCCATTTCAATTATGCCTCCTGTAGGATATTTTGGTGAAGGTCTTACATGCTTTTTTACAATATTTACCTTCTCTACCACCGCTCGCATCTTTTTGGGAATTACTTTAATAACTTTCCCCCTTTTGCCCCTTTCCTTACCTCTCATTACCTGGACGAGGTCTCCTTTTTTTATTTTCAGACTGCCCATTTAGAGTACCTCTGGTGCAAGGGACACAATTTTCATAAACTTTTTTGCCCGCAGTTCCTTCGCTACCGGTCCGAAAACCCTCGTACCTATCGGTTCTAAATATTGATTGATGAGAACTGCAGCGTTTGAATCAAATCTTATATAAGTGCCATCCGGTCTTGCTATCTCCTTTTTCGTTCTTACAACTACTGCCCTCATCACATCTCCTTTTTTGACTTTTGAATGGGGAATCGCTTCTTTAACCGATACCACTATAATATCTCCTACGCTCGCATACCTCCTCCGCGTTCCTCCCAGCACCTTAATACAGTAAAGTTTCTTTGCTCCAGAGTTATCTGCAGCCTCAAGGATTGTGTGTGGTTGTATCATTTTTATTTTCCTCCTTAGAAAGTTGGGCTGGTTCTTTAATTTCTTCTGTGGTTT
>Ga0197143_1002042_pt1 | contig 15682 bp, 13 predicted proteins | sample GBS70_MetaG_FD_148603 | JGI IMG/M metagenome (GOLD analysis project Ga0197143, IMG submission 148603) | Sediment microbial communities from Great Boiling Springs, Gerlach, Nevada, United States - GBS 70_MetaG | ecosystem: Environmental > Aquatic > Thermal springs > Hot (42-90C) > Sediment...
CGCTGGCCGTCCTCGCTGCGCGGCGTGGCGATCGCAAAACAGTAGGACTTATCCCCAGCGCGCCCGATCCGCCCCCGCAACTGATGGAGCTGCGCCAGCCCAAATCTGTCAGCATGCTCGATGACCATCACCGTAGCACTGGGCACGTCAATCCCCACTTCAATAATCGTCGTGCTCACCAGAACGTCCAACTCCCTCTGAACTAATTGCTTCATCACGGCTTGCTTGTCGTCATCGCTCATGCGCCCGTGCAGCAGCCCCACGCGAAATTCTCTAAAGAACGTCTGCTCAAGCTCTTCTTTCGCTTGTGTCGCGGCTTTCAAATCTAGCTCCTCAGACTCCTCGATCAATGGAAAGACGATGTACGCCTGCGCGCCCCGCTTCAGCTCTTGCGCGACAAACTCGTAGACTTGATCTCGTTTATCTTCGGAGACCCAGAACGTCTGGATATTTTTGGGGAAGGGCAGCTCGTCCAAGATAGAGATCTCAAATTGCCCGTAGAGCGTCAGCGTGATCGTGCGGGGGATGGGCGTGGCGCTCATCACTAAGATATCTAAATTTTCGCCCTTCTGCTCGAGCTGCGCCCGCTGGATCACTCCGAATCTGTGTTGCTCATCAATCACGGCCAGCCCTAAGTTTTTGAAGCGCACTTCGTCCTGGATGAGCGCGTGGGTGCCGATCACGATATCTATATCTCCCCGGCGGATCGCGGCGCGTAAGAACTCTTTTTCGCGCTCAGGCAGACTGCCGATGAGCAGAACGACCCTTGGGGGCGTGCTCAGCCGCGAGAGCAACTCCGTAATCTTGCGAAAGTGCTGCTGCGCTAAGATCTCCGTTGGGGCCATAAACGCCGCCTGATACCCAGACTCGACAGCGATGAGACACGCCGTAGTCGCGACCACCGTCTTGCCGGAGCCGACGTCCCCCTGCAAGAGCCGGTTCATGGGCCGTGGAGCAGCTAAATCCGCACGAATCTCTGCGATGGCGCGCTCTTGAGAGCGTGTCAGCTTGAACGGCAGCACCCCGAAAAATTCTTCTAAGCGTTCATCAGAGATCGTCAGGCTCCGCCCAAGGCGCTCGCCGATCTTTTGCTTTTCTAGCGCAACACCGATCTGAAAGAGCAAGAGCTCCTCGAACGCGAGCGTGTCGTGGGCGTGTTGGTACTCTTCGATGCTCTGGGGAAAATGAATCTTCTCGAACGCTTCGGCACGGTGGAGCAAGCCCCGCCGCGCCCGAATCTCTTCGGGCAGCAGGTCTACCAGCGCAGGACGATAGAGCGAGAGATTGTTCTGAATCAGTCTATAGAGCAGAGAGGGCTTGAGCCCTTCGGTCGCGGGATAGACCGGCACGAGCCGCCCCGTGAGAAAGTTTTTCGTCGCCGGCTCCCAGACGGGATTGCTCATCTGGAGCTGCCCGTATGTGCTCTCTACTGTGCCGTAGAGCGAGATCATCTCCCCTTGCACCAACTGATTCTTAAGCCACGGTTGGTTGAACCAGACGGCATAGAGAATCCCTGTGTTGTCTTGGATCGCCGCTTTGATGATCTCGAGATTCTCTCTAGGTTTTATGACGTCTACGGCGCGCACGCGCCCCCTGACCGTGACTTTATCGCCATGGCGCAGCTGTATAATTTTTTTTGTCTCTCGGCGATCCTCGATGCGCTTGGGGAAGTACGTCAAGAGATCTTCGATCGTGTGGATGCCCAGCTTTTGGAGGAGCTTCTCGCGCTGAGGGCCCACTCCCTTGGCGAAGCGCACCGGGGCAGAGAGATCCAAATTCTCAGCGCAGGGTTCAGAGCCCTTGAGACTGTCTAAAGCTCGCAAGCAATCTTCCAATTCACGCACGACCGCGCGGCGGGCTTCTGGAGGTTTGATGGCATACCCGCGCACGATTCTCTGTAGACGCTGCGCGAGAGACACCACTGCTTCTGAGTGAGTGCGGGAGAGCTCCTGGGCGCACTTCTCGACGAAGCCCTCTAAGCCCCCAAGGACCGCCGCGTCTTGATATTGAGTTCGTCGCTCAAGCTGTAAGACCTTCTGCAATCGCAAGAGCACATCATCGAGAGCCATACAGCTATCCTACTGAGGAGGCTTGGGCTTGGTCAACCCAAACTTTCAGAGGGCTTTGAGAAATTTGAGGCTGAAGAGCTGTTGGGAGTAAAGCGTCGCTCAGTTGCGCAACGTGCTCTCTTAGGGTAAATTCTCTGTGCTATGGCGACCTTGAAGCTCTTCAATACCCTTGGTCGGCGCAAGGAAGAGTTCGTGCCCATCAGGGATATGGAAGTCGGGCTCTATACGTGTGGGCCGACGGTCTACGACTACGCCCACATCGGGAATTTGAGAACATATATCTTTGAGGATGTCCTCAGAAGGGTGCTCGAATACAACGGCTACAAAGTCAAGCACGTCATGAACATCACTGACGTGGGGCACCTCACGAGCGACGCCGACGAAGGCGAAGATAAGATCGAGCTTGGGGCGCGCCGCGCCGGCAAGAGCGCCTGGGAGATCGCAGAGTTCTATACCCAAGCGTTCTTCAAAGATACTGAACGTCTCAATATCTTGAGGCCCCATATCGTCCCCAGGGCTACCGATCACATTGCCGACCAGATCGCGCTGATTAGGAAGCTCGAGGAGAAGGGCTATACATACAGAACGTCCGATGGGATCTATTTTGACGTCTCGAAGTTTCCCCACTATGGGGAGCTTGCCGGGCAAAGCTTAGAAGAGAAAAGAGCCGGGGCGCGAGTCGAAGTCAACCCCGAAAAGCGCAACCCCGCAGATTTTGCGCTCTGGAAGTTCTCCCCGAAAGACAAGAAGCGCCAGATGGAATGGGACAGCCCCTGGGGTGTGGGCTTCCCCGGCTGGCACATCGAGTGCAGCGCTATGAGCACTAAATACTTGGGCCAGCCCTTCGACATCCACTGCGGCGGCGTCGATCATATCTATACGCATCACCCCAACGAGATCGCCCAAAGCGAAGCGGCTGAGGGCGTCAAGATGGCTAATTTTTGGATCCACGGGGAGTTCATGACCGTCGAGGGGCGGCGCATGGGCAAGTCCGAAGGGAATGCGTATCTGCTAGAAGACTTGATCAAGCGCGGCTATGATCCCCTGGCGTTTCGCTATCTCTGTCTGAACACGCACTATCGCTCGCCGCTCAACTTTACCTGGCAAGCACTCGAAGGAGCACAGACCGCGCTCGAGAGGTTGAGGGAGCACGTGCGCAACGCTCGCGAGCTCGGGGGCGATCCCGCCCAAGGGAAGATCCCTCCTGCAGTGCATCGAGAATTTCTCGAAGCGATCAATGATGATCTGAACATCCCGCAAGCGCTCGGAGTGACGTGGGAGTTTGTGCGGGCGCACCAGAACCCCTCAGATAAGCTTGCGGTGCTCTTCGATTTCGATCGCGTCTTTGGGCTGAAGCTCAGCGAAGTGCGCCCGGAGGAGCCCGTGGAGGTCCCTGCGGAAGTGCGCGAGCTTGTGGCGCAGCGCGAGGCCGCCCGCAAAGCTAAGAACTTCACAGAGGCCGACGCGCTGCGAGCAAAGATCGCTGAGATGGGCTACGAAGTGATTGACACCCCCCAGGGACCAAAGATCAAGAAGCGCTCATAGAGCTTGTGCCACAAGCAAAAATTTTCTTGGCCAGCTTGTGCCCTCAACAAGCTCGATCCCGTGCTCAGCGAGATCTTCAGCGATCTCTTCAAAAGTCAGCCATTCACGCAGCGTCAGCTGGGCTTTGCTCAGGAGAGCTTCGATCTTCTCGCGGTCGAAGGGGCAGTGCGTCTCGCGCATCTCCACATCTTCTATGGCTGTGCCGAATGCCCAGATCTTCGTGACGAAATCTTGCAGATCGCGCCGGGAGAGCCAGAGCGTGCCGTCGGCACACTCCTCGAGAGCTATCTTTCTCACCCGATAACGCTGCGCGAAATACTCTAACTGCGCGCGTACCCTCTGAGGGAGGCGCACGCGCACTCTCTCTGGCCCAGGGTCAAGATGATCGAGCGCGATGAGCCGCCCGCCGAGCTTGAGCACTCGTCTGATCTCGAAGAGCGTTTTCTCTAAATCTCTGGGCTGCCCAAAGAGCGCGATCTCGTGAAGGACTTGTGCCGCAAGCACGACATCGAAGCTACGATCAGCGAAGGGAAGTTTCTCAGCGCGAGCGAGGTGCAATTCGGCTTGGGGACAGTGCGCACGGGCTTGCTGAAGACGTTCAGGTGACTCGTCAATGCCCACGAGCCGCGGGATGCCATGCTGAGCTGCTGCCTGAAGATACTCTCCCGAGCCACAACCGATATCCAACAGCGACTGAGCTTGGCCTAAGCGTTCTAAGACCAAGCGAATGCGCTGGGCGCGACGCGCGTCTGTGCGCTCGCGCTGCGCTAAGATCTTTGCTGCCTCTGATGAGTATAAGGGGGCTTGCACCTGTGCGATGAGCTGCTGTTGCTCGTCGGGCAGGTCATACTGAGAGAGATCGTGCACGTCGGCCCACTCAGCAGCTTCGATGTCCGAGTCAGCGCGCAGCTCGCCCGACGTATACCGCGCGAGCAATACTACTAAGACATAGTGATACTGCACGCGGCCGTCGGGGTCTTTAAAGATTCGATCTAAGACATCAAGGGTGCGTTCGATCTCGATCTCGATATGACACTCTTCGCGGATTTCTCTTTTCGCAGCGTCGCGCACGGTCTCGCCGAGCTCGACGATCCCGCCAGGGAGGCTCCAGCGGCCCTTTCGGGGTTCGTGGCCGCGACGCACCAGCAGAATTTTCCCATCGTTGAAGACCAAGACGCTCACGCCCACAATCGGGTGAGCGGGATAGGCTCTGTCAGCACTCATACAAACGCTATTATAGCGAACGGGTTGACAACTGGGGAGGGTGGTGTGTTACACTCTTAATTTAATATGGACCGCTGGATTGCGCTGCTTGTTGGACTGCTTGCTCTCATTGTTGGGGTGCTCTTCTTCTGGCTGCGCGGCCCCACCACACCGCTACCAGTTGCGGAGACGGCGCAGCGTGTCTTCGTCGTGGAAATCCGCGATCATTATTTTGATCCCCCGGGGCTTTCCGTTCGGCCCGGCGACCGCGTCGTCTGGGTCTTGAAAGAGAACGCTCAAGGCGACGGGCATACCGTGACGGCGTATCATCCCAGCCACAATCGCCCACTGCGCATTCCCCCTGGAGCTCCCCCGTGGAATTCTGGGCTGTTCACTGAGATCGGGCAGGCGTATTCGTATCTCTTCTCGGTCTCTGGGGTGTATGACTATTTCTGTGCCCTGCACGAGCAGCAGGGGATGGTCGGGCGCGTGATCGTAGGGAGCATTTCAGGGGCTCGCATGGCTGAACAGGGCCTGCCCGCTGCGGCTCAATCGTCCATCCCGACAGTAGACGAGCTCTCCGGGGTTGTGGGTGAGGCGTTCACGGCGATGGCGCTCCTGCAAGGGATAGAGTATCTCGCTCAACAGTCTCAGGCAGCTCAAGCGCTGCACCAGCTCAATGAATTCCAGCGTAGCTTCCCCCAGAGCGCCTTGGCAGAAGCTTTAGCCAAGCAAGGAATCCGAGAACAGTTTGAGAATAGACTAGCAGTCTTGGAGGCGTTGCTCAGCCGGGGAGCCCCTCTGAGTGCTATCGCGCAGACGGTCTCCCACGCGAAGGCCCTACTTGAGAGCGTCACGAAACTCTAGAGCGTTCCGCTCTTCTCCTTGAGCTTCTCCTCATCTTTAATGATGATATAGTAACGCTTCTTGTCCAGAATGCCCTCTTTCGCTAAACGATTGAGGGCTGATGTCGTGTTCTCGCGGGCAGACCCAATCAGATCAGCTAATTCTTTGTGAGTGATCTTGAAGCTGATCTGAGTCCCCTCGGGGGTTCGTTCCCCATGCTCTTCGATGAGTCTCAGTAATTGGCGCGAGAGCCGCGTCGTGATGTCTTTAAAGACTAGATCTTCGAGCTTCTGTTCTAAATCCCGCGCCCGCTTGCCAAAGAGCTGAATGATCTCTAAAGCAAGCCAGGGCTTGCGCTCCAACAGATAGAAGAATTTTTCGCGCTCAATGGGATGGATGATCGCGTCTTGGAGGACTTGGGCAAGGTGCTCGCGGCGCTTCACGCCGACCAAGACCATCTCCCCGAAGAGCTCGCCTGCGCCTAAGATCGCCAACGTCAATTTGCGCCCGCTCTCATCTAAATACGCTAACTTCACCTTGCCGTCCTTAATATAGTAGACCCGATCATCCATATCACCAGGCTGATAGATGATCTCGCCTTTCTTGTAGAACCGCCCGCTGGTGGATTCGACGAGCTCACTGAGGGCTTGCGCGATCTGCTCGCCGTTGGGCTGGTGCCCAGTCATGCTCAGCATCGTGAAGTGATTGACCATAGTCTCTCAACACCCTCTCGAGGAGCACTCGTATCGAGCGCTCTGGGATGCTCTTACTCTAGCGGGCCGGAGAACGGACTAGAAGGACCTCTGGTCGAGTGGCGATGGGGGGTTCGTGACGCGGGCGACAGCCGAGGGAGCGCTTTCGGGACGACTGCCGTCACCTTTTGGAGGCTCACAAGTCTCGAGAGTCTCAGGGGACCTGCGGGAAAGAAAAAAAATGACAAGGCTGGATAGCATGAGCAAAGCGCGCTCAAGAAAGATCGCTCACGGCTCTAAGGAGAGAACTCCTTAGAAAGGAGGTGATCCAGCCGCACGTTCCCGTACGGCTACCTTGTTACGACTTCACCCCCCTCACGAAAGCGGCCTTCGGCCCTTGCGGGACTTCGAGCCGCTCCCGCTCGGCTGGTGTGACGGGCGGTGTGTACAAAGCCCGAGTACGTATTCACCGCGGCGTGGCTGATCCGCGATTACTAGCGATTCCGGCTTCATGAGGTCGGGTTGCAGACCTCAATCCGAACTGAGGGCGGTTTTTTGGGATTGGCTCCCCCTTGCGGGTTGGCGACCCTTTGTACCGCCCATTGTAGCACGTGTGTCGCCCAGGACATAAGGGCCATGCTGACTTGACGTCATCCCCTCCTTCCTCCGGCTATTGGCCGGCAGTTCCCCTAGAGTGCCCAGCGGACCTGGTGGCAACTAGGGGTAGGGGTTGCGCTCGTTATGGGACTTAACCCGACGCCCCACGGCACGAGCTGACGACAGCCATGCAGCACCTGTGCCCGCTGCCAGAGGATTTCTCCCCTGGCTCGTTCCCCTTTCGGGGTCCTACTACGGGCATGTCAAGCCCTGGTAAGGTTCTTCGCTTACCATCGAATTGAACCACGTGCTCCACCGCTTGTGCGGGCTCCCGTCAATTCCCTTGAGTTTCAACCTTGCGGCCGTACTCCCCAGGCGGCCGACTTACCGCGTGAGCTGCGGCACTGGCCCAGCATGTGCGAGGCCAACACCTAGTCGGCATCGTTTAGGGCGTGGACTACCCGGGTATCTAATCCGGTTTGCTCCCCACGCTTTCGTGCCTCAGCGTCAGGAACCGGCCAGGAGGCTGCCTTCGCTATTGAGGTACCTTCCGGTATCTACGCATTTCACCGCTACTCCGGAAGTTCCGCCTCCCTCTCCGGCCCTCCAGCCGTGCCGTTTCGTTGGACCCCTCCCCGTTGAGCAGGGAGATTTCACCAACGACATGCACGACCGCCTACGCACCCTTTACGCCCAGTGAATCCGGGTAACGCTCGCCACCTCTGTCTTACCGCGGCTGCTGGCACAGAGTTAGCCGTGGCTTCTTCCAGGGGTACCGTCATCATCCGGGCATTTCCTCCCGGACTTATTCGTCCCCCTGAAAAGGGGTTTACAACCCGAAGGCCTTCATCCCCCACGCGGCGTCGCTCGGTCAGGCTTGCGCCCATTGCCGAAGATTCCCCACTGCTGCCTCCCGTAGGAGTCAGGGCCGTGTCTCAGTCCCCATGTGGGGGGCCACGCTCTCACGCCCCCTACCCGTCATCGCCTTGGTGGGCCGTTACCCCACCAACAAGCTGATAGGCCGCAGCCCCCTCTCCGCGCGCTCCCTTGCAGGAGCTTTCCTCGCAGGGCCGAAGCCCCGTGAGCATATCGGGTATTAGCCACCCTTTCGAGTGGTTATCCCCGTCGCGGAGGCAGGTTAGCTACGTGTTACTCACCCGTTTGCCGCTCTACTCGGCCTCCCCTTGCGGTTCGGCCTTTCGCGCACGACTTGCATGTGTTAAGCGCGCCGCCAGCGTTCACCCTGAGCCGGGATCATACCCTCTAGAGAATCCTAGAGAGCCTCAAGGGCCCATCTCCCCACTAAGCTGGGGGAGATAGCGCTTTGTCTCATGCTATCCACTTGTCAAAGAGCGATCTTCCTTGAGGAGCGCCCGCATTATAGCACAGACCGTCCCCGTTGTCAAGGGCTCAAAAATCTCGTTGCTAAAAGAATTTTCACGCAAGCCCCTCCAACGCCGCCCGGATGGCACCCAAGTCCGGCAGTTGCCGCGGGTCCTCGCTCACCCACTTGTAGCGAACTACCCCGTCTTTATCTATCACGAAGACGCTGCGCTTGGCGACCCCTTTCAGCCCCATCAAGTCTTCGTGAAGCACCCCATAGGCCCGGCTGATCTCTCTATTAAAGTCTGTCAAGAGCTTGAATTTGAGCTCGTTCGCTTTGATGAAGGCGTTGAGCACAAACGGGCTGTCTACACTCACCCCGTAGACGCGGGCTTGCAGTGAATTGAATTGACTTAAGCTATCGCGGAACGAGCACATCTCGGTGGTGCAGACGGGGCTGAACGCCAAGGGGAAGAACGCTAAGACGATATGCTCCTTCCCCAGCTCCTTGCTGAGCGTAAAGTCTTCAAACTTTTCGCCATCGCAGACTTTGGTGGTGAAGTCTGGAGCTTTCTGGTTGAGCTCTGCAGGCATGATCAAGCCTCCTTTGGATACGCTGAGATAGCTGTATTATAAAGCAGACTGGAGAAGTCTGCAAACCGCTGAAAGAGCCGGTGGGTTGATCCGCCGGCACACTCCAAAGCCAGTGAAACCAAACTCACAACTGGGGGCTATATATTCCGTCCATCTCTCAGCAGAAAGGGGTGAGCACAATGACGGGCAAGAAGATCGTGCGTATGATGGCGCTGGCTCTGCCAGTGATGGCCCTCATGGCCGCCGGACCGATCTTGGTCAACCAATCGCACAGCAGCGACTCTGTCTCCGCGGGCATCAGCGAGCGGCCGGGAAAGCACCTGACGCTCACCTTCACCAACGACACGGGTGTTGAAGTCGACGGCCTGCAGATCGAGTTCAAGAGGATTCCTGCGGGCATACAGTCCGTCAAAGTCGAGCCGTTCAAGAACACGATGGCCATTCTCAAGAGCAACGTCTTGGTGCTGACGAACGGGCGCGTCGGGCCGGGTGAGAAAGTGCGCCTGACGGTGCTCGCCGATCCGATGGGGCTTGCTGTCACGGACTTTCAATGGATTCGCCAAGGGGTGCTGATCGCCGGGAAGAGCCGGCAGATCGAGATCGAAGAGCGCGTCATCAACCGTGAGACGATCTCAGTCGAGCGCACAGAGAAGGAGCCAGAACCGCTGTTGGTCTCAGTGCGCTTCGAGCTAGCCAATGGAGCGAGCCGACTCTTTGTCACTCAGGGGATGATGGTCGCCGAAGGGGCGCTGCTGGCGATCAAAGATCAGGTGCGCTTCGAGCAGCTCATGAATGAGATCTCAAGAGCGAAGACCCTCAAAGAGCGCGAGAAGCTGCAAGTCGAGCTGAAGAAGCTCGAGGTGCGGGCGCCGATCAGCGGGCTGGTGCGTGAGCTGGCGTTTGACGTCGGGGAAGAGACGACAAAAGTCGAAGCAAAGCTCATGGTCGTCGCCGGGGCAAACACCCTTCAGTAGGGCGCTCATGCCAAAGAGCGCTGTGAAGCCACGGGAAAACTCCCGTGGCTTTTTGTAATGGGTCAAGAGCTCGTTCCCAGGGCCCAGCACCCATCCCTGGTACCGAATCTCTTGACGATTATAATTAAAGAGGAGGTGTCTGGATGGAGAAAGAGAAAGTTCTCCAAGCTTGGGAGAGAACAGACGCTAGCTTGAGCATAGTTGCCTTAACACATCTTGCTCTCGAACAGGGATGGATCTCTGTACCAGAGGGAAACCAAGAGGAGGTAATAGCTTCGGCTCGGCGCTTTGACCAAGCGTTTCATGAAGCAAGGAAGATGATGTTCAAAGAGCTCCTCGAAGGAGCTGATCCGCGGGAGATAGCTCAAAGGTTTAGTCAGCAATTAGAGCAGGTGGTGAAGAAGTTTGCTATTGAAGGCATACGGTTGGGAGAGCTCTCTAATGGAAGGCCTCTCCTGGAAGTTCTCGAAGAGCTAGCCACCAACCCGTGCTCTTGCTCTGACACGGAGTTAGCAGAGATTGCGGAGGAGTTCGGCATAGAGGCAAACAAACTCCGGCAGATGGAGGAATGGGCGAGAGCAAATATGAAGCGAATTGTCGAGGAACTTAAAGCTGAGCTCAGAGGGAGGGACTCCGAATGACCCAGAAAACCGCGCTTACTCGGCGTTCTTTCCTCAAAGCGATTGGAGTAGCTCCTGTCATAGGTGTTTCCTTCATAGTTCCCAGTTGCGCACCAGCAAAAGACCCACAATCGTTCCTCCTCCACCCTGCAGGACTTGCACCAGCGCAAGTTGATGGCAATTTCTGTTTAAGGTTTGCGCTTCGCGTGTGTGCCCGGACCATCGTTCTAGGACCAAAGGCCTTTACTCTTTGTGTAGCTGCCTGGTATGCGGCTTGCATATACGCAATACTGAATCCCTGATGATCGCTGTGAAGCCACGGGGGAAAACTCCCGTGGCTTTTTGTATATGGGTCAAGAGCTCGTTCCCAGGGCCCACACCCATCCCTGGTACCGATCTCTTGACGCAAGGACTCTTAAAATACAATAACGAACAGGGATGGACCTCTGTGCCAGAGGGGAACCAAGAGGAGTTACTAGCTTCGGCTCGGCGCTTTGACCAAGCGTTTCACGAAGCAAGGAAGAGGATGTTCGAAGAGCTCCTCGAAGGACTTCGTCATCACGTGTGACCATATACTTGGTTCCTCCAAGGAGGGCCGTCTCTTAAAGCTAGGTCATCATCAGGGTCTCGGCAAAGATGTAGCTCACCAAGTGGCTCTACCCAAATCGCTCGATTCCTTAAGAGCGTGACCAGCTCATCTATATCCTGCTCTCTGACATACTTCCTCAGCCTTGGGCGGGAGAGCACCTCCCGAAGTTCTTTAATTAAGACTTGGGAGAGTATGGGCTCAAAGCGCTCCTCCTTCAGGGCTTGCAAGACTCATGCCGGGAAGCCTAGCTTGTTGATGAGGGCAGAGACCCAGACGTTGGTATCAACGAGTACGCGCATCGTGAGCTTTCCTACGAGCCAGCCGAACCTCCTGGGGAGCTTTGGTGATCTCGGCCTCAATCTCCTCTGGAGGTTTATTTTCAGCTATGCGTCTCTGAACCCTCTTAAGCAGAGCCTCCAGGCGGCTTGTCCATTTTTGGGGATTTGGTGTATTCAAGGGCACAGATATGGTTGCCCTGTACATAGCTTTGGGCTACGGAGTGGCTGCAATCGTGGGACACTTCTTGATGACAAGTTTCTTCCCAACAATTGCTATTGGTGATAAGCCATCAATTATAGAAATGGTGTTTGCCATGCTTATTGCCTTTTTGCTCTCACTACGTGGAGGGGTTACTGCTTACCGGACACAGAAATGGGTAGCCATTTTATCCCCATGTCTGCTCATAGTCATTGTGGGGCCTATTCCCCTCTTCTTTATAGCACATGTGCCGTTATTCTACAGCGTAGCCTGGCCGACCATCATTGGTCTCTTCGTAGAAGATCTGCCTGTAGGACAAGGAGCCCTTGAACTAGTCCATCGTCGCTACCTCGAATATTGGAGGTCCTTTGTGTAGCTGATGATCTTTGGTGGTGTATCTGGTGTGATATGGGTTTGTTTAACACCTTCAGGGCGCCTAGACCACTAGATGTAGATATTAAAATCTTCCTGAAAGCTTTGCCATACCAACCATTCAAGTGGCAATTGTTCTGGCGCGTACCCAGTTTCATCTCACCTCCTTCCAACGCAGCAAGACTCTAGGGGGATCACGCCCTTGCATATACTCTCGAGCCAAGAAGATGAAACTCGCCTTCCCCCAGGAGATCACTCGCGTCGCACAGCCCCTGCTCACCACAGACAGCCCCACCAGCCCCAGCATCAACCGCTCCAGCCGCTCCGCTTCAGCCACCCGGCTCTCCTCCAACCCCAGGTGGGTCTTCAGATCTCGGAAGAGCTCGTCGATCCAGGCTCGCTGGCCAGAGAGGCACACTGCTTGCTGAGGGTTGCCAAGGTCAGTGGCTAGGTACCAGGGCTCCTTGCACCCTCTCCCCCAGTACAGAACGAGGTTGCCCCTCAAGGCCTGATCCTGGCGCAGATAGGCTCCTTCCAGAAAGAGCCACTCTCCAGGCTCCAGCGGCCAGTCTTGCAGGAGGCGTCGCTCCCCGCCATGCTCCACCATCACCCTCCCTGCCAGGCGGATCAGGGAGCTTGTCCGGCGCCCCAGTCGCAAGGGTGTCCAGTCCAGACTGATGGGGACCTGGCCCCTGCGGAAGCCGAAGCGCTGGCAGACCACGGCCAGCATCCTCGCCAAGAGGGTGAGAGGCCGGATGGCCTCATCCTTGGCGAAGCGGTGGAGGCGCTTCTTCTTGTGGAGGTGTGTGGTCGTGCCGGGAAGGGCGCGAGCCAGCTCGGCCTGGCAGAGGGTGCGCCGGCGGGTCACCCGCAAGGAAGGGAAGGCGGCGTTGACGAACCGGAGCACTGTTGGGGGTACCATTCCATCGTCCATCGACCTCCTGGGCTGACTGTGCTTTCATCTTGGCTCAGGAGGTCTTCCCTTTCAAAAACTGGGTGCGCGCCAGCCCCCTGGTCCCTCGCTAGGGGTGGAATTGGCGTTTTACAGGGAGCTATATTTTTAGTTCGGATCGCAGCAACTCCGCCGCGTGACTGACGGCCTTCTCGCCGAAGTCGAACGTCAGCCCCGCCGCCGCAAAGAGCTCCGGCAACGGGCGCGAGCCCCCAAGCCCCAACGCCCGCTTGTAGGCTGCAAGGGCTTCTTGGGGGTCTCTCTTGGCGCGCGCATAGAGCTGCAACGCCCCCAACTGCGCGATCCCATACTCAATATAATAGAACGGGTGCAGATAGAGATGGAGCTGGCGCTGCCAGAAGTTTCGCTGAGCTTCTTCGTAGCCGGCCCAGCTCTCGATCCCGCCGAAGCGCCGCCGCAGCTCCAGCCAATAGGCTTCGCGCTCAGCGACGCTGTGCCCCGGATGCGTGTAGACCCAATGCTGAAAAGCATCAATCGTTGCCACCCACGGCAAAAGATTCACAATGCCCTCGAGGTGCTCGCGCGCTGAGCGCTCCGCTTCCTCAGGAGAGTAGAAGACCGTCAGATATGGCTTTGAGAGCAACTCCATGCCCATTGAGGCGACTTCGGAGAACTCCGTGGGCGCATGGCGATAGCTCAAGAGCGATTCTGTGCGCGTGGCCATGGTGTGAAACGCGTGGCCGGACTCGTGGAGCATTGTTCTTAAATCAGCGTTGCGCCCCACGGCGTTCATGAAGATGAACGGCAGTCGGCGCTCGGTGAGCGTCGCTTGGTAGCCGCCGGGGGCCTTGCCTTTGCGGCTCTCGAGATCAAAGAGATTGAGCTCGGCCATGCGGCGAAACTGTGCGCCCAGCTCACTGTCGAGCCGAGAGAAGATCTCTTGGCACCCGGCGATGAGCTCTTGGGCTTTCTGGAAGGGGCGCAGTGGCGGCCGCCCCTGCGGGTCCACTGCCAGATCCCAAGGACGCAATTCAGCGAGCCCCAGCTCTCGCTGGCGCTTCTTCTGCAGCTCGCGCATCAACGGCACAATATATTTCTCGACAGCTTCATGGTAGCGAAAACACTCTTGAGGGGTGTAGTCGAATCGCTCAAACGCTTTGAAGACGTAGTCGCGATAGTTCGCGAATCCCGCATTCTGGGCGATCTTCTGGCGCAGTGCGATCAACTGATCGTAGAGCTCATTGAGAGTCTCGCGGTCTTGAAGACGGCGCTCTTCAATCTTCTCCCAGGCGCTCTGCCGTGTCGAGCGATCGGGCTCTTCTAAGTATTTGGCCATCTGCTGGAGGGTCTGCTCGCGGCCGTCAAAGTGCACCGTCTGCGCCCCAGAGATCACTTGGTACTTTTGGGCGAGCTTGATCGTCTCCGTGATGAGCGGGATATTCTCTTCGCGGAAGATCTCGACTTGGTTGACGGTGCTGCGGTCGTAGACGAAGTAGCGCGGGCGCGGCAGACTGTCGCGCGCCGGGCTCTTGACGTACTTGACGTTGAGCCGATGGCCGTACTCTCTGAGCTTGGGCTGGATGTTCTCGACGAAGTGAAAGAACGCTTTGCGATACTCTTCGTTCTCGGTATCGCACGTCATGCGAATTCTTCGGACGGCGGCTTCTTCGCCGATGGCGGCGCCCAGCTCTGAGGAGTCGAGCAGCCATTGTTCGAGTTCAGAAGCCGTCTTGATCGGGCGATGTTCGAGGTCATCGAGCAGGGGCTTGATCTGATCCCAATTGCCAAGGTCAATAGTAGCGGGCACGAATCTCCGCGGGAACTCGCTGGGCAGATCTTTGAGCGACAGGGGCATAGAAGCTCCTTTCTTGCAGAAGAATCTGAAGAGCATTGTAGCAAGGCTGGCATGGCCAAGCAAGGGTGTGGTACACTAACGTCTATGGTGATCAAGGCAGTGATCTTCGACATGGACGGGACGCTCGTGCAGTACGACGGGCCGTTCCAGAGCAGTTGGGATGCTATCGGGTATGCGGCAGGGCTCAAAGAGCAGTGGGATCATCTGATGGAGCACTATTTCCCCAAAAGAGAGCTCTACTGGGAGTGGATGGATGCCAACGCGCAGCTTTTACGGGGTCTCTCTGCTGAAAAGATTTATAGAGCGATCTTGCCGCCGCCGTATACGCCCGGCGCCCGAGAGGCCATAGCCCAGCTCAGAAAACGCTATAGATTGGGGATTCTCACAAGCGGGCTCGACCGCATCGCTCAGTATATCTGTGACGATCTTGGGATGGACTTTTATCTTGCGAACGGGCTCGTAGTGCGCGACGGGGTTTTTACAGGGGAGTGCGAGAAGCGCATCTATCTATGGACCAAAGATCGTCATTTTCTGGAGCTATGCGCGCGTGAGGGCCTCGATCCTAAAGAAGTCTGCTTTGTTGGGGATCATCTCAACGACATCCCCGTGATGAAACTTGCGGGGCTGGCGATCGCGTTTGCGCCAAAAGATCCTGAGTTAATCAAAGTCGCAGCCGCGCATACTGACGACTTCTCTCAGATCCCAAGGTTGATCGAAGAGCTTTTGCTTAAGCAGAAGTAGTAATGCGACGCTCACCGATAGCTCTCCAGCCAGATAACATTAATTCCTCAGCTCTTTGGCTAGAGCATAAAGGTTCACGATCCCCTATGCCGCGCCTGCTCACGCTAGTCTGCGCTACTCAGAGCGAGACTGACTCCTTTTACACCCTATGGCAAACAAATATCTCCTTCCATGAGCCAATTCCGGTTGTTGTTGGAGATCTCTACACCCTCTAGTGTAACTTGCACCTCAAATTCTTCATCCTCTCCTCCAAAGTTTCCACATTTAGCCAG